>ERZ761609.1532-NODE-1532-length-19890-cov-11.010285_pt1 | contig 19890 bp, 18 predicted proteins | sample MGYA00511163_ERZ761609 | MGnify/ENA primary metagenome ERZ761609 (study PRJEB28899, sample SAMN02445070) | bioreactor sludge metagenome | biome: EBPR sludge | place: Australia: Brisbane, Thorneside Wastewater Treatment Plant | collected 2011-12-16 ... | reverse complement strand
AATCGGCGGCTGACTCCGTCAGGAAGTGGTTAACAAAGAAAAAACGCGCGTCCCCGTCGGGAACGCGCGCTGGTTGAGTCGATTGGTCGCAGGCTGCGCCCGCGCCGTCTTCAGTAGCGGTAGTGATCCGGCTTGAACGGGCCGTTTTCCGGCACGCCGATATACGAGGCCTGGTCCGGCCGCAGCTTCGTCAGCTTCGCGCCGACCTTGGCCAGATGCAGCATCGCGACCTTTTCGTCGAGGTGCTTGGGCAGGGTGTAGACCTTCTTCTCGTACTTGCCGGGGTTGGTCCACAGCTCGATCTGGGCGATCGTCTGGTTGGTGAAGGAGGCCGACATGACGAAGGAGGGGTGGCCCATGGCGTTGCCGAGGTTCACCAGCCGGCCTTCCGACAACAGGATGATGCGGTTGCCCTTGGGGAAGGTGATCTCGTCAACCTGCGGCTTGATGTTGGTCCACTTGAAGTTGCGCAGCGCGGCCACCTGAATTTCGTTGTCGAAATGGCCGATGTTGCAGACGATGGCGCGATCCTTCATCGCCCGCATGTGGTCGACGGTGATGATGTCCTTGTTGCCGGTGGCGGTGACGAAGATGTCGGCGCGCGGCAGGGCGTCCTCGGTGGTGACGACCTCGTAGCCTTCCATCGCCGCCTGCAGGGCACAGATCGGGTCGACTTCCGAAACCATGACGCGGCAGCCGGCCTGGCGCAGCGACGCGGCGGAACCCTTGCCGACGTCGCCGAAGCCTGCGACGAAGGCGACCTTGCCCGACAGCATCACGTCGGTGCCGCGGCGGATGGCGTCCACCAGCGACTCGCGGCAGCCGTAGAGGTTGTCGAACTTCGACTTGGTGACGCTGTCGTTGACGTTGATCGCCGGGAACAGCAGCTTGCCCTCCCTGGCGAACTGGTAGAGACGGTTCACGCCCGTGGTCGTCTCCTCGGAGACGCCGCGGATGGACTTGGCCAGTTCCGCGAACCAGCCCTTCGGCTTCTCCGCCAGCTTCTTCTTCAGCAGGGCGAAGAAGATCTCTTCTTCCTCGGATCCCGGCTTGTCCAGGAACGCCGCATCGCCCTGCTCGGCGCGCAGGCCAAGATGCACGAACATGGTGGCGTCGCCGCCATCATCGAGGATCATGTTCGGCATGCCGCCGCCGTGCCAGTCGAACAGCTTCGCCGTGTAGTCCCAGTATTCGGTCAGCGTCTCGCCCTTGTAGGCGAAGACGGGGATGCCGGCCGCAGCGATGGCGGCGGCGGCGTGATCCTGCGTCGAGTAGATGTTGCAGGACACCCAGCGGATGTCGGCGCCGAGCGCCTTCAGTGTCTCGATCAGCACTGCGGTCTGGATGGTCATGTGCAGCGAGCCCGCGATGCGCGCGCCCTTCAGCGGCTGCGCGGCGCCATACTCGGCGCGGGTCGCCATCAGGCCCGGCATTTCGGATTCAGCCAGCTCGATTTCCTTGCGGCCGAAGGCGGCGAGCGACATGTCCTTGACGATGGATTCCATAGGAGTGCGTCCTGCTGTTGGGATTGGACGCGCCTATAACAGCCCCGGACCGGCAGGGCAATAAAGATATAAAGAAATCTTTATGTCGCCATTCCGCCGGGGTTGTGCCGGCTCACTCGTCTTCGCCGAAGCGATTCGCCAGCAGTTCCGCCAGCGCATCCAGGGCTGCTTCCGCGTCCGAGCCTCGCGCCGTCACCGTGATGGTCGTGCCTTTCGCCGCGGCGAGCGTGAGCAGGCCCATGATGGAAGTGCCGCCGACGGTCTCGCCGCAGCGATGCACCTGGATGTCGCACTCGAACCGTTCTGCGCATTGCACGAATTTCGCGGAGGCGCGTGCGTGCAGCCCCTTGCGGTTGACGATCGGCATTGCGCGGGCCAGCGCGCCTTCAGGGATGATTGTATCGGGGCAGGGCTCGTCGTTCATTTGCCCGCGAGCACCCGGCTGGCCACGTTGATGTATTTCTTGCCGGCCTCCTGCGCCTGCACGACGGCGTCGGCCAGACAACATGCATCGCGCACGCTCGCGAGTTTCACCAGCATCGGCAGGTTGATGCCGGCCACCACCTCGACGCCCGTACCGTTCATAGCCGAAATCGCGAGGTTTGATGGCGTCCCGCCAAACATGTCGGTCAACACAACGACGCCGGAGCCGGAATTGACCGCATGGATCGCCTCAACGATTTCCAGGCGCCGGGCTTCCATATCGTCTTCGGGCCCGATGCAGACGGTCTCCACCTGCTTCTGGGGGCCGACAACGTGTTCCATGGCCGCCTTGAACTCGTTGGCAAGGCGGCCGTGGCTCACGAGAACCATTCCGATCATGTTCCGACCATTGGAGTCCGGCGATCCTTCTGGATCGAGGCCCGGCTCCCGAAAGGGGCGCATTTTGTGCGGCGCGAAGAAAAGTTCAAGGGGCAAACCGAGAAAAGTCGTGCCCCTATGTCAAAAGACCGTTGCAGTTCGCAGGCGAATTCGGGTGATCGCGGCATTTTCGGCCACCGGGCGATTGCCGTAGAGCCGCAGGGAGGGCACGCTCATGCCGAGCAGATGTGCCGTTTCCCCTGTCGCCTCCGGCATGCGCGGTTGTCGCCCTGCGGACAGTTCCAGGACCAAGGCAATGACCGCCGCCGGCTCGAACGGTCCCCGGACGATGCCGAAACCGCGGATTTCCTGAAGCCCGGCGATGCGCGGATGTGGGCGGGCCACCAGCCGGTCGCCGTGCCGGCTTATGAGGACCCGATCATCGGCGACCATCGCGGCAAACCGCCCCTCCGCGACGGCCGTGTCGACCAGCGCGCGCGCCAGGGAGGACTTGCCGGCGCCTGACTTGCCGGTCAGCAGAACAGCCTTTTCGCCGATCACCACGCAGCCGGCGTGGAGCGTGATGCCGGCAATGCTCACGCGGCCTCCCGCAGCAAAGTCACTGTGAACCGGGCACCCAGCGTGCGGCCGTCGCCATCGAGGCGGTTCTCGGCGCGGATCGTACCGTGATGCGCCTCGACGATCTGCTGGGAGATGGACAGGCCGAGACCGGAGTTCTGTCCGAAGCCCTGGTTGGGGCGATCCGTGTAGAACCGCTCGAAGATCCGGGTCAGGGCATGGGGCGGAATGCCAGGTCCGGTGTCATCGATGGTTATCTGAACGGCGTCCGCGCTTGCATCGCAGCGGACGTCCACCGTCCCGCCGGGCGGCGAAAAGGATCGCGCGTTGTCGATGACGTTGTTGAACACCTGAACCAGTCGCGAATCGTGCCCGTTGACCACGAGGGCCCCCGGAATGCGCCGCGACTCCGGCATGACCTGCAGCCTGACCGTGACCCCGTCGTCCCGGCGCACGTCATTCGCCATGGCCACGACGGTCTCGAGCAGGAGAGCGATGTCGACCGGGCTGGCCTCGGCGCGCGCCAGTTCGGCATCGAGGCGCGACGCTGAAGATATGTCGGTGATCAGCCGATCGAGGCGGCGCACGTCGTGCTGGATCACCGACAACAGGCGGGACCGCGCCTCGTCGGTTCGTGCCAGGGGCAGCGTTTCGACTGCGGACCGCAGCGAGGTCAGGGGGTTCTTCAGTTCGTGGGCCACATCCGCCGCGAACCTCTCGGTGCCTTCGATGCGGTTGTAGAGGGCCCGGGTCATGTCACGCAGCGCGCCGGCGAGATGGCCGATCTCATCGGCCCGGCCGGAAAAATCCGGAATTTCCTGCCGCGCCCTGGTGCCGCGCCGCACCCGGTCCGCCGCCTCGGCCAACTTGCGCAGCGGCTCGGCGATGGTCCCGGCGAGGAGGAACGACAGCACCAGCATGACGCCGGCGGCAATGATGAACACCATGAGGATGGAGAACCGCTCTTCCGCTATGATGCGGTCGATGTCGCCTTCCTGGGTGGTCAGCATCAGCGCGCCCTGCACGGAGCGGAACCGCCGCACGGGGACAGCCACGGAGACGATGGTCTGGCCGTTGGCGCTGACGCGCACGACGCTTCCCGCCGCGCCGAGCAAGGCCCTGCCGACCTCCTGGTAGGCCCTGGCATTGCCGGTTTCCTCGTAGGCCGGCAGGTCCATGCGCCCGAAACGGCGCTTGATCGCGCTCCAGCTGCGCTCGAACAGCGTGAATTCCTCCGGTTCGGGCGGCAGATCGAGCCGGGCGATCTCGCCGGCGGAGTAAAATGCCCTGGTGTCGAGCAGCATGATGCCGTCGCGGTCGAAGATTCGCGCCCGGTTGCGCGTGGGCGAAACCAGCCGGCGCAGCACAGGCGCGACGCGCTCGGGGTTGATCGAGAACTCGATGGCCGAGCGCATGTCGTCCGCGGCACCAGACGTGCCTTCGCCAACCTGGAGCTGCAACAGCTTGTCCGGATCGAGGGTGATTGCATCTGTCTCGACCGAGGCGGAGGCCGCGACGGCGGAGGCAATGATCTCGGCCTGCGTGAAAAGGCTCTGCACGCGAGCGTCGATCACGCTGTCTCGCGTCTGGATCAGCCACAGGAAGCCTACGAGCAGGGCCAGCAGGCCGGCGAGATTGAGCAGGGCGATGCGTCGGGCCACGCTCGAGGAGAGGCGCAGGGCCAACGCGCGAGACAGGCGATGCACCGGCCCGGGCGCAGCCTGCGCGCTGTCCGCACCGGTGGTCCCGGACCGGGGGTTCGCGACATCCCTGTCGCTGGCTTCTGGCAGCGGATTGCGATCGAGCACCCGGTCCTCGCGTTCTGGGCGTCACGCTTCCTTGAAGCGGTAGCCGACGCCGTAAAGCGTTTCGATCATATCAAAGTCGTCGTCCACCACCTTGAACTTCTTTCTGAGCCGCTTGATGTGGCTGTCGATGGTGCGATCGTCGACATAGACCTGATCGTCGTAGGCCGCATCCATCAGTGCATTCCGGCTCTTCACGACGCCCGGGCGCTGCGCCAGGGCCTGCAGGATCAGGAATTCGGTCACCGTCAGCGTGACGGGCTGGCCCTTCCAGGTGCAGGCATGGCGCTCGGGGTCCATGTGCAACTGGCCGCGTTCGAGCGCGCGGGCATCGGCCTCCTTGGGCGCGGCAACGTCTTTCGCGCCGGCGCGGCGCAGCACCGCCTTGACGCGCTCGACCAGCAGGCGCTGCGAGAACGGCTTCTTGATGAAGTCATCAGCGCCCATCTTGAGCCCGAACAGCTCATCGATCTCCTCATCCTTCGAGGTGAGGAAGATGACCGGCAGGTCCGATTTCTGGCGCAGCCGCCGCAGCAGTTCCATGCCGTCCATGCGCGGCATCTTGATGTCGAAGATCGCCATGTCGGGCGGGTTCTGCCGCAACCCGTCCAGTGCGCTGGCTCCGTCGGTGTAGGTCTGCACCCGGTACCCTTCCGCCTCCAGGGCGATGGAAACCGAGGTCAGGATGTTGCGATCGTCGTCGACGAGAGCGATGGTTGGCATGAGTTCCTCAGGGGACTGACGCGGTGAACGCACGGGTGCCGATGGCAACCGCGACCTCAATATAGGCAGTGTTTTCTAGTGAACAAACGCAGGCCGAATTGTGGCGGACGGAAAAATGGCATTGCGCAAGGCGGATGCGCGGGCCAGATCATGGCACAAGCGGGAGGTTGCGATGGCTGTAGATCCGGAGGTAGCTGCGAAAATGGCGCCGGGTTTTGACCCGTTGCCGCAGGCCAAGGCGATTCTGCGGACGGCGCGGTCCGGTACGCTTGCGACGCTGCAGGGTGATGGTGCACCTTTCGCTTCGCTGGTGTCGATGGCGACGGATATGGATGGGGCGCCCCTGATCCTGATCTCTCGACTGGCATCCCATACACGTCAGATAGAAGCAGACGGACGCTGCTCGTTGCTCTTGAGCCAGCCCGGCAAGGGCGATCCGCTCGCGCACCCGCGCCTGACCGTGGTCGCCACCGCCGGCCGCATCGATCGCGACAGTGCCGAAGGCGCGCGGGTGCGGCGCCGGTTCCTGGCGCGTCAGCCCAAGGCCGAACTTTATGTCGACTTCCCGGATTTCTCATTCTGGAGGCTGGCGCCTCGCCACGTCTACCTGAACGGCGGGTTCGCCCGGGCCTGGGATGGACCTGCATCGGACGTCATGACGGACCTATCCGGGGCAGACGCGCTGGTGGACCTCGAAGCGGACGCCCTCGCCCATATGAACGCCGACCATGCGGATGCGGTGCGGCTTTATGCCAGCCGTCTGTGCGGAGGCGGTGCCGGCCCCTGGCGCGCCACCGGAATCGATCCTGAGGGAATGGACCTGGCCTTCGGGGACCAGACATTGCGCCTGGTCTTTCCGCAGCGGGTCGTCGACGGGGCGACCTTGCGGAGCGTTCTCGCTGATCTGGCGAAGCAGGCGCGCGCTGACACCTGACATCAGACAACCAGAGGACTGACCTAAAATTTGAGGGTTTTGCACGACTAATGCGAAGGGAGAATACGATTCTCCCGCCAATTTCCGGTCCTGCGCATTGGCAAATCCGGATTTTCTGTTAGGGGCATGCCACCTGATTAACGGTCTTTTCGGCCGGATCGCCTAGGGACGGTGCGCATTGGGCGGCAAATGGCTTCGAGGGCTTCGACCCTGGCCTCTCCAGCAGCTTCCGTCCGTCAGAAAAAAGGACTGACTTATGGTCACAAGCGGCAAACACAACACCACGGTCGGTGCGAATACGTTTGGCTTCGACAGCCCGCGCACGATCCTCTGCAATTTCATGCCGCCGGCCCTCTACGAAGAGTCCATCCGCCGCGGCGAGGCGCAGATCCTGAAAGGTGGTGCGATTGTTGCCGAGACCGGTATCCACACTGGCCGCAGCCCGAAGGACAAGTTCACCGTGCGCGATGCCACGACCGCGGACACGGTCTGGTGGGATCAGAATCAGGCCATGACGCCAGAGGCGTTCGACACGCTGCTGGCCGATTTCAAGGCCCACGCCAAGGGCAAGGACCTGTTCCTTCAGGACCTGATTGGCGGCGCCGACCCCAGGAACCGCGTCCGTGTCCGCGTCTACACCGAGCTCGCCTGGCATTCCCTCTTCATCCGCAACCTTTTGATTCGCCCCGACGTCGCGGACCTGAAGGATTTCGTGCCGGAGATGACGATCGTCGACCTGCCAAGCTTCAGGGCCGACCCCAAGCGCCACGGCTGCAAGAGCGAGACCGTGATCGCCATCGACCTGTCCCGCAAGCTCGTGCTGATCGGCGGCACGGCCTATGCCGGCGAAATGAAGAAGAGCGTCTTCACCTACCTGAATTTCGTGCTGCCGACCAACAACGTCATGCCGATGCATTGCTCCGCCAACGTTGGCAAGGACGGGGATGTCGCTCTGTTCTTCGGACTTTCCGGCACCGGCAAGACCACGCTCTCGCAAGATCCGAACCGCGTCCTCATCGGCGATGACGAGCACGGCTGGGGCCAGGACGGCGTTTTCAATTTCGAGGGCGGCTGCTACGCCAAGACGATCCGCCTCTCGCCCGAAGCCGAACCGGAGATCTATGCGACCACCCAGCGCTTCGGCACGGTGCTTGAGAACGTCGTTTTCGATCCGGACACCCGCATCGCCGACTTCGACGACGAGACGAAGACCGAGAACACCCGCTGCGCCTATCCGCTGCACTTCATCTCGAATTCGTCCAAGACCGGCCGCGCCGGTCACCCCCGCAACATCATCATGCTGACCTGCGATGCCTTCGGCGTGATGCCGCCGATCGCCAAGCTGACAGGCGCGGAAGCGATGTATCACTTCCTGTCGGGCTACACCGCCGTCGTCGCCGGTACTGAACGCGGCGTTACGGAGCCGCAGGCCACCTTCTCGACCTGCTTCGGCCATCCCTTCATGCCGCGCCATCCGTCCGTCTACGGGAACCTGCTGCGCGATCTCATCGCCAAGCACGGGGCCGATTGCTGGCTCGTCAACACCGGCTGGACCGGCGGCAAGGCCGGCGTTGGCCGTCGCATGCCGATCCGCGTGACCCGTCGCCTGCTGACGGCGGCGCTCGATGGATCGCTCAATCGCGCCAACTTCCGCCGCGATCCTTATTTCGGCTTCTCGGTTCCCGAATCGGTGCCCGGCGTCGAGCCGCATATCCTCCAGCCGGTAAAGACCTGGCAGGACAAGGCCGCCTTCAACGAGACGGCGAAGAAGCTGATCGCCATGTTCGAGAAGAACTTCAAGACGTTCGAGAGCCACGTCGGTCGCGATGTGGTGGCCGCCGCACCGCAGCGCCTGATCGCCGCGTGAGTGTCCGTACCAGGGTCACGCTGACATGAGGGGCGCCGCACAGGCGCCCTTTTCATGTCAGCGATCCAGCATCCGGCTCACCACCCGCGCGGTATAGTCGACCAGCGGCACGATGCGGGCGTAGTTGAGCCGGGTCGGACCGATGACCCCCAGCACGCCCACGATGCGCTGCTGGCCATTCCGGAAGGGCGCCGCGATCATCGCCGAGCCGGACAGGGAAAACAGCTTGTTCTCCGAACCGATGAAGATGCGCACGCCATCAGCGTTCTCGGCGCGCGACAGCAGGTCGATGACGTCCTTCTTGGCCTCGAGGTCGGAAAAGAGCCGGCGGATGCGCTCCAGATCATCGGCGGCGGTGACGTTCTCCAGCAGGTTCGCCTGACCGCGCACGATCAGTTGCGGCACTCCGTCGATGCTCTCGGCGGCACTGGCCAGGCCGCTGTCCACCAGCCGGGCCGTGAGCGCGTCGAGTTCCCGTTCCATCTCGGCCCGCTGCGCCTCGATCTCGGCACGCACCTCGCCGAGCGCGCGGCCTCTCAGGCGGGCATTGAGGTAGTTCGAAGCCTCGAACAGGGCGGATGCCGGCAGGCCGGGCGGCAATGGCAGAAGCCGGTTCTCAAGGCTCCCATCCTCGCCGACGAGCACGATCAGGGCCTGCGCCGGATCGAGCCGGACGAATTCGATATGTTTCCAGCGTTTGCTGCCCTTTGTCGCCGCGACAAGCCCCGCGCCTCCCGAAAGGCCGGACAGGAGACGCGAGGCTTCCGCGAGCGTATCCTCGAAACTGCGGCCCTTCGCGCCCGGTGAGGCCTGCACTTCGGCCTCGATGCGCGCCTTCTCATCCGTCGAGACGTCCCCGATCTCCAGCATGGCGTCAACGAACAGGCGCAGGCCGATTTCCGTCGGCAGGCGTCCGGCGCTGGTATGCGGCGCGTAGATCAGGCCGAGGTCCTCCAGATCCTGCATGGTGTTGCGCACCGACGCCGGCGACAGCTGCACCGCAAGCTGGCGCGAGATCTGGCGCGATCCAACCGGCTCGCCCGTGGCAAGATAGCCATCGACGATCCGGCGGAAGATTTCGCGGGAGCGCTCGTCAATGTCGCCGGGGCGACCGGAACTTGGCTTGGACAGATCGGCAGTCATGGCCTGCACGTGGGGGTTTTGGCGACCATACCCGGAGCCGGCATTCGTCAGCAAGCGGGCGGTCGACGCTTGTGGGCGGGCCCGCAACGGCGTATGAGCGCCGGTCCCATTTGACGAGAGACGACAATGCGGCCATCCAAACGTGCCCCGGACGAACTGCGCAAGGTAACGCTCGAGCGCGGCGTTGCCCGCTATGCCGAGGGCTCCTGCCTGGTCAAGTTCGGCGAGACCCATGTCCTGTGCACGGCCTCGCTGGAAGAGCGCGGACCACCCTGGCTGCGCGGTTCGGGCAAGGGGTGGGTCACGGCGGAATACGCGATGCTGCCGCGCGCCACTCTGGAGCGCACGCGCCGGGAAGTGACGTCCGGCAAGCCTTCGGGCCGTACGCAGGAAATCCAGCGACTGATCGGCCGGGCACTGCGGGCGGTCGTCGATCTGAGCGCGCTCGGCGAGCGTCAGATCGTCATCGATTGCGACGTTCTGCAGGCGGACGGCGGAACGCGGACCGCCGCCATCACCGGCGGCTGGGTGGCGCTGCATGATTGCCTGGCCTGGATGAAGGCGCGCGAGATGGTGAAGAACCTGCCGCTCCGCGATCATGTCGCCGCCGTTTCCTGCGGCATCTACAACGGTACGCCGGTGCTGGACCTGGACTATCCGGAAGATTCGTCTGCGCAGACCGACGCGAACTTCGTGATGACCGGTTCGGGCGGCATTGTCGAAGTGCAGGGAACGGCGGAAGGCGCACCGTTTTCGCAGGAAGAGCTGCTGAAGCTCCTCGAACTTGCCGGCAAGGGCATCGGCCGTCTGGTCGATCTGCAGAAGATGGCGGTCGCCTGATGACGGGTCGCCGACTGGCCGGGCGCGTGGTTCTGGCGACTCACAACGCCGGCAAGCTGGCAGAAATGGTGGATCTGCTAGCCCCCTTCGGTGTCGAAGTGGTGTCTTCCGGCGCGCTCGGCCTGCCGGAACCGGCGGAGACCGGTACGCTGTTCTCCGAGAACGCGGCCATCAAGGCGCGGGCCGCGGCTGTGGCAACCGGACTGCCGGCCATCGCCGATGATTCCGGCCTGTGCGTCGATCTTCTGGATGGCGCGCCGGGGCTGTTCACGGCGGACTGGGCCGGCAGCCCGCGAAATTTCACCCGGGCCATGGAGCGCCTCCGTTTCGAACTGGAGCGACGCGGGCATGACGCCAGTGGCGCAAGGGCGCATTTCGTCTCGGCCATCGTGGTGGCCTGGCCGGACGGCGGCGAGCAGGTTTTCGAAGGGCGGGTGCACGGAACCCTCGCCTTCCCGCCGCGCGGTCCGGAAGGCTTCGGCTATGATCCGTGTTTCGTGCCGCTGGGCGAGATCCGCACCTTCGGTGAGATGCCGATGGCGGAGAAGAAGAAGCATTCCCACCGCGCGCGCGCGATCGCGGCCATGACGGCGGCCTGCTTTCGATGAGCGCACTTCCGCCCTTCGACGCCGGATTCGGCGTTTATGTGCACTGGCCATTCTGCGCCTCGAAATGCCCCTATTGCGATTTCAACAGTCATGTGCGGCGCGGCGGCATTGATGAGGAGCGCTTTCTTGCCGCTTTCCGCCGCGAAGTCGCCGGCTGGGCCGCGCAGGCCCCCGGGCGGGTTGTATCGTCCATCTTCTTCGGTGGCGGCACGCCGTCCCTCATGCGGCCGGAAACTGTCGGGGGCATCCTTGACGCCATCGCACAGCATTGGGCGATCGATTCCAGCGTTGAAGTGACGCTCGAAGCCAACCCGACCAGCGTCGAGGCGGGCCGGTTTCGCGGCTATCGGGCCGCCGGGGTCAACCGGGTATCGCTCGGCGTCCAGGCGCTGATCGATACCGACCTGAAGTTCCTTGGACGCCTCCATTCCGTGGCCGAGGCGCTGGCGGCGATCGCCGTCGCATCCAGCGTGTTCGAGCGATTCTCCTTCGATCTGATCTACGCGCGTCCCGGGCAGACGCCGCAGGCCTGGCGGAGCGAATTGGTGGAGGCGCTCGCCTTCGCGCCGCATCACCTTTCGCTCTACCAGCTCACCATAGAGCCCGATACTGCCTTCGACGCCCTGGCGCAGGCTGGAAAGCTGCATGTTCCCGGGGCCGAGGAAGCCCGCATCCTCTATGACGTGACGCAGGACGTGTGTGACCGGCAGGGCCTTCCGGCCTACGAGATCTCCAACCACGCGCGCCCGGGCGAGGAATGCCGGCACAATTTGCTGTACTGGCGCTACGGCGAGTATGCGGGCATCGGCCCGGGGGCGCACGGCCGCCTCTGGACGGTGGACGGGCGGCTGGCCATGGCCAACGAAAAGGCGCCCGAGGCATGGTGCAGCCTGGTGGAGCGCGATGGCGGCGGCTGCATCACCACCGAACGGTTGTCACAGGAGAACGAGGCGGATGAATTCCTGCTGATGGGCCTCAGGCTAGCGGAAGGGATCGATCCAAAGCGATTCGAACGGCTGCGCGGTCGTCCGCTGGACGAAAGGCGCATCGCCGTTCTCGAAGTGGAAGGACTGGTAGCAAGGGATACGACCGGCCGGCTGCGCGTGACGCCGGCCGGGTTCCCGGTTCTGGACGCGGTCGTGGCGGATCTGGCCGCGTGAGCGGACGTCAGGCCGATCCTGCGGCGAAGGTGCGCGGCGCCGGCTGGATGACCTGCGCCGAGCCATTGCCCAGCTGATAGATCGCCAGCCCGCGGTCGTTCGTGCCGTCCTGCCGGAAGCGGAAGACGCCGTCCTGTCCCGCAAACCCGGAGGCATTCGTCAGCACGCCTTCCGAGAAGCGCTGGGCGCCCTGCGTGCGCACCAGAGCGCTGAGCAGGGCGGTGGCGTCATAGGCCAGCGTGGCGATACGTGTTGGATCAGAATTGAAGCGGCTGCGGTAGCGCTGGGCGAAATTCTGGAAGCCGGCGTTCTCCGGAGCGGCGAACCATGCTCCTGACAGGGCAGCGGTCCTGAACACGCGCGCCTCGTTCCAGACGCCAGTGCCGAGCAGCTGCATGGACCGGCTTGAAATGCCCGCGCCCTGCAGCGCCGCCCCGACGCCCGGCAGCCCGTTGCCATCGTCGGGAATGAAAAGGGAGTCGACCTGCTGTGCCCCCGCCTTGATCTTGGCTATCGCGGCATCGATCGAGGCCTTGTTGGGCTGATAGCGCTCGACCATCGCCAGCCGCGCACCGCTTGAGGTGACGGCCTGCGCGAACTCGGCTTCGGCGACGCTTCCATAGGCGGACTGCGGGATCAGCGCGGCGAAGGACTTCTTGCCGCGTTGCGTGGCGAAGGAAACGATGCGCCGTACGTCCGACTGCGGCATGAAGCTCAAGAGGTAGACGCCGCGCGCGGCAACCGATGCATCGGTCGAAAAAGCAATCACGGGCCGCGAAGCGCCGCGTGCCACACTGGCCGCCGCCGATACCGCCGGAGCGAACAGCGGACCAAGGATTGCCTCCGCCCCCTCGCTGAGGGCTTCCTGCGCGGCCGCTTGCGCGCCCTCGGGCGTGCCCTTGTCATCTTTCACCAGAATGGTCAGTTCCTGGCTGTTGAATTCGGCGATGGCCATTTCGGCCGCGTTTCGCAGGGCCTGCGCGGGCACGGCTCCGTTCGGCGCGGACAGCGGCAGGATCAGCGCGATGCGAACCGGGCCGTTGCCGATGGTGTTGCCGGTCGGCTGGTTCGTTGGTCCGCTTGGCGTGGCAACGCTTGGAAACGTCGTGTTGACATCGGCGCACCCTGCCACCAGCGCAGCGACCGAAACCGCCAGGCCTCCCGCAACATGGCGACGGCTGGGGCCGACAAGTTTGAATGGAGAGCGGTCAGTTACGGACATCGCCGTGGCCTCATCAGTCCTGGTCACGCATGAACACGCAACCCTTTCAAATCACATCATAGCTAAAATGCGGCACATTAACGATAGGGTAACGCTGGAACGGTGCCCTGCAGCCCCGGCCGGATATTTTGACCAGGGTTAATTGTTTCCGAGCAGCGGCCTTCTTCAGCCGAAGGGAATCCGGCAAAACTCGTCTTTTTGCGATCCACTCGCTTGCATGAGGTGCGGTGGACCTGCACCATCGTGGGATGACTGCCTCCTACACCCTTTTTGGCCTGAAGGCCGAAGCGCTTCCTCTCGCGCCGGGCCTGCATCTGGTCGCAACACCCATCGGCAACCTCAAGGACATCACCCTGCGGGCGCTGGAGGCGCTGGCGGCGGCGGATGTGATCCTGGCCGAGGACAAGCGTGTCACCAAGACTCTGCTCGCGCACTACGGCATCACCACGCCCATCATGAGCTACCATGAGCACAACGCGGAGGTGGTGCGGCCGCACGTGATGGCGCGGCTGCACGAGGGCGCGGCGCTGGCGCTGGTGTCCGACGCCGGCACGCCGCTGGTATCCGACCCGGGGTTTCGCCTCGTGGAATCGGCGATCGCCCAGGGCATCGCCGTCTCGGCGCTGCCGGGCGCCTCTGCGGTTCTGGCGGGACTGGTTCTGGCCGGACTGCCGACGGATCGGTTCTTCTTCGAGGGCTTCCTGCCTTCGCGGCAGACGGAGCGGCGGCGGCGGATTCGTGCGCTGGAAGCAGTGCCGGGAACGCTGGTCTTGTTCGAGGCGCCGCATCGGCTGGCCGAATCGCTGTCGGACCTGTCGGAAGTCCTGGGCGATCGTCCGGCGGCAGTCGCGCGCGAACTGACCAAGAAATTCGAGACGGTGCGGCGTGGCACTCTTCCGGAACTGACCCGCCACTATGCCGACGTTGAAAAGCCGCGCGGCGAGATCGTCATTCTGGTCGCGCCGGTCGATGGCGCTGGCGAAACCGTTACGGACGACCAGATCGATGCGCGGCTCATTGCCGAGATGGAAACCCGTTCTGCGCGCGATGCGTCAGCGCTTATTGCGGCCGACCTCGGCCTCCCCAAACGCAAAGTCTATGCCCGGGCGCTGGCGCTGACCGATGCCAGACGGAAGGAATAAGTCGTGCCTGGTGGCGCGAAGCGATCCCATGCGACGGGTTTCGAGGCGGAATGGTTGGCCGCAGCGGTGCTGCGCCTCAAAGGCTACAGCATCCTGGCGAAGCGGTATACTGCGGCGGGCGGCGAGATCGACCTTGTCGCGCGACGTGGCGGCACCCTGGTCTTCGTCGAGGTCAAGGCCCGGCAGACGATGGACGAGGCGCTGGGGGCCATCTCGGCGGACAAGCGGCGGCGCGTCTCCCGCGCCGCCAGGGCCTACCTCGCGCGACTGCCGTCCTTGCCCGCGACAATCCGCTTCGATGCGATCTATCTCGCGCCCGGACGCCTGCCACGCCATCACATCGCCGTTGCCGAACTTGACTTGGACTGACCTCGCACGCAACTGGCTTGCTGTATCCTCCTGCTGTTCCCAAGGTTCGCCATGGCCTCCCGAAAGCTCACCGTCGCCGTTCAGATGGACCCGATCGACAAGATCGCCATCAAGGGCGATTCCACCTTCGCGCTCATGCTCGAAGCCGAGGCGCGCGGACACAGCCTGCTCTACTACACCACAGACAGGCTCACGATGCGCGACGGGCGCATCTTCGCCGCCGTCCGGCCCCTGTCGGTGCGCGACATCGAGGGCGACCATTTCACCTTGGGGGACGAGGAGCGCATCGACCTGTCGAAGACGGATGTGGTGCTGATGCGGCAGGATCCACCGTTCGACATGCAGTACATCACCGCCACGCATCTGCTGGAGCGCATTCACCCGGAAACCTTGGTCGTCAACAATCCGCAACATGTCCGCAATGCGCCCGAGAAGATCTTCGTGACCGAGTTCCCGGACCTGATGCCGCCGACGCTGATCACGCGGGACCGCAGGGAAATCGAGGCTTTTCGCGCCGAGCACGGCGACATTGTCATGAAGCCCCTCTATGGCAACGGCGGGGCCGCCGTCTTCAAGGTCGGCGCGCGCGATCCCAATTTCGGCTCGCTGTATGATCTGTTCTCCGTCACCTTCCGCGAGCCCTGGGTGTGTCAGCGGTTCCTGCCGCAGGTCACCGAAGGCGACAAGCGCATCATCCTGGTCGATGGCGAGGCGGCCGGCGCCGTCAATCGCGTGCCGGCCGCGGACGACATCCGCTCGAACATGGTGCGGGGCGGCGCGGCGAAACCGACCGAACTGTCAAAGCGGGAGCAGGAAATCTGCGCCCGAATCGGTCCTGCGCTGCGGGAAAGGGGCCTCATCTTCGTCGGCATCGACGTCATCGATGGCAATCTCACCGAAATCAATGTGACGTCGCCCACCGGCATCCGGGCGATCCGGCGTCTTGGCGGACCCGACCTTGCCGTCGCCATCTGGGATGCGATTGAAAACAAGGCCGGAAGGTCGAGGTCGTGAGTTCGGCGCGACCGGCGGGGCGTGGCCGGATTCCGGCGTTTCTGCCGCCGGAGGGGGAATCGCTGTGGCCGGCCGATGCCGCCCGGCTGTTCGAGCAGGCGCTTGCCTCCATCGGCGGGGAGCCGACGCCGGACATGGTCCGCGCGGAGATCGTGCGCTGGGGCAAGACCGTGCTGGCGACGGCACGCGATCAGGCCAAGTCGATCCTGTACGCCCAAGGCGGAACGGCTTGCGCCCAGGCCCTGTGCGCGGCGCAGGATTCGATCATCCGGTCGCTGTTTCGATACGTCACGACCCGGCTCTATCCGGTCGCCAATCCCACCTCGGGCGAACGCATCGCGGTCTGCGCCGTCGGCGGCTACGGCCGCGGCACCCTGGCGCCGGGCTCGGATGTCGACATCCTGTTCCTGCTCGCCCATTCGACGCCCTGGGGCGAGAGCGTCGCGGAGGCGATGCTCTATCCGCTCTGGGACCTTGGCCTGAAGGTCGGCCATGCGACGCGAACCGTCGAGGAATGCCTGAAAGCCTCGCAGGGCGATCTCACGGTGCGCACAGCAGTGCTGGAGGCGCGCCTGATCGATGGCGACCCGGCGCTGTTCGCTGAATTCCAGAAGCGGTTCGACAAAGAGGTGGTCGCTGGCTCGGTCGCCGAATTCGTGCAGGCCAAGGTGCAGGAGCGGGAGGCGCGCATAACCCGCGCCGGCAACTCGCGCTATCTCGTCGAGCCCAATGTCAAGGAAGGCAAGGGCGGCTTCCGCGACCTGCAGACCCTGTTCTGGATTGCGCAATACGTCTACCGTGTGAAGAATCGGGACGATCTGGTCGCCGTCGGTCTGTTCACGCCGCGCGAGCTTGCCTTGTTCAAGCGCTGCGAGGAGTTTCTCTGGCGCGTGCGCTGCCACATGCATTTCGCCACCGGCCGGGCGGAGGAGCGCCTCAACTTCGAACTGCAACGGGTCCTGGCCGAACAACTCGGCTATCGGACCCGCGGCGCGCTCTCACCCGTAGAACGCTTCATGAAGCACTACTTCCTGGTGGCCAAGGAGGTCGGCGATCTGTCGGCGATCGTGATTTCCGCGCTCGAAGCGCAGGAATCGCGGCCGACCGCGCTGTTCTCGCGCTTCATCGGCAAGTTTCGCCGGCGGCGTCCCGTGGATGGCGGCAAGGACTTCATCATCGACGCCGGGCGCATCACGGTCGCCGACGACGATGTCTTTGACCGTGATCCGGTCAATTTCATCCGCCTGTTCTGGCACGCCGATCGGCATCAGATAGCCATTCACCCCGACGCTGCCCGCCTGATCACGCTCTCGCTCGGCCGGATCGACGCCGCTCTCAGGGAGAACAGGCAGGCCAACGCCCTGTTCCTGGACATTTTGGTCTCGCGCAACGATCCGGAGGAAACCCTGCGGCGCATGCACGAGACCGGAGTACTCGGCAGGTTCATTCCGGATTTCGCGCGCATCAACGCCATGATGCAGTTCTCGATGTACCATCATTATACGGTGGACGAGCACACGCTGCGCGCCATCGGCATCCTGGCTTCGCTTGATGCCGGCAAGCTCAAGGAACAGCATCCTGTCGCCAACGAAGTCCTGCCGACTTTGCCCTCGCGCCAGGTGCTGTATGTCGCCCTGTTCCTGCACGACATCGGCAAGGGCCGCGCCGAACCGCACGAGATCGTCGGCGAGCGCATCGCCCGCGAACTCGGTCCCCGGCTCGGCTTGTCCTCCGCCGATACGGAGACCGCGGCCTGGCTGGTCCGGCACCACCTGGACATGTCGCAGACGGCGCAGACCCGGGACATCTCCGATCCGCGCACGATCGCCACCTTCGCCGAGACGGTGCAGACCATCGAGCGGCTCAAGTTGCTGCTGGTGCTCACGATTTGCGACATCAAGGCTGTGGGACCCGGCGTTTGGAACGGTTGGAAAGGTCAGCTTCTTCGCGCCCTCTACTGGGAGACGGAAATTCTGCTTGCCGGCGGTCACACCGCGACCGAGCGTGACGCGCGCGTTCAGGGGGCGCGCCAGAAGCTGCGCGAGGCCCTTCCCGACTGGAGCGACGAGCGCTTTTCCGCCTATGCGCAGCGGCACAATACCGGCTACTGGCTGAAGGTGGATCTCGATCGCCAGGTGCGCCATGCCGGATTGCTCGCCCGCGTCGATGCGACGGGCGAGCGGTTCCAGACCGAAATCTCGACCAGCGCGTTCAATGGCGTGACGGAAGTGACTGTCCTGGCCAATGATCATCCCCGGCTGCTGTCGATCGTCACCGGCGCCTGTGCAGCGGCGGGCGCCAATATCGCGGAGGCGCAGATCTTCACCACCACCGACGGGCTCGCGCTCGATTCCATCTTCATTTCCCGCGCCTTTGACAGCGATGAGGATGAACTGCGCCGCGCCGGGCGCGTCGCCGGCCACATCATCAAGGCCCTGAAGGGCGAAATCCGGCTGCCCGATATCGTGGCTTCCCGCCGCAAGCAGGCCAAGGCCAGCTCCGCCTTTGTCGTCACGCCCAACGTGACGCTCGACAATGGTCTGTCGGCACGGTTCACGGTGATCGAAATCACCGGGCTCGACCGGCCCGGCCTGCTCTATGAATTGACCACCGAGATCGGCAAGCTCAACCTGAACATCGCGTCCGCGCGCATCGTCACCTATGGAGAAAAGGCGGTTGACGTTTTCTATGTCACTGATCTGACCAGCGGGAAGATCGAGCAACCGGCGCGACAGGCCGCCATCCGCCGCCAGCTGCTTGACGTGCTCGAGCCACCGGCGCTGGCGCCAACCGGCGCGACCTGAACCCTTGATTTTCGGTGGCGGTGCCTCGATATCGGGGGCACTCCCAACAACCCTGTTGCATTCGAGGTAACGACGTGACGGACGGCGACAAGTTGCAGCCAGAGACGACGCCGGAAGATTTGGTGCCATTGCCAGAGGCGCCGATCGATCCGGTCGCGGCCCTGGAGGCCGACAAGGCGGACCTGAAAGACAAGCTGCTGCGCACGCTGGCGGACATGGAGAACCTTCGCCGGCGCACCGAGCGGGAAGTCGCCGACTCGCGACTCTACGCGGTCACGGCATTTGCGCGCGACATGCTCACCGTGGCGGACAACCTGCGCCGGGCGCTCGACAGCCTGTCGCCTGAGGCGCGCGCCGGCATGGATGCCGCGATCCAGGCAATGGTCGAGGGCGTCGAGTTGACGGAACGCGACTTTCTCAAGACCCTGGAGCGTCACGGCGTGAAAAAGCGTGAACCGCTGGGCGAGAAGTTTAACCCCAACTTCGACCAGGCGATGTTCGAGGTTCCAGACGAGAGCAAGCCAAGCGGCACGGTCGTTCAGGTCATGCAGCCGGGGTATGTCATCGGCGAGCGTGTCCTGCGTCCCGCGACGGTCGGGGTTTCGAAAGGTGGTCCCAAGCCGGAAAAGCCGGCGCAGTAGCACCTGCATCGGCTGGACCGGGGCCACGGACACCAGGACCTGCGTCGGAACGCGGCGATAGCACGCTTTTGGCCGATGCTTGCCAGGTGCGCGCCACCGGTCCACAATCGGCCGTTGCCATGGGTTAAGGTGCCATGACGCAGGTCGATCTCGACACCGCGACTTTGACGGCGCAGGAACGGCTGGGTGCCTGGTCGCAGGCAATCACCGCCGCTTTCGGTCCGTTCGCCATCGCCAATGGCGATGCCGAGCGGTTCCACGGGCGCGTCAAGGTGGAGCGTCGCCACGACATCCGCTTCATCGGCCTGAGTTACAGCGGCCATGGCTTTGTCCGCCGGCCCAGCGACGTGTCACGTCTGGATGATGCCTACTACAGCCTGATGCGCCCCATTCGCGGACGCTTGCGACTGGTGCAGGACGGCGTCACGCACCTGCTCGAACCGGGGCATTTCTACGTCGTCAACCATTCGCTGCCCTACCAGACCACGCCGGAGGACGACTACGCGACGGAAGCCATCGCCTTTCCGCCGTCCGCGCTCGAGGCGCGGGTTGCTCGAGTGCAGCCGTTCTACGCGCTCAGGGACGATCCGAACTGTCCGCGCAGCGCGTTGCTCGGCACGTTTCTGAACCACTTCGCCGGAGCCCGCGCGACCTGGAGCGACCGCGAGTTCGAGCGCCTGGCGGCGCAGCTGGTCGATCTCGTGGCGCTGGCGATCGTCGAGCCGGGAACGGC
>ERZ761609.1529-NODE-1529-length-19918-cov-7.254141_pt1 | contig 19918 bp, 16 predicted proteins | sample MGYA00511163_ERZ761609 | MGnify/ENA primary metagenome ERZ761609 (study PRJEB28899, sample SAMN02445070) | bioreactor sludge metagenome | biome: EBPR sludge | place: Australia: Brisbane, Thorneside Wastewater Treatment Plant | collected 2011-12-16 ... | reverse complement strand
GTAGTTGACGAGGAAGGCGTTGGTCGCGGCGCGGGGTGCGTTGGTGCCGAGGTTTTCGAGGTGACGCCCGTCGCGCCACGCCCGCGAGTCCGCCACCAGGACGCGGTACATGGGGAGCTTCTTGCTACCAAAACGGGCGAGCCGAACCTTGATCATCGGTGCCTCGACGATGGTGCCGGCATTCATGCGGTAGGTGTGTGCGAGTTTCGGGTGCGAAAGCCTGAGCCGGCCATCGTCCAACACCCGCAGTCGGGCGAAACGCTCATAGGCACGCAGCGAGTAGCCACCCGTTGCCGTGAAATCGAGAACCCGATCGAATGTCCCCCGATCGAGATCGGCGAACGGCGCGGCCGATCGTACTTCCGCGTAGAGCTCTCCGGCGTGAAAAGGTCCCGCGCAGGCACGTCCCCAGATGTGCTGGGCGAGAACGTCGAGCGCACCGCGTCGCGACAACACCGCGTCCTGCGCCCCCGCCTTGGCCGCATCGAGCGCCGCCCGGCACTCCAGAACCTCGAACCGGTTGGCCGGCACGAGCAGGGCCCGGCTCGGCTCGTCGAAGCGATGATTGGCACGTCCCACACGCTGGATAAGCCGGCTCGCACCCTTGGGTGCGCCGACGTTGACGACGAGATCCACGTCACCCCAGTCGATACCGAGATCGAGTGTCGACGTCGCGACAACCGCACGAATCCGGCCCTCCGCCATGGCCGCCTCGACCCGTCTTCGCCGCACGGCATCGAGCGATCCGTGATGCAGCGCGATCGGCAAGGCATCCTCGTTGATGCGCCAGAGTTCCTGGAAAACGAGTTCCGCCTGACTGCGCGTATTGACGAACACCAGTGATAACCGCGCCGCCTTGATCGCCTCGTAGATGCGCGGCATCGCGTAGCGCGCGCTATGCCCTGCCCACGGCAGCGGCTCGTCGGCCTCGATGATTCCGATATCGGGCTCCGCACCGCCGGCGACGCGTACGATATCGGACAGGTCGGTCACCGTATCGGGTGACGACTGCACGCTGAGATACGCCCTGAGTTCAGAAGGCCGCGCCACCGTCGCAGACAATCCGATCCGTCTGGACTGCGGCGCGATCGCACTGAGCCGCGCGAGCCCAAGCGCGAGAAGATCGCCACGCTTGGATCCGGCGAGCGCATGCAGCTCGTCGAGTATGACCGTGTCCACCTCGCCGAAAAGATGCGTGCTGTCTTCGTGACTGAGCAGCAGCGCGAGTTGCTCCGGTGTGGTGAGCAGGATGTCCGGCGGCGTCTCCCGCTGCCTCTTCCTGCGCGCAACACTCGTGTCACCCGATCGCGTCTCGATCCTGATACCGAGGCCCATCTCCGACACCGGCGCCGTCAGATTGCGTGCGATGTCGCTCGCCAGCGCCTTCAGAGGAGAAATGTAGATCGTATGCAGCCGCCGGCGACGGCGCATCTGTCCGCGCCCACTCGCATGCAGTGAAATCAGCGATGGCAGAAACCCCGCCAGCGTCTTGCCGCCACCCGTCGGCGCGATCAAAAGCACCGGACGACGCGTCTCGGCTTGCGCCACGAGTTGCATCTGATGCGGGCGCGGTGTCCAGCCTCGCTGTGCGAACCAGGCGGCAAAAGGCGCCGGCAGTGCGCCCACTTTCCCACTCGCCGACGATGCCCGACCGTTACGCGCCATTCTGCCTGCACTTGCCCTTCGACAGGTCTCATCGCCGGGCTCAGGGCGCATCCCGAGATGCAGGCTGGTACGTCAGCCCTCGAGCGATTTCCCGGCCCATTCCGTCGCGCGGACGCCCGTGAGCATCGCGATCGAATTGCCCGCAGTCCGCCGCGCCGCCGCCTGCAGCCCGTGTTTGATGCGGGGGACGAGACCCGGCCCCTCGTATATGAGACCGGTATAGAGCTGAAGCAACGTCGCCCCGGCTTCAATCTTCTGAACCGCCGTCTCGGGGGAGGTTATGCCACCGATGCCGATCAGCGGGATTTTCCCTTCGGTCAACTGATAGACGCGGGCGAGTACGACGGTCGACCGGTGAAAGAGCGGTGCGCCGGATAGTCCACCTGCTTCCTTGGCTCGCTCTGCGTCCGTCAGACCGGCACGCGACAGCGTGGTGTTGGACACCGCAATACCATCGACCGCACGCGCAACGAGCCGCTCGACGATGGCGGGAAGGTCGGCCTCTGCGATGTCCGGTGCGATCTTCACGATCACAGGCCGGCGCGGACCGCCACCCTGGACCAGTTCCTCGCGTGCCGCCATCACCCGACGCAGAAGATCATCGAGAGCCGCCGGTGCCTGCAGGTCCCTGAGCCCCGGCGTGTTGGGCGACGAGATGTTGACGGTGAAGTAGCTGGCCAGCGGATTGAACAGCCGGAGCCCGGCGACGTAATCGGCGGCCTTGTCGTCTGTGTCCTTGTTGGCCCCGATGTTGACACCGACGATCCCGCCCTTGGCGCTCCGTGCTTCGAGACGCCTGAGCGCCGCGTCATGTCCACCATTGTTGAACCCGAGGCGGTTGATGACCGCCTTGTCACTCACGAGTCGAAAAACGCGCGGACGCGGATTGCCTTCCTGCGGCCTCGGCGTCACCGTGCCGATCTCGGCAAAGCCGCACCCCATACCGAGTATGGCATCCGGAACGCGACCATCCTTGTCGTAGCCGGCAGCGATCCCGACCGGATTCGAGAATCTGAGCCCGAACGCCTCGACCGCGAGGGACGGGCTGTCGGCCACCAGATCGCGGGGATAGACGCCGCTTTCGAGCGCCTTGAGCGACATTTCGTGCGCCTGCTCCGCCTCGAACGAGAACAGTACCGGCTTGGCAAGATGAAACAGGGCCGAGAGCATGACTGTCAGTTCTCCTGCGGAAACACGTGTACGCCGTCGGCTCCGACGGGAAGGTCCTTGACCCAAATCGCGAGCGCCGTCTTCAGCGGGGCGTAGAGATGCGGGAACCGATCGCCGCCGCGCGAAACCTCCCAGCGCAGGTCCGGCCCGAACGACTGCGCATCGAACGCGACGAGCACGAGATCGTCCCGCCCACGGAAATGCTTGCGTGCCGTCGTCGGCGCCTGCACGCCGGTCGAAAAATGGATGAAACCGTCCCTGACGTCGTCCGCCGACCCGTGGAACACGCCCTCGGCCATGGCCGCCTGCCACGCCGCCCTGTCGACGATCTTGTAGATGAGCATCAGGACCTCACTTGTCCCGATGCTAGAACCACACCCGCGCCCCGACTGCAACAGGCGATCTGATACAGCATGACGCAGCCATCAGAATGCCGAGGCGCCGGATCCGGCGCCAGATCGCCAGGCCCGGATATTGCTTTCGGAGAAGCGCGGAAGAACGCTCGCAGCAATCAGCTCAAAGCAGCTTCTTGATCTCTTCCTTGAATGACGTCGCAAGGTCGGAACGCTTCAGCGCATAGGCGACGTTGGCCGTCAGCCAGCCGATCTTGGAGCCGCAGTCGAAGATCTCGCCATCGAAGCGCACCGCATGGAACGATTGTCCCCCGGCGCCCGCGAGCTTGATCATGCTGTCGGTCAGCTGGATTTCCCCGCCTGCGCCGCGCTCCTGCGCTTCGAGCAGCGCGAATATCTCGGGCTGCAGGATGTACCGCCCCGTGATGTGCAGATTGGATGGAGCCGTCCCCCGCGGCGGCTTCTCGACCATCTTCGTGATCGCCGAAACCTTGGCCGAAGAATCCGCCACGCCACAGATCCCGTACATGTGTGTCTGGTCTTCCGGCACCGGTTTGACGGCAACGTGATTGCCGCCGAGCCGGTCGTAGGCCTCGATCATCTCCGCCATGCACGACTTCGGCGCATGGTGCAGCATGTCCGGCAGCAGCAGCGCGAACGGCTCGTTGCCGACGAGTTCCCGCGCACACCACACCGCATGCCCGAGGCCGAGCGGCGCCTGCTGCCGCGTGAAGCTCGTCTGCCCCGGCTTTGGCAGATCGCGGAACAGCAATTCGAGTTCGCTCTTCTTGCCCCGCATCTCGAGCGTATTCTCGAGCTCGAACTGGCTGTCGAAATGATCCTCGATGACGCCCTTGTTGCGGCCCGTAACGAAAATGAAGTGCTCGATGCCCGCCTCGCGCGCCTCGTCGACCACGTGCTGGATCACCGGCCGGTCGACAACCGTCAGCATCTCCTTCGGCATGGCCTTTGTGGCAGGCAGGAACCGGGTACCGAGACCGGCGACCGGAAACACGGCCTTGCGGATCTTTTTCGGACGGGAAGAAGTCATGCGTCGCAGTCCTGCTTGGTTAAGGAAGTCCTGACCTCGGGATACGCGCGTCGCCCGCCGGCCGGCAAGCGCCTAGAACCTTACGAACCGCGCGAAAATGTGACGCCGCATGCCTTTGGCCACAAGCCTCGGGAACAACAGTTGGCGATCCGGAGAAGGCATATATTCGAGCCGTTAAAATCCCCGTAAACCGCTGTTAATCGAACCATGGCAGAAACGACGTAGGCCGCCGGTCACGACCCGAGCCATCCCGTTCATGCGTTTCCCCGAGAGTTCCCTATGACGATTCTGGTTACCGGCGGCGCCGGCTACATCGGCAGCCACATGTCCCACGAACTGGCCGATCTCGGGCGTCCGATCGTCGTCGTCGACAACCTGACCACGGGCTTTCGCTGGGCCTTGCCGGAAACCGCCCGCCTCGTCGTCGGCGACATCGGCGACCAGGACCTGATCCGCGCGACCATCGACCGCTACGGCGTCACGGGCATCATCCACTTCGCCGGCTCCATCGTCGTCCCCGAAAGCGTGGCCGACCCGCTCGGCTATTATCTGAACAACACTGTCAAGTCCCGGTCCCTGATCGAGGCCGCCGTCATATCGAAGGTGAAGCACTTCATCTTCTCCTCCACTGCGGCCGTTTACGGCATGGCCAAGGAAATGCCGGTGCGCGAGACGACTGGCCTCGAGCCGATGTCGCCCTACGGTTCCTCGAAGCTCATGACCGAAATCATGCTGCGCGACACCGCATTCGCCCACCCGGAGTTCAACTACGTCGCCCTGCGCTACTTCAACGTCGCTGGCGCCGATCCCAGGGGCCGCACCGGCCAGTCGACCAAAGGCGCCACGCATCTCATCAAGGTCGCCTGCGAAACCGCTCTCGGCAAGCGTCCCGGCATGGAAGTGTTCGGCACCGATTACGACACACCTGACGGCACCTGCGTGCGTGACTACATCCACGTCACCGACCTCGCCCGCGCCCACGTCGCAGCTCTCGGCCACCTCGAAAAGGGCGGCAAGTCCGACATCTTCAACTGCGGTTACGGCAAGGGCTATTCGGTTCTCGAGGTTCTCGACGCGGTCCGCCGCGTTTCCGGCAAGCCGATGAACGTGAAGATGAGCGATCGCCGTCCCGGCGATCCCGCCATGATCGTCGCAGCCTCCGAAAAGATCCGCGCGACCCTCGCCTGGCAACCCGCGCTCGACGACCTCGACGGCATCGTCGCCAACGCGCTTGCCTGGGAAGACGCACTCGGCAAGCGCAACAAGACCTGATCGGCTGCCCGGGACATCACCTGCGACGCGCGACGAACAGAACCTGGCCTCGCGGCAGCCGACGCGCATCCCTCGCCACCTCGAACCCGGATGCGGCACAGAGATGCCGCACGTCCTCCTCCAGCATGTGATAGGGCGCCCGCGTGTCGTGCGTGACCGCGCCATCGGGTTGGCGCACCGGGAGCAGCGACGACGTCGCATCTGGCGCGAGAAAGACCGTGAACAGGAACAGGTCCAGCTTCGGAAATCGCCCGTGCACCGAGATCAGTGCGCGCCGAAGGAAGTTCATCGGCAGATGCGTGAACACCGCGAACGCGATGGCGTGTGTGACGCTGGCCGGAATGCCGACGAATTCGAAGGTCTTGTCCTCGACGAGATGTTCCCTCGGCAAACGCGCCTTGTCTGTAATCTCCGCGTCATACCCCTTGCGCAGGAGCGCGCCCGACATGTCGGTAGCCCAGTAGTTCCCTGGATCTAGATAGGGCACCGCCTTGCATCCGAGCCGCAGGCTTCCGGCGCCGATGTCGAGCAGGACATGTTGCGGCGCGAGCCCCGCGTCGACGAGAAGCGCCATCTGGACGCGCCCGGTCTCCTCCCAGCGCCCGCCGACGATGTCACGATGCCGCCCCTTGGCGAGAGCGTCCTGATAAAAACCGGGTGCGTGGTAGGGTGAGATGTGCCGCGACATGACGCGCTTTTGCCTGATCCAGCCCCGACCTTCAACGCTGTTCAGGTGAACGCCTGCACACGTCGGCCGTCCCGACGTTGGTCTTGACGCAAATTCCTGCCATAAACATCCCGTCAACGAAGCTGGCCCGGGCCGCTTCCCGCCCATGCCTCCTGGACAGGTCAGCGTTGAAATCCGAATGACGATGCGAAAATTCACCGCCCTGCTGACCATGCTCGCGCTGGCTCTGCTCGGCGCTTCGTCCAGGGTCGCCACCGCCGATCCGTCGTTCCAGGCCTTCGTCGCGAGCCTCTGGGCCGAAGCCAGCCGCCCGCCCTACAATATCAGCCGTACGACGTTCGACCGAGCGACGCGGGGGCTGACGCCGGATTTCTCCCTCCCCGATCTCGAAGTCCCCGGTCGGCCGCCGAGCGCCGCCAAACAGGCGGAATTCGTCCGCCCTCCCCAGGACTACATCAACGCGCGCCAGCTCGCGAACCTCGCAACCCAGGGCCGGACGCTGGCGACGAAACATGCGGATGCCATTCGCCGCATCGAGCGGGAGATTGGTGTCGAAGGCCCGATCCTTCTCGCCATCTGGGGCCGAGAAACGGCATTCGGCACCTACCGTCTTCCGCACGCGGCATTGCGCGTGCTCGCCACGCAAGCCTGGGTCGGCCGGCGCAAGGACATGTTCCGCACCGAGTTCCTCTACGCGCTAAAGATGGTCGAAGACGGGATCGCCACGCCCGAGACGATGCGGTCGTCCTGGGCCGGCGCGATGGGCCTCACGCAGTTCATGCCGAGCGAGTTCTACACCTCGCTCCGCGGATTGGGCGGCGGACGCCCGGATCTTTTCAATTCGCCACCCGACGCGCTCGCCTCTGCGGCCTGGCAGCTGAAGCAAAAGGGTTGGGTCACCGGTCTGCCCTGGGGCTACGAGGTCGACCTCGGCCGGACTGCCACCTGCGCTCTCGAGGGGCCGCATCAGGGCCGACGCATTTCCGAGTGGATGAAACTCGGTATCGTACGCGCCGACGGACGGGCCTTCACACCCGCCGAACAGACCCAGGAAGCCTACCTCATGTCACCGGGCGGCAGTTACGGCCCATCCTTCCTCGTCACCGAAAACTATAAGGTCATTCGCCGCTACAATACGTCCGATCTCTATGCCACCTTCGTCGGCAATCTTGCCGACCGCATCTCGGGCGGCGGGGATTTCAGGCGTCCCTGGGCGAACATCGTCCAGTTGCGCGAGGAAGACGTCCGCTCCATCCAGCGCCGATTGCTGGTGCGCGGTTTGCCGATCGAGAAGCTGGACGGAAAAACCGGGTCCAACACACGATCGGTGATTGGTGCCTACCAGGTGAAATCTAAGCTGCAGGTCGATTGCTGGCCGACGGCCGCATTGCTCGACCATCTCGTAAAGACGGGTGTGAAATGACAAGAGACGATCGGCCCCTGCCGCCCCGCAGCGCGAATTACGCAGACGAGATTCGCGACCGCGCCGAAGCCCGCATCGAAGCTGAGATCGCTGAACACGACGCGCGCCGGAATGTCGGACCGGGCTTCATCATCACCGGAGCCGCTTGCCTCGCACTCGGTGCCTATCTCGTATTCGCCGACACCGCCGGCACCGGCAGCCGCGTCGACGCCAACGTCGCGATCACGCCCGATCGAGCGCAACCGTCCATCACACGCGATCGCACACTCGATACGGCGCGACCGGCCCTGTCGCCCCCCGCCACCGAGCGCCCGAGGACAAGCGGCTTTGCACTAGACCTCCTCGAGGACGTCGCGCGTACAGCCCAGGCGAGCGGCGTGCCGCGAGCGACGACAGAACGTCTGCTGGCCGCCGCCGGCACGCCCGCCGAAGACGTGGGGCGCCTCGCCCAGGAACAGCCGGAATTCACCCGCACTGCCGGCGACTATCTCACCCAGCGCGTCACCCAGGAGCGGATCGACGCCGGCAGGCGCAAGCTGGTGGAGAACGCCGCGCTCCTGACCCAGCTCGAGCGCCGGTACGGCATCGACCGACACCTGCTGGTCGCCATCTGGGGGATTGAAAGCAACTACGGCACCAATGTCGGCGACCGCCCCGTCATTCGGTCCCTGCTCTCGCTCGCCGCTACCGATCAGCGCCGCCGCAGCTACTGGCGCGACGAATTGACGGCGGCGCTGTCGCTGGTCGGCAACGGCGATGTCGCACCGGATCGCGCTCTCGGATCGTGGGCCGGCGCGTTGGGCCCGATGCAGATCATGCCATCGAGCGTGCAGCGCTATGCGACGGATTTCGACGGTGATGGCCGTCGCGACGTCGTCTCGAGCCTCCCGGACGCACTCGCGACCGCCGCCAACCAGCTGAAATCGTCCGGCTGGACCGAAGGCCGCATATGGGCACGCGAGGTGAAGCTGCCGCCGAACTTTGATTACGCTCTCAGCGGACCGCAGTCCGCGCGTTCCGTCGCCGCGTGGCAGATGCTCGGTGTCAGACCCGCAACCGGCCTGATCCCCCTCGATGACGAGCCCACGTGGCAGATCGTTCTTCCTGCCGGCGCTGCCGGCCCGGCATTTCTCGCCTCCTCGAATTTTGGCGTTCTGCTGAAATACAACCGGTCCACCGCCTACGCGATCGCCGTAGGTCACCTGGCGGACAGACTGGCCGGCGGCAGCCCGATGTCGGCAGCATGGCCGCCCGACGACGTGGCATTGTCCATGAACGAAACAAGCGAGTTGCAGCGGCTTTTGGCAGCGGCAGGGTTCGATCCCGGCCCGATCGACGGCATCGTCGGTCAGTACACCAGGGACGCGCTGCGCAATTATCAGAAAGCTCGCGCCCTCGTTCCCGATGCACATCCGACGATCGCCGTGCTCCGCCAGCTTCGGACAGAACGTCGCAACTAGGCCCCGGTCAACGACCTGATGCGTTGGTCGCACGACACGGCTATAGTGGTGCAGACGGGAATCACGACCTTGGAAGCGACACGACGAGCGGGTGCTTTGACAATGGCGGTCGGACCGACGACATCGGCTCAAATTGCAAGAATACACGCCTCTCGGCGCGGGCCGCTGCGTCATATCATTGCGGTCGTGGGCGTGTTCGTGTCTGCGGTCTTCGCCTGTTCGCCCGGCGCTGACGCACAGGTCGCGGGCAGCGACGTTGGCCCCTCATCCAGCTACATCACGCCTTTCCCTCCGGCCGACACCTACCGTGTCCAGGTCTACGGCGACTGGATGGCCGAAAGCCTTCTTCCCGCTTTGGCGGAAACGCTGCAGACCGAGCCGCGCGTACAGGTCCTGCGACGGGCACGAACGCTCGTTCCGCTGGTGCGCTTCGATCACGAAGACGACATCCGCGCAGAAGAGCAGTCACGCGACCCGTTGCAGATCGGCATCCTCTTTTTCGGCATTTCAGATCGCACCAATTTCCGCGCCGCACCAGGTGCGCCTCTGCTCCGTCTCGGAACGGAAGCATGGCAGGCCGAGTACGGACGACGCGTCGACCGGCTGCTGAAAGCCCTGAAGCGGCGAGGCGTCGCCGTCTATCTCGTCGGCCAGCCACCTCTTCGGCGTGACGAAGCCAACGCCGACGCGATGATGCTGAGCGAGGTCCTGCGCGACAAGGCCTTTGTCAACGGCGTGCGCTTCATCGACATCCAACCCGCTTTCGTCGACGAAGACGGCAATTACTCCCAGTACGGGCCGGACTTTTCCGGCGATATCCAGCGACTGCGCGAATCCGACGGCGTAAGCCTGAGCTGGATCGGCAATCGAAAGCTCGCCGCCATCATCGAAAAGGAAATCAGGAAGGATCTCGCCATCGCCTACGCCGAACGGGCCGTGCCGCTCGCCGGCACCGAGGCAGAACAGCGGCGCATCAATCCGGACAAACCATACGTCGCTCCGCAGCGGGCCAACCTCGCCCCTCAGGTGCAGCCGTCCCAGAAAGACGGTCGCGGCCAGGCCACCGCGCAGCCTTCCGCTACCCCCGTCCCTGCCCCCGGACGCCAGCCGGCATCGATCACGGATCACAAGTCGGAAACCAGCCGGCTCGTGCTCCGCATTCCCGACCAGACCGGCCGCGAAGAAAACGTAACCACCGAAATCGTGCGACCGCCGATTTCTGCAGCAACCCTCACGCTCCTGAAGCGCAAGGAAACCGCCCAGGTCAACAATCAGACCTTCGACACGATCGCCGCCGAACTTTCCGACGGTACCACTCTCAGTCTTTTCGTGGCCCCAAGCCAGAATAGTGGCTCGCAGGCGAAGGGCGCGGCTTCTCCGGCACAGGAGATCTACAATACTGTTTGGATAAGGGGGGACCGTCTCCCACCCAAGCCGGGCCGCGCCGACGACTTCAGATGGCCGCCACGCGACGAGATCCCCTACGTCGCAGCGCCATCCGCCCCGGAAGGCGGACGACAGCCGGTAGCCCAGCCGGCCAAGGCTCCAGCGGGACTTATTCGTGCGAACCCGCCGGCGAACATCCCGCGGGCGCGGCTCCAGTCTACGAATTGAACAGCAGGGAAAATCGCGACAACTTGCGATCGGTGCTCCGATCGTCGCAGTCGATCAAGCATGAACGTTCGTTTGCGCCCGCCGTCAATAGTTCCCGGCGACCGTCCCGACCATGTCCTTGTTGTAGAGGTCCCGACGGAACTGGATGACGCCGTCTTCGGTGGCCCACGCTGTGACATAGACGAAGTACAGCGGCATCGGCTTCTTGAGCTTCACGTCGAGCCGCTCACCGGACTTCTTCATGTCCATGACGCGTTCGATCGACCAACCCTGATCGGCCATCAACCACGCGGCGAGCTTCTCGATTCCTCCGACCCGAACGCACCCTGAACTCGCGGCGCGGAAGTTCCGGCCGAAGAGCGTCTCGGACGGTGTCGAATGCATGTAGACCGAATGGCTGTTGTGAAAATTGATCTTCACGAAGCCGAGCGGATTTTCCGGCCCCGGCTGCTGCCTGAAGGTATAGCCCCGTGCCGCTCCGGACGACCAGTTGATCTTCGAGCTGTCGATCTTGCGACCAGTCCCGTCGTAGGCGTCGATACCGTACTTGGCCAGCACGTTCTGCCCCTTGGACGCCATCTCCGCGCCCTTCGGCACCAGATCTTTCGTGATCACGGTCGGTGGCAGATGCCAGACCGGATTGAAGTTGAGTTCGTGAATCTGCGATCTGAGGATCGGTGTTTGCCGATCGATCTTTCCGACCACGCCCGCATGCCGCGATATCACCGCATCGCCATCGATGGCCTCGATCTGGGCCGCCGGAATGTTCACGACGACATATTTTTTTGGAACCGTGCGGGCGAGTTCGGTCAGCCGTTGGAAGTTGACGCGCAGTTGCCGAAGGCGCGTCCCGGCCGAAACATTGAGCGCCACGATCGTCCTCTGGTCCACGACGCCTGTCGGACTGAGGCCGTTGGAGGCCTGGAACCGGCGAACGGCCTTCTCGAGATCGTAGTCGAAATTCTGCGACAGATCGCTATCGTCGCGGAGATCGCCCGACAGGACGAGGCGCTGTTTGAGCAGCGACACCGCCGGCGAAAGCGCACCGAGTACCAGCTTCTGTTCGGGAATGACGGGGAACCCGCCCTCCGAGACGATCTTCTCGTATTGCTGGATTGCCGCCTTCATTGCCGCGAGATTTTGCTTCGCCAGCGTCGGAAAGCCCTTCGGCGGGCTGGCCTCCCACTGCTTGATGAACTCACGGTCGATCCCGTCCGGACCGATGGTGTCCGAGCGCTGGCTGGGGAAGCGGACCCAGGACATGTTGTCGTCGGCACCGGCCGGATTTGCGGGGCTTGCCAACAAGCCCACAGCGATCACGGCTGCCAACCCGCGCCGACGCGAATGCGCACGGTCGCCAGACCAGACCCTTGAAAGTGAAACGCCGCTCGTCGTCATCATCGTTCCTTGCCTGATCCCGGCTTCGAGATAAGAGCCGGGTTTCGTCACGCAACTACCCGCCGAATCGGGATAGCACACAGCCGCCTCGGTTTCGACAGCAGGCCCTCGCACGGCATGCTAGGGCGCCTCCACCGTGCCCTACAAACCGCACCAGTCGGTTACCGGAGGGATCGCGCGCGACAATGTGAAATGTCGTGATCGCCCGACACCAGATGCTCAGTTCGACTTCCCGTCGCCGAAGAAACTTGCGACGCGGGCGAAAAATCCGTCAGACGCCGGCGACGTCTCCTTGTTGCTGGCCGTCTCGAATTCGCGCAGAAGCTCCCGCTGCCGCGACGTCAGGTTCTTCGGCGTTTCGACGTCGACCTGGATGTACATGTCGCCCAGTGTCTTCGACCGGAGCACCGGCATACCCTTGCCCTTGAGCCGGAATTGCTTGCCGGTTTCGCAGCCCTCCGGGATCTTCACCCGTGTCATGCTGCCGTCGAGCGTCGGCACCTCGATTTGCCCGCCGAGCGCAGCTGTCGTCATGGCGATCGGAACGCGGCAGAAGATGTCGGCGCCGTCTCTCTGGAAAAACTCGTGCGGGGTGACCGAGAGAAAAATGTAGAGATCCCCGGGCGGGCCCCCTCGCAGTCCCGCTTCACCCTCGCCCGCGAGACGGATGCGCGTGCCGTCTTCGACGCCGGCCGGAATGTTCACCGAGAGTGTCCGTTCCTTCGTGATCCGCCCCGACCCCGAGCAGTTCGGGCACGGATCCTTGATGACTTCGCCTCGTCCCTGACACTGCCCGCACGTCCGCTCGATCGTGAAAAAGCCCTGGCTCGCCCGGACCTTTCCCGTCCCCGCGCATGCCCCGCATTGCACGGGCTGTGTCCCGGCCTTGGCACCGGTCCCCGAGCAGGTCTCGCAGCCGACGCTCGTCGGCACGCGGATCTGCGCGGTTTTGCCTTGAAACGCCTCCCCGAGCGATATGTCCATGTTGTAGCGAATATCGGCGCCGCGCTCGCGTCCCGAGCGCTGCCGTCCGCGCCGCCCGCCCATGAAATCTCCGAACAGGTCGTCGAAGATGTCGGACATCGACGACGCGAAGTCGGGACCAAAACCACCAGCGCCAGCCCCACCACTGCCGTCGACAGCCTGATGACCGAAACGGTCGTACGCCGCCCTCTTCTGTGCGTCAGACAGCACCTGATAGGCTTCGTTCACTTCCTTGAAGTTCTGCTCCGCCACCGCGTCACCCGGATTACGATCCGGGTGGTACTGCATCGCCAGCTTGCGATAGGCCGACTTCAGTTGCGCCTCGTCTGCTGTCCTGGAGACGCCGAGAACGTCGTAATAATCCCGCTTCGCCATGACTGTGGCCTACCTTTTCGATCCCGGTCTCGCGACCATGAGCGCATTGAGTTTGGTCCGCTGGGCAAGGTCGTAGCCGTGCGAACCGAGTAATTTCACGACCGGAGCGTCGTTTTCGTCACGCCCGGCTTCGCCCCGCCCGACCTCGACGATGACCGCCTCGGGCCAGAGTGACGGTGGCGCACTGGCGTAAAACGCCTCGAGTACGTCGTAGTCGAAGCCTTCCACATCGATCTTGAGAATATCGATCCGGTCGAAACCGTGCGTACGGCAGATGTCGAGAAGAGGCAGGATTTCGATCCGGGAGTGACCCGCCCCACCATCCGTGCTGTCACTGCCACCGTCGACGACCCGGTGCTGTCCGCGGTTGGTCGCATGCCCGGCCAGATAGGCGGTTCCGCGACGTGCCCCGACGCCCGCTGCAACGACGGCGAACGTATCTCGAGCACCGGAGAAGGCGATGTTCCGTTCCAGCCGGCGCCGCGTCTCCGTATCCGGCTCGACCGCCAGCACCTTGACGCCCTTGCCGGCGTTCCGCCCTGCCGCCACCGCCGAAAGCCCGTAGAGCCCGACGTTTGCTCCGAGATCGACAACCGCGACAGTATCGCGCGGCGCATGCGCGATCCGCTTCGCCATGAAATCTCGCTCTTCGCGATCGAAGAACTTGACCCCGACCACGGCACGCTTTTCGCACCTGTTCGTGGACGGAAAGAGCCGCGCATTTATGGACGGAAAGACCTCGATGTCGACCGGCGTTCGACCCTCCCCGATGAGGGCTCTCCGGATAAGCGACGCCCCCATCCGGCCGAGCCTGCCGTCAGGCAAATACTCGGCTCGTCGCCTGAGCCATTCCCGGCCCGGCGATAGTCGATAGCTCCCGAATGGCAGATCTTGCGACGGCTCGGTCATCTTAGATCCTGCGCCGGACCCTGCTCAGTGCAGCCGAACGAACGCGAGCGCCCCAGCCGGCAATCGAATGAACTTCTGAAACCCCACCTGACGGAAGAGGCTAGGGCACCGCTCGCAGGAGCGGTGCCCTCTTGAAGCCTCAGCTCGACTTCTTCTTGTCGTCTTTCACTTCCTCGAAATCGGCATCGACGACATTGTCGCCCTTCTTTTCGGCTGTCTCGGCCCCGCCGTCGGCGTCACCGCCGCCGGCCTGCCCGCTGTACATCGCCTCACCGATCTTCATCGAAGCCTGCGCGAGCGCTGTGGTCTTGGCCTTGATGTCCTCGACGTCTTCGCTCTTCGCCGCCTCCTTGAGGGCGGCGATGGCAGCCTCGATCGCCGACTTGTCGGCGGCCGCGACCTTGTCGCCGAGATCCTTGAGAGACTTCTCGGTCGTATGCACGAATGCCTCGGCGTGATTGCGCGCCTCGACGAGATCACGACGCTTCTTGTCCTCGTCCCGGTGCGATTCCGCCTCCGCCATCATCCGCTTGATGTCGGCTTCCGTCAGTCCACCCGACGCCTGGATTCGGATCGACTGCTCCTTGTTGGTCGCCTTGTCCTTGGCATTGACGTTGACGATACCGTTAGCGTCGATGTCGAACGTCACCTCGATCTGCGGCACGCCGCGCGGAGCCGGCGGAATTCCGACCAGATCGAACTGTCCGAGCATCTTGTTATCGGCCGCCATCTCGCGTTCACCCTGGAACACGCGGATGGTCACGGCATTCTGACCGTCTTCCGCAGTCGAGAACACCTGGCTCTTCTTCGTCGGGATCGTCGTGTTACGATCGATGAGACGCGTGAACACGCCACCAAGCGTCTCGATGCCGAGTGACAGCGGCGTCACGTCGAGCAGCAGGACGTCCTTGACATCACCCTTGAGAACACCCGCCTGGATGGCCGCGCCGATGGCGACGACTTCATCCGGGTTGACGCCCTTGTGCGGCTCCTTGCCGAACAGTTCCTTGACGACGTGCTGGACGCGCGGCATGCGCGTCATGCCGCCGACGAGCACGACCTCGTCGATCTCGGCAGCCTTGAGACCGGCATCCTTGAGCGCCTGCAGGCACGGACCTTTCGTCTTCTCGACGAGATCGTCGACCAGGCTTTCGAGCTTTGCGCGCGTGAGCTTCATCGTCAGATGCAGCGGCGACTGAGTCTGCGCGTTCATGGAAATGAAGGGCAGGTTGATCTCGGTCTGCTGCGAGCTCGACAGCTCGATCTTCGCCTTTTCAGCGGCTTCCTTGAGACGCTGCAGCGCGAGCTTGTCGTTCTTCAGATCGACGCCGTTCTCTTTCTTGAACTCGGCCGCGAGATACTCGACGAGACGCATGTCGAAGTCTTCACCGCCGAGGAACGTGTCACCGTTCGTCGACTTAACTTCGAACACGCCATCCCCGATTTCGAGGATCGAGATATCGAACGTACCACCGCCGAGGTCGTACACCGCGATCGTCTTGGCGTCCGTCTTCTTGTCGAGACCATACGCAAGCGCCGCTGCCGTGGGCTCGTTGATGATGCGCAGAACTTCGAGACCGGCGATCTTGCCGGCGTCTTTCGTGGCCTGACGTTGGGCGTCGTTGAAATAGGCGGGCACCGTGATGACGGCCTGTGTCACCGGCTCGCCGAGCTTGGCCTCGGCGGTTTCCTTCATCTTCTGGAGGATCGCGGCGGAGATCTCTGCGGGCGAGTACTGCTTGCCCTGCGCCTCGACCCAGGCGTCGCCGTTCGGACCTTTGACGATCTTGTAGGGGACGAGCTTCTTGTCCTTCTCGACCATCGGGTCGTCGTAGCGCCGGCCGATGAGACGCTTGATGGCGAACAGCGTGTTCGTTGGGTTGGTGACACCCTGGCGCTTCGCCGGCAGGCCGATGAGCCGTTCGCCGTCGGTGAACGCGACGATGGATGGCGTCGTATTCGCGCCTTCCGAGTTTTCCAGAACCTTCGGCTTGGAGCCATCCATGACGGCCACGCACGAATTCGTGGTGCCGAGGTCGATGCCGATAACTTTCGCCATGATGTGTATGTCCTTTCTTGAGGCAGATCGCCCGGCCCCGCCGCCTCCGGTAATCCCACCGGCGAACGACTGCTGGCATCCGGTATCGCGGCCGTACCCGGCCCGGATCAACGATCCCCGCTGCTGACGTTTTTGTGACTGGTATATAGGAGGGGGGGCGGAGTGCGGCAATGCCTGCCCTCAGGGAAAATACGCGTTTTCACCGGCCAGCGACGGCCAAACTGCAACAGTGAGCACATGCCGGCACCACTCCCCCCGTCTGTCATGTACCTGAGCGGAAAACTGACCCTCGACACGCAGCAGGCACTGCTCCGAGACTTGGTACAGATAATTGAAGTTGCACCATTTTTCAGCCCGACCATGCCACGAACGGGCAAACCGTTCTCCGTTCGTATGACCAATTGCGGTCCCCTTGGATGGGTCTCCGATCGCGGCGGCTATCGCTATCAGCCGCATCATCCTGTGACCGGAAGGCCATGGCCGGCCATCCCGTCCATCCTTCTAGACCTCTGGCACCGGCTGTCGGGTTATCCTGCCCCGCCCGAGGCTTGCCTCGTCAACTATTACGACACGACCGCGAAGATGGGATCACATCAGGATCGGGACGAAGAGGACTTCGAAGCCCCGGTTCTTTCAGTCAGCCTCGGCGATACCGCAGTCTTCCATGTCGGCGGAGTAACGAGATCCGGCCCCAAGGCGCGCATCCGTCTCGCATCCGGCGATGTCCTGCTTCTCGCCGGCGAGAGCCGCCTGGCGTTTCATGGCATCGATCGCATCCTCGGCGGTTCGAGCACCTTGCTGGCACCGCCAGTGTTTCCCGCCGGTGGCCGCCTCAATCTCACACTGCGCCGCGTCACGAAGCCGAAGTAACCTCGACGATCAGCCCTGCTCGCTACCCGATGGACCGGCCCCGCTCGCCTCGTCCCCCGCCTTATCGTCCCCTGGCGCAGCATTGGCATCCCCCTGCGGTTCCGCCACCGCCCCCGGCTTCGGTCCGCCCGACGACACCGTCACGACGGCAGCCCTGAGCACACGGTCGCCGATCATGTAACCCTCCTGCAAGACCTGCAGGATCGTACCGGACGGCACCTCGGGATTGGGAATCTGCATCATCGGCTGATGGAAGTGCGGAGAGAAAATTTCGCCGAGCGACTTGATGCGCTTGACCCCGTGCCGCTCGAGCACGTTCAAGAACTCCCGCTCTGTCATCGCCACCCCGTCGACGAGGCTCTTCAGCGTCGGATCGGCCTCTGCCGCACCCGCCGGCACCGCCCCCGTCGCACGCTGGAAATTGTCCACGAGATTGACGATGTCGCCGGCGAACTTCTGCACGCTGTACTTGGCTGCGCTTGCCTTCTCTTCTTCCGTCCGGCGGCGCAGGTTTTCCATGTCGGCGAGAAGCCGCAGGTTCCGGTCCTTGTAGTCCGAAAGGTCGCGACGCAATTGCGCGATGAGGTCGTCGGCATGCGTAGGCTTGGCGGCGGCCTCACCTTGAACCGCGACGTCTTCGGCAGGTTCGTGGCCGGGCTCAGCGCCCGCGCCGTTCTGCGCATTTTTCCCGTCATTCATGATGATGTACCTCGCAAATGCACCCGCACGGCATCAGCCGGGGCGCGATTGATCAACCCCCGCCATATCGGCCCAACACATTGGAAAATCAAGTCAGGATGCGGCCGACGAGCTGCGCCGTATAGTCCACCATCGGAATGATGCGGGCATAGTTGAGGCGGGTCGGACCGATTACCCCGAGAACGCCGACGATCTTGCGGTTGCCGTCGCGGAAGGGTGCCACGACGAGCGACGAACCCGACAGCGAAAAAAGCTGCGTTTCCGATCCGATGAAGATCGACACACCCTCCCCGCGTTCCGCCGACCCCAGGAGCCGCACCAGTTCCCGTTTACTTTCGAGATCGTCGAACAGCTTCCTGATCCGCTCGAGATCCTCGATCGCTTCGACGTCCTGCAGCAGATTGGACTGCCCGCGCACGATCAGGCTCTGCTTGTCACCGAACGCCCCTGACCAGGTCGCGAGCCCTGCCTGAACGACCTTCTGCGTCAGCTGGTCGAGTTCTGCCTTGGCATGCGCAAGGTCGCGTTCGACGGCCGCCCGCGCCTCCTCCATCGTCTGGCCGCGGATGTGCGCGTTGAGATAATTCGCCGCCTCCACGAGCGCCGACGGCGGCAGCCCCTGCGGCAGGGTGATGATGCGGTTTTCGACGCGGTTGTCTTCGCCGACGAGCACGACGAGCGCCTTGCCCGGTTCGAGCGCGACGAACTCGATGTGCTTGAGCCGCTCCACCTGCTTTTCGGTGAGAACGACACCCGCGCACCGCGACAGGCCCGACATCATTTCCGTGGCGTCGGCGAGAAACTGATCGAGCGTCTGTTCACCACGCGCCCTGAGTTGCGCGTCGAGCATTCCCCGCTCGCTCTCGGCGAGATCACCGACCTCCAGAAGGCCGTCGACGAAAAGCCTGAGCCCCAGTTCCGTCGGCATGCGCCCGGCCGAGGTGTGCGGCGCATAGATGAGCCCGAGATGCTCGAGATCCGCCATGACGTTGCGGATGGACGCGGGCGACAGCGAAATCGGCAGGCCGCGCGACAGGTTCCGCGACCCCACGGGATCGCCTTTACTGAGATAGCTCTCCACGATCGCCCGGAAGATCGTGCGCGTGCGGTCGTCCATGCTGGCGAGCGTCGGTTGTGAGGTCGCCCCGATCGTCTTGCCGAGCGCGGAAACACTCCTCGTCTGCGGACCGTCCTTCGCCATTCCCATCCTCTGGTCGTGATCCCGGTGATCTCACCCGGCACAAGCGACTATAGTTGTCACACGAGTTGCCACACCGATTGTGGCACGTCTGTCCTGCGCCAGAGTCCTAAGTTAGTGACTTGCCTCGCCCCCCGCAACGCTCCCATCTGCGGGTCGCCGCGACGCGGCTTCCAAAGCCGACCCGAACTGCTATGTTCGCCATGGAAAACCGAGGGAGATGCAACAAATGCCCAAAGGATACGTCATCGCGCGCGCGAACGTGACCAACGCCACGCAGTGGGCGACCTATGCCGCCGCTGCCGGTGAAGCGATCAAGAAATATGGCGGCAAACCTCTCGCACGTGGTGGTCGCACGATGGTCGCCGAAGGCGAGGGTCGGGCGCGCAACGTCGTCATCGAATTCGAGAGCTTCGAAGCCGCACAGGCCTATGCCTTTTCTCCGGAGTATGCAGCCGCACGCAAGCTGCGCGAGGGAGCCGGCTCACTCGACATCGTCGTCGTCGAAGGCGCCTGATCGCACGGACCATGGCCGAAGACGCAACGGATCGACCGCAAGGAGCGATGGCGGCGCGCCCGCCCTGGCAAGCGGTCGTCATCACGCTGTTTCCGGCCATGTTTCCGGGCCCCCTCGGCCACTCGGTGGTCGGTACCGCACTGGCCGAAGGCCGCTGGCAGCTCGATACGATCGACCTGCGCACGTTCGGCATTGGCCGTCACAGGGTGGTCG
>ERZ761609.1528-NODE-1528-length-19945-cov-7.050830_pt1 | contig 19945 bp, 16 predicted proteins | sample MGYA00511163_ERZ761609 | MGnify/ENA primary metagenome ERZ761609 (study PRJEB28899, sample SAMN02445070) | bioreactor sludge metagenome | biome: EBPR sludge | place: Australia: Brisbane, Thorneside Wastewater Treatment Plant | collected 2011-12-16 ... | reverse complement strand
GAAAAAAAGACCCTTGTAGGGTCATTTTTTCTTGGCGGAGAGGGAGGGATTCGAACCCTCGGTGAGTTGCCCCACGACGGTTTTCAAGACCGTTACCTTAAACCACTCGGTCACCTCTCCATGAATAAAGCTCGCTTAATAGTAACAGATGTCAGACATGTTTTTCAAGAGGTTGTCGGGCAATTACTGCTGCCCACACATCTTTGGCGCCAGCCTTACGTAGTTCTGTCGCAGCGTATTCGAGAGTAGCTCCAGTTGTTGTAACATCATCTACAAGTAGTACCGTTTGCTCGGCTAGTGAAGTGGTGCACTCAAACGCCTGCTTCGCTTGCTCTATGCGTTGCGCGCGCGTCGCTCCTAGCTGTACCGATGAGGTAATCCGGCGCAAAGCCTGGCGATAGGTAAGTGACCGCCGCTTCGCGAGCCCCTTCGCCACCAAAGCAGTATGGTCATAGCCACGCTGACGTATATGGCGACGAATTGTCGGAACGGGAACGATGCAAATATCGCGCGGAAGTTCGGGTAATACTAGCTGGAGCAAGTCGACGCACACAACACTTGATGCCTTCTTACGCTCAAACTTGTAGCCATTTATTAAAGCCTCAAGCTCCCCCGAGCGCTCACCAATGCACCAGGCTCTGCTAAAGCCCGATTGACACCGAGTGCATATTCCATCAGGGGCAGGCCGGCCACAACCAATGCATCCGTAGAATTGATTTGAAGTGATGTCATATTTACAATTGTCACATAAAAGTGCTTGCTTTGAACCACAGCCATAACAGTGGTGCGGGGCAACGATTTGCAAGGCCTTATCAATCATTGTACTTTTTACGTTTTATCTACTAGTTTTATTGATTATAGCGCACGCATTGGCTATACTGTAAGAGACTATCTGTCAAATGAGCCGAGAGGAAGTGGAGGAAATCTATGGCCCGTAAACAAAATGATGATCTATTGATCGAGGACGAATTGGCTGCGGCCTTTCTAAACGATGATGATCTGCAAGCTGCTGATCCTGCTCAGGAGCCACCAACATCAGACGCAGGCGACAACTGGGACGATAGCGAGGAAGATTTCCCAGGACAACTTGCCGTTGACGTATACGAAACAGAAGAGAAACTTGTTGTTAAAGCTCGTACCGCGGGAGTTAACAAAGAAGATCTTGATGTTAGTATCTCAGATGGTATCCTTACCATCAGTGGTACACTTTCAAGCGGTGACGACACCGATGCGACCAACTGGCACATTCAGGAATGTTACTGGGGCGAATTTAGCCGAACAGTTGCACTACCTGTAGCCGTACGTGAAGATGAAGTAGAAGCCGTACTCAAAGATGGCGTGCTTACTATCAGCTTCGGTAAAGTGAAGCAAGAACAAGCCAAGAAGATTACCATTCAGTAATCAGCACCTTTAGCCAAAATAACTCCGCCCTAGAAAGCGGAGTTATTTTTATGCAAACAAAAACTCCGGCGGTTGGCCGGAGCTCTTAGTATCAATACGGCTGATTAGGCAACGAAGCTGCCGATAACCCAGTTGACAATCGCGTACGCCAGAATAGCTACGATAATACCGATAATCGCGTACAAAATGGTGTTCTTTGCTGCGGTAATAGCCGCGCTGTCACCACCAGATACGGTGTAGCGAATACCACCGATAATCAACATGATTACGGCAATCGCACCAATCAAGAAGAGTAGTACGTTGGTAATGGTTTGGAACAAACCACCTTCGTCAAACAGGTTGTCTGACTGGTCGTCACTTTTCGCTGCATCAGCACCACCTTGAATACCAAGTGCATCAACAGGTTGCGCAGGAACTACCGCGCTTACACCAAGTGCAAGAACTGGTACAAGCAGAAGTGCCTGGAGCGCTCGTTGTATTGTTGCTTTCATTCGTTTTAAAATCCTTTCTACGAATACTTATCTCTATTGTTATAACAAATTTACGGGTGTTTGTTAAGGCTAAGCGAACTGATCGATAATCCAGTTTACAATTGCGTAAGCTAGTAGCGCCACCACAACACCGATAATCGCATACAAAATCGTGTTTTTCGCCGCTGTAATTGCAGAGCTGTCGCCAGCTGATAGCGCATAACGAATACCCCCAACTACAATCATAATTACCGCGATTGAGCCAAGGACAAACAGTAGTATATTAACTACCGTTTTAAGCTGAGCTCTCAAGCCTGGTCCACTTCCAGCGCCACCTCCTGAATCTGTCACACCGTCTTTCACCGCATCAGAAGGATTGAGCGCTGCAACAGTAGATGTAGCCGGTACCAATGTCGTACCAACGATACCAAGTAGTAACACTCCTGTTCCTAGTAATACTTGTAGTTTTCGTTTCATGTTATTCTCCTTTTTCTTAAGAAAACCAGCCTAAAATAAACTTCACAATCGCATATGAAAGCAGGGCAACAACTAAACCAATCACGGCATACAACACGGTGTCCTTTGCGGCCGTAATAGACGAACTGTTGCCAGCCGATAGAGCATAACGAATACCACCAACTACGATCATAATTACGCTAATCACACCGACCGCCCACAATAAGACGCCTATTACCGTTTCGATTAATGAGCCGGCATCGTCTTTGCCAGCTGCGTCACAAACGGTAGTCGTACTGTTAGCTCCGGTACACGCGTCTTTAATCACATTAATTGCGCCAGCTGGAGCTACTGTAACAGTTGCGAGACCAAAGACAAGCGCCAAACTCACCAACATTTTTTGAACCAATCGTGAAATCATTCTAAAACCTTCCTATCACATAGTTTGTTATTACAAACGCCATCATAATGACCACCAAGCCAACAACAGCGTACAAAATGGCGTCTTTCGCTTGCTTTGTTTTATTTGAGTCGCCGTTAGAAATGGCATAGAAAATACCAGCGATAATAATCACAATGACAGCAGTAACTCCTGCCGCCCAATACACCGTAGTGAGCACTCCTGCCAAACCATCGGCGGCGCTCACCTTAGGGATGCCAACATCGCCGGCGTCAATCTTTGCTGCTAAAATTTGAGCGTATTCCATAACGTTATTTTATATTACCTGCAATAAGTGTAACGATAGCGATTGAAAGAAATGAGATTATCAAACCTATAAGTGCATTTTGAATAGTCTTACGCGCAGCTGCCACTTTGTTTGAGTCTGAAGGGCTAGTGAGGTACTTGAAACCGCCGTATATGATATAGCCTGCAGTTACATAGGCAACTACTTGTAGCAGTATCTCGATTACGTTGAGGACAATTCGCATAATGTAGCCTTGAATTGCCGGCGCGCCACCTTTGCCTGGTTGGAGTAGATCACAGGTTGAAGGATCGATAAGGCCGTTATACCAGGTAGGAAAGGTAAGGAAACGACCACCGCAGCGACCTCCACCGCCGCCGCCAGCGCCCGCGGCATAGGCAGGAGGTTGGTTCAGCGCTACCACCGTTCCAGCCAATGAAAGTACGAGAAATACACTTACTAGTAGGCGTTTCGCAATTTGCATCATGTAAATACTCCTCCTGGGATCAAGAAGTTTATGCCTGCCCACATCAATGCGAAGGCGATGAGCCCAATCACTATATTGGTAATAATCATTTTTGCCTGATTCACTTGGTCTGATTTGTCTTCGGCACTCGCGTATAAAATAGCCGCGTACACAATACCGCCCACCGCCACAACACCTACGCCAGCCGTCAAAATCTGCAATACTAGCAGTAGCAACCCCCAGATACCGTTGGTTTCTACGCCGCCAGAGTTGTCTTGCGAACAGTTGATAAGTGTCGTGTCGGCGCCACCGCAGCTTGCCGCATAAGCTGCGGCTGGAATAAGCGAAACAACAAAGGCTACAACCAATACCGAGAAGCTAATGCTGAGGATTTTTTGTTTTATCGTCATAACTGTTAACACGATACGATAAATGGCGTTGTTGCGCAAGTCTCATTGGCCTATTTTATAGATACGAACCATTGACTTTTTATCTGTAAAATGATAATATAAAGAAGATATGTGGGAATCACTCTTCAAGAGCCCGCGCGGTAGAATATCGTCGCGGAAGATTTTTGCGTTCGTCACCACTGTTTTGGTGACTTCCTTCGCGTACGTATTCGCGGCTCCAGCACCTGTGTTTGCCGCACCGGCAACCTGGGAAGGCGACACACTTACCTATGATGGCCGCACTTACAGTGGTCCAATCGACCGAGCAGACACAAAAGGCCTAGGCGGTATAGATGCCGACGCGCAAATTTATCAAGCGCTTGAATCTATTGCTGGTACACCATCGCAAACTGCGCATTTGATTATTTTCCCTGGCGGAGTCGCCCCAATGAGCGCCAAAGAAGCTCGCTATGTGCGCTACACGCTAAATCCGCCAAATAGTTACTCTAGCCCGACTGGCCGAGCCAAAATTGAAGTTGAAGCGGCACCAGATCCAGCCGTAGACACCTCAGAGAACCTTAGTGAATGTACTGTAGGTGAAATTGGCTATGTGGTTTGCCCCGTAATGAAGGGTATTTCTGAAGTTGTCGATGGCGTATACAGCGTGGTAGAAGGCTACTTGGTCGTACAGCCTCTTAAAAACGACCCAAATAGTGCCATTTACCGCGCCTGGAAAGTGATGCGAGATTTCGCCAATATTGCCTTTGCTATCGGCTTTTTGGTCATTATTTACTCGTACATCACCAACGTAGGTGTATCGAATTACGAGATAAAAAAGATTATCCCGAAGCTCGTATTGGTGGCAATCATGGTGAACGTGTCGTTTTACATCTCTGCATTCGCCGTTGATATCTCAAACATACTCGGTTCTAGCGTGAATAGTTTGTTTGAGTCCATCCGCGATAGCTTGGTAGGGTCTTCGACCGATGCAGATCTACTAAACTGGTCAACTGTGACAAGCTTTGTGCTTTCAGGTGGCGCAATCGTAGGAGGTGGCGCAGCAGGCCTGAGTATGCTTACGGTTAGCCTGGGTGGTGGCGCTACTGGTGTTTGGTACATTATTGCGCCGTTCTTGCTTGGAGCAGCTGTAGTTATACTTATTACCTTCCTTATCTTGGCTGCTCGCCAGGCTATCATCACCATCCTTATCATCGTCGCTCCACTAGCATTCGTAGCATTCTTACTGCCAAATACCGAGAAGTGGTTTGAGAAATGGCGCGAGCTATTCTTCACCATGCTGGTGATGTTCCCGGCGTTCGCCGTGGTATTTGGTGGAGCGCAATTGGCCGGCCAAGTAATTATTCGCTCAGCTACCAATCTCGAGCAAGTTATTTTAGGCCTAGCAGTGCTTGTCGCACCGCTGGCCATTACACCTTTGCTCCTCAAGCTTGGTGGCGGTATTTTGAACCGCTTCGCTGGCGTGGTAAACAACCCAAGCAAGGGCTTCGTAGACCGGTATAAAAACTACAATCAAGAACGCCTCGCCGAACACCGCGCCAAAAATGAGCGTAAAAACATGCAAATGTATCAAGATGGCGCTCTGCGCCGCCGAAATGTTATGCGTAACCATGCACGCAAAAAGTACTCTCAGAAGCACTGGCGCGAAAATGAGCGCAAGAACGACGAAGAACGTACCCAGGCGCTGTGGCACAACACTACCGGCAAATACGGTGCTTCAAACGACATGAACGATCCGTCTACGCAGCGTCAGCGTTACTTTGGTAATGGCACGAAGACAAAGCGTGGCTACAGCGACCAATATGGCGATAAACATGATACCGAACTCTACAACCGTCGCACTGAAGCTCACCACAAAGAGCACTATATAAACGATGCTCGCACGGGGGCAAATGCCGAACGTCGCGCTATGATGCGAGATGCCACCGTAACTGAAGGCCGCGCGAAATTATATGAAGAGTCAATCAACAGCGCTGACACGCGCTTGCTTGAAACGCAAATCGCCAACAACGCCAACCTGCGTAACATTAAAATCCAAGCCGATGTTGATACAGCGCATGCTGAGCTACAAAAATCTAACGTTTCTGCTCAGGGTAAGATGCAATTCCGCAATGAAGCTCTGGCAGATCGTGCCCTTGTACAGATGCAAGAGCAGACCTTTGAATTCGAAAAGCGTGCCTCTACTGCCGAAGCAATCGTACAAAAGGGCGCCGAAGCTCGTTGGGACACTATTTCGCACACCGATGCCGCCGTGAAAGAGCTTCGCTTGCGAGAGGTAAATGCAACCGACTCAGCTCGTCTCGCAGAATCACAATGGAATAGCTTGATTGAAAACATCCGCGCCAGGGGCAGTGCAGCACCAAACGTTGACGCGCGAAGCGCTGGTATGGCCGATGCGATTAACCAGCTAGCCAAAGACATAGAGGTAGAAAACCAGGTACAAACTTCTGCGAAGCTCATTCAGCAAGAAAATATGACCAAGCTCTTCCAGGAAAATGAAACTATTCGTAAATATGCAGGTGGCGTGGCTGGTGTCCGTGGCGCCAACCGCGTGTACGCAAAGGCGAAGGCCGACACGCTGTCTGCTATGTTTGAGGGTATCAAGAACTCGCAGTCTGTTATCACTGAATATAGTGCCGAAGAACTGGTACGCTTGATGCAGCACGGAAAAGACCGCTACGGTAACGATGCCGATGAAGAGATGCGCATGGCGGCACAGTACGAACTGGGTGAAAAGAAGGGTAACAACTGGGCCTTCCAGAAGATGCGTGACTGGAACGCACAGCAAGGTATGATTTATGCACCAACCGGCGCCAAGAATGCCAATGGTGATGACGTTTATGCCTACTTCGAGCCAGAGCGCTACGACAGCGGTCCAAACAAGGGCAAGTTGAAACTAGGCGAAAATGGTCGACCACAAGCAGATATGTCCAAGCAGATCGCTGATTCCGATGTAGAGTTGCGCCGCGACCGCCAACAGTTCTTTAACGACATGCAGGCGAAATCAAAGCACTACATTGCCAGCCTTTCTGGCACTGACCGTGGCGAGTATGAAACTGGATTAGCTGTATACGACAGCGCCACCGCGACCATACGTGACATTCGTGATGACAAGTTCAATGGCGAGCGACTTGTTAAGACTGACATCGACGAATACTCACGCATGGTGCACATATTAAGTACTCCGGGTGAGTTTGAACGCGTAATGCCAAAGCGGAAGAATGAGACTGACGCACAAGCCGAAAGTCGACGAGCTGACGCAAAGGCCAAGCTGTTGAAACACATACGAGCTACCCAAACAGATCCAATGCTCTACGGTAAGCTTGAAGGTCGCCAACGCGCGCTTATGAATGTAATCGCAGCGCAACTTGACCCTAGCGACCCACGTAGCCTAGCAGAGAAGAAATCAGAATACTTCGTAAAGCAAGACCCTAAGGATGAAAACAAAACAATACCTGTAAGCTACGCTGAGCGTAACGAACCAGGCGTAAAGACAGTCAGTGTAACTACCTACATTCCAGACACCTACACCATTGATAAGATTGTAGGATAAGCCATAAGCCTCTTGACTTTTTGAACAATTTGGAGTATAGTAAACGGCATAAACTGTTTACGCGCACCAGAACGCAAGGAACAATGAAATGGCAATTAACGCACCTGAACGACCAACTAGCAACGTAACTCCGGCACCAGAGCAAAGTGCTCAGCCTGGCTTCTTTGAGAAACACCGCCGTGCAATCGGTGGGACAGTTGCTGGTCTTCTTCTAGCTGGTGGTGCAGGCGGCTTTTTAGCTACTCGCGGTGGCGATAAAGACCCACAAGACAAACGTGCCGATCAAGGCGCCGAGTTAGTGCTAGACGAAAACGGTAACCCTGTCCGCTACGTACCATTCAGTGAAGAACATTCAGACCGTGATGGTAACGGAATCCCGGATAATCGTGAAAGTAAAAAAGATTTGCTTTGGGACCAAGAAACTCAGCAATTTGTTGACCCAGCCGAAGGCAGTGACGAAGCTGCGCTTGAAACTGCAAGCCCTGAAGTACTCGATCAAATCGCCCAGATTGAAGCAGCATTTCCAGATATTGCCGAGCGCGAACCCCACTGGAAAGCGACCTTCATAGGCCTGGACCCTCTTGTCCAAGAATTTGCAATTACGCGATTAGGCCAAAGTGGTGACTTTGAAAATGAAACTGAGTGGAAATCTGCCATACTATCTGTCGTTAGAGGTGATGTAAGCGCAGACGAAATTAGAGAGTCTGCTGAGAACGCAGAGTAGTTATATACTTGTTGAATATTAGATACCGCCTTCAGAGGCGGTATCTTTTTGATTTATAGCATAAGTGGTATGATTATGGGGTAATGTGGCGAAAAGCAAACATCGTAAAACTTGCTGTATTTGTAGCCTTGGCAGCCTCTGTTTTAGGAGTTGCCGCGCCGTCTGCTCATGCCGCACCGCTTGAAAACCCTGAAAACCACATGGAAAAGGCCACCGAGCAGTGGTTGCGCTACCGAGCACTGTATTACTGTTTCAATGCTGGTAAAACTTTCGTTAATTATGTTCAATCATATGACGAACTCTTAAAGGCAGACTTCTTCAATGGCGAAAGTACCGCCATTGGTTACCTAAACGAAGACGGGAAGGTAAGTTGTAGTGACGAAGCCTTTGTTGATAATTCAGCGCGAATTATGGGCTGGGACGGCATTGAAGACATGGTGTGTTCAATGTCGATTGTCGACTGTTCAGGCGATTTGTATGTGTTTAATCAGGGTGACACAAGCCCAGAAGCATCATTCAAAGCCGCAAAAGGCAAGCTACCAGACACGGCGGACTATCCATTCGATCCGCCTGGTTACATGTGGTACTACATGTACAAACGCACGCTCGAGACATTCTGTGGTGGCGGCAATACTCTTACGTCTGAAAGTTCAGCAACTTCATACAAGTCTGAGTACGCGGTTTCTGCTTACTATGTAAACCCAAACACCGGCACGATTACCCGTGTTAATTACGACATGGTAAATCACAAAGATGGTGATACCATCAACGACATTTATTCAGGCACTGGCACTGGCGGTAATGGCGACAGTATGGACAAGAAGTGTTACGAGATTTCAGACAAAACCCAACAACACTCTGTAGATTACTCAGACTTTATTATCAACTGGTACAACGATGCCATTGCAAAGAATTTCAAAGACAATGCCACTTTTAGCGCAGAACTAAAGAAGAAGATATGTGGGCCTATCCCTCCAGGTGATGGCGGTGATTTGCCGACTCCTGCGGAGCGAGCTTATGCCGCTTGTATCGCAAACAATGTGGTCGGCAGATTCGATCGTGCGGTCGACGCCTGCAAAAATAGTTCCGAGCTTAATGCAGACATGGAGGTTGATAAGCGAACAGCAATTTTCAAGAAATGTCTAAAAGACAAGTTGCCCGATTCGTTCAACGCGACAATTAACGGAATAGATGATCCAACATTTGAAGATGCAGCCAGCGAAACAGTCGATGGTGACACCACCACAGAATGTGCGGTGGAAGGCATTGGCTGGGCGGTGTGTCCGGTGCTTAAATTTATCGCCGAGCTAAACGACCAGGCCTACGGATTCTTGGCTGAAAACTTTTTGAGCATTGAAACATCTCTACTCACCGACAACGATACGTTTGCCGCATGGAAGAGCTTCCGCGATATCGCAAACGTGCTGTTCGCCATCGCCTTCATGATTATTATTTACTCGCAGCTTACCAGCGCCGGCATCTCCAACTACGGCATTAAACGCATGTTGCCTAGGCTCGTTGTCGCGGCTTTACTCGTAAATCTCTCATATTATATATGTCAGCTTGCGGTAGATGTAAGCAACATTGCTGGCGCCAGCATTGTATCGCTGTTTGACGCCATACCGTCGGCCGGGGCAGGTACCCCAACCGGCAGCGGCACGTGGGAAGCGGTGGTCGCTACCGTGCTAGCAGTTGCGGTGGGTGTTGCGCTTGTCGTATTGGTGGTATTTGCACCGTCAGCGTTGCTAGCTCTTGGTATGATTCTGCTTATTCTGGTTATCCGAAAAGCATTGGTAATTTTGTTGGTAGTTATTTCGCCAGTTGCCTTCGTGGCATACCTTCTGCCTAATACCGAGCAGTACTTTAAAAAGTGGTACAAAATGTTTGGTGCAGTACTCATGGTATTCCCAATTATTGGTGCTGTGTTTGGGGCGAGCATGTTGGCCGCAAAGATTATCAACAATTCAGCTTCTGGCGACCCGCTAGTGCAGGCAACTGCTCTTGGTATATCAGCCGTTCCGCTATTTGCCGTGCCTGCCTTGCTCAAAGGCTCGCTTAGTGCAGCCGGGGCAATTGGGCAACGACTTGCTAGTTTGCAAGATAGAGCGAACAAAAAAGCAAGTGGAGAATTTAAGGGTCGTGCAGACCGTGTGAAGAATCGTTTCAACGCAAATAATATTGAGCGTGCCAAGGGTGTGGTTGGACGTTCTGGTGGTGTACTAGGGGCGGCTGGTTCCCGACGACGGCGCGTTGCAGGCAGTTTTGCAGGTCTTGGATCTACCCGCGCAGTAAACAATGAGCAAAAAGATAAGTATGCCAAAGTTGCAGCGGACGCAGCAGCCAGAGGATACGTTGCTGACAGAGCAGTTGCACCCGGTGGAGCTGGTGAGGCATATGCAAAAAAACTTGCTGGTGGAAACGAGAAACTAGCTGGATATGTACAATCATATGCGCTACAAGAGAAAGAGGAAGAGTTCGAAAAAGACGTAAAGGCCGCTCTAGCACGTGAGGAAAGCGCTGGTAGGAATAAGTCTCAGCTACACGCGCGAGTTAAAGACACCAGCCTTGCCGCCCACGAAAGGGTAGCAGCAATGCGTCAGTTTAAAGCTGTTGCAAACGCACAAGAAACCCAAGATATGGTAGAAACCTTGACTGACCTCGGTGATGCTGCAGATGCTGGAAAAGAGGATGCTGAGACTGTTCACAAGATTCAACGCCAATTCGCGCAATCGTTTGCAGGCAGTCCGCTGATGCCAGCAACTGTTAGCGGCACAGACCGTGGTGACATGGAGCAGGGTAAGTTTAGGATGAAACGAGATGACCGAATAAAACGAGACCTTCAGGGAGCCTATGGAAAGGGCTCAAAGGTTGGTAGCGACTACATTCTGAAGATGGACGTAGACGAAATGTTTGAATGGGCGCACGACCCTAGTGCAATCGCAACACTGTCGGCTCTGCCACCAGATGCTCAAAAGACCTTTATTGGAGCGATCGAGGAAGCTGCTAATGATGACATCAAGGGTCGTCAGTTTGAGGTTCGTCAGATAGAACAATTAAAACTCATTGCAGCAAACATGGGCCAAACGATATCTATTACGAACCCGGCGTTTACTACAAAGTGGACCTAACCGTTATACTAATAACATATGGCAGTCTACAAAGTACCCCAAGATGTTGAAGCCGACGACAAACTGATTGGCCCGTTTAGCTTTCGGCAGTTTATCTACCTGCTGATTGTCGCGGCATCGATTGCAGTGGGGTGGGGGCTAAGCCGATTATTCATACCGCTCGCAATTATTCCACTGCCCTTAGTAATCTTCTTCGGCGCTCTAGCATTGCCGCTTCGTAAAGACCAACCTATGGAAACATATATGGCGGCGATAGTGGCATTTTACTTAAAGCCGCGCAAACGTCTGTGGGACCCGGATGGAACACAATTTTTAGTAGAGATTACCGCGCCAAAAGTAGTAGAAGTGCAGCGCACCAAAGACCTTTCCGAGACCGAAGCTGAGCAACGCATTAGCTATCTAGCAGATATTGTTGACACCCGAGGATGGGCAGTGCGAGGCGTCGACGCCAACCAGCCAAATGTAAATAGCGCACTTAATTCTGATGTGTTCACCGAAGCACAAGCTACTACTGATATATTAGACGACTCCAACGACGTTGGGCGTTCGCTTGACGCCAAGCTTGATGAAGCCACCAAGCAGCGCCACGAAGCCATGCTGCAACGAGTGCAGAATCCTCAGCCCCAGCAACCCGTACAAGTAGCCGATCCCTACGCAAGTCTGCCTGTTACCCCTGCGCCAGTAGCTACGGTTGCACCGGCCAATGATCCATCGATTCCGCAAACACCGGTTTCATATAACCCATACCCAAGCCAAATGCACCAGTCTGTTATTCAGCCGATAGACCCGAACACACCAGCGCCAACAGCCCGCCCAACAAATACAGATACAACCACTAGCGAAAAGCCGGTTTCACCTGATATAATAAACCTTGCAAATAACCCCGATTTATCTGTCGAAACGATAGCCCGCGAGGCACACCGTATCGAAAAGAAGCACCAGCTTCCAGAAGATGAAGTAGTGATATCACTTCGATAAACAAATCGGCTAACGAGTGGGGATAACAGCACCAGCGTGCCACCAAATCAACAGCAACCACAGCCTGCTATGCCTCCGGTACAGCCTACCGGTTCTATTCCACCTGCCGTTGGCCCAGTAGCTCAGCCTCAATCAGCTGCACCAATGCCAGCAGCCGTGCCTATGGGTGCGCCGGGCCAACCAGCACAGGGGAATGGCCAAGGGCCAATGGTGCAAAAACCTGCCAACCCAAACTCGACTCAAAACAGCCTACTAATCTCTGAGGTGCGCGAAAACATGGTAATTATGCGCGATGGTAGCTTTCGCGCGGTAATTGCCTGCAAATCTATTAACTTCGACCTCATGAGTAGTCGCGAACGTGAAGGTGTTGAATACAGCTATCAGAACTTTCTGAACTCCCTCTATTTCCCAGTGCAAATTTTCATTCGTTCACAGCGTGTTGATATTGGCCCATACATCGACCGTCTTGTAGGCATGCGCCGTAACCAAGACAACATGCTACTGGGCGTACTGATGGATGATTACATCAATTTCATCGACCTACTTAGCCAAGAAGCAAATATTATGGATAAAAGTTTCTTTATCGTTGTACCATACTACCCAGCGGGTGACCTAAGTGACCTACGCGACCAAGCCAAAGGTTTCTTTGGCAAGATTTTTGCAAAACCTAGTAACGACCCGATTAAAATTGATCAAGCTGCCTACGAAAAAGCTCGCGACGAGATTAAAAACCGCGTCGATGCGGTAATGAGCGGCCTGTTCCAGCTTGGCGTAAAGAGCGTGCAACTAAATACCAAAGAACTTGGCGAGTTGTATTACAATATCTACAACCCAGATACAGCTGTGCGCGAACCATTAGGTGATTTTGATAATGTTACCAGTACGTTTGTAACAAAAGGGCAGCCAAACACACCAACACCTATGCCACCACAAGGAGCCGCGTAATGGCGAAAAAACTTGACCCAATTGATATCGCCGCTCAACAGCGTGCCAAAGAACAGCAGGAAGTAGAACAGGCCTTCTTGAAAGGCGTTACAACGCTTCGTGATTTGATTGCACCGAGCAGTCTTGAAATTCACTCCAGCCACTTCCGCCTAGGCACCAAGTACGGTCGTACATTGTATGTATATGGTTATCCGCGCCAAATTTACACTGGTTGGCTTAGCAGCATTATTAATATCGACGAAGTACTCGATATTAGTATGTTTGTATACCCGGTTGAAAGCCAGGTAGTACTAAACAACTTGCGCAAAAAAGTGACTCAACTTGAAGCCAGCATGTCGATTAATAATGAAAAGGGTCGCACGCGTGACCCGGGTATTGAAGCGGCCATCCAAGATGCCGAGGAACTACGTGACCAGCTACAGGTTGGCGCCGAACGATTTTTCCGCTATGGCTTGTACGTAACTCTCTATGCCGACAGTCTAGATGAGCTTAGTTTTGTACAGCACAAAATTGAAACTATTTTTGGCCAGCAACTTGTATTTAGCAAGGTGGCCAGCAGCCAGCAGGAGCAAGGTTTAAACAGCACCGTACCGCAAATGACCGATCAGCTGCAAATTCGACGCAATATGAATACCGGCGCAATTTCTACCAGCTTCCCATTCACCAGTGCTGACCTTACCGATAGCCGCGGCATCTTGTACGGCATCAACATGCACAACAACGGCCTAGTAATTTTTGATCGCTTCACCTTAGAAAACGCCAACATGGTGGTATTTGCGAAGTCTGGTGCCGGTAAGTCGTTTACTGTAAAGATTGAGGCTCTACGCAGTATGATGACAGGCGCGGATGTGCTGATTATAGACCCTGAAAACGAGTACCAAAAGCTTACCGATGCGGTGGGCGGCAGCTATGTACGCCTTAGCCTGAACGCAGATACGAGAATTAATCCATTCGATCTTCCGTCGGTAATAGATACTGATGAAGCCGATGATGCGCTACGTGCAAACTTGGTAACTTTGCACGGCTTGTTGCGTTTGATGTTGGGTGGAAGCCAAATTGCCGCAAACGGTGCCGTGATGCCAGCATTGAGCCCAGCCGAAGAAGCCGATCTCGACCAAGGCTTGATAGACACCTACGCCCGAGCGGGCATTACATCAGATCCACTGACACATCATTCAACGCCACCGACTATTTCAGACCTATACGATACATTGCTTCACATGGGTGGCTCGGGTCCACAGCTTGCACAGCGCCTCAGAAAGTACACCACTGGAACATTCGCGGGTATTTTCTCACAGCAAAGCAACATCGACATCAATAACAACATGGTGGTGTTCAATATACGCGACCTTGAAGATGAGCTTCGACCAGTTGCTATGTATATTGTACTAAGCCACATCTGGAATATTACCCGCAGTGACCAACGTCGTCGTATGCTGATTGTCGATGAGGCATGGCAGCTCATGAAATATGATGATTCAGCAAACTTCCTGTTTAGCCTAGCAAAACGTGCACGAAAATATCAGCTTGGTCTTACCACCATTACGCAAGACGTTGAGGATTTCATGGGAAGCAAAATGGGCCGCGCCATTGTGGCGAACAGTTCGATGCAGCTGCTACTGAAGCAGTCTTCCAGCGCAGTCGATGTGCTGAGCGACGTGTTTAAACTTACCGAAGAAGAGAAGAAACGTTTGGCAAACTTCCCGGTAGGACAAGGTTTGTTCTTTGCTGGTCAAAACCACGTACATATTCAAATTGTTGCCAGCGAAACCGAACACGGCTTAGTATCCACTGGTGCACCCGCTCAAGCGCAGCAAATGCAGCCGCCTCAAAATCCTGAACAACCGCCAGCACCACCAGCTCCTAGTCAACCTGGCCAGCCAGTCGTTAATCCCGGTTATATGAACCCCGGTGAGTACAGCGTATAATTGTAGGTAACTATGGCGCTTAAAACAGCAAATAGCCGGGAAGAACAAGACAGCCAGTATAATCCGGCCGAAGGGTATTACCAGCGGGAGTTCGATAACTCTCAAGCGAGCAGGCTACAAAACGCCGAGACCGACGCCGGTGTTCAGGCTGGAATTGACCAAGCGGAAAGCTTTGCCAACGACCCCGCTAATAGCACCGCCGCGGTGAAAGAACGCGAGCAAGGTTCAGGCGGACAATTCAACTACACACACACTGGCGGTAATCAAGAAAAGAAAAGCTTCCAGTTTATGGGCTTCGCGCGCAAAAAAGGCCCAATGGCGGCAATTATTACACTGCTGCTTGGTGGCTTCGGAAGCTTATCATTACTATTTACACCTGGCTTAGCGATTATTCAACTCAAAGAAGTATTGGTAAACGACCTTAATGACCAACTTGCCGCCATGGACACTCGTACAACTCATGTGTTCAAGGCAAAGTTCAACGACATGGGCAAAGGTGTTTGTGTTGGCGTAAAGGTACGCTGTGGCTTTAAGGGTATGTCCGATCGTCAGCTTAAAAAATTCAAAGCAGCCGGCGTGGAAGTTGAAACGGATGGTAAAACCACATTTGGTAAGCATAAAGTTACCAGCATGACCTTTAAAGACTCGTTTGGCAATGAAATAAAGATAACCAACCCTAGAATGCTCAATAAGTATATAGGGGAAGCATTCGTGCGCAAACAGCTTCGAAGAGCCTTCAACCCCAAATTTGCCGGGTTCTTTGATGCCGTGTCAGATAAGGTGTTCGCTCATTTTAAAACTAATAAGGCCGAGAAAGTGGTGGGGGCGACCGACAAAGAGAAGGACGCTTCGATTGATAAAGCAGTAGCTGGTGAAACGGGAACGGTTGATACAAAAACTGCCGCTACCGATTCCGAAGATGAGGAAGCCAACAAAGAACAAGCAGCTCGCAACGCCGAGGCTGAAGCCCAAGCCGATCGCCTTAGTAGTGGTGGTGGCCGAACTGCCAGCATGTTCTCATCGATTGCGAAAAATGGTATCAAAAGCATCGGTAAAGGGCTTCTTATCACTGGTGCTGCCGATACAGCCTGTACGGTTAAAAATACCGCGCGGGGTGTTGAGGCGTTGGCAAAGATACAGCGCGAGCAGCAATTAGCTCGCTATGCGATGATTTACTTTAATTACGCCGACCAGCAAATCGCCGGCGAGGCTGACGGAGGTAGCCAGGCTGAATACGTGGGTAAGAAACTTATGGCCATCGATACCGCAAAAACCATTGTGAACGAAACAAGTATTTTAGGTGCTGGAGGCAAACCAAAGGAGGTCCCTAACCCTTACTACGGCATGAACGCGCTAGATGCGCCAGGCTATAAGGCAGCCGCCTACAACGAAGCACCTAAACTAACCGCTCGCGATATGGAAATGACTATTGGCGGCACGGGAATGATGGGAACTCTTTCAAGCGTAAATGGCTTTATTGATAAAGAACTAAAAGGCGACTCCTGTGAATTTATTCAAAACAATGCCGTACGGTTAGGGTCATTGATTGTCGGTATCGGCGCAGGCATCATCAGCCTTGGCACGACATTCTATGTGCAAGCCGGGCTATCGATCGCCATTGGTATGGCGCTACCAATCTTAGAGAATTATCTAGCGACTATGCTTGCTGGCAAGGTAGTGGACTCTAATACGAGCGGCGTCGATGCGGGTAACGCGATATTTGGTGGAGCTGGTGCGCTATTTGGTGGTATGGCGAGGAGCCGCGGCATGAAACCGGCAACGAAATCAGACCTTCGAAGTTACCTCAAAGTTTCTCAAAACGTAAAAGCTGAATACGTAGCCATGGAAACAGAGGATGCACAAAAAACACCGTTTGATGTCTACAATCAATATTCGTTCCTTGGGTCGTTCGTGCGAAAACTTATGCCTGTTGCCAATAAATCGTCGCTTTCGATTGGTGGCTCAATTACCAAGGTTTCTAGCTTGCTTTCAGTCGCCAGTTCATCACTATCAAGTAATGTGAGCGCCGCGAACGAATTCAACGAAGATCGCTTTAGCCAGTGTAAAGATTACGGCTATGAAGAAATTGGCATTGATGCCGATGTATTTTGTAATGTGCGCTACGCTATGAGCCCGTACGAGCTCGGGCTTGATACCGATGAAGTGCGTGGCTGGATGTACACCAAAGGCTTTGTAACTGATGATGGCGCACCAGCTGGTGATTATAGTGACTGGCTTGAAGAATGTACCAATCGCCAAGCGGGTTGGGGTGAAGTGCCTCAGGGTGAGGAAAGCGATGACTTGAACGGTTCACGCTGTATGAAAACCGACAAGCAATCGAGTTACTTCCGCGTCTATACAATGGACGATTCCATCATTGAAGCTATGGACTACGAGCCACCAACATCTAGCGCCGGCCTATCGGGTGGGAGTGAATTCCGTATCGCGTCCTTCAACGTGCTAGGCGCTCACCACACCGATGGACCTACTGCGGATAAGCCCGCGAGTTGGCCAAGTTGGTCTGTGCGAATACAAAAATCTCTTGCTGTTATTGAATCCAATAATTTCGACGTAATTGCTTTCCAAGAATTCGAGCCCGAACAGCGCAAATACCTCAAGGAAAATCTCACCAACTACGACATTACTACTCACGGTAAAGAGTCCGACAGTATAATGTGGAATACAGATAGATTCACAAAGGTTGATACAGGTACGTGGAGGACGGTATATTTTGGCGGACCAATCGAGGAGCCATGGATAAAACTTCGAGACCGAACTACCCAGCAAGAATTTTTTGTGCTTAGCGTACACGACCCAATCAACAACGGTCAAGGTAACGCACAGACACGTTACGAAAACGCTCTTGCACACAAGGCGCTAATAGAAAAATTACAATCTCAAGCGCCAGTACTACTGGTGGGCGACTTCAACTCTGGCTACAATAAAAGCAGCGGTTCGGGTGCGGCCAGTGATGATAAGCTAGCGTACTGCGTGCTCGCCGTAAATGGCCCAATGAACGACGCCTACGATATGTCTGTACCTCGTACCGAAAAATGTCCAAACAAGAATAAGAAAGGTACGCAAATTGACCACATCTATTTGACACCACAAATTCAGGTTAACTCTTCTAAGACAGACTTTGGTGAAATCAAAAGCGGTGCATCTAGTAACGGGTCCGACCACCCAACTATCTTCTCTGATGTCATTATCCCAGGCGCGCCAACAGGTGCTGGTACAAGCTTTGTGATTGGCACATACAATCAAAAACGTTCTCTGTCAGCTGCAGACCACGAGGCTGCCGCTAAAAACATTGTCGATAAAGGTATGGATGTAGTCGGTACCCAGGAAAGTATCAACCCCAAGTTTGATCGATATAAAAAATACCTTACCAGCAACAATTACGGACTATACCCAGAGAGTCTCATCAACTCAAAAGCATACCTACGTACCTGTGCGGCCAACCAGGTGATATTTTACAATAAAGCGAAGTTTAAGCTCATCCGTAGTACATATTTTGAGATACCTCGTTACCCAGATCCGGCGGTAGACTGTGGAAATGGTGAAAAAACAACTTCTAGTCACAACGAAGCTGGCTTACCAAAAGTTTGGACCCATATACCAATCGTATGGCTGCAGGATGTCGAAACAGGGCAGACGGTAATCGTCATAAACACCCACAACGTGGCAAACGTAAGCGGTGCAGCAGGTACGCAACCAGCAAAGAGTCGTTGGCGAGCAGCTCAGATTTACATTGATCAAATCCAAAAGTTAAAAGCCGACAATGCTGGCATACCAATTTTCATGACAGGCGACTTCAACGAAGGCACAAATGTGCGAAGCCAGCCGGGTACAAACCTTACGTACCAAGGCAAACAAGAAAACCTCCTGTTTTGTATGTTCGCTCAAAACAATCTGATGCGAAGTGTAATTGGCCCCGAAATGAAGTGTGACCCTAAGTACAGCATTGGTGGAGTTGATTACATCTATGCATCTCCAAATGTCGAGACTGAATGGAAAAAAGAATTGTCGCGAGCTGAAGCGCATAGTGACCACTCGGTGCCGTACGCAAAGGTTACCGTACCAGGCAGCAAAAGTGGTTCGCAGCTTGCGGGTGATCTCGCGTGGCCCGTAGACAAAAAATGGTGGAATAAATATCGATATGACTTTGTTGATGCTCACTCGGCAGATTCTGGCACGTGGACAAGTGGCGTGGACAGTCTGGCAGTTGACATCTCATCGGTTGGTTCAGGCACACCGGTATATGCGATGCTTGGTGGGCGCGTAACAGCTGCATCCCTGGGCGGTCATGGATTAATGATATCCTCTCCAATACAGGGTGGTGTACTCGAGATCGCTTACGCGCATGGTCCTCGATGGGACAAGAAGAGCACGTATCAAACAGGAGATCGCATAATGACAACTGGCTGTCTTGGTAAATGTTACGGGCCTCACCTACATATTGATATGGCGTTCAACGGAAAAGGCGTGTGCCCACAAGACGTATTTATCGCAATGAGTAAGAACGAGGTACCAAATTTCAAGGAGCTTGTTAAGAAGGGTAAAGCACCATGTGGTCGTTCATAGATACGCGGCTTGGTTCGGGCTTACTAGCACTGGTTCTTTCAGTCTGTTTTGTGACAAGCAATGTTGCTACCGTTAGTGCTTTTGATGAAACTTTTTACTCCGGAAACAATATATTATTCTACAACCCAGACAGCCCAAATTGTGGGGCTGGTTCAGGCGTAATTGCCGTAGAAGATGTGGAACTTGTAGGTTCAGAAAACTTAGAAAAAATCTTCAACTATA
>ERZ761609.1527-NODE-1527-length-19947-cov-12.039363_pt1 | contig 19947 bp, 16 predicted proteins | sample MGYA00511163_ERZ761609 | MGnify/ENA primary metagenome ERZ761609 (study PRJEB28899, sample SAMN02445070) | bioreactor sludge metagenome | biome: EBPR sludge | place: Australia: Brisbane, Thorneside Wastewater Treatment Plant | collected 2011-12-16 ... | reverse complement strand
TGCGCCACACCCGCCAACCGATTTCTCAAACGTGATGCATAGATCAGGTTAGCGCGCCCAAACCTATCGAACCGCCGCACTGAACAACAAGGTTGCACACGGCTGTGCACAAACCATGGGCAGCATTTGGACGTTAGTACAGGTCCCACCGGCACCGTCGTGTACCAGAGCATCACACGGGCGGACATCGATTACGAACGCTGAGCGAAGCAAGCCCAGTCGGCACTGGCCGCGTAAGGCTTTTTTCGTTGCGGCTCGCACCGAACTCGGGCATAGAACGTTCCTTAAATGAGCCAGGGGCAATCCGTCCACATGCGCAGGGTGCAGTCACAACTGATGATGCGAGGCGCCCTCCGGGTCAGCCTCGCGTTGATCATGCTGATTGCAGCCTTGATTCCTGCGCATGCGATGTGCGGCGTGCTTCATCACGCAGATCGTGTCGGCGTCGCGGATGTGTCGGATGCGCAGCGTATGAGTACGCGGCCTGTCCATGTGGATGTGGTCCACGCCTCTGACGTGTCCGCCATGGCTGCAGATGATCAGGGCACGTCAGACCCGTTGTTTCATTTGGACTCGTGTTGCCCGCAATGTCATTTGGCCTTCTTGGGTGCTTCTGATCGGGTCGGTGTCTTGTCGGGCGTCTCGGGATCGAAGCACCCGATATGGTGCTCCAACCTTCTGGCCCAATGGCCGCCATCGACTTTGGATCGGCCTCCGAACTTCTCTCTCCATGCATGAGCCGTCGATGCCGCTGGCGTCGAACTGAAAGCTTGCGTCGGAGATAGATCGACAATGCTCAGATATCATTTTACGCCCTCGCATCCTCGCGAGCGGGCGTCGATCGGTGCGCGCATACTGGCAGCTTGCGCTGTTTTACCCCTCTTGATTGTCCTTCATGCCGCCGGCGTTCGTGCCGGGCCGGGCCATGACCATGGTCCCGAGCCGGCAGCTGCGTCCGCGCCAGCGTCGCCGCGCGTCGCTGCCACGTCGGAGCACTTCCAGTTCGTCGGTATCGTCGAAGGTGAAGTGCTCGTAATTTATCTCGATCGGTTTGCCGACAACAGCCCTGTCGTAACCGCCAAGTTGACCGTAACCGTTGGCGACAAAGAGCTAAATGCTGAGCTGCAAAAACAAGGGACCTACGAGGTCGCCTCCCCAGTTCTCAGGCAGCCGGGCGTGCACGAGGTTCTGGTCAATGTCGTCGATGATCAATTGACCGATCTCCTGGTCGGCTCAGTGAAAATTCCCACGCCCGGAGCGGCGGCCCACGGTTTCGACCACACGCTTTGGTCCCACCTGCTAGCCGGCTGGAGTCCCAGTGCCGGCGCGACCAAGCTCGTGGCGAGCGTAGCGGGCGGCTTTATGCTGGTTGCAGGCCTAGGTGCATTTGCAGTCTTCCGGCGCCGCAATCTTGCGATCTTTGGGGTCGTGATCGGTATCGCTCTGCTGGCGTCCGGTTCAGCTTTCGCTGGACCCGGACACGATCATGGGCCCGAGCCCGCTGGCGCGACGAACGGCAACACGCCGCAGCGCCGCCCCGATGGCAATATTTTCCTGCCCAAGCCGACGCAACGCCTTCTGGAGGTGCGTACCAAGATCGTTGCACCCGAAACCACCAGCAAAGCGCTGCGCTTCGTTGGGCGTATCGTCGCGAACCCCAACCGCAGCGGCGTGGTGCAGAGCACGATCCAGGGGCGGTTCATTCCGCCAAAAGATGGTGTGGTCGGCATCGGCACGCGAGTGAGAGCCGGGGATTTGCTCGGCAGCGTTGCGCCATCGTTCATCTCGAAGGATGCGTCCGATATGGCCCAGGCTTTGGGCGAACTCGATCAGCAGATTGCACTCGCACGAACCAAGCTCAATCGACAGGAAACGCTGCTTAAAACAAACGTCGTCGCGAAGGCGGCGTTGGAGGAAACCCGGATTCAGCTCGACGGGCTTACCAAACGCCGGGCTGAGCTGCTCGAGGCACGCGTACAACCTGAAGAGCTGCGCGCGCCAGTGGATGGCGTCATCACTGCGGTTCGCGTCGTTTCGGGACAAGTCGTTTCACAAAGCGATCAGCTATTCTCGATTGTCGACACCGCCAGTCTCATGGTCGAGGCCTTGGTCTTCGATCAAGTTCCATCCGACGAAATCGATCAGGCGGTTGCTTCGGCTGGCGATAGAGTGACGACGCGGCTCAGGTTTCTCGGCCGCAGCCGGGCACTGCAGCAACAGTACACGGTTCTCAAATTTGAAGTTCTCGATGCCAACCCCGCCTTGAACGTCGGAACACCCGTCACGATTGCCGGACGATCTGGCGAGGCGGTCACCGGTATCGTCTTGCCTCGTGCCGCGCTCGCACAGGCACCGAACGGTCAGATGGTCGTCTTCCATCAGAAGGAGCCAGAGGTGTTCGAGCCAAAGGCCGTCCGGTTCGAACCATTCGATGCGCAATCGATCCTTGTGCACGCTGGCATCGATGCCGGCGATAAAGTCGTCGTTCAAGGTGCGCCGCTGGTCAACCAGGTTCGCTGAGGGAGACGGCCATGTTCAATCTATTGGTGACGCAGAGCCTTAAGAACCGCCTCTTCGTTCTGGCGGCGGCGTTCATTCTGGTTGCTTATGGCAGTTTCGTTCTGCCGCGCCTGCCGGTCGATGTGTTTCCCGACCTCAATCGGCCGACCGTCGTGCTGATGACCGAGGCACCAGGGCTTGCGCCGCAAGAGGTCGAACAGCTCATCACCTACCCAATCGAAACGGCGATGAACGGGATGCCGGGCGCGACGCGCGTGCGTTCGGTCTCGGGAGTCGGACTGTCCATCGTCTATATCGAGTTCGGCTGGGATACGGAGATCTTCCGCGCCCGCCAGCAGGTCGCCGAGCGCTTGACGGTCGTACAAGCACGACTGCCAACAGGCATACAGCCGCAAATGGGGCCCATCTCGTCGATCATGGGCGAGATCATGTTGATCGCGATCACCGGACCTGACGGCAAGTCAGCCATGGATTTGCGCGAGGTCGCCGATTTTGTGATCCGGCCCCAATTGCTGACCATCCCCGGCATTGCCCAGGTCATACCGATTGGCGGTGAAGTGCGGCAATACCGGATCGCCCCGAATATCCAGATGATGAACGAGCTGGAGGTGACGCCGCAGCAGATCGAACAGGCAGTCCGTCAGTTCGGCGTCAATACCGGCGGCGGATTTGTCGATCAGCATGCGCGCGAGTACCTCATTCGCAACATCGGCCTGACCAACCGACTTGACGATCTGCGCAATCTCACCGTCGCCACACGCAACAACCAAAACATCGTTCTGCGACAGGTTGCCGACGTCGACTTCGGGGCACGGCCGAAGCGCGGCGATGCCGGCTTCATGGCCAAGGCCGCCGTGATCATCGGCGTGCAAAAGCAGCCGAGCGCAGACACGGTTGCGGTCACCAAGATGATCGAGGCCCAGTTGGCCGAGATTCAAAAAACCCTGCCTGCTGGCGTGAAGGCCGATCAGGTCCAATTCCGACAAGCGACGTTCATCGAGACGTCGATCAAGAACGTGAAGACCGTTCTGCTGGAGGCAGCGGCCGTCGTTGCCGTTATTCTGATCCTGTTCCTTCTGAACGTGCGCGCGACGCTCATCTCGCTGACAGCAATCCCGATCTCGATCCTGATTACGGTCCTGGTATTCAAATACTTCGGCCTGTCGATCAATACGATGACGCTCGGCGGTCTAGCGATTGCGATCGGCGAACTCGTCGATGATGCGGTCGTCGATGTCGAAAACATCTTGCGACGGCTCAAGGAGAACACCGAAAAATCAAATCCCCTTCCTGCTTTGCAGGTGATCGCGCTCGCCAGTCAGGAAGTGCGGTCCGGTATCGTTTATGCAACGGCCATCATCATTCTGGTGTTCGTGCCCCTGTTTGCGCTGTCAGGCATCGAGGGCCGTTTGTTCACGCCGCTGGGTATTGCCTATATCGTGTCGATCCTGGCATCGCTTTTGACCTCAATCACGGTCACGCCGGTGCTGGCCTACTACTTCTTGCGCAATGCCAAACCGCATGAAGAGAAAGATACATTCGTCGTGCGTCGGTTGAAAGCCGCGAACCGCCGACTGCTCGGCTGGGTGTTCCAACGGCCCAAGACTGTGTTCACATCGGTCATCGCAGGCGTGCTCATGGCAGGGGTGGGTGCAGTCTTGTTGCCACGCGCCTTCCTGCCGCCCTTCAACGAGGGCACCATTCTCGTTGGGCTGCAATACAATCCCGGGATCTCGCTCGCGGAATCAAACCGTCTCGGCCAAATTGCCGAGCAGCTCGTTCTGGCGGTGCCGGAGGTGAAGTCGGTCGGGCGTCGAACGGGGCGCGCTGAGCTCGACGAGCACGCAGAAGGTGTCCATAACTCCGAGATTGACATCGATCTCGCGCGTTCGCAGCGGCGCAAAGAGGAAGTCTACGCCGATATCCGGCGGCGGCTCGAAGTGCTGCCGGTGGCCGTTGCGATCGGACAGCCCATTGCACATCGTCTCGATCATATGTTGTCGGGCGTTCGCGCTCAACTGGCTCTGAAGATCTATGGTGAGGACCTCGACACGCTCCGGACACTCGCAGCGCTGATGCGCACGCGCCTACAGAGCGTGCCGGGGCTTGTCGACCTGCAGGTCGAGAAGCAGGTCCTGATCCCGCAATTGAAGATTACGCCCGACTATGAGCGGGCGTCGCTGTACGGCATCACGCCAGCGGCTCTGACAGAGGCCTTGGAAGGGCTTTCGAACGGCCGGGATCTATCTCAGATCGTCGAGGGCAATCGTCGATTCGACGTGGTCATGCGCATCTCCGACCTCAATCGGTCGACGACGGGCCTTGAGGATCTCCTCGTGTCCACACCGAAAGGTTTCGTCCCGCTGCGCAATATAGCCCGGATCGACGAGGGTGACGGCCCCAACCAGATTTTGCGTGAGAACGGCCAACGCCGTATCGTCGTTTCCGCCAATGGCGACGGCGTCCGTGACATGGCTGCCATCGTTGCCGACATCCGCCGCGTTGTTGCCGACACGCAATTGCCACGCGGCTATGTGACGTCGCTCGAAGGTACATTCAAAGCCCAGGAGGAAGCGACTTTGTTGATCGGCCTCCTGTCGCTGGTGTCGCTCGGCTTGATCTTCATGGTGCTTTACCAGCGCTACGAGTCCGCAGTGCTCGCTGGCATCATTCTCGCCAACATCCCGCTGGCCTTGATCGGCAGTGTTTTGGCCTTGTGGCTCGCAGGACAATCTCTGTCCGTCGCCTCGATGATCGGCTTCATCACGCTTGCAGGAATCACGGCGCGCAACGGCATTCTGAAGATCAGTCACTACATCAATCTCGTACTGTTCGAGGGAGAGAAATTTGGGCGCGATCTCGTCGTGCGGGGCAGCCTCGAGCGTCTGACACCGGTTCTGATGACAGCGCTTGCGGCGGGCCTTGCGCTCATACCGCTTCTCTCGGGCGCTGGTGAACCAGGGCGCGAGATCCTTCACCCCGTAGCGGTGACGATCTTCGGCGGGCTGGTCAGCGCAACGCTGATCGATACGTTTTTGACACCGCTGATGTTCTTGAAGTTCGGCGAGAAACCGCTCAATCGGATTGTCGATAGCAGGCGAGCGCAGCAACAGATCAAGCCACAAGACGGCGGCTCGATGGCCGAGGCTTTCTAATTTTCATCCGCCGTTCAAACCGAACAGAGTATTCGATCACGAATACCAAACCCAGCTGAGCAGGAGACACCTCATGACGTATCCCAAGGCCGGCACTTCGCTTCTCGCCGCATCAGCTTGTGCAGCGCTTGTTTTCGGTGAGACGGCGATGGCCCAGCATGCAGGGCACGGCAGTCATACCAGTCCCGTTGCGACAACGCCCGCAAAATTGTCGTCAACGGCAGCCTTCGAAGCTGCAAATGCGAAGATGCACAAGGATATGGACATCAAGTTCACCGGCAATGCTGACGTGGATTTCGTCCGCGGCATGATCCCTCATCACGAGGGCGCGGTGGCCATGGCCGAAATCGTTCTCAAGCACGGCAAGGACGCACAAGTGCGGAAACTCGCACAAGAGGTTATCGCCACGCAGAATAAGGAGATTGCTTGGATGCGCGATTGGCTGAAAAAGCACGCCAAATGAGCCACAACCGACTAGCCAAATCAACCGAGAGGAATAGAGCAATGAAGAAGACGTTGATCGCCACGACCTTGGCCCTTGTTCTGGGTATTTCCGGTGCCATCGCACAACAGAAGACCGGCCCCAATGGCGGCCTTCTCGCCGGTAAAGCTGGTCATGAAACGGAGCTGGTCGTCAGCGCCACGGAACTGACGGTCTTTCTGATCGACGGCGGCAAAGCCCACTCGACCAAGGGGGCAAGCCTGCGCGCGGTCGTCCAGGAGGCCGGCAAGAGCACAACGATTCCCATGGAGAACGTCGAAAACAAGAAGCTCGTGGGCAAGCTAGCGGCTCCGATCGGCAAAGGGGCGATCGTCGTGCTTACCGGCAAGGACGATCATGGCGACGCGATCTCGGTGCGTTACACGATCAATTGAGAAATGGGATGCCTCGGCCGGCAAGTCTTGCCGGCCGAGGTTCGCCAACGAGGCGTGAATGTCATTTCGATTGTTTCACATCGCTGTCATGGCAATCGCGTTCGGAAACACGGTTTTCTGCGCCGCGCCGCTTCTTGCCCAGTCCAGCGAACCGAGTGAAAATCCCACGATCCATGATCGTGCTCACGCCGATGCTGCTCTGAATTGGTGCGCCGTCCACGTGGCCCGCAAGGAATACGTGCAGGCATATTCCGATTGCAGCTATGTCGTCGCGCGAGAGCCCAACAACGCAGCCGCGCTCTCGAATCGCGGATCAATTTATTTGTTATCGGGAGATGCCGCAGCGGCATTGCGCGATTTTGATCGCGGCATCTTGCTAAAGCCGGAAGATCATTCCCTTCACTTTAACCGAGGCATTGCTTTGGCCAGACTCAAAGACACGGCAGCAGCGATTGCAAGCTACTCCGAAGCCATAAGGCTGAAACCGAATTTTGCAGCTGCCTATCATAATCGTGGTTATGAATTCGAGATCTCTGGTCAGCGAGAGAGCGCCATTAAGGACTACAAGCAAGCTCTCAGTCTCGATGAGACATTGAAGCCGGCTCGCGACGGGCTCAATCGTCTCCTTCGAGCTTTGTGACAGCGGAGCGCGTCATTCAACGGGAGGTGTTCGGCCACACCGGGTGGTGTGCGTCGATGACGAATATGTGTGTGTGGGTCACAACGCCGTGGACGTGTCGTTCACCGTCTGTGGTCGGTAGGTGCAGTTCGTCGTGTGTGTGAGCGTGTTTGTGTGTCAGGATGTCGTGTGTATGCGCAAGCGCCGCGGGATCGCGACGCGGCCAAACGGTGAGAGCTACAACGACAGCTGCGGCTGAGAGCAAGGCCATCACGACTGCTGAAACATCCAAACCTACACGTGCGCCGAGCCAGCCTGCCAATGGGTAGGTGACCAGCCAACATGCATGCGATAGCGAGAATTGTGCTGCAAAGAGGGCCGGGCGATCTGCTTCCGATGAAGAGCGACGTAATAGGCGTCCTCCGGGGGTGAGAGCAAGCGCGTTGGCTGCGCCAAGAACCGCCCAGACGAGCATCAAACTCCCGAATGTCCGCGCGAAGAGGGATAGCAACAGTCCAAGACCAAGTATGGCCGCGGCGCCGATCATCCAGGAGCGTTCCTGCGGATAATGTTCGAGCAGACGAGGAAGCGTGAACGCTACGGCCATCGAACCGATCCCGTAGGCTGCCATCAAAAGCGCCAGCATCGCGTCGTCTCCACCAAGCACGGTGCGAACGAGGACGACAGAGTTGACGATGACATAGGCTCCGACGGCGGCCACGGCCATGTTGACTACCAGCAGCCCGCGCAAACGCGGCGTGGACAGATAGATGTTCATACCCCAGGAAATCCGGGCAAAGATGCTGCCTTCTGGCGTCGCAGTGCGCGCAGTCGGAAGTGATACGGAGAGCACCAAGGCGGCCGAAGCCAGAAAACCGATAACCGTGCCGAAAAACAGGTTCGAGTAGGTCATTATGCCAAGCAACGCAGCAGCGAGCGCCGGACTGACCAGGGCTTCGGTGTCGTAAGCCAGGCGCGATAGCGACAGGGCGCGGGTGTAATCCCTCTCGTCTGGCAGGATGTCGGGAATCGTCGCTTGGAACGTCGGTGTGAAGGCCGCAGAGCAGGCCTGAAACGCAAACACCAGCGCATAGATCTGCCAGATTTCGGTCACGAACGGGAACAACGCGATGAGCGCTGCACGGACGACATCCAAAGCCACGAGGAGCGACCGGCGCGGAACTGAGGCAGCAATGGCTCCCGCGATCGGAGCGATGCCAACATAGGCAATCATCTTGATCGCGAGCGCCGTGCCAAGAACAGCTCCCGCCTCTGCACCGGCAAGACGAAAGGCCAGAAGGGCAAGAGCAACCGTTGTTAGCCCGGTTCCGAGCAACGAAAGAACCTGCGCCACGAAAAGGCGCCGATAGATCGTGTTGGAGAGGATCGAAAACATCTCGTTCCTCAGTGCTCGGTATTACACAGCCGGTGGTTGGCCAGGACCTCGATGATCCGGCATTCACCCACGCGTCCGTGGCCGCACGATTCGAGCATGCGGGCCACCTCCCTGCGCAGTGAGCGCAGCCGTCTGATCTTGCCATCTATGTCGGCGAGATGCGCTGCTGCGATCCGGTCGATGTCACGACAAGGCTTCTCTGCCTCATCGGCTAGTTCAATCAGTTGGCGGATCGCATCGACGGAGAAGCCGAGGTCGCGGGCATGGCGAATGAACCGTAGTCGCTCTAACGCTTTTGCGTCGTAGATGCGGCGATTGCTCTGGGTGCGGTCGGCGGAGCGCAGCAAGCCGATCTGCTCGTAGAAGCGGATCGTCGGCACCTTGACGCCCGTGTCTTTCGAAAGCGCCCCAATGCTCATCGGTCGTGTCGTCATATTCTGCTTGATCCTCTAGTCACTAGAGAACCTACAGTACGACCTGACGCCGTCAAAAGGCAATGAGGAGTGCAACCCCACCATGACAAAACGGATTGAGCGCTTGCGGATCGGCGGCATGGACTGCGCCGGATGCGCAACGAAGATCGAGGCAGCGGTCAACAAGCTGCCCGGTGTCACGTCCGCCGAAGTATCCGTCGGAGCCGGCACAATGACCGTCTTGGGACATGCAGACCTGGACCTCGCGCGCGTAAAAAGCACGGTCGGTCAGCTTGGCTATGTGATCGGCGACGTCGTGCCACCCGGTCCTGCCCACGACTCCCACGCCCCGCACGAGCCTTCGAATGCGGATGAGGCGAACAGCCGACATCAAGATCACGATCACGGTCAGCCGCTGCCTGAGGGGATGCGCTGGTGGCAAACAGCCAAAGGGCAACTCGTCATCGCATCAGGGCTTGCGGTGGTCGTGGCATTGGTCGGATCCTCGGTCTTTCCCAGCGTCAAGGTCCCACTTTATGCGGCGGCCATGCTGATCGGGCTCGTTCCGGTGGCACGGCGAGCATATGCTGCCGCTCGCGCGGGAGTTTACTTCACCATCGAGATGCTGATGACCATCGCTGCTGCAGGCGCGCTGGTGATCGGCGCCACGGAGGAAGCGGCCGTCGTCGTCTTCCTATTTGCTGTCGGAGAGCTCTTGGAGGGCATTGCTGCACAGAGCGCGCGGTCCAGCATCCGGGCGCTCGGGAACCTCCTTCCCTCCGAGGTCGTGATCGAGCGGGCGGACGGTTCGCTGTCGACAATCGCGACGAAAAACGTGGAGGTCGGCATGACGATCCTCGTCAGGCCGGGCGACCGCGTTCCCGCCGACGGTCGCATCATCGAAGGCGTCTCGGATATCGATGAAGCACCAGTGACCGGCGAATCCGTCCTGCGCAGCAAGAGTATTGGCGCCGATGTATTCGCTGGCAGTGTCAACCGGACGGGCACCCTGAAGGTTCAGGCGACGAGAGCGGCCTCCGACAACACGATTGCACGCATCATCCGCAGCGTCGAACAAGCGCAGGAAGCGAAGGCGCCCTTTGAGCGCTTCATCGATCGCTTCGCGCGGTGGTACATGCCGAGCATCGTCACCATGGCCTTGCTCGTCGCCATACTGCCCCCGCTTGCGATCGGCGGTGACTGGCACACGTGGGCCTACCGTGCTCTGACACTGCTATTGATAGGATGCCCTTGCGCGCTCGTCATTGCAACGCCTGCTGCGATCGCGGCTAGCCTCGCCAATGCGGCGCGTCGCGGAATTCTGCTCAAAGGCGGGACGGCGATCGAAGCGGCGAGCAAGCTCATGACGGTGGCCTTCGACAAGACGGGAACGCTGACCACGGGTCAACAATCCGTGACGGACCTCATCGGCATCGGGAGATCGGACACCGAGATACTGGCGGCGATCGCCGGCCTAGAGCGCGGGTCCAACCATTCGATCGCCGGCGCAATACTCAGATACGCTGACCAGAAAGGTATCTCGCCGGCCGTCGTGAGTGACATCAGAGTCATACCAGGTGAAGGGGTTTCAGGGAGATTTGAAGGTGAGGAACTCTTTCTCGTCGGCATAAGACATGCCGCGCGGCGCGTCATCATCCCCGATAACGTCGCAGCTCGTGTCACGGCGCTGCAATCGGATGGCAAGACCGTCAGTCTCGCGGTGCTCGGCAGCCGTACCGTCGGACTGGTGGCGTTGCGCGACGAGCCTCGCGCGGGTGTTGCCGATGCGATGGCCGATCTGAAATCGTTGGGACTGAGTACGGTGATGCTCACCGGCGACAATGTGCATACGGCACAGGCCGTCGCGGCGAGGATCGGCATCGAAGCGAAAGCAGACCTGATGCCGGACGACAAGCTTACGTACATCCGTCAACAAGCAGCGACGGGTGGAATCGCTATGGTCGGCGATGGGATCAACGACGCGCCAGCACTGGCCGCTGCGACCCTCGGCATTGCAATGGCCGGCGGCACGGGCGTTGCGCTGGAAACCGCCGATGCGGCACTGGTGGGGGATCGCATTTCGGGCGTCGCGGACTTGATCCGTCTTGCGCGTGCCACCATGGCGAACATTCATCAGAATGTCGCCGTCGCGCTCGGCTCAAAGGTGATTTTTCTTGTCACGACGGTTCTCGGTATGACCGGCTTGTGGGTGGCCGTTATTGCCGATACGGGCGCGACGGTTTTGGTCACGGTCAATGCCTTGCGGCTCCTGCGCTTACCCAGCGGAGCGTCTCACGCAAGCGGTGGGCGTGTACAGTAACGATCCACTAGCACGCGCTATTTTGGATCGCGACTGTTGATGTGATAGACGTATGCCTGAACGTGCATATGGTTCAGTGTCTGAGCCCAACCAACCACCAGCGGTTTGTGATCGCCATCACTTCATCAGCTTAGCTTTCCGACATACCACTGGTTTAACAAGTAGTGCCACTAACTCTGCAGGATTAGAGGTTCAGTGAGTGTTCGATAGTGTGCCGGCATCACCGCTTCATGTGCGAGCCGACCTGTGCTCAGGAAGATCTCGTTGGTCGGGTCGAAGAACGAATAGACAAAACCGAGTGATGCAGTATCGACGAGGCGAGCATGGGCGCAGTGTAGTACGGTTCGGATGGCTTGGGTATACGCGATGGGACCGGTTAATCTTAGAACGGCGCGCTTGCCCGTACCATGGCACGCTGGATCATACTCCCTGATTTTGCGACACACGTACCTGATAACGGCCTCGAGAAACGGATGCTGCGGCGTGGCCACGATGTGCCATTGCTGAAACTCACCGGGATAGGGAGTTTCAGCGTGAATACCCCAACCTGCGAACGGGCGTCCGGGGGCATTATCCCAGTGCGACAAGAGAAATTGGTCATCGGGTCGCAACATCTGATCCAAAGGTCTCACCGCCGACGACTTTATGTCCAGGTAGACGCCGCCGAATTGGTAGAGCAAGAGATAACGGAATAGATCGGCGCGGGCGGCGCCGTAGCTCGGATTGATGGCGCGATAGGCGCGAAGCATGTCTTGGTCGTAATACATGCGAATGATTTCAAGGCAGTCGTCGTCGTCATAGACGGAGATCGTCCAGTCAGGATTGAGTACACGCATTCGGTCCAGATTTGAAATGAACGGCCCGGTCAGCAGGCGGCGCGACTTGGTGGTTTGGTGGATCAATTTGGGTATCAGCATTCGTCCTCGATGGCGTCGGATCGAGGCGGATAGATGACCCGGTACGGCCGCTCCCCTCGGTGACGTATGGTGTGAATTGTTACCTCGTCTAGCGTATGCCTCATGGTCAATCCAGCATTGGCGGGGCCATCGAGAACCGCTTGTAGGCGGCAGGCAAGACGAACAGGGTTAGTAGGGTCGCCGTCATGAGGCCACCGATGACCACGGTTGCCAAAGGTTTTTGCACTTCAGCGCCGGCACCTGTTGCCATCGCCATCGGTACAAAACCAAGACTGGCTACAAGGGCTGTCATGAGCACTGGACGCAGCCGGGAGAGGCAGCCTTCAACAATGGCGGTGTTGGCATCAAGACCCTCACGCACCAACTGATTGATGCGGGTGATCATGACGAGCCCGTTGAGTACGGCCACGCCGGACAGAGCAATGAGGCCGACAGCGGCTGAGATCGAGAACGGCATGCCGCGCAGCCACAGGGTGAAGATGCCGCCAGTCAGGGCGAGTGGCACACCTGAGAACACGAGCAAGGCTTGTCGAGGAGAGCCGAGTGCTGCAAATAGCAGAAGCAGAATCATAACGAAGCAGGCTGGCACCACGATACTCAATCGGGCCTTTGCTTGTTCCAGGTTCTTGAACTGCCCGCCCCAATCGAGCCAGTACCCGGGTGGGAGCTGGACTTGTCGCTCGATCACGCCTTTCGCGTCAGCGACGAAGGTGCCGATGTCGCGGCCGCGGACATTGGCTTGGACGACCACGCGGCGTTTATCATTCTCGCGGCTGATCTGGTTGGCACCATCTTGAATGGCGAGCGTCGCGAGCTGTTTTAATGGAACATAACTCGGCCTCTCATTATCATGGCCGTCCATGGCGGCTGGAGTGTTCGTTGTCGGCAGGCGAATAGGAAGGTTTTCAAGAGCCTTCAAATCTTGCCGCATGTTATCTGGCAAGCGGACGACGATCTCGAAGCGCCTATCGCCTTCAAAGACTAAGCCGGCATCACGCCCGCCCAAAGCAATGGCGACGACGTCGAGCACGTCGCTGGTGCTGAGCCCGTAACGTGCAATGGCATCCCGATCGAGCTTGATGTCGAGCACCGGCAGCCCTGAGGTCTGCTCCGCTTTGACATCGGCTGCACCGGAAACAGAATTGAGTGCCGTCACGAGTTTGGCGGCAGTGGCCTCCAGCACTGCGGTATCGTCACCATAGACTTTAACAGCAACGTCTGATCGGACTCCCGAGATCAGTTCGTTGAAGCGCATTTGTATTGGCTGCGTGAACTCGTAATTGTTGCCGGGAATGACCGATACGGCGTCTGCGATTTTTTTGATAACCTCCGCCTTGGTTACGGCGGTATCGGGCCATTGATCATGATTCTTGAGAATAATGAATGTATCGGACACGTTGGGCGGCATCGGATCGGCGGCCATCTCAGCGGTGCCCGTTTTTGAGAACACGAAAGCGACTTCAGGCACAGCACTGATCGCGCGTTCGACGGCAAACTGAAGATCTTGAGATTGGGACAGAGAAGTCGATGGAATGCGCATCGCATGCATCGCTATGTCTTTCTCATCGAGCGTAGGAATAAACTCTTGGCCCATTCGGGAGAACATGAACGCGCCAACGGCCATACTCACGATGGCTATCCCGAATAACGGGCCTGGTGCTCGTAGGGCGTGGGTGAGTGCCGACTCGTATGTACGCTTGGCTTGGCGTATGAGACGGCTTTCCTTCTCCTCGACTTTTCCGGTGACGAACAGCGCGATCATCGCGGGCACGAAAGTCAACGAGAGAGCAAAGGCGGCGATCAATGCGATCATGACTGTGAGTGCCATGGGCGCGAACATCTTGCCTTCGATGCCGGTGAAGGCAAGCAGCGGCAGATAGACCATGATGATGATGCCTTGTCCAAACAGCGATGGCCGCACCATCTCACCACTTGCCGCCATGACTTCGTCGAGCCGCTCCTGGAGTGTGAGCGCGCGCTGCTCATGGTGTTGACGCACGGCAAGCCGACGCAGGCAGTTTTCAGTAATGATCACGGCGCCATCGACGATCAGCCCGAAGTCGAGTGCCCCGAGGCTCATGAGATTGCCGCTGATCCCCCAACGCACCATACCGATCGTGGTCATCAACATGGACAACGGGATGACGAGTGCCGTGATCAGCGCGGCGCGGAAATTGCCCAAGAGGGCAAACAGGATCGCGATTACGAGCAGGGCACCTTCGGTGAGATTGGTCTTCACCGTTGCAATGGTGCGGTCGACGAGCTTGGTTCGATTGAGCACAGTCTTAATGCGAATTCCAGGTGGCAGTGTTTTTGCGATGTCGGTGATCTTGGCATCGACCGCTTCTGACACGGTGCGACTGTTCTCCCCGATCAGCATCAGCGCTGTTCCAACGACCACTTCCTCTCCGTTTTCGGACGCCGAGCCGGTGCGCAGTTCGGTACCGATGACGACGGTTGCAACATCTTTGATGCGGGTGGGCACACTGCCGCGTGTTGCAACCACGACGTCACCGATTTGTGCTTGATGTGCGATGCGACCATCGGCGCGCACGACATAGGCTTCGCCATGGCGCTCAACGTAGCCGGCACCGATGCTGAGGTTGTTGCGCTCCAGGGCGGTGACGATATCGGTGAAGCTCAGATCAAGCGCGACCAGTTTGGCGGGGTCGGGTTGGACATGATATTGTTTGACATACCCGCCGATCGCGTCGACGCCGGCAACGCCCTTCACACCTTTCAGCTGCGGGCGGATGATCCAGTCCTGGACCGTGCGGAGATAGGCGGCTTGGGCAATGGTGCCGGTAAGGCGCTGACCTTCTGGCGTGAGATAGGAGCCATCCGCCTGCCATCCTGCTCCGCCTTTCGCGATGGCCGCGCCTTTTCCGCCCGGATGCTCAAATTCCACGGTCCACATGTAGATTTCACCGAGCCCGGTCGAGATGGCACCAAGCCGCGGTTCTGCCCCTGATGGGAGGCCGTCCTTGGTCTCGCTCAGACGTTCGTTGACCTGAGCGCGTGCGAAATAGATGTCGACATCGTCATGAAAGATTGCCGTGACTTGGCTGAACCCATTGCGAGAGATGGAGCGTGTGGATTCGAGACCAGGGATACCGGCTAGCGCTGTTTCGACCGGGAATGTGACGAGCTTTTCGACATCGGTCGGCGAGAGAGCGGGAGCGATCGTGTTGATCTGCACTTGATTGTTGGTGATGTCGGGTACGGCATCGATCGGCAGGGAACGTAGCGTGACTATGCCGAAGGCGGCGATGGCGGCGACGATCAAGACGATCAGCAGTCGATATCGAAGAGAAAATGCAATAACGCGTTCAATCAATGGCGGGGTGTCCTTTCATATCAGTGGTCGTGTTCAGCGCCAGATTTGCCCATCTCGGCTTTGAGAATGAAGCTGTTGGACGCGACGTAGCGTTGGCCGGCTGCAAGGCCGCTGCGCACTTCAGTCCAGATGCCGTCACTGACCCCGAGCTCGACGGGTTGGGCCTGGTAGGTGTCGTCAGCGGTTTGCACAAAGACGACGGTGTTGTTGTCGAGACGTTGGATCGCTTGGGAGCGGACGGCCACGGGCACAGATGTTTCAGCATACGCGATGGTGGCGCGGACCGTCATGCCGGCGCGCCAAAGTCCAGATGGGTTGGGCAGGGCCGCACGGGCCACGATGGTCTGACTGGCGGGATCGGCCGTCGGTAGGATCAACGTCAGCAGGGCGGCGGCTTCGGCGGTATCGTCAGTTCGGTGTACGCGAACGGGTTGACCGGTTCTGATTTTGTCACCGTCGCGGGCGAAAATGAACAGCTCGACCCATAGCTTGCTCAGATCCGCAACAACGAACAGGGCGCCATCGCCGGCGAGTTCGCCGACATTGGCAGTGCGTGTGATTATGGTTCCTGCAACCGGCGCTTTCACCGGATAGACTTGCAGGCTGTCGTTGCTCTCGACGGTGGCCAAGGTTTCGCCGGCTTGGACGATATCGCCGGGCTGCTTGACGACGCTGCGAATGACGCCTGGAAACCGAGCTTTGACTTGCGCCGTGGCTGTCTGATCGAGCGCAATGCGACCATTGACATCGGTTGTCTGGCGGATGCTGCCGCCTGTGGCTTCGATCACGTCGATCTGCAAAGCGCGGGCGGCCCCTGGATCAATCTTGACGGCCTCCCCATCAGACGACGCTTTCGTATGTTCGTCATGATCCCCATGCTGCCCATGTTCCTCGTGTTCGGAATGCCCGTGGGTCGTCGCTGCGTCACCCTGTTCTTTGTCATTGTCGGCGTGTGCGTGGTCGTCGCTTTGTCCTGGCGATGCCGCTGGCTTAGCCGGCGCATATTTGCTCAAGACGACGTAAGTGCCGCCGCTGATCAGCGTCAGCACCGTGAGAACCACAAGAGTTGATTTATTCAACATGATCTTCTCCTGATTGAGAGGGCTCGGACGATACCTTGGCGATCAAGCGTGCGACTTCAGCCTGCGCGACATGGAACTCGCGCAGGGCATCGATTTGCTGTTGACGGGCAAGGAACAGACTTCGCTGCGCATCGAGAACTTCGAAGTATGGAAAGCGCCCTGCAGCATAACCGTCGCGCGCGAGCCGGAAGGCCTGGGTGGCCGACGGAAGGATCGAGGCTTTCAGCGTGCTGGCCTCGGCATAACTACGCATCGCGCGCGCGTGGACGCGTGCGAGGTCGGCGACACGGTCGAGTGCAGCCTGATGGTTGTCGCGTTCGGTGCGCAAGGCGTCCTGCCGCGCTTTTTCTATGCCGCCGCCGTTGGCATTGAACACGGGTATCGGCAGCCCCAGCGAGACGAGCACCGCGCGGTCACCGGTAGCCTGGAATTCTCTGACACCCACGCTTACGCGCGGGTCGGGAAGTGCGTTCGCCTTCTCCAAATCTATCCGGGCTCGGGCCTGCGTCAGAGCACTGTTCCGGCGCTGCGTGTCGATCAGGGTCTGCGATGATGTGAGTACCGGAAGGGGATCGGGTTTGGTGATGGCAAAGAATGCCGCGCGCGCGACCGGTTGCTCAAATGTGTCTTCACCGACGATCGCTGCGAGTGCTTGTCGCGCCACAGCGCGCTCGTGGTTCGCTTTGTTCAAGGCGATAGCCGCACTCGCACTTTCGACTTCAGAGCGGCTCTTCTGAATCAAGGGTGATGCAGCTGCACCGACGCGTTGCTTGACCGCGCGCAGCACGTCGGCGGCCAGTTCCTTCTGCTCGGTGGCGAGTTCCACGCTCGCTTCGGCGGCAACGACCGTCATGAAGGCGGCGGTTGCGTCGCGGATGATATCGCGGCGCGCTGCGACCGCATCGAGCTTGGCCAAATCGAGTGCAGCGGTGGTAATGGCCTGGCGGGCTGAAAGCTTTCCGGTCATTGGGATTTCTTGCGAGATACTATAGTTGATCTCAGCGGATGTGAACGACCCGTAAGCGCCACTGCCGGCGAAGTTCTCGATGCCGGCGTCAATCTCGGGATTGGGCCACGCACCGGCTTGCTCGTGGTCGCCGCGTGCCGCACCGATGCCATTGCTGAAGGCTTGCAATCGCGGCGATTGGGCCAGCGCCCGAGCGATCACCTCGTCAAGAGTGACGACCCGCGTAAGCTCGGACGCAACCTCCAACGGGAAATGAGCGTCTTGGGTTTGATCCGCGATGGCGGCGGCAGGTGTGGTTGGTGCGAGAGCGCAGACAAGAATTGGCAGAAGGAGAGAGTAACGCATTGTAGAATCCGTCGTTGAGCAATGAAGAAAGATCGATCGTGGCGGGGCTTTACCTTGGAGCGACACCAACGGTGCCACACGGCGCCCATCGACGGGTCGGTCGAGGCGACCCGAGAGAGAAGCCGCACTGGCACGGTCGGCCCTCGCCGTCGTCAGATCATCCGACTTGGGAACGAGGACCGATAGCCGGTCAGCTACTTCGCGATCGAACGAATATTGCTCTTGAAGCCTTTTGGTTCTTCGTAGGGCCGCTCTGTTGCTGTTGCCTGGGTTGCGCGATTTCGTTGAATGCGCAGCGCGTCACGGCAGGCGCCATCCCAGCGGATGTTGTTCTTGAAGCCTGAAGGCTCGACGAAGCAGCTCTCCACCTCTGCAGGCGGATTGATGCGGACAGAAGTCGAGTCAAACACATCCGGACCGATGATGTTTTTTCCGCCAGCGGTAGCGAATGCTGGTGCCGCCGCGACGATTGCGCCGACCATGAAGAGAGTAGCAAACGACAGCTTGATGGTTGTATGATTTAACATGAGTATCTCCAAATAATGATGATTATTAGCGTATTGATAAGTCGTGCACCAGATGATCGGTCTGTATGCAAATCGCATCAGGAGCCGGAATCATGCAGGCGAGAGGTCAGGACGCCGCTTTCGGCGGGCGATCTATTCCCGAAGGAGTGTGGTGGGGTCTACTGAGAACATCATATCGAGAAAAGACTGCACGCTGTGCGATGTGCCAAAGCGCATCGTGGGCAGGAAGCATGTGGTTGATGCCACAGCATGTCCGCGTGCACTTGCAGGTATGATCAGACTTGGCGGGCTTCTCCGGTGCGCCGGTGCCGAGAGAATTCTGATTTTCGCCGTGGGCGCATTCGGAATGCTGCGTATTGTGCGCCATTCCATGAGCGGGCGGGTTTGGGCCGTGGCAAACAGTGATCGCATCAGCAGCTGCGGCAATGCCGGAGCACAACAGCGTGAGCGAAAGAATGATAGCAGCCACAAACTTCATTAGATATACGTTAATATGGTGTTGCAATAATAGACTAACACAACTCGGGCGCCAAAAGCAAGGTTGGATAAAATTGGCTTTACGGACACGAAGTTATATGCGAACTGCTTTATTCGGTCAGCAATTGGCGTCTATTATGGCTCTTGTTGCAGAATAAGGGTGGCATCAGAACAATGGATAAGTCATTCCGAGTGGCGCCGCAATCTTTTGTGGGTGAGTATACTATTTAGATTTGGGTCCTCATAATCTCGGCGAGCGTCAAGTCGTCACATTGGGGTCAGGCTGCGCTCACCGCAGGCTAATCGCCCCGACCAGCACGCCGAGGAAATCCCGCCGTGGATCGGTCGTGACGGTCGATCTGAGTGGCATGGCGAGCACCGGCCGGCCTTGACGGATGGCTGGATCACCTTCGAGATCGCGATTGAGGAACAGGTGGCAGACGTGCGGCTCTGTTGGCGGGAAGCAGGCGTACCAGACCGAGATGTTGAAGAAGGTCTCGAAGTTCCGGAAGGTGCGATGTTCATAGGCGTCGATCAGAATGCGATCATCGTAGATCGACTTCGCCTTCACGTCGAAAGCGAGAGTGCCGATCGTCGGGAGCCCCACCAGGAAGTCCGGCCGCTTGATCTCGCCGCGCAAGCCCTGCGGAACGGTCAGCGGGGATTGCTCGACATATATATGTGGGAGAACGCAGCGATCGAGCCAAGCTCGAAAGCGCGCTTCGGCGGCATCGCCCTGCTTCTTGCGCGCCTGCCGTGTCAATCGTGACATGACGTTAGCCATTGTCGGCGTTTGCACCGCGCCTACGGTTCCGTGTCGCAGCCGGAGCCTTAGGTTTGGGTGAACGGCACTTGGCTGCACGCTTGCGATTAACAACTGCGGTATGCGCTTCGGCCCAGGCGAACAGATCGCCCTGTAACTTTGCGTTGACCGCTTTGCTCCATGCCTTGCCCTTGGCTTCTGTGTCGAGCCACGCTGTGACGAACGTGACCGGG
>ERZ761609.1526-NODE-1526-length-19959-cov-34.730205_pt1 | contig 19959 bp, 10 predicted proteins | sample MGYA00511163_ERZ761609 | MGnify/ENA primary metagenome ERZ761609 (study PRJEB28899, sample SAMN02445070) | bioreactor sludge metagenome | biome: EBPR sludge | place: Australia: Brisbane, Thorneside Wastewater Treatment Plant | collected 2011-12-16 ... | reverse complement strand
GGCTGGTCCTGCGCGCGCGTCGCGCGCGCGCGTTGATCACAGGCGCGGGGCTGATGTTTGCCGCGCTGGTGGCCGTCTTTCTGGTCTTTCAGTCCGCCCTGGTCTGGTGCCCGCCGACGATGCCGGTCTTCGCTCTGGCTTCAGGGGCGCTCATCGCGCGGCTCTTTGGCCGCGCCGCAGCCGTGGATGCCCCCTGAGCGCGGTCTGGCGCGGCCCCTGTTTCTGGCATTCTCCTTGCTTGCCAATCAAGTGCAACGCTCCAAAATACCCGCCCCTCCGACCGGACGGCAGTCGTCCGCAGAGGGGCTTCTTGCCCCATGAAACATCCCCATTACGACCTGGACATCCCCAATGAAGGCAGCCTCCATCTCATTGAAAACGAGAAGGATGCCTGCGGCGTCGGCTTTGTGGCGAACATTCATGGCAAACGCAGCCGCGACATTTTGGACATGGCCATCTGCGGCGTGTGCAGCGTCCAGCACCGCGGCGCGGTGGATGCCGACCGCGTGACCGGGGACGGCTCAGGTGTGCTCACCCAGATTCCCTATGACGTGCTGCTGCCCGAGGTGGAAAAACTCGGCCATGCCCTGGATCATCCGATGGACCTCGCTGTCGGCGTTTTCTTCCTGCCGAACGAGCCGATGGAGGTCATGCGCATCCACCTGCTCACCGAGAGCATCCTGCGCTACCGCGGCATCAAGGCGCTCGGCTGGCGTGATGTGCCGGTTAACCCGAACGAGCTGGGTGAAAAAGCCCGCCGCACCATGCCGCTCATCCAGCACCTCTTCCTGGCGCGGCCGGAGGACATGGGGGACCACGAATTCGAGCGCCAGCTCTACCTCGTGCGCCGCGAGCTGGCCATTAAGACGCGCGAGCAGAAGCTGACGAACTTTTACGTCGCCTCCCTTTCGCACCGCACCATCGTCTATAAAGCGCTGCTCCTGCCCTCCTCCCTCCAGAAGTTTTACACCGACCTCCAGCAGGACGAGTACGACACCTCGCTGGCGCTTTTCCACCAGCGCTTTTCCACAAACACCTTCCCCACCTGGGCGCTCAGCCACCCCTTCCGCATGCTGGCGCACAATGGCGAGATCAACACCGTGCGCGGCAACCGCAACTGGCTCGCCAGCCGCACCAGCGACTTCGAGAGCGAACTCTGGGCTGGCGATGAGCACCTGCTCAAACGCCTGCTCGATGTCAACACCTCCGACTCCGCAAGCCTGGACCAGGCGCTCGAGCTGCTCGTGCTCAGCGGCCGCAGTCTCACCCATGCCCTGGCCATGCTCGTGCCCAGCGCCTACGGCATTGACCCCGGCACCTCCCCCGAGCTGAAGGCCTTCTACGAGTTCCACTCCTGCTTCAGCGAGCCCTGGGACGGCCCCGCCGCCCTGGTCATGACCGACGGCACCCGCGTCGCCGCCGGCCTCGATCGCAACGGCCTGCGCCCCAGCCGCTGGAAGCTCACCGAGGACGGCATCTTCGCCCTCGGCTCCGAGGTCGGCATCATCCACCTCGACGACTCGAAGGTCATCCGCAAAGGCCGCCTGGCCCCCGGCGAGATCCTGGAGGTGGACACCAGCAAGGGCCGTGTGCGCTTCAATGCGGAGATCAAGGCCGAACTCGCCGCCCGCCAGCCCTACGGCGAGTGGCTCAAAAACCGCACCCAGCTCACCGCCCTGGCGCCCAACCCGCCCAAGGACGATCTCGACATCCTCACCCTCTCCCAGAAGCAGGCCGCCTTTGGCTGGACCAAGGAGGAGCTGGATTTCTCACTCATCCCCATGCTCCAGAAGGGCGAGGAAAGCGTCTACTCCATGGGGGATGACGTGGCCCTCTCCATCCTTTCCACACGTCCGCGCCTCCTGCCCAGCTATTTCAAGCAGACCTTCGCCCAGGTCACCAACCCGCCCATTGACCCCATCCGCGAGCGCGCCGTCATGAGCCTGGATGTCGTGCTCGGCTGGCAGCGGAACTTGCTCGATGAGTCACCGGACCACGCCAAAGTCGTCCACCTCACCAGCCCCTTCCTCTTCGAAAACGAGCTCGAAAAACTCAAGAGCCTGCCGGATTACTGCTGCCGCACGCTCGACATGACCTGGCCTGTCTCCGAAGGCCCCGCCGGGCTGAAGGCCGCCATCGTCCGCCTTTGCCACGAGGCAGGCCGCGCCGTGCAGGATGACGTGAGCATCCTCATCCTCAGCGACCGCGCCGTGGATCACGACCGCGTCGCCGTGCCGGTGTTGCTCGCCGTCGGTGCCGTGCATCAGCACCTCAATCGCAAGCAGGTGCGCATGCGCCTGAGCATCGTCGCCGACACCGCCGAGGCGCGCGACACGCACCAGATGGCCACCCTTTTCGGCTTCGGCGCCTCCGCCGTCTGCCCCTATCTGGCCTTCGACACCATCCACGAGGCGCTGGAGGCGGACAAAACCGCCCGCAAGCCGCAGCTTGAGGGCATCGAGTACACCAAGGCGCTCACGAACTTCCGCAAAGCCCTCGAAAAAGGCGTGCTCAAGATCATGAGCAAGATGGGCATCTCCGTACTCAGCAGCTACACCGGCGCGCAGATTTTCGAGGCAGTCGGCATTGGCAAAGAAGTCATTGATTTCTGCTTCACCGGCACCCCCTCCCAGATCGGAGGCATCGGCTTCGCCGACATCGCCGAGGAGTCCCTGGCCCGGCACGCCCTCGGTTTCTCCCAGCCCGTCCCGGAAGGCGCGGGCGCCGAGGAGGCAAAACCCGGCCCTGTGGACCTGGGCGACCCCGGCTTCTACCGTCCGCGCCAGAAAGGCGAGATGCACGCCATCACCGGCCCGGTCATCAAAAACTTCCACACCTTCGTCAAGACCGGCGCGCCAGAGGACTACCAAAAGTACGTCTCCTCGCAGCTTGAGAACACACCCGTGGCCTTGAAGGACCTGCTGGAGTTCGTCCCCAGCCCTGACGGCCCCATTCCCATCGAGGAAGTGGAGCCCATCGAGGACATCCGTGTGCGCTTCACCACCGCCGCCATGTCCCTCGGCGCCATCTCCCCCGAGGCGCACGAGGCGCTCGCCATCGCCATGAACCGCATCGGCGGCAAGTCCGACTCCGGCGAGGGTGGCGAGGACCCCAAGCGCTTCCGCCCCTATGACAACGGCGACTGGGCGAACTCGAAGATCAAGCAGGTGGCCTCCGGCCGCTTCGGCGTCACCGCCGAATACCTCAGCAGCGCCTGGGAGATCGAGATCAAAATGGCCCAGGGCGCCAAGCCCGGCGAGGGCGGCCAGCTCCCAGCCATGAAGGTGAACCACCTCATCGCCCGCCTGCGCAACACCACCCCCGGCGTCATGCTCATCAGCCCGCCGCCGCACCATGACATCTACTCCATCGAGGATCTGGCCCAGCTCATCCACGACCTCAAAGAGGTCAACTCCCGCGCCCGCGTCTGCGTGAAGCTCGTCGCCGAATCCGGCGTCGGCACCATCGCCGCCGGTGTGGCCAAGGCCAACGCCGACATCATCCTCATCTCCGGCCACGACGGCGGCACGGGCGCCAGCCCGCTCTCCTCCATCAAATACGCCGGCCTGCCCTGGGAGCTCGGCCTCGCCGAGACCCAGCAGGTGCTCATGCTCAACAGCCTCCGCGAGCGCGTCACCCTGCGCACCGACGGCGGCCTGCGCAACGGGCGCGACATCGCCATCGCCGCCATGCTGGGCGCCGAGGAGTTCAACTTCGGCACCATCGCCCTCATCGCCCTCGGCTGCGTCTATGTGCGCCAGTGCCACCTCAACAACTGCCCCGTCGGTGTCGCCACCACCGACCCCAAATTCCGCTCCAAATTCAAGGGCAAGCCCGAGCACGTCGTCAACTTCTTCAACGGCGTCGCCCACGAGGTGCGCGGGATCATGGCCAGCCTCGGAGTCGCCAAAATGGACGACCTCATCGGCCGCCCCGAGTTCCTGCGCCAGCGCCAGGTGCCCGGCCACAAAAAAGCCAGCAAGATTGATCTCAGCCGCGTGCTCAAGGACGTGGGCAAGGACCTCGGCCAGGACGCCCCGCGCATCTGCCTCATGAACCAGAATGACGGCCTCGACGCCCACCCGCTCGACGACCGCATCATCCAGAACGCCCAGTTCGCCATCCGCGACAAGGCGAAGGTCACGCCCGTGCGCTACAAGATCAAAAACACCTTCCGCAACATCGGCACCAAACTCAGCGGCGAGATCGCCTTCCACCACGGCAACCACGGACTGCCCCCCGGCAGCGTGGACGTCACCTGCGAGGGCAGCGCCGGCCAGAGCTTCGGCACCTTCCTTTGCGGCGGCATCAAGCTCACCCTCGTCGGCGAGGCCAACGACTACGTCGGCAAGGGCCTCTGCGGCGGCGAGATCATCATCAAGCCCAGCCCCAAAGCCCACCCCAGCTTCAAATCCTGGGAAAACAGCATCCTCGGCAACACCGTCATGTACGGCGCCACCAGCGGCCGCCTGCACGCCGCCGGATGCGCCGGCGAGCGCTTCTGCGTGCGCAACTCCGGCGCCACCGCCGTCGTCGAAGGCATCGGCGACCACGGCTGCGAATACATGACCGGCGGCATGGCCGTCGTGCTCGGCAGCTTCGGCAAAAACTTCGGCGCCGGCATGAGCGGCGGCGTGGCTTACCTGCTCGACGAGAGCGGCGCCTTCCACCAGCTCCACAACCCGGAGATGATCAAAGGCGAGCCCGTCACCGATCCCGAGGACATCAACCAGCTCCGCAAGCTCATCACCGACCACCTCGAATTCACCGAAAGCCAGCGCGCCAAAGACATCCTCGATGCCTGGGACACCTGGCTGCCGAAGTTCGTCAAAGTCACCAGCAAGGCCGAGCCCGTGCAGGTGCCCCCGGAGGAGCCCGTCGCCGTCGAGCCCGAAGCCGTGAAAGCCTGACGCCCCTGCGCGTGGGAGTACCAAAAAGGAGGATTTTAGTGTCGCCACGCCCGTGGGAGGACCAAAAAACGAGCGTTTGGTGTCGCCACGCCCGTGGGAGGACCAAAAAACGGGCGTTTTGGTGTCGGCGGGGAATGCGCAGGCTCAAAACGTCCAGCGCACCCCGGCCACGAGGCCGATGCCGGGCAGGGGAGCCACGTCTTTGCGGAAGGAGGTGTGCTGGCGCGCGTCTTGATTCAGCAGGTTCGTCACTTGCAGGGTGAGCAGCACATCATGCCGCCCTTTCGAGAGTCTCCATGAGGCGTCGGCATTGACGAGGGTGTAGCCCTCCGTGGGCAGCTCGCCGCGCGGCTCGGGCTTCAGCCGGTCTTGCGCGAAGCTGTGGCGCGCCTCCAGGCCGAGGGTGAGGCGGCTGGTGGTGAACTCGATGCGGCCGCCGGCACGCAGCGGCGGGATGCGCGGCAGGGGCTCGTCATCGGTGTCGTTGTGACCGTTCACGTAGTCGCCCATGAGCGTGAGCTGGAGCGCGCGGCTGCCGCTTTGCCAAAGACGCAGATCCAGCTCCGCCTCGAAGCCCTGGATGGTGGCCTCCCGCTCGATGTACTCGACGGCGCGCTGGATGAAGACGGGGATTTCCTGGAGGAAAATGAAGTTCTCGTAGTCGTAGTGGAAGCCGTTCAGCCGCAGGGTGGCGCGCTCCCACTCGGCGGCGAGGCCGAGCTCGAAGCCGGTGGATTTTTCCAGTCCGAGCGGCGTGCCATCCAGATCACCGCCGACGAGGAAGCGGCCGAGGCCGGCGTTGTTCCAAAAGGCGTAGCGCTCGGTGGCGGTGGGGATGCGCTCGGTCTTCGAGGCGATGCCGGTGAGGCTGAGCTTTTTCACGCCGGGCAGGTTTTCCGTGCTCCAGGTCAGGCCGAGGGAGTGGCTGAGGCTCTCATCGGACTGCGCGCGGGCTTTGACAATGCCGGCCAGGGAGTCGTCCACGATGCGCTGCCGCTCCCAGCGCGCGCCGAGCTGGAGCTGCCAGTTCTCGAAGAGGCGCAGCTTTTCCAGGAGATAGGCGCCGAGGTTTTCGGTCTGGAAATACGAGGGCACGCGGAACTCCGCGGGCGGCGGCACGACGAGGCGGCTGGCGTCGAAGTCCTCGTCAAAGCCATGCACGCCGAGGATGCCATCCAGCCGCTCGCCGAAGCCGCCGTGCAGGAAATCGAGCCGGCCTTCGACGGTGTTTTTTGACATGGCGGTCTCGATGAACTCCGCGCCGGAGTCGCGCCCGCGGCCTTCGAAAAGCTCGTCGTGCTCGTAATCGCTCTGAGCCAGGCGGAGCTGGATTTTTTTCAGCGGGCCAGAGTCGAGATCGAGGCCGAGCTCGAGATCGAAGCGGCTCTGCGCCAGGTCAATGAAGGAGTCGCCAAAGAAGTCGGTGGCGTCGCCGGAGAAGATATAGGGCAGGCCGTAAAAGCTGTCGAAATAAGACCAGGAGACGCCGGCCCAGAAGGGGCCGTCCGGCAGGAAGGAAAGGCCGGCGGAAAAGCTGCGGGAGCGGTGGGCGGTGTTGGGCAGGACACCGTCCGGGTTCGGGATGGGGCTCACGGTGCCCGCGCCGGGGTTCGAGACGCGCGGGCGCTCGGCTTTTTCATACGCCTCCGTGCGCGCGCGGCCGGGGATGCGCACGTCCTCGGACTCGCGCGCGCTGCCGGTGAGCTGGAGCACCCAAGGCGCGTGCGTCAGCGTGAAATATCCAGTCTGCGCCCAGCCGCTGGAGACGCTCTCGAAGCGGGAGTCGAGCCCGCCCGTGAGCGCGGAAAGCGGCAGCTCCCGTGTCAGGGTGCGGCTGCGGGTGTTCACCGCGCCGCCGATGGCGGAGTTCCCATACAGCAGCGCGGACGGACCGCGATGCACCTCCAGGGACTCGGCCAGCAGCGGCTCCAGGCCGATGCCGTGGTCCGGGCTCGTGTCGGAGAGGTCCATCGTGCTGAGATCGTCGCGCAGCATTTTCACCCGGAAGCCATCGAAGCCGCGAATGATGGGCCGGCTGGAGCCGGGGCCGAAGTATGCGGAGGTGACGCCCGGCTCCCACGCGAGCGTCCCCCCCAGCGTGCCCTGCGCGCGGCGGGCCAGCTTTTCCCCGCTCATCTCTGTGACCGGTTGCAGCGCGATGCCCGCCACACGCATGGCCCGCCCGACGGTGAGCCCCGAGGCCGCGCTGACCCGCTCCGCCTCCACCACGACTTCCTGCAACAGCTCAGGCTCGCCCGGCATGACGGCGGCGGCGGCATCCAGGGGCGCGCCGGTTTCCATGTCGAGCTCGATGAGGCCCGGCGGCAGGTCCAAAGGCTCCGTCTGCGCCTGCGCAAAAGAAGCATGACACGCGAGAAACGCGGTCAGCAAAAGGCGGGCCGTGCGGGATGACGGCTCCAGCAAAGCAAAGAGAGGGCGTGCGCGTGAAAACAAGGCTTGAGCTTTGCAATATATTTGCATTTATCAAGGATGCTCTCCTTGCGGATGTCCAGTTTCATTCTCGGTTTCGGAGTGGCCCTGCCAGCAGCAGAGGCCACGCCGCCGATGGACATCCTCTACGGGCATTTCGAGATCCATGCCGACTATGTGCTGACTCCGGGAAATCCGGACGCGGGCTGGCAATTGAATGTCTCCTACAACAAGAACGACAACTTCAACGACCGCACCCAGATCGTGCGGCTGGACCCGGAGACGACCACCATCATCGCCTCGCCGCGCACGGGGATGTTTGACAATGGCAATCCCATCTTGATCACCAGCGCGGTGTCCCGCCTCGGTCCCGTGGGCGCGCCGCTGTGGTTCATGCCGCAAAACAATGTCCTCGGCACGCCCTTCATGGGCGCGCGCGCCGTCATGGCCCCCGGTATTTTTCAGACCTTCTTCAATGGCAACTACTCCCCCTCCGCCACGGGCAGCATCTCCCTGCGCCTGGTGAGCGTGACGGGCACTGGACCAGACGCGGGCGGCCAGTTTGGACTCTGGGAGAGTGACGGTCAGACGCTGCTGTTTTACTTTGGCCCGCAGACGAACAATCTCATCCCCACCCTGCCGCCGAACGCGCACAGCCATTTCAACTGGGGCTTCACCAAGCTGGGCAGCTACTTCCTCACCATTGAGGCGTTGGGCAGGCTGAACCCGCAGCATGGCGGGCAGCTCACCTCGACACAGAAGGTCTTCCGCTTTGCCGTGCCTTTCTCCAGCCGGCTGCAAGGGCAGGCTACGGTGCGCGCGGGGTTTGTTCCGGCGGGAAAAAACTTCCATCTGCTGGTGGAGGACGCGGCGGACAACGTCGCCTACACGCCCACCCAGGGATTCCTCGAAGCCTCCGCCGCCGCTTCGGGAGAAGCGCAAACCACGCTCCCCGGTGCCGCGCGTCAGATGCCGCTGACTTTTTCCACCGCAGGCAGCCCCGTCGCGAACCTCGTCGGCCTCGCGCCCGCGCTCGCCGCGCAAGGCCTGCCTGCTGGTGCTCTGGACGGGGATGCGGTGAAGCTGCGCCTGCTCTCCGTGTCGGGGCCGGGCCACTTCGCCGTGCTGAACGCGGACGGCACAGGCTTGCTCATGAACTCGGCGGATGGTGTGGATGCTGCGGATGAGATCACACTCAGCAGCGGCGCGGACCTAGAGGCGCTGGCGGTTTTTACGGCGAACGGGCTCTACCGAGTGACGATGGAATTGGCAGGAACTCAAGGCGGTGAGCCGGTGAAAAGCGGCCCCATGGTGCTGGCCTTCGGTGCCAACCTCACCGCCGCCTACACCTACGCGCAGTGGCGCGACAGCTTCGAGCGCACGCACGGCCTGCCCGCGAACACGCTGGCCAACACGCGCGCGGACTACGACAAGGACGGCCTGAGCAACGGTGCGGAGTTTCAGCTCTTTTGGCATGGCTGTGATCCGGTGAAAGGAGATGCCGGTCTGCTGCCGAAAGGCCGACCTGAAGGCGACGCTGCTGTCATGGACTTCTTGCGTGATACTTACAAAGACACGCTCAACGAAAAGACCTTCCAGCAAAGCCCCAGCACAAGTCCGGACATGCAGACCTGGACCACGCGCAACGCGCGTGTGACGGGCCGTGCTCTGGAGACCTGCGAGACCTGCGCGGAGGCGGGCAATGCCTACGGGCGCGTCATGCTGCGGCGACTGCGCGTGCTCGACGCACCGGGGGAGAGGCGCTTTTTTCGATTCGTCTTCAAGCCCGACTGACCCCGGAAGGGTGGGTTTCTAACGCAATATATTTGCGTTTTTGCTGTTGCAAAAGAGTTGCATCAGACTTCATGTGCGCCCCGCCATGAAAATCCCACGCATCCTTGCCGCTCTCGGCCTGCTGCTCTCCGCGCAGGCGCTCCCCGCCCATGAAGGCCACTCCCACGGCCTCTCCTCCTACACCGCTGGTCACGGAGACATCGGTGTGCATTGGCACGATGGGGAGCTTGAACTGCACATGCACCTTGATGCGGGCTCCGTGGTCAATGGCGCGGTGCTCGCTGCTGGCATCGAAGCCGACCCTGACGAAACGCTCATCGTCGCCTCAGACGCCGCCAAGCAGACTGCCACGGCCGCCATTTCCGCGGGCACTGGCGTGGCGGAAGGCGTTCCATTTTGGGTTCTACCCGCCTCGAATAATCCCGCCCTGCCGTTTCTGGGCTTCGCCACCGAGGAGCTGGACCCTGCTGAATGGAACAGTAACATCCATTTCAAAGTCAAAGATGTCCATTCACCCAGCGGCAGCGGGCATTTCTCGGTCTATCAGTCTGATGGTCTCGGCGGTTTTGACTTCCTTGTTTCCACCGCTCTCGGCGGATTGACAGAGGATGATCGAATCAGCCTCAGTCCGGGTACGCACGACCACTTTTTCATCGCCTTCAGCGAGCCGGGTCTCTGGGAAGTCACCGTCCAGGCTGAAGGCGAGCATGGCGCGGAAGGCGTTGTGGAGTCTGTGGAAGTGACCTTCCTATTCCAAGTCGGCCCCTTCCGCTGGACGGCGGGTCATGGCGACATCGGTCTGGCCTATGAGGAGGGCGGTGAGTTGGAACTGCATCTGCACCTGCATGAGGGCGCGGTGGTGAACGGCGCGGCCCAGGAGGCGGACAGCGAGCCGCCAGCGGATCAAACCGTCATCGTCGTCTCCGAAACGGCGCAGCAGGTGGCCACCGCGGCCATCGCCAGCGGAGCAGGTGTCAGCGAGGGTGGCACGGTGTGGATTCTGCCCACCGCGCCCAATGCCGAGCTGCCCTTCCTGGGCTTTGGCACCGAGGAGCTGGAGCCCGCTGAATGGGAAAGCGATCTGACATTCTCCCTGGTCAGCGTCAGCTCGCCGAGCGGCACCGGGCACTTCTCCGTGTATCAATCTGACGGCCTTGGCGGCTTCGACTTCGTCATGTCCACCGCGCTCGGCGGCATCACCGAGGACGATCATTTCGAAATGCCCGCCGGCACTCACGATCACTCTTTCGTGGCCTTCAGCGAGCCCGGTCTGTGGGCTGTGACGTTGAAAGCTTCGGGCGAGCATCACGACGATGGCGAAGTGGAGTCGGACGAAGTCACCTTCTACTTCGAAGTGGCGGAGGAAACCGCCGGTCGCATCGCCCTGAGTCAGGCGGCTTACACCTACAATCAAGGATCCACGCTCGCCACCGTCACGCTGAACCGCACCGGTGCCGTCACAGCCACCTCGGTGACTGTGAATACCAGCAACGGCACCGCCCAGACGACCAACCCGCCCTTCGCCGCCGGTGTCGCTGGCACGGACTTCACCGCGCTGACCGCTCCCGCCACCACGGTGGACTTCGCCGAGGGAGAGACGAGTAAGACGGTGGACATCGCGCTGCTGCCGCGCACGGGCAATGTGCCGAACACCCGCTTCAACGTCACCCTGAGCAACCCCACCAACGATGTCAGCCTCGGCCTCTCCAGCGCCGAAGTGCGCGTGCTCGCGAACGACTCCATGAACCCCACCGTGCGCATCGCCGCGCCGGCGGCCAACGCCAGCCTGAGCCTGGCCGCGCCGGTTGAAACGCGCGGCACGGCGGGAGACAAAAACGGCGTCTCGCGCGTCGAGGTCGTGCTCAACGGCGGCGAGCCCATCGAAACTGAGCTGAGCGAGGATTCACGTCCGAACGCAGTCTATTGGCATGCTGACATCATCCCTGCCGAAGGCGCGAACACGCTCGAAGTGACCTCCTTCGACATGAGCGGCAACGCCAGCACCACCGCCACGCGCAGCTTCACCTTCAGCCGGCGCTGGCTGCTGGCGGTGGGGCGTTTTGAGCTTCATCACGATGATGACGACCACGCCCATGATGGCGATGATGGCCACGGTCATGGTGACGGAAGTGGCCACCTTGATCCTGGTGATGAAGCCGGCACCCTCATGCTCGTCACCCTTCCCCGCACTGCCTTCACCGCGCTGACTCCGCGTGACAGTCATCTGCAAAGCTCCCAGGTGCTTCCGGGCACGATTGTCGCTCTGGCGGCCAAAGCCAAGTCTGGCTATCTTTTCAGCCACTGGGAGGGTGTGCCTGCGGGAGCCAATATCCAAGGCGCGACCATCGCCTTTGTCATGCCCGCCGCCAATGTCCCGCGCATTCGGGCCGTGTTCGCCGAAAACCCCTTCTTTGGCCTCGGCACGCGCGCCAGCTTCCTCGGCCTGCTGCATCCCGAGCATGAGGAGGATGCCACCACGCTCGACAGTGTCGGCCAGGTCACCGGCACCGTCGTCACCAACACCGGCGCATTCTCCGGCAAGGTCTTCATCGGCGGCGAGACCCGCTCTTTCGTGGCGGTGGTTTATGCCAGCGGCGCGGTGATGTTCAATCATGACGGCGAACTCGAACCAGAGTTCGAATTCGACGGACGCCACATGACGATGGACTTCCATGACGGTGAATTCCACGTCCACATCGGCGGCGACCATGATGATCATCATCATGGCGACATCGCCAGTGATCCTGAAGACGAGGAAATCCACGTCGCGGGCACCCTGCTGCCCGCCGCGTTCAGCAAGACCAGCCCCGCTCCCGCGGAACTGCCGGGCCTTTTCACCCTCTCCCTGCCCTCGAAAGACCAGTCCCTGCCGGAGAGTGATTATCCCCGGGGTGACGGCTTCGCCAATCTCACACTGTCCTCTGATGGCAAGCTGCGCACCGTGGCGACCCTGGCCGACGGCACCAAGTTCACCGCCAGCACCGAGCTGGTGGTTGAGCATCATCACGATGATCATGGCGACCCCCTGCCCGCCGATCCAGGCGAGCATGAGGACGAGGACCACATCATCGCCCCGCTCTTCGCCCAACTGCGCACCCCCGGCGGCGGACCGAAAGACCTCGGCGGAACCTTCGCGGGCGAGTTAGCCTTCGACACGCATGAAGAGGACAGCGACGTGCATGGCGAGGACCTCGTCTGGATCAGGCCCGCAGTCACCGAGCTGGCAGGCACCACCGCCGCCGCCCGCGCCACCCAGCTCTACACCGGGGGTTGGCCGGAAGGCATCACCGTGGACGCCGTCGGCGCGCACTACGACGCCACGATCCCCGTGCAGGACACGCTCGGCCTCGGTTCCGCCTCGCCGACTGGCAACGGCCAGCTCCACTTTGCGGGTGGCAAGCTCGCCTCTGATGTCCTCGTCACCGACTTCAACATCACCGGCAGCACCGCGGCCAAACTGCCGCCGACGAATCGAAGCTTCACGCTGAGCTTCACTCCGGCGACCGGCGCGTTCAAAGGCACCTTCACGCCGAATTGGGAGGACAAAGCCCGCGCGCTGCCCGTCTTCCAGGGCATCCTGATCCAGAAGGGTGCCAGCCAGGGCGGCTACGGCTGGTTCCAAAGCAACCGCGTCGGCGATCTCGACCCCGAAGCCGGCGGCGTCACCCTCGGCGCGCAGGAGTGATTCACAAAAAACAAAGCCCCGGCAGTCCGCTGCCGGGGCTTTTTTTCTTGGATGCCACAGACTCGCTCCGCCCTCCTGAATCCCGCGCGCCTCCGTTGATAGCTTGGCACGCCCGGCGCTGTTTGATAAGAACCCGTCATGTCCTTCCCCGCCGAACCCGCCGCCTCCCTTCCTGAAACAGCCACCGAAGCCGAGGTCGCCGGATTGCTGGGCGGAGCGCGGGAGCGCATCTTCAAGGAGGTGGGCAAGGTCATCGTCGGCCAGCATGAGGTGGTGGACCAGATGCTCATCACCCTGCTGGCGGGCGGCCACTGCCTGATCACCGGCGCGCCCGGCCTGGCCAAGACGCTGCTGGTGAAGACCGTGGCCGACGTTTTTGACCTCAGCTTCCACCGCATCCAGTTCACGCCCGATCTCATGCCCTCCGACATCACCGGCACCGAGATCCTGGAGGACACCGCCGAGGGCCGCCAGCTCGTCTTCAACAAAGGCCCTGTCTTTGCCAGCATGATCCTCGCCGACGAGATCAACCGCACCCCGCCGAAGACCCAGGCCGCGTTGCTTGAGGCCATGCAGGAGCACCAGGTCACTGTGGCCGGGAACACCCTGCGCCTGCCCGAGCCCTTCTTCGTGCTCGCCACGCAGAACCCCATCGAGATGGAGGGCACCTACCCGTTGCCCGAGGCCCAGCTCGACCGCTTCATGCTCAACATCGTCATAGACTACCTGGGTGAGGACGAGGAGGTGGCCGTGGTCACCCGCACCACCGGAGTGAAGGGCGAGCCGGTGCAGCGACTCTTCACCGGCGCGCAACTCCAGGCCTTCCAGCAGCTCGTGAAAAAAGTCCCCGTCGCCGAGGATGTGGCGCGCTATGCGGTGCGCCTGGCCGCCGCCTCGCGCCCGAAGCGTCCCGGCGCGCCGGATTTCGTCAACGAATGGGTGAGCTGGGGAGCCGGCACGCGCGCCAGCCAGAACCTCGTGCTCGGCGGCAAGACCCGCGCCCTCATCCAGGGCCGCGCCCACGTCACCTTCGATGACATCCGCGCCCTGGCCCAGCCTGTGCTGCGCCACCGCATCCTCGTCAATTACCGCGCCGAGGCCGAGGGCGTCACGGTCGAGAAAGTCATCGCCCGGCTGCTGGAGACGGTGAAGCAGTGAAGCGCGCCGCTTTCCCCGCGTAAAGTGATGGCACTCCGGAAGCTGAGGATCGCTTCTGGCGGCACAGGCACTGGAGGGTTGGATGAGACTTACCGCGCGGCGGCGCTTTGCCGGCGTTTGCCGAGGCAGATGAGGTTTTTTTCGCCCCGGATGAAGATCTGGCCCTCGCTGAGGGCGGGGGAGGCCATGACTTTCTCGCCCGCCTCGCTCTCGGCCAGCAGTTCGTAGCTTTTGCCGGGGCGGACGGCGCGCAGGGTGCCGAAGCCGTTGAGGAAATAGACGCGGCCCTCGGCGCTGACGAGGGAGGCGTGGTGCTCGCGCATTCTCTCCTCCCAGACGATCTCGCCGGTGGCGGCGTCGAAGCAGTGGCCGATGCCGGAGTCGGAGACGACGAGGAACCAGCCGCTCTCGCAAATCGGGGAGGGCACATAGGCGACGCCTTTGTTCGTGCGCCATTGGATGTGGCTGCGGGTCACATCGCCGGTGCCGTCCGGCTTGATGGCCAGGATGTGATGCTCGGGGAAGCCGCCGGTCATGAGCAGGAGGCCGGATTTGTCATCCTGGACGAGGGAGGCGACGAACTGCTCGGTGGGGCCGTCCATGATCCAGAGCAGGGCGCCTGTGCGCGGGTCATAGCTGGCGACGCACTTGCTGCCGCTGAGGACCATCTGGGTGCGCCCGGCCATCTCGCGGATGAGGGGCACGCAGTAGCTGCGCGTCTGGTTCGGGCGCTGGATGCGCCAGAGCTCGCGCCCGTCGGCGCGGGAGAGGGCGACGATGTAGCCGGGGCCGTCGTGGTCGCAGTTCACGATGACTTTGTCCTCAAAGAGGATGGGGGAGGAGCAGAAGCCGTGCTTGCTGGCGAAGACGCCGGGGCGGACCTGCCAGACAGGCTTGCCGGTGAAATCGTGCGCGGAGACGACGGACTCGGAGCCGTCGAGAAAGGCGGTGTAAACGCGCTCGCCATCGGTGGCGGGCGTGCTGGAGGCGTGGCTGTTGAGGCGGTGCTTGCCCTCCATGGGAGAGGTGAGCACCACGGACTGCCAGAGCAGCTTTCCATCCGCGCGGTCATGGCAAAGGAGCATCCGCTGCTGGGTCTCGGCCACCGCAGTGACGGTGAAGACGCGGTCCCCCCAGACGATGGGCGAGGCGTGACCCGCGCCAGGGAGACTGACTTTCCAGGCGAGGCTCTGCGAATCCGCGGCGACGGGAAAACCCTGGTCATGCGAGGTGCCGTCCATGCGCGGTCCGCGCCACTGCGGCCAGTTTTCAGCGGCTAAAGGCAGGCTGGAAAGCAGAAGGACAGCGGTGAGGGCAGTGCGCATGGCGCGGAGCCTACCGGGGCGCGCCGCGCCTGCAAGAGTCTTGCGCGCGGGCGGGCTGCTTTGCCGTTGCGCCGGCGGCGCGGCTTTGATACAGGCGCTCGCGTGACACGGCTCACCCCTCTTTTTTTCTGCCTGCTCCTGACTGCCTGCGCGGTGACGCACAGTCATGGCCCGGTGCCCGCCAGAGTGAGCCGGGCGCTGGAGAAAACGGCGATGACGCGGGCGGAGTTTGAGGCCGCGCGGAGCACCCGGTCCGCTCCACGCGGGGGCTCTGTGGTGGTTCCCTTCAAGCTGGAGGACTCCACGCCTGTGTTCGCGGCGCGGGTCAATGGCATGGAGGTGCCCATGATCCTGGACACGGGCGCGGCGTCCACGATGCTGCACGCGGCCACGGCCCTGCGCTCAGGTGTGCGCATCCTGGAGTCAAAGGCGGGCGTGGTGGCCATGCAGGGAGTCATCGGCCAGGAGCAGGCGCGCATCGGGCTGCTGAGTCGGCTGGAGGCGGGTGGCTGGATGCTGGAGGGGCAGCCCTGCCTGGTGCGGATGCACGAGAACCGCGTTCCCCTGGAGGACGGGGAGCCGCACAACCTGCTCGGCTTTGATGTGCTGGCCCGGCATTGCTCCCATGTGACTCTGGACTACCCAAAGGAGCAGGCCGTGTTTGCCTTTGGCGGGCTGTACCAGCCGCAAAGGGGAGTACACACGGCCAGGGCGCCCTTCGAGACGCTGCTCGGCGCGCCTTTCATCAGAGTCTCATCTGGAGGCAAGTCCTGGCAGGCCGTGGTGGACACGGGCAGCTTCAACGGGGTGGAGATCAGCCAGGAGGTGGCGGAGATGCTGGGGGTGGAAAAGCAGGGCCGGCCGGTGGAGGGGATCGTGCTGGTGTCAGTGGGCGGCACGGTGACCTCGGAGAAGGCGGGGCTGCGCACGCTGCGCCTGGCGGAGGCGCGTCTCTTTGGCGAAACCTGGCGCGGCGCGCAGGTGGACATTTCGCCCGGCCCGCCGCGCGTGGGCGGCTTTTTCCTCAAGGACTACAGGGTGACTTTTGACTTCCGCCGCCGTTGCGTGTGGCTGGAGTGGTGAGCGGCCGGGGTCAGTCGAGACTCCAGTCCACGGCTACTTTTTGCTCGCGGTTGTTGCGGTCGAGGTATCTCACAAAGCCGTGGGCGGCCCCGTATTCGTGGACGCATTTGGTGACCTTCACATCGTAGGCGCAGTATTCGGCGATGTCGGCCAGCCTGCCCTCGCGCCACCACTTGAGGGCGTCGAGCCCGTCGGCGGTCTTGCCGGTGCCGAGGCTGGCGGAGGCCACGGCCTCGAGCTTGAGGCGGTGGCCGAGTTTTTTCTCCAGGTCCACGAGCAGGTCGAGATCGCGCACCTGGTCGCGGAAGTCGAAGATGGTGTGTCCCATGAGCACCTCGTAGTCGAAGCTGACATGGTTGAAGCCGACGACGAGGTCGGCGCGCACGAGCTGGTGGATTAGGTCGGCGGTTTCCTCCTCCTCGAAGATGCGGTACTGGCCGAGCCTTGTGCTGTAGGTGACAGCCACGGAGATGCCCATCCTGTGCTTGTTGCCCCAGCCGCCGACATCATTGGCGGTGCGCCGGGTCTCAAGATCGAAATACACGATGTCCCTGGCCATGCCGGTCACAGTCGGTAAACGATGCGCGCCTTGTCCATGTCGTAGGGGGACATTTCGATCTTCACCTCGTCGCCGATGACGAGCCGGATGAAACGTTTGCGCATTTTGCCGGAGATGTGGGCCAGGACTTCGTGGCCGTTTTTGAGCTTCACCCGGAACATGGTGCCGGCGAGCACGGCGGAGATCACGCCCTCAAGCTCGATGGCCTCCTCCTTCTGCTTCAGCTCCACCTCCTCCTTCGGCGCGGCGGGGCGCGGCGGAGGAGGAGGTGGTGGAGGAGCGGGGCGCGATGTCACAATGCCGCGCGGCGGCCCGCTCGACTTGCGCGCGGGAGGTCGGTTGCGGTTGCCTTGGTTGGAGGGGCGTTGATGGGACATGCGGTGTCGGGAGGGAAACGGAAAAAAGAACGAGGAGCCAAGAGTGTCCCCATCATCGTCTTTGACAACCGCTTATTTTCCTTCTGCGGCTTCGCCGTGACATGACGGAAAATTTGCCGCGATAATGCGCGAAGGCTGCGGGAGTTAGGCGCGGCATGTGGATTTCCGTCTGGGTGTCGCCTGGCCTTATGAGGGAAGCATGAGCAAGGCCCCAACCCAAATCCCCCCCAAAAATCACTCTTGCCACAAGCGCCGAGATCGGATGAAATCAGCGCCGTCAGGAATAAACCGCAAAATTCAACCACCGCCTCCGGCCGCATGAATTCCACTTCGCATCCCCCCCCCCCCCCCGCGAGGATTGCTGAGAAGGATTGACCGCTGGCGCTGGGTCAGGCACTTGCAACTTTTCTGTGTTTTCTTCTGGAGCCTCGGACTTCCCATGAACCGGGCAACCGCCACTTATGAACCCGGCGGCTCCGGCGAGCCCGTCTGGGTGGGCGCGCCGGAGGATGAGCCGCCTGAGGGCGCGGACCTCGGCGATGACGACTATGACCTGCTGCCCAACTGGCTCGAAGACCACCACGGCACCGACCGCTACAATCCCGACTCCGATGGCGACGGCGCCACCGACGGCGATGAGGTCTTCCTCATGGGCACAGACCCGCTGCTCTGGGACACCGATGGCAATGGCCGCGGTGATTTCGAGGACCTGTTTTTCAGCGTGCATGGCTACTATCCGGGTGAGGAGCCTCCATCGGATCCCGATCCGGAGGACCCGGAGGATCCCGATCCAGAGCCGCAAACACTGGCCATCACCACCAGCGAGGTGCCCTCCATCTCGGAGAGCGCGCCCTATTCCTTCGCCTTCAGTGCGGAGGGCGGCGCTGGCGGTTACGCATGGAGCCTCTCCGGCGGCATGCTGCCGGGGGATTTGACGCTGGCCGCGGATGGCACGCTCTCCGGCGACGGCGGCTCCGCCAATGAGGGCGGGCACACTTTTGAAGTCACCGTCCAGGATCAGAACTCGGACTCCGTCAGCCAGAGCTTCACCCTCACGGTTGGGTTCCCTGATCCGGTGGACCCGGAGGCTGATCCAGACGGCGACGGTTTGCCCAACGGGGTCGAGTCGCAGCTCGGCTCCGATCCCAATCAGCAGGACTCCATGACGCCGGGTGTCAGCGACTGGTTTTACTGGTATTTCAGTCATCTCGGACCCCATGCCTCCGACACCGACGGTGATGGCGACGGTCTCGGCGCGCTGCTGGAGGCGGCCCTGGGCACCAGTGACGGTTCCTGGGACAGCGCGGGCGGTTTTTACGGCGACCGCTACGAGTACTATTTCCAGGTGCTCGCTCCCGCTGACGACAGCACCGACGCGGATGGCGACGGCCTTTCCGATCTGCTGGAGCAGGTCATGGGCATGAACCCGCAGGAGCCGGACAGCGACGGGGACGGACTGCCCGACGCCCACGAGTGGGAGCACATCGCCTACTCCTCGCCCTGGCTGTGGGACAGCGACGGCGACGGCCTCGATGACGGCCTTGAGGCCCAGCTCGGCACCCAGGCGCGCCTTGCCGACTCTGATGGCGACCATCTCTCCGACGCCGAGGAGCACCACCAGGTTTACGGCGCTTTTGACCCGGTCAAATGGAGCACCGCCAATGACGGCGTGCCGGATTACTTCCGCGCCGACCTCACCGACTCCGACAGCGGCGGCATCCCCGACCGCCTGGAGATCTTCTGGGGCCTCAACCCCCTCAATGCCGCCGACGAGGCGGGCGACATTGACGCGGACTCCGTCACCAACCTCGACGAGTACATGACCGGCTACGACATCTGGGGCGGCTGGCGCGACACGCTGGACTGGGACGGCGACGGCATGACCAATGTTTATGAGATGTTCTTCGGTCTTGATCCCGAAGACCCCGCCGACGGAGCCGACGACCCGGACGGCGACTTCGTCACCAACCACGAGGAGAGCCTGGCCTTCACCCACCCCTGGACCGCCCACACCCTGGTGGACTTCGACGAGCAGGGCGCTCCGCCCTCCGTCCCCGAACTGGATGGGAATGGCGATCCCGTGGTGGATGCCGAAAACAACCAGGTCTACCGCCACCCCGCCAACGACTTCGAATTCATCTTCGGCCTGGACTTCGCCGCCGGCACCGCCCACCTCACCCGCGGCAACGGCACGGTCGAAGGCCGCGAATACGACGACGACTGGGACGGCGACGGCATCAGCAACCACGACGAGCTTTACCTCCTTTTCACCAACCCGCGCCAGTCCGAGGCCGAACCGCCCGGCCAGCTCGCCCTCAGCCCCCTCTCCGGCACCCTGCTCGCCTCCCTTCCATCGGGCGGCTCGCTGCACCAGAGCTTCACCGCCACCGGCGGCAGCGGCGGCTATGCCTGGACGCTCAACGGCGGACCCCTCTGGCTGCACCTGGACCCCGACAGCGGCCTGCTCAGCGGCCAGGCCCCCGCCGCCCAGCACCAGGAAACCCACACCCTCAGCGTCACCGTCACCGACACGGCCACCCCCTCCCTCAGCGCCACCGGCTGGTACCTCATCCACACCAACAGCGCGCCCCCGCCAGATCGGAAGAGCGTCGTGTAGGGAAAGAGTGTAGATCTCGGT
>ERZ761609.1524-NODE-1524-length-19975-cov-73.160843_pt1 | contig 19975 bp, 21 predicted proteins | sample MGYA00511163_ERZ761609 | MGnify/ENA primary metagenome ERZ761609 (study PRJEB28899, sample SAMN02445070) | bioreactor sludge metagenome | biome: EBPR sludge | place: Australia: Brisbane, Thorneside Wastewater Treatment Plant | collected 2011-12-16 ... | reverse complement strand
ATTTCTCACAAGCCCACGCCGCAAAGCGGCGATTCTTCACGAACCATTGATTAAACCGCTGATTATCAAACCCAATTACGGCTCTCCATTCTCTTTCGTTTTTTGGCTCTTTCCAATTCATGGCTATATTTTTAGCCCCAAATCTCGTACTTTTCCCCTAATTTTGTCGCTGCAACAAGTCTATTATTTTAGTTATAAATTTATTGTAGTCGTCACGCATCGGCAATTCAAAATCAGCAAATAATTCTCGTCTGTCAACTAAAGCATTTCTATGAGCATCTTCATTTCTCCACCTAAAATAATCTTCTACAAGTTGTCTGTTTGGAAGTTCGGAAAGTCTGCAATCAAAAGCACCAATGCCACCAAGTAAAGAAGAAAATTTCCCACTTGCTTCGCCTGCTAAGATTGATATGTATTTTCTTGTCTTGCGTGAAAATGCAGTTTATCGTCTAAGTCATCAAATTTCATTTGTCCCGAGCCGGTTGTATATACGCCACAACGGATATATCGAAAGGCGCATGGCGCGTTTTACTTACCCTTTATGGCGTATCAATCCGAATGCGCGACGGGGCAGCTTCCTTGTTTGAGCAAAGCCTTTCGGAGCTTAGCCGGTCACTTCAGGGATTCAAAGCACTTTTGACGTGTGCAAAGTTAAACCATTCCTTTTGTAAAGTCAACCCCAGGTGCCGAAAAACGCTGTAAAATCAATTCCCGCCCGCGCGCCATGTACGCCGCTGCCTTCCGGCGCGCTTATCCGGCGGCATCCGCGTCGGAGATTCCCTCCAAAGCCTTATCTTCGCGCCAAAACCTGAGATCAAATGAGCAGTTGGACGCTGGAAGGCAAATGCGCCCTTGTGACGGGCGGCACCAAAGGAATCGGCTGGGCCATCGCCGAAGAGTTTTTATTGCTGGGAGCCGAGGTGTTCATTGTGGCCCGCCATGCGGAGGACGTAGAAGCGCGATTGGCCGAGTGGAAGGGGCGCGGCTTGCCTGCTTACGGTCTTCGTGCCGACGTGACGGCAGCGGCCGACCGGGCCGCCATGATCGCCGCCGTGGAGCAGCGCTGGGGCCGCTTAGATGTGCTGGTGAACAACGTGGGCATGAACATCCGCAAGCCTTTTGCCGATTACGAAGAAGCCGAATACCGCAGTATTTTTGAAACCAACCTGTTCAGCGTGCTGGCCATTACGCGGTTGTGTTTTCCTTTGTTGCAACGCAGTCGGGGCGCTTCCGTGGTCAACATCAGTTCGGTGGCCGCCTCGGTGGATGTGCGTTCCGGCGCGCCCTACGGCATGACCAAAGCCGCCGAACTCCAACTCACCCGCAGCCTCGCCGTAGAATGGGCGCCGCTGGGCATTCGGGTCAACGCGGTTTCGCCCTGGTACACGCGCACGCCGCTGGCCGAACCCGTGCTGCGCCAACCCGAACGCCTCGAAGGCATCCTGCGCCGCACGCCGCTGGGCCGTATTGCCGAAATGGAGGAACCCGCCGCCGCCGCCGCTTTTCTGGCAATGGACAAATCGTCTTACATCACGGGACAAAACATTGTGGTGGATGGTGGTATGATGGCGGGCGCTTTGTGAGATTTTGAAGGAATCATCGGGTTATTCGTACCTTCGCCGGGTGTGTGTGGGATTTCTAAATGTATTCTTGAAGTGACTATTCAGTCGCCCTGCAAAAAGCTGCGACCACGCCACAGGCGTGGTTCGAGTCACGAGTTTGATTTCCCAAAATGAAAAAGGGCCTTTTTTCAAGGCGAGATTTTGAAATTTTCCCAAATGGAAAATCTTATTTTTGAACAAAAAAACAACCACGCAGGGCGTGGTCGTGGCTTGCAGCTTGTAGCTTTAGGGGATATGCTGAATAGTTACAAATACTTTTTATCAACGACAACACTTGTTCTCAAATGAAATGGATTCAACAACACGGGTGGAAAGCGCTGGGCGTTTTATTGCTGCTGTATGCCTTTACAGCGGGGCTTTTGGTGCCGCTCAAGCCGGGCATTCTCACCGCAAGCCCGCAACTGCTGCGCGCCGGTTCGGAGGTGACGCTGCGCATTCGGGGTTACAATAGTTTTTATCAGGAAGGGCAAGCCGGTCTGCGGGCCTGGCTGAAGTTGGACAAGGAGCGGGCCTTGGCGGCAAGTTCCATTCAGGCGGTATCCGAAACGGAATTGGACGCCGTTTTCCAAATCCCGGCGGTGCTGCCCATTGCTGCCAAAACCACCCCGATGACCCTCATTCTCGACAATGTAGTTGACGGCCCTTCTGTGTTGCCCGACGCCGTTTCCGTCACGCAGGAGGCGGTGGATTCCCTTGCCGGCGCGGCAGCTTGGCTTAATTCGCCCGTTCAAAAACTGCATCCCGGCCCCACCGGCATTCGCTTCCCGTTCAGAAACATCCTTTACGAAACCATCCGCAATACCTATTTTCATGTGGCGCTTTGGTTTGCCATGCTCCTGCTTTTTATCGGCTCGGTGCGGCACAGCGCCCGCTATCTGCGCCGTCAGGATGCGGAAGACGACCGCCGCGCGGCTGCATACACGCGGGTGGGCGTTATGTTCGGCATTCTGGGATTGGTCACGGGCGCTATTTGGGCCAAAAACACCTGGAACGCCTACTGGAGCTGGGATGTGAAACAAAATATGACCGCCATTGCGCTGTTCATTTACATCGCTTATTTCATCTTGCGCGCCGCTTTTGAAGACGCCGAGCGCAAAGCCCGTCTTTCAGCGGTGTATAATGTGTTCGCTTTTGTGGCGCTCATTCCGCTCATCTTTGTCATTCCGCGCCTCACCGACAGTCTGCACCCCGGCGCGGGCGGCAACCCGGCATTGGGCGGCGAAGACTTGGACAATACCATGCGCATGATTTTTTATCCGGCCATCATCGGCTGGACGCTGCTGGGCGCGTGGATGGCACAACTCAACTACCGCATAGACCGCTTAGCCGACCTCCACGACGATGTATGACTGAGCTTGCTCCCATCGAAAAAGTGTGTATTCAGCTCCTGCTGAAGGCTCCGTTTTACGGGCATTTTCTCATGGGTATTCCCAAATCGTTTGATGAGCATGTAGAAACGGCTTGCGTAAGTCTCTACCGGCGCAACATGATTCAGTTGAAGATCAATCCCGCCTTTTGGGCCGCTTTGTCGGAAGACCACAAACTGGGGTTGATACAACACGAGGTGCTCCACATCGCACTGCGGCATCTCAACCGCGTCACAGCATTTACACACCGAAGGCTTTTTAATATTGCCGCCGATCTTGTTGTGAATCAATACATTGAACCGCCGTTATTGCCACCGGACAGCATTCTGCCCGAACAACTGCTGCCCTGGGAACCCATCTTAGGCTACCGCATTGAAAAAGAGCAGGGCATAGATTATTACTACGCTATCCTGTTGGACATCCTGCAAAAAATCCCGCTCCCGGCTCCCGGCAACGGCATGGCCAAAGATGCTGCGGAAGGGCTGTCATCCTGGCTTCAGGACGACAACAAAGCGATGCGACGACATGTCCTCTGGGATGAAATCACCCGATTGGACAGCAGCGAAGAACGCATTTTGGAGCAGTTTGTCCGCAATGCTTCCCGGCAGGCCTTAGACCGCACCCGGCACAAGCCAAGCGGCAGGCTCCCCGCAGCACTCCGGGAAATGGTGGAACACATACATCTGGAACCGCCCCGCGTGAACTGGCGCCGGACATTGCGCCTGTTTGCGGCGTCCGGCACGAGTACCTGGTTGAAAAGTACCATCCGAAAACCCTCCAAACGGTACGGCACGGTGCCCGGTATCAAGCTGAACCGCCATCATCGGCTCGCCATTGTACTCGACACGTCGGGAAGCATTCGTACAGATGAAATGCGCCTGTTTTTCAGCGAAGTATGGCAAATATGGCGGCGCGGGGCACAGATCACCATCATCGAATGTGACGCCAAAATTCAGAATGTATATCCCTACGCAGGCAGCACCCCCGACGCCGTCAGCGGTAGGGGAGGCACCCGTTTCGACGAGCCGCTCCGGTGGGCCAACGAACACCTGCCCGATGCGCTCATCTATTTCACCGACGGTCATGCGCCGCCGCCCCAAACGGCCTTGAGAAGACCTGTGCTGTGGGTCATCACGCCGCAGGGAAAAGAAGATGTATCGCATTTGCCCGGGCGGGTGCTGCGGATGGTATAGGCATGACCTTTGAAAAAATACCGCTCCTTGCGATTTGACTTTTTTGTAATACAAAATTCTTGAATCCCTCATTTATTCAAAAAAAATTGAAAAAAATGCTTGTTTATTCAAACTGATATTATCTTTGTCAGAACGATTGTATCTACACCTATTTTCATCACTTTTAAAAATTGACCAACTATGAATGCAGTTCTCAACTTAGGCAAGTACTTGTTTGCCCTCCCCTTTGCCGTTTTTGGGGCATTCCATTTTATGGGACTTGACAGCATGGCCTCCTGGGCGCCGGGCGGTAAAGTCGGCGTCATCGTTTCCGGCGTGGCGCTTATCGCTGCTGCCGTGAGCATAATTATTGGTAAATTAGACAAGCTGGCGTCTGTGCTGCTCGCAGTGATGATGTTGCTCTTTGTAGCGCTCATTCATGCCAAGGGCGCATCTTCCGGAGACCAGGCTGCAACGGGCAATTTGCTGAAAGACCTCATGCTGGCCGGCGCTGCACTGATGTATGCCAAGACCATGGCGAAGGACAATGCTGTAATCGGCTAAGTTTTTTTGTAATTCAAGAATGCGCGAAGGGCGGGCGGAGTGATTCCTCTCGCCCTTTGTCGTTGGATGCAACCGGCGCCGGATACGAGGTGTTTTTATGGCGTTTAGCTTGGTGAAGGGGCGACTGGCCGTCACCCCTTCACTAAACCGCGCACTTATATTTGTCCGACATGAAAAATCTTCTCTTTTTGGCCCTGCTTTTCATAGCTGCGGGAGCCGCTCAGGCCCAAACCGATCAGTTTACGGTGTATGTGGAGGGGCTTACCTGCCCGATATGCTCCGGCGGTTTGGAAACCAAATTCAAAGCCGTCAAAGGCATTGCTCAGGTAAAAGCCGATTTCAAAACCGGTAAAATGACTTTTACCATGCCGCCCCGTTACAAAATGCAAATGAGCGAAATAAAAGAGCGCGTGGCCAAAGCCGGCTATGCTGCCAAAGGTATTTTGGTGCGCCGCTCCGACGGTAAAACCGAAAAATGGGGCGAACTCAAATCCATTGCCCCGCCCGTCACAGGTCCCGGCTCGTAATGCGCATTGCCGTTAATGCTCGTTTTTTGCTGCCCGGCCGCATGGAAGGTATCGGGCGGTTTACATGGGAAGTCGCCCGCCGCTTGGTGGATCGTTTTCCCGATGACGAGTTTATCTTCTTATTCGACCGCCCCTTCGATTCCGCCTGGCTGCCTTCCGGCAACGTGAAGCCCGTGGTAGCAGCGCCGCCGGCCCGGCACCCTTTGTTGTGGTACGCCTGGTTTGAATGGGCGGTTCCTATGGCTTTGCAACGCCACCGGGCCGATGTTTTTTTCTCGCCGGATGGGTATTGCTCTCTGCGCAGTTCCGTTCCAACGGTGATGGTCACGCACGATCTGGCGCATCTGCACTTTCCGGAGGCAGTGCCGGGCTTGGTGCGGCGGTATTACCAATATTTCGTTCCTAAGTTTTTGGAGCGCGCCGAACGGATCGTTGCCGTTTCGGAATATACGGCCCACGACATTGAGCTTCAGTACGGGATTCCCCGCCCCAAAATATCGGTTGCCTGCAATGGCTGCGACCCTGCGTTCAGGCCGCTTTCGGAAGCAGAAAAACAGCGCGTTCGGGAGCAATACGCCCGCGGATTGCCTTATTTTTTCTACATCGGCGCCATGCACCCCCGCAAAAACATACCCCGACTCATCGCCGCTTTTGATCAATTCAAAACCAACAGCGGCTCGCCGGCGCTGCTCTTGCTGGCCGGGCGAATGGCCTGGCAAACAGGCGAAATACGCAGCGCTTTCGATGCGGCGGCACATCGCAACGACATTATTTTTTTAGGCTATGTGCCCGACGAGGTACTCCCATCGCTTACCGGCGCGGCGCTGGCGCTCACTTATGTGTCTCTTTTTGAGGGGTTTGGCGTGCCCGTTCTGGAGGCGCTGCACTGCGAAGTGCCGGTATTGCACTCCAACATTTCATCCATGCCGGAGGTAGCCGGCGAGGCCGGGTGGCCGGTCAATCCCCATTCAGAGCAGTCTATTGCGGAAGGCTTGTTGCGCTTGTGGAGCGATGACTCCCTGCGCCGGCAATTGACAGGGCAGGCCGCGGCGCAACGCGCGAAATTTTCCTGGGAACGCGCTGCGGATGTAGTGGCCGGGGTATTGCGCTAATCAGCCCCGTGCTCTACCACCACCTCCGGCGGCAAAAACGGCCCGGCATCGCCGCCGCCGCGAATGATTTCCCGGACGATGGTGGAGCTGATGTGAGAAAAATTGGGGCGGCTGATGAGAAAGATCGTATCCACGCCGTGCCCTACAATGTCGTTGAGTTGGGAAATGGTCTTTTCGTAGTCAAAATCGGAGGCATTGCGCAGCCCTCGTACAAGAAAACGCGCCCCGATGCGCATACAGTAGTGCGCCGTCAGCCCCTCAAAAAAGTCCACGCGCACTTTAGGCTCGCCGGCAAAAACATCCTGGAGCCATTGCAATCGCTGTTCGAGACTGAACAGGTATTTTTTCTGAGAATTGACGCCGATGGCCACCACCACCTCGTCAAACAAAGGCAGCGCCCGGCGAACAATTTCCACATGGCCGGTGGTGATGGGGTCGAAAGAGCCAGGAAAAACGGCAATTTTTGGCATAATTTGGTCAAATTTTGGATGCGGCGGCAATTTTAAGAAAATGTTAAAAAAACAGTAACACAATTATACTTGGAAAGTCCGTAATTTTGCAGCACAATTTTTATCACCAAACAAAAATCAGATTATGAAAAAAGCGATCTTGTTCTTTGCGTTCGTCTTGGGCGTATCTTTCGTAGCCCAGGCCCAGTGCAGCGGCTCTAAGACCGAAACGGGTACTGCCGCCGCTTCTTGCTGCTCCAAAGCCAAAGCTTCCACCGCTTCTGCCGATGCTGTAAAAGCAGTAGGTTCCGACGTTGAACAGCGCACCAATGCTGCCGGCGAGGTTTCTTATGTTCGCAAAATGGTCAATGCCGAAACGGGCGCAGTAAGCTACAAGGCTGTTGAATATTGCACCAAATCTAATCAATTTGTTGATGCTGCCGCCGCTTCCGGCGCTGCTCCGGCTGCTGCTGCAGGCAGTGCTTCCGGCGGCTCTAAAGCAAGCTGCTCTTCAGGCGAGGCCAAAGCAGGCTGCTGCTCTAAAGCAGGCGCTGCCGAAGCTCCGGCTTCCAAAAAAGGCAAAAAAGCCAAGGCTTAATCTGAAATTTTTTCAGGCATACCGCAGGCCATCGGGATTCGTTCCGGTGGCCTGTGTTGTTTCTGTATGAGTAGTGGCCACATCTTCACCATTCTCTAAAACAAAAAAACCTTTCGATGATTACGCCATCGAAAGGTCTTGCGAAATGTGTTTATTTGTTCTCCCTTACTTAAAACATGCCATTCTGACGGAGGTACGATGATGAAGTCACAACGCTTTTTAAAAATAATTTTGCTGGGCTACGGAAAAATGGGCCGCGCCATTGAACGGATTGCCACAGAAGCCGGGCACGAGATCGTGTTGCGGATTCAAAACAGCTCTCAATGGCAAGAAAACGAGGCTGTTATCCGCCGGGCCGATGTGGCGATAGAGTTCAGCCGCCCCGAAGCAGCTTTCCAAAATGTAATGAATTGCATCGCCGCCGGTATTCCGGTTGTGTGCGGCACTACCGGTTGGGCCGAGCGCCTGCCCGAAGCCCGGCAGTTCTGTATGGAGCGGCAGGGCGCGTTCTTTTACGCCAGTAATTTCAGCATCGGCGTGTATATTTTTATGGAAACCAATCGCAGGCTGGCCCAACTGATGGGACGCCGCCCGCAATACGAGACGGACATTGAAGAAATACATCATGTTCACAAATTAGACGCCCCCAGCGGTACCGCCGTGACCCTGGCAGAAACCGTACTCCCCTATTTGGAACACAAAAAAGACTGGGCTTTGGAAAACCCTCAGTCGCCGGCCCCCGAAACGCTGCCCATTCGTTCCATTCGCAGCGGCGAGGTTCCCGGCACGCACATCATCACCTACCGATCGGCCATTGATACCATTGTTTTGATCCATGAAGCGCACTCGCGCGAGGGCTTTGCCGCGGGCGCAGTAGAAGCCGCGCAGTGGATAGTGGGCAAACATGGATGCTTCGGTATGGAGGATATGATGCAGGCGGAGGCCATTTGATTACTTTCCTTTTCCTTTCTTCCCTTTTTTCTTTTCTGCCGCCTTCTTCTTCTCTTTGCGGGCCGTGTCTATGATTTCCAACAGTTCCGGTATCCGGTCCAAGGCAGCTTCGTAACCCAACTCAACCAGTTCTTTGTATCGGCTGAACTGAAAAATATTGTACTGCTCTATGTTGGGCGGCGAGATCACCAAGTCGCAGTGCCTGAGTTGGGGCTGGGTATTGGACCATACCGAGAGGGAAAAACAGCGCGTGGCAATGCCAATGATATTTTGTACGGATTTTTCGGAAATCGGTTCCTGCGGCATCAGATTGACGCCTATGATGACATCCGATTGGCCGATAAGCGGCTGCACGGGAAAATTGGCCAACATGCCGCCGTCCACATAAATTTGGCCATCAATTTCTACCGGGCTGAAAACCAACGGAATGGAAGAAGATGCCATGATGACGTCGAACAGCGGGCCGGAGTTTTTGATCTCCACATTGCCGGTGATGAGATTGGTGACGGCGACGTGCAGCGGGCGCGCCAAGCCCTCGAAACTGTCTTCTGGAATGGCGCCTCGCAGTTTGTCCTTGAGGTAGGTCAGCTTTGTGAGGCCGTCGCTGGGCATGATGACTTTGTAAATCTTGAACAGGCTGCCGTCTCTTACAAAATCAATCATCTCTTCCGGGGTTTTGCCGGCCGCATACAAGGCGCCTACCACCGAGCCGGCGCTGGTGCCTGCCACCACATCGGGGAAAATGCCTGTTTCGCGAAAAGCCTTGAGTACGCCGATGTGCGCGATGCCCTTGGCGCCGCCGCCCGAAAGGCAGAGGCCGATTTTGATGGGTTTGGACATGAAATGTCTGCGTTTATTGGCTTTCCACCACGGCGTCTTTGGCCAGCGATCTGCGGGCCAGCCGCAGGGTTTCCTTGATTTCGCTTTCTTCTGAATACTCGAAGGTGACGCCCACTTCCGTAAGGTTGCCGACTTTTTCGGTGTAAGGACTGAGTCCGAGTTGCTGTGCTTTTTTTACCAAGCGTTTCACGTTGTCGGCATTGCCAAAACGGCCCAGACGTATGGTGCAAACCCTTTGGTCGGGCGACGGCGTAGGCGATTCGGATTCATCCGCTATTTCCTCTTCTGCGGCAGCAGGCGGAGTCGTCTCAGGTTCTTCAGCAGGCTCAGATGGAACCCCGCCGGGAGGTACATTGTGCATCTCTTCGGGAATATCGGCCGTGCTTTGCGTTGGATCGGATGGCTTGCCGCCCGACACCGCCCAATAAATGCCGGCAGCCAGCACCAGCATGGCCGCAGCGCTCAACCAAACTAAATTCCGCTTCCACCAGCTTGCAACGGCACGGGTAGGAGCAGGTGTTGCAGCAGCAGCCTCCTGAGCAGCGCGGCGCACGACCGGGTAGTACTGCACAGAAGGCAGTCCATACGATTCGGGATTGAAATTGTGCTCGTCGGAGATGAACTGGATTTTTTGTTCAAAATCGCGGTACAGGCGCCCTACGCCGGGCAGTGCAAACATCTCGCGGCGGTCGAGGGTGTTTTGTATGCTGCGCACATAATCGCTCACGGCTTCCGTAGCAATGTGCAGCGATACGCCGAAACGTTGGGCGGCAGTTTGGGCCAGCAGGCCATCGTCGAGTACCAGATTGGTATCGAAAGTCAGCGCTTTGCCGGGCGATGATATTCTGCCCTGCACATGGTCAATGGCAGCCGCCTGGTATTGAGCGGTAATGCTTCCCAGGCCGGGCAGGCTCACACTGTTGTTGTCGTACAGCAAAGATGCCACACAGGCGCCGATGTCTAAGGTTTGTACCATGTTGCAAATGTATTAAAACTGAAGGAAAACCATCAACTTGCCTTCCAACTGATGACCGGCACGTCTTTCACCACCACCTGCACCGTGCCGCGGCTGCGTTCTTCCATCATCACAATTTTGCCGCCGAGGAGATTTTGGAGCACCTCTTCTGTATAGTGGCGCACCGTGATGAGTTGCAGTTCGCGGTCGAGGATGACTTTGAAATTTTTCTCGATATGGCCGATGAAACGCAGCACTTTATCGTCGGTATCATTCACACAAACGCTGAAACTGATGGCCGAATTTTGCATCATGTTCACTTGCAGGCGCTGATCGGCGATGAGCGTAAACAACTGGCTGATATGGTGTTCGGCCACGAAAGAGAAGTCGCGGGTAGAAATTTGCAGCAATGCCTGATTGCGCTCTATCGTCACGATGGGCGGATAGACCTCCTCTACGTCGCCCGAAATAACCGTGCCCTCGCCGTCGGGATTGACGAATGATTTTACATACAGCGGTATGCTTTTGTTTTGGAGCGGTTTGATGGTTTTCGGGTGGATGACCGTGGCGCCGTAATAGGTCATTTCAATGGCTTCTTTGTAAGAAAGCCGGTCGAGTTTCGACACGTTGTCGAAGATGCGCGGATCGGCAGTCAATACGCCGGGTACGTCTTTCCATATCGTCATGCTTTCCGCATCGCTGAGGTGCGAAAAAATGGCCGCCGTGTAGTCGGAGCCTTCCCGGCCCAGCGTAGTGGTGGCATTTTCGCTGGTGGTGGCAATGAAGCCCTGCGTGAGTACAAAGCCCGGCGATTCCAGCATGGGCGGCACTTTGTGGGCGTAGCGTTCCTCGGTTTCTTCCCATTGCACCCAGCCTTCGCGGTAAATATCGTCGGTGAGAATGACATCGCGGGCATCAAGCCATTGGGTGCGCAGTCCGCGGCGATTGAGGTATGACGAGACGATGCGGGAGGCAGCCAGTTCGCCCACGCAGATGATCTGGTCGTACATGAAGTCGTAGTTCTCGTGCGGCGGCTCGTCCAATACCCACTCGCTTTCTACAAAGGTGTCATTTACAATGGAATACACTTCATCGCCGGGTTCAAACAGGGCATCCATGATCTGATAATGCGCCTTTTTGAGATCGTCGAGCAGTTGGCGGGCCAGTTCCGTATTGCCATAATTATGGGCGCTCACCACCTTCTCCAATGCGTTGGTGGTTTTGCCCATCGCCGAAACGATGATGATGAGTTTTTCCTCCCGGAATCGCTCCAGAATGGAGGCCACATTTTTAATGGAATCGGCGTCTTTGATGGAGGCCCCGCCGAATTTGAAAACTTTGAGCGTTTTTTTCATTTGGTAAAACCGTACTTGTTGTGAATCAGGGCGCAAAGGTAAGGAATTTTACGTCGCCATAGCAAGGGTGGCCATGCTGATCCTCAGGTCGGGCAGGGTGAGCAGCACGCGGGCGCAGGCTTCGAGGGTGGCGCCGGTAGTCATCACGTCGTCCACCAATAAAATGTGTTTGCCGGCGAGCGCGGCCGGATTCCCCACCTCAAACACTTCCTCCACATTGCCGAAGCGCTCCATGCGGCTTTTTTGGGTCTGAGTTTCCGTAAATTCCCGTCTGCGCAGACCCTCTTTGTACCAGGGCGTCTTCATGCCCTCCGACAGCCCGCGGGCTATGGTGTCGCTTTGGTTGTAGCCCCGCAATCGCTCTTTGCGCGGGTGCAGCGGCACGGGGACGATGGCTTGCACGTCGGCAAACCAGGGCGACTGTTTCAGTTCCCGCCCGTACCATTTGCCCAATTCCACGCCGATTTGAGGCTTTCCCTCGTACTTCAGCCGGTGGAGGAGTTTTTGCGTTTTGCCGCCTTTTACAAAATGAAACATGGCGCCGCCGCTGTAAACGGGCACGCGGCCCCAAAAGCGCTGGGTGAAGGCGTTATCCTGATGCAGGTGCAGATCGGTGCGCGGCAAACCTGCCTGACAGGTCTGGCAGATCAGGCTGTTTTGAGGTGGTTGCCGCTCGGCGCAGGCCAGACAAAGCCGGGGATAAAATAAGCCCGAAAAATCGTGGAGCCAGCGGAGGAGGGAGAGTTTTGTGGTCATAATACACACTCTTTCAATGGCATTTGAAATAGTCAAACGGCTCTAAGCAATCCTTGCAGCGATAGAGCGCCTTGCAGGCCGTGGAACCAAACTGGCTCATCAGCTCCGTATTTTCAGAATCGCACTGCGGACAGGGTACCACGCGCGGCGTTCCGAACAGCGCATTTTTATCGGCTACGGCATCTTGCGGAGGCGCAATTCCGTACTCTTTCAGCTTGCGGCGGCCCGCCTCGGTGAGCCAGTCGGTCGTCCAGGCCGGACTGAGCACGGTTCGGACGCGCACCCGCTCGTAACCGGCATCCTGCAATGCCGCCCTGATGTTCACTTCAATGGTGTTCATGGCCGGGCAGCCCGAATAGGTGGGCGTAATGACGACTTCTACCTCCTCGCCGGCATGTACCTCCCGAATGATGCCCATATCGGTGACGGACAGCACCGGGATTTCAGGGTCGGTCACAGACTCTAATACGGCCCATATTGTATCCTCGGTTTTCATACTTGTGCAGTGTTTTGAGATTCGAGCCGGTCCAACAGCGGGTGCATCAGCCGGAACCACAGGGGCGGCGCCAGCGCCAGCAAAATAGAGGCCGGATAGCCGAAAGGCAATTGCGGACTTTGGTCAAAATGCCTCAGTATCTGATACTTGCGATTGGCTTTGTAGTGGTGGTCGGAATGCCGCGTGAGTTCGTACAACATGATGCGGCCCAGTTCGTGATCGGAGTTCCAGGAGTGATGCGGCTGCACGATTTCGTATATGCCCGATGGCAACAAGCGCCGCCGCAGCCCGTAATGTTCAATGTAATTGACGGTTTCCAGCAGCAAAAAACCTATGACGGCCACCGCTATGGCCCAGGGCAAAATATTCCATCCGAAAAGCCGGCCCAAGGCTGCCAACCAGAGCGCCTGCATGAGCGTGAAGCGGATCATCTGGTTGTTCCACGACAAAACCGGCCGCCCGGCGCGCTCCAGCCGCTCCCGCTCCAGCGCCCAGGCATTCCCGTAGCCGCCCGTCACGGATTGCCACCAAAAGGCATAAGTGGTTTGTCCCCGGCGGGCCGAGGCGGGGTCCAGATCGGTGGCTACGTTTTTGTGGTGCCCCCGGTTGTGCTCTATGGTGAAATGCTGGTACAAGGCCGGCAGCAGGAGGGCTTGCGCCAACAATTGGTCGCCTCGCCGGGCGCGGTGCCCCAGTTCGTGGCCCACATTGATGCCGATGGCTCCCACCGTGATGCCGACGCTGAGCGTCAAGCCGACAAGCTCATACGTTGCCAGACCGCCCTGCGCCATCAAATTGAAATAGTCGTACAGCATGGCGTACAGAATGGGTACGTTGAGGTACAGCAGCAGGTCGAAAAATGTTCTTGCCGACTGCCGGGACTCCTCTTCTTCACTCCAATTGGCCACCGACTGAGGCAGCAATTGCTCCAGCACTGGAATGCACACAAAGGCAACTACCACCGTACTGAACGACCACGCGCCCTGGGCATACAGCGCCACAAAGGCCGAGCCGGGGAGGATGTAGGCGATGAGGTATTTGAAGTCTCTCCACATGGTGTTATAAAAAGTTGATTTTGTGGTTGGCCAATCCGGCGAGGATGCCGATTTCAAGAGTATCGGAACCGTCTCAAAAGTAGTCATTTTAACTCAACCGTTTTTACAATTTTACTACCAAGAGGAATATACGTTTCTATGCCTCTCTCATATACGGTTGAATCTGTGTGCATTCTTATCGAAAGAATATTTTTTTTCCGTTTATAACTAAGTGTTTTTCTATGCTCCTCGCCATCAAAATAACTGACTTCATATTGATTGACAAAGTCGGTCAAGGTGATGCCATCAAATTTTGCTGTCCAGATACGTTGACTCATTTTTCCGCCTTCTCCACCATAAATCGCCCCGATTAAATACTCTGCGTTATTGATCTTGGCCCGCTCCAATATCTCATAAGAAGCGTACTTGGAAAGCATATTCGGATAAAGCCGTCCTAAAAAAGTAAAGGTAGTATCTGTCTTTTTTATCCACTTAGTAAAAATCATCATTTCAAGGTCATATTCCGTTAACCGGAACGGAATAATAACGGTCGAATCATCAAGTTCAAACAAGTTCTTGCTTCCGTCGCTAAAGTTCATACACGTCATTGCAGGCAAGTCGTTTTCGCAGCTTTCAACCGTGCCAATAAGGCTGCTGAAATCTTTTTTTATTGTATCCGACACAAAACAAAGATTCTCAATATCCGTGATGGTCATTTCCGATTTTAATGGAGTAATATGCACCGGCGACATGGTGGCAGGACTTGATTTTTCTTCCGACCTTATTTTCTCAATTTGCAAGATATTGTTTTGGATGTCCTTCATGATCCATTTTCCCCACCAGCCGGCATAAAAATTGAACGTCGTATTCATTTTAAAATGGCTGTATAAATGCAGGCGATTCAGCCCATTTGGCAATTTTTCAAGTTCATAAGTTCCATTGAGTACGTCAAAATAGTCTCCGCCAATTAACACATGTTCGTCTAATGTAGTTGCCGGTATTTCATGGGGATAAGCTTTAATATTGAAGACCATTTTTTCATTGTCTTTGTACTCCGTAACGGTTTCGTGAAAAACAAGCCCTTTCGTAAAAACAGCCTCTCTGTATGCGCCGACTCCCTCAAAATCCAATTCTGCCTTTACCGGGCGGGGAATGCCCAATATTCTTGTTAAATATCCTTTGTCCTGTTCAATAGGAATTTCCTTTACGCGAGTTACATTATCCCAGATTTTTTCAGCCGGGGCATCAATATCTATGTAGGTGTATGCTTTGTAGGTGCCGGGAATGGTTTCAATTAAACTTTCAATCGGACCAATAAAAAAAGGCAAAAGAACTAAAAGTGAAATATTGAGCCTGTTATGAGCTTTTCGAGTTTTCAGGTAACCGCCAATCAGTCCGCCGATGGAGGCGGCTATTAAAAACACAGGCAATATCATAAGCCAACAAGCCCATCCTTCAATTGCCAGAGCAAGTGTTATTACTAAAAACAGCAAAATAGGTATCCACGGGGCAAAAATTCTATACGCTATACGCCTTGCTTTTTCAGGGTTTGACAAATAAACAGTTAGCGCTCCGACGATTATCGGCAGCACAAACAAAAAAGTAAAGGACATGACCGAGAATAAGTCGTACCAGGTAGCGATTCCGAAAAAAAGCCGAAGGACTACCGCGTATATTGTCGGAATTCCAATCGCAATCAAGGTGTTTTTAATCGTACTGCTCATTTTTTTCAATTTATTGGTCAAAGTTTGTTTGGACGTAAGCAAACGACACATACATATTGTGTATGCTCTTGCCGGAGTGTTCGTTTTGTCGGGAAGGAAAGATACATAATCCATTTTTATCCCTTATTGTTGCGGTCTTAGGGGGCAAAATTCAAAAATTCTGGTCGCTTCCAACTACTTGATTCGCTTTTCGTCTTTTTTATTTTTTCGGTATTATGTGGTCATAACTCAGTATTCTTTTCAATTTCCAATCCTCCCCTTCCATTATCCAGACATGAGTGAATCTCGCTGTACTGGTCAGGTATCTCGGCTTATCCTTTTCTTCTCCATAGAATTCATGTACGCCGGTCTGAATGGCGCCATATATCTTTCCACTTGAAAACAAAGGAAAAACCTGAAGGCTGCTATCCACCAACACCCTGATGGGTTTGTAATTCATTTTGCATAGGTTAGGGATATTCTGGATGAAAAGTTCTTTTGACTCCATAAGACCGTTCTGGTCATGGTAAAATTCAAAGTCATCACTCAACAATTTTCTCAATTGTGCGGTGTCGCAATTATTAAATCCAAGTTTAAAAATTAAACTATCTCTTTCTTTTAATTGATCAAATAATAACTGAGCATCCATTGCTGCATCCTGGCTGAAAACGGGTACTGTAAAAATCCAGAACATCCCTATGCAAATAAAAATGCTGTACATTTTATCATGTTTCATTTTGTTGCGTTTTTGATGAGAGTCAACGGTTTTTGGCTTGGCGTTCGGGCGGGCTTTTTAGCAATAGACTTGATACGAAGAGCCGCACTTCTAATTATACACAAAATTGTCAATAGAGGCACGTCACCCCGTCTGACGCAAAACCCGTGTTAGTGGTTGTGCATCAGTCTGTCGTATATATTTTTTATTTGCAAATCTCCAAATCCGTAAATTCCTTCTCTGTCCGAAAACTCCGAAAAAACCACTTCAAATTCTGTCGAGTTTGTGTCAATTATTTCTTTTACTACTTTGTCAGGTCTGCCCAAAGTTTTGTCTACGGGAAATCTGTCAATGTGGGCTTGACAAACTTCTTTTAGATATTCAAAGCAGTCAGATTGATTTTTAGATAATTTTTTCAATTTATCGAAGTCGCCATCTTGATATGCTGTCCATAAATTTTTTCCTAACTCAATGTCTTGGGATGAAAATTGAATTTTTGAATGATAAGCCTGTTCGAGTTTTTCAGCAGTAGCAATTCCAAAGCCTTTCCAAGTGTCTGCAATATTCTCAATTGTCGGAAAAACTCTAAAGATTTTAAGTGTCGGGTGATTTGCAAGCATTGAGATTACAAACCACATATTTGTCTGGCAAAACAAATCGTTTTCAAACCAAAGACAAACTTCGGAATTGTTAGGTAGATTGTTTAGTTTTTCAAATTCACGTACAGTTTTGCTAAAATATTCTTTGCTCGATACATTGTAAGTGTCAGCAATAAAATTTGCTCGGATTATCCAGAAGTCAGGGATATTGTCAGCGGATAAATTACCGTCAATTAAGCATTCTCTACAAACAATAAAGTCCTGATTAATTTTTGTTTGTCTTAATTGGTCCGCCAAACAGTCTCCGTTTAGTATGTGATAAGTTGTCATTTATTTGTCTTTGTTGTCGGTTGTCGCATTGTCAATAACGCTTGGCTTGCTGCCGTGCCGCCGAGCGCCGGCTTTGCGGTTTGGCTTTTCGCCGCCCTGTGTGACCATAAATGGTGCATACCTCGGCTGCGCATCGAAGAAGACCAGTCGGCGGCTATCGGTACAAAGATAGCGAAAAGCTGGAAAACCTTCTACTCTTGAGAGATGAAAGTTCTCCTCACGTTAATTTTGGAATATTACCTCCATGCCAAGTACGGCAATAAAGCCGAAACCGGGCCAATGTAGAAAAGGAAGGATGTTTGTTCCATGAACCGCCGGATACGCGGTCCGTACGTCCGGTGGTGTGAGAGGGCAGGGGCGGTTAATCTCGGTCGCCTCTCCCTACTCGATTCCATGCTTGTTATACCTTTAAAAGTCTCCGCACCTCTGCGTCAATTTCTTTAAGCACTTCTCTATTAGCAATTTCCCCGTCAAGGCTGAATACAATGAATACCTTTCCGCCGTAGTCTAACTCGAAGTCTTGAAATCCTGCTTTCATTCTTTCAGATACAGAGTAATTTCCAAAGTTTGACTTGGCTGTAACAGGTTTGATTTGTATGCCAAATGCTTTGCCGCCGATGTGCCCCAAATAATCAATATCGCCAGCATGGTCAAGTTCTGACGGGCTCTCCTCAAATCTTACTAAGGGGTATAATTTTGCCAACCCGTCATTGACAACAGACTTCTCTCGAATATAGCCGTCAAAAGTTCGATTTATGGTCAGATTATGGATGTAATCAATGCAATCTTGCAATGTCAAATTTCTGAACGCTTCTTGCCATTCAGGAATAACAACTTCTGTTATTTTTTCGTGCAGGCGGTTGCCGAGTTCTTCCAAACTTTCTTTGGTGACTTTGAAAGTATTTTTGCCGTCTGTATAGGCATTTTCAAAATACCAAGTCTCCCATTCTTCAATCGTCTTTGGCTGACATTGACGTATTAATGCCATTACCGCACCGACCTTGTTAGGTCTTGAAAGTTGGTAGGTTTGGCAGGCATAATTCAAGACTTTTTCCTTTTTGCCAAACTCCTTTGAGTATCTTTTTGTCATGGGATATAGTTACCGTTTCTTCGTACTGCATCTGCTCGATTATTTCTCTCAACAAATTTTGCCGCAACTTCTCGCTCATCATCGTTGAGAATAATAAACGCACCATTTTTACACGTTCCAATGGGTTTGCCATGCTGTATAACCATGTCTTTAATCCATCCACGTACATCATCATTATTTGTACCATGCGGCGAAATTTCAAGTGCTCTTGCAATGTCTTCGATGTTTATCACATTAGCAATTCCAAGCGCATTTTCAACGAGATACTGCCATATTCTTTCTTGTTCAATTGTCATAAACCCTGAATTAAGAGATTATTAAATTTCTGTTTGTATTTAAAATTAACAGAATTGTCAACCAATGCTAATCCCTCTTTCAAAAGATGGGCATTTATAAATGTTTTATTTTCAAGATATAGATAAGCCATGAGATTATTATGCTCATCGTGCTTGACTTCGTCATATTTTAAAAATACCTTTTTGCCCTTTGTTTTCTTAATAAGGAATTCATTTGCACTACCATTTTTGCTATGGTCTTGTTTAATCCCGATTAGCCTTATAGTTAAATCATTATTTAGCCTTATTAATTCAGGACTGATAACTTCTTTAACCGTAAAAAAATCTTCTCTTTTAGCACTCCCATTAGCATCGAGCTTGGAGCCAAATTGAAGTTTTTTAACATCAATTTTTTTGTCTAATTTATGAGTGTCTTTGAAAATGTAAGGTAGTTCTTTGATTCTATCATCAAAGTCAAACTTTACTTCAGATTGTTTTACAAAATCTATTCTGGCATCATCAAACAAAACATTATCGTTTGTTCCTAATTTTTGTCTGATAATTGAAATAAATTCTGTATTAATTTCGTAGCCGCAGGAATTTCGTCCAAGGCTTTTTGCAACTAATGAGGTTGTACCACTTCCGAGGAATGGGTCAAGCACATTTTCTCCCGGGAAAGAGAACATTTTTATAAGCCTTTTGGGTAATTCTTCTGGAAACATTGCCAAGTGATTGTCTTGACGTACTCCACTTATATACCAATGTCCGTTGAAATAAGTGTTCCATTCTTCTGTTGTCATTGCAGAATGTTCTTTTTGTTCAGCCGTTGGCTTGGGGGCATTTCCCTGTTTTTTAAAGAGAAGGATGTACTCAAAATCTAACTTTACAATACCGTTTCTTGGATGAGGAAAACTACCCATTATGCTTGCGCCTCCTGTCGTATTCATGGTTGTCGTTTTCTGCCAAATGATAGAACCCATAAAATCAAAACCTATCATTTCACAAAACTTGATTATTTCGCTATGAATTGGGATGATTTTGTAACGACCGTAATAAACTGACCTTGCAAATTGGTCGCCGATATTTATACACAAACGGCAGCCTTTGTGAAGCACTCGGAAACACTCTTTCCAAGTCAAATTTAGGTGATTTATATATGTTTCGTAGTCGTCATGAAACCCAATCTGGTTTTCTGTGCCGTAGTCCTTCAACTGCCAATAAGGCGGAGAAGTTACAACTAAGTGAATGCTCTCATCTTTGAGTTCACTCATTTGTCGGCTGTCGCCGTTAATTATTTTGTGATAAGTCCCCTTCATAAAACTAAAATTTAGGACAAAGATACTTCATTTTTCTCTCTTTTTTGATATATTTTGTTTTATCTTATTGCATGGAACGATAGTGCAGACGCATTGCCGATATTTAGGAGGCATTGCAGTTCTGCACAGAGTTGGTGGATGTTTTTTAT
>ERZ761609.1522-NODE-1522-length-19988-cov-8.156976_pt1 | contig 19988 bp, 16 predicted proteins | sample MGYA00511163_ERZ761609 | MGnify/ENA primary metagenome ERZ761609 (study PRJEB28899, sample SAMN02445070) | bioreactor sludge metagenome | biome: EBPR sludge | place: Australia: Brisbane, Thorneside Wastewater Treatment Plant | collected 2011-12-16 ... | reverse complement strand
GGGGAAAAGATCGAAGCGGCGCGGGAACTTTGGCGAGATGCCGGCCTGCGCGCACATGACCTCCCGGATTGTCCCGCCCTGCCTGACGATCCGATACACGCCGCGGCCCTTCCCACGCTGGCGGCCGAGATGGCGCAACGCCAGCAGACCGAGACCGACGCACAAGGCAAACTTGCACGGATGCGGCAGGAGTTGACCGATCTGGCAGCACAGCGCGAGTGCCTGCGCATAGCCTTGACCGGACACGGCACCACGCGTGAAACTCTGACCGCCGCACGCGCCGAAGCCCAGAATGCAGAAAACCTCGCACGTCATGATGCCAATACAGCGAAAGACCAGTCCACCCGCCTGGAAGCCGCCCTCACCCCGATCCTGATCACGCTGAATGAGGCGGGCGCGCTTGGAGATTCCGCCCTTTCCGACCGCCTTGCCGTGCGGGTTGCAAGGGTCATTCGGCTACGTGCAACCCGCGATCAGACCAGCGCTGCGCTGGCCACCCTCGCCCCCCGTATCGCCACGGCGACAAGTCAGGCGGAAGCTGCGGCCACGCTGGCCGCGACGACCGCAGCGCAGGCCGAGGCACGCAAAGCGGCGCTCCTAGGGCTACAGGCCGAACGTGCGGGCCTTTTGAACGGTGAGGCGACCGCCCCCCACCGCACCCGCCATAACGAGGCGCGCAAGACGGCATTGGCCGGGTTTGACCTCGCTCGCGCAGCGCTGACCACAGCGCAGACCGAAGCCGCTGCGGCAACCGCCCGCGTGGAAGGCGCATTGGCGGAACAGGCCCAATCCGAACAGGCCCGTGCTGGCGCGATAGCCGAGCTGGACTCGGCTTTGAAGACAAGTGACCTGACTACTGCCGATCTCGACGCCCTGTTCGCGGTGACGCCGGATGCAGTTGTGGCCCTACGCGCCAAGCTGCGCGCGCTCGATGACGCCGTCACCTCGGCCCGCGCCACCCTGACATCCCGCAGGCAAGACCACCAGTCGGCGCTTGCGGCTGGCCTGCCGGAATATCCGCCCGACGCCATCGCCCAGAAGCTGGCCGAATTGGAGGCACTTGCGACCTCCCGCGCGCAGCGCATGGGCGCCATCGCGGCCGAGTTCCAGCACGATGCGCAGACCCGTGTTGGCCTCGCCGGGCTTGAAGCCGGAATCGCAACCGCCCGCGCAGAATTGGATGTCTGGGCGGCGGTCAACCTTGCCGCCGGATCGCGTAACGGCGACCGCTTCACCCGGATCGCACAGTCCATCACCCTGGATGTTCTGGTCGGGCACGCCAATCACCATCTGGCCGATCTGAACCCGCGCTACCGCCTGCGCCGCGCCGCCGATCTGGCGCTTCAGGTCGAGGATCGCGACATGGGTGATGAGCCACGCGCCACCCGCAGCTTGTCGGGGGGCGAGCGGTTCCTCGTCTCGCTGGCCCTTGCACTTGCCCTTTCCCGGATGGGCGGCAAAGGCGGCCTCGCCGCAACCCTCTTCATCGACGAGGGTTTTGGCTCACTCGACGCGACCAGCCTCGATCTGGCCATCGACGCGCTGGAGACCCTGCAATCGCAGGGCCGGCAGGTCGGCGTCATCAGCCATGTCGAGGCGATGAAGGACCGTATCCCCGTGCGCATCTCCGTGCGCAAACAGGGAGGCGGCAAGAGCGTGGTGGAGGTCGGCGGGCCGAAAAGCCTCACGTTGGAGCCTCTTGGCTTCTGACCTGCGGCGGCTTCCGGATAAACCTATCACAGAACCTCAGCTGGTTTCAGGAATGCCAGACGGTCACACCGTCCGCATACCCTGCTCTGAATTGAAAAACTAATCCGGCAAGCAGAAGTTGACCAATTCACGAACGGACATCCCCTCCAATCCCAGATGAACGGGATGTCTTTAGCCACTCGGTTCAACAGGATGGCGGGCATATCTGGAAAAACAGGAATTCCGTTTTATGTGGAAAACCCTGATCGACGTTTTGTTTTTTCTCGAATCGCGCATAGTAGAGAGGTTGGCCATATTTATCAGGAGCGCCAACGATGAAGAAGAACCATATCAGCCCCGAGGATCTGGAGAAATTGATCTCCACCCTCGACGCACTTCCCCCGAAACCGAAAGAGGCTCTTTCGACGCGCGAGACCGTCGCAAGCGCCGAGACCGCGATCCGTGGCGCACTGGAGAAAGGATATAGCTTTACCGACATTGCCGAGCATTTTGCACGGTTTCGCCTGAGCGTTCGCCCTGGAACGATCTCGGGCTATCTCGCAAATCTGGAACCGAAACCGGCAGCACAGAAGAAGGCAGGAAAGCCGAAAGCTCTCAAGCCCACGGCACCTTCCAAGGTCGCTGCCCCTGCCCTGCATTCCGATATGCCTGCGGAGCCCTCGCTGAACAACGAGCCCCTGCTGTCGGAGGAAGGTTCCGACGATATCGATCATCTGATTGCGCGCCACGACCCGGCCGAGTTGCGGTAAGTGATCGCCATGGCAAAGCCCGGGGATGGCGCAGCTCGTTCGGAAACCCGCAGGCTGACTGCAACGATCAGCCTGCGGGTTGATGCCGACGAAAAACTCAGGCTTGCGGCAATGGCGCAGCGCAGCGCCTTTCCGAGCATGTCAGCGTGGATCTTCGATCGGCTTCGGAACGGGAATGTCGATGACATCGGCATGCGACAGCGCCGGATCCTCTGCGGCCATCTCGGACAGATCGGCGCTCAACTCAATGCGCTTGCCCGGGGCGATGGGACGACAGATCCGGACCGCCTGCGGCACCTCCTCCACCGCATCGGCACGGATATCGCATCTCTGCAACGCCTCCTCATGGATGATAATCATGCTGGCGAAAAAGATCCGTAACCGCAAGCCGCAGCACGGTTCTCGGCAGGACTTCGGCGCGCGGGTGGCCTATATCTGCGCGAAGGCTGAGGTGGTGGAACTGGCGAACCTCGCCGGTGGCTGGCGCGACGCCGCGTTCCAGATGCGGATCAGTTCAGGCCTCGCTCCTCGAACGCGGTCTCCGGTTTACCATTTCGTGCTGACATGGGCCGAAACCGAGCAGCCCACCGACACCGAGATCATCAGCGCCGCGCATCATGCGGTCCGGGTTCTCGGGGCGTCAGAGCATCAATATGTGATTGCCATTCACCGGGACCGGGCGAACACCCATACACATGTTGTCCTGAACAAAGTGCATCCGATCACAGGGACAACCTGGTCTGCCAGCCATGACTTTGCGCGGCTGGAGCACGCTTGCCGCCAGATCGAACACCGGATGGGGTGGCCGCAGGATCGCGGACGGTTCGACATTGCCGTCACCGACGATGGGACCCGCCTGATCCCCAAGCCCGCCGCGCATTGGCAGCGGAAAACCGCAGACCGGGAGCGCGGCCTGCGCCCGGACAGCCGTGCGGTGCGCGGGTATGAAAAACGCAGCGGACTGCCATCCCTGCGCGACGCCGTCCGCGCCGATGTCCTTGACCGGATCCGGACACTTCTCGATGCCGCGAAGGGCTGGCAAGACGTTCATCAGGCCCTGGGGCACAATGGCCTGCGCTACGTTCTTCACGGAGCGGGCGCACGGATCGCCCGCGCCGGCGGCGAGTGGTTCATGGCGGCATGCCAGCTTGGTGCCGCCTACGGGCTGCGGCGCCTGCGGGCGCGTCTTGGCGGTTTCGAACCCGCGCGAGAGCAGGAGTTGGCGTCAAAGCTGCTCATCCTCTCCGAAAGCTTCGACAAAACGAGGAACCACGGCGGCATCCCCGACACCCCGTTGCCAGAGATTCTGAAAGCAGTCGCTCAGAACCGCCGCAGTATCCGCAGTTGGCGCGATGAGCAGCGGAACGCAAGACGCGCTCTGAGTGCGAGCCAGGACAGCGAGGCGCAGCAGGTTAGGCACTCCCTCAGCGGCAAGCGCTCGCCCTACGAACGGGCATTGCGCGCCATGATGCGCGAGACCCATCGCGAACAGATCGCAGCAGAGCGACGCCGGGTGCCGGCACCCGATACCCAGGTTCTCGATGCGACCACGGAGTTGATCCGTCTTGCCCCCGGTGGCATGGCGTTGAGAAGATACCGGCATGTTCTGCGGCGGGGTGCGGCAATTGTCGGATGGGATGCCGACAATCAGCAGATGGATCACACGGGACTGCGGCAGGCATGGGTTCTGGCAGCCTCTCAGGTGAAACCGCAGCTTCCCGGCAGCGTCATGTCGATCATCGACGGGCATCCGCAAGACCTCCGCGCCGATGGGTCACACCGGCTGCTTCTGGCGCGGCGCAACTCCTCCGGCAGCATCACCGGCTTTGACCTGCTACCGGTCACGAAGACCGCCACTGCCCCTCCGGTCGCGCAGGGCGACGGACAGGGCCTCGGCCTCATCGGGCCTCGTGAATCGACGACCTGTGTGATTGTCCCCGACATCGCTGCCGGATTGATGCAGGCGGCCCTGTCAGGCGATGCCGAGACGCTGGTCGTCGTCATCGGCCAAAGCATTTGCCCCCAGAGTGCGGCCCAGTTGCGCGCACTGTCGGAAGGTCGGATGACGTTCGTCGCTTTCGGACCAAGCCAGGACCACGCGGAAAACGCCGGAAAACTTCGGCGTATCCTGCCTGGCGCCCGCTGGCGGAAACGCAACCCCGGAGATCTGTGGCATCGCTTCATCTCGGGACCGGCGCTCGGTTCCATGGAGCCAGACCAGAGTGAAGGTCCGGCAGCATTATAGCGGCGCCTGCCATCGAGGCGGTAAAGGACAGGCGGCCCAACTGCATCGTAAAGCACAAGCATCAGCAGAATGATCCGCTCGGCCAGAGGCAAGGCGAGTGGCCGCAGGCACTCCTACACCTGCGGTCATCTGACCTGAGCTCAGAGCTTGGGCGCTACCGTCGATCCGGCGGATTGCCTGAGCCAGTCATCGTGCTCGGCCTCCGCCTGAGACTGAACGGCGACTGCATTCTCCCGGCGCGCGAGATAGTCGGTGACGAAGATGTCCAGCGCGACAACCGTTTTTGGCACGTTCCCCGCCTCAAGGCGCACATAGATCGCCCCTTCGCACATCTCTTTCGATTCACGAGGGTCTTTCGTGCCACCCAGCCACCGGCCTGCCGCAGCTTCCGCATACAGGCTCGCAGCCGAAGCCGGTGGGATGAAGGGTTTGCACCGCTGGGTCAGCAGGAAACCGTTACGGTCACTGCGCATCACCTGCTCCCCACCCTTGAAATACCAGGCCAGTTCCATGCCGAACGAACCGCGATCCTTGGCGTGACTGGGCGCACCGTATTTCTCGTCAAGCGAGCGCAGCATGGTTTCCAGATCCACCGCCTCGGCGAACTTCTGGCGGCGATAGATTTCCTGAACGCGGCCGCCGACCGTCGGCCCACCGAGTGCCACCCAGAAATACTCGTCGGAAGCAAAGGTATCGCGATTTCCGGAAAAGTCTTCACGTTCATGATACAGCGTCAGCCCGGCTGATGCGCGCACCGGCAGAAACGACATCCCGAAACCATCCTGCCAGGTGAAGGTCGGCGTTACCTCACTCTCGGCAAAGACAAACCCGACCCGCTTCGGTGCGTATTTGTCATCGCTGACATAATCCCCGGCATTTTCAAGCATCGGGAAATCGGCAGCGAGGATCGCCTGTCTGGCCTCTTCATACGCCATTCCAATTCGAACCCCGAGCACATCCGTCACCGCATCGGCGGGGAATCCGGTCAGCGGGACCACGTCCTCGACCCGCAGCGCAACCGGGCTGCCCGCACTTTCTTGCGCGAGCAGTGGTTGCCCGAGACTCAGGGAAACGGCCAACGCGGTTGCAACCAGATATTTCGGAACACAGCCATACATCATGAGAACACCTCGGGATTCTGGTTTTCAGAGACTCAAGAGGTCGGCAGAGATGCAGCAAACGCCATAGGGCAGCCCGCTCTGCGTGACCGTTGAAGATACTTGCAGCAAGCGCCTGCTCTACCGCAGGCCGCTCTCCGGTTTGAAACAGACGGGCTATTTGCCAGTCAGAAGGTCGAAAATCGCCGCCGCCTTAGGTTGTTTGAGGTTCCGCGCTACCGTGATCAGCGTCGCCCCATGCCGGATCCGAACGCGAAACCTGCGCTTCGCAGCAGCTTTGAGGATCGCGGCATTCATCTCAACCATTGCGCCAGTCGCGAGATTTGCGGCGACGCTCGCACCGGCGACAGAAGCGCCCATGATGCCGGTTCCACCGACAATCACACCCGGATTTCCTGTATAAGACACGCCTTTGTCGGCAGGGTTATCAAGAACAACCTCACCGATGTTTTCCCAAGAATATTCAGTGCCTTTTTTGATGAGCCCCGTCGGAGTTAGCGTGAAGTTTTGTGGCTGGAACATCAGAAACAGGATGTAGCCAAGGCCCAGCCCGACGGCCGCCGCCAAATACCACCAAGGCGAGAACAGGAAGCCAATCAACACGGCGTAGAATATGGGGAACGCAACATAGCCACCCCAGGCGACCCCATCCCCCCAAAATGCGACATGCTGTTTATCCCCCTCATCGGTGATCTTGTAGCCGGTATTGAGCTTCGCTTTCCTGATCATGTATTTCTCCAATGTTTTGCTCACCAGCCCCCACCGCGGCAGCACAAGGCCGCCCGCTAAATCGGGATCATGGGCGTGGTAGTCGCGGGAATTTCGTCTCAGGGATGATTGGCGCGAAGACAGAGGGCGAACCTGTCACGCATCCGCGTCATCATCATTGCAGTTTACACTCGAAGGTATCGCCGGATGCCGGGGAGTGCCAAATCAAGCTGTTCGGGGTCACATCGAACAAGGCAAATCTATAGCCATCGGCGAGTTCCACGCCCCAGGCATCATCGCCGATTTTCTCGATACCCGAAACCCGGCCTCCGGCACCGGAAACCGCATAGTTTTCTGCATCAAGCGAGAATGACATGATTTCGCAATTCCATCGGCCATAGGGCGGTCCGCCAACCGCAGTCGCCACAGACACGCAGATACGGGCACCGTCATTGATCCAACACGCGCCGTCACGCCGGAGTTCGCCGAGCGGATCATGGGCACGGCTTTCAGCGGATTCGCCGTTCCAGTGCGCAGTCGCACTCTCACTCTCGACGTAAACATAGACAAAATGTCGGCCGTCAGCGCCGGTCACCTGGAAGCCGCTCCGCCCCCCGTCCAACAAACGATGATCACATGCGCCGTCGATGTAAGACTTCCCGGCGACCTCCAGCACACAGGTCGCCGGTCCGGCCTCCGTAGGGTGAACTGCTACAGCCACAACCGAAGCCATCACGGCGAACATTAGGTAATAAGTTTTCATCGTTACGCTCCGCCGGCTGATTTCAGTGAGGTCAGACCCAATGCTGGCACAGCGATCTTGCGCCGCAAATACGGTCGAAAGGCAGTATCCCGCATTGAACCAGACATGCCGCCATGCCAGATATGTCGTGCGGCGCAGCAAAATCTGCCCGTGAGGCGTGGAAACCTCACAACACACAGGCCGGTCAGGATCATCTTGGCCGGGTGGTCGTCACATATGTCCAGGGTTCGCCTAAAGGTGGCGGCGCCCTGTGCTGTGTGCGGGGTTTCCAACACCCGGCTTTGACCGGTCAGCCTCTCTGAAAAACAGGAGGCTGAGCGATGTTCAACCAGTTCAAATTTTCACGTCAGACTACGCTGACCGGGTTTCCACCGAAAGTATCCGCGGACTGGCAGAGGCCGCGCCCTGACAACATTCAGCGTCTCAGCCCCGGCAGGCAGGTTGTGACGCACCTCATGGTCCCGATCACAGGTCAAGAGCACAGCCAAGCCAGTTCAGATACTACCCACGAGACTGAAAGCGCTCCTGTAGCATCCGTTATCCACATACCTCCTCGCGAGAGAGAAGTGCTTCTGTGGGCTGCACGCGGAAAAACCTCGTGGGAAACCGCGCAGCTTCTGGGGCTGTCAGAGAGAACTGTGAAATTCTACCTCTCCCGCGCCTGTGACCGGCTCAATGTGAAGAACAAGACCCACGCTGTCGCCATCGCACTAACGCATGGCCTGTTTCAGATCTAAGGCAATACAACGACACAACTCAAGATTTTCCTGTTAATTCAAGCCACTGCACCAAAGCACGGCGTATCATTTCTGGTCGCGTTGGCAGGTCGCTTTCCAACCGACGACGATCATCAATTTCCGCAATCAGCTCAACTGGCAGACGGAGATTGATTGCCTCTGTATTTTTTTTGGGGGGAGCCATGATAATTCTCGCATCCTGATGTTGACACCAAGATACCAAAGTGCCATATTGATCGAGCGGAAGCAAGGGATTAGGGCCCCTCGCCTCGCGCTCTAACCATCACGATCTATCAGGAGATCATCATGGCTATCCATACTGTTATCACGCCGCTCGCGGCGAATGAAGCGCCGCGCGAAACCATCGCATCGAGTGCCTTTTCTGCGCTCCTTCAGGCGCAGTCGGCCTTTGTCCGCGCCGAACGCGATCTCGAGGATATCGGCCACAGCCAAGACCCCGCCTACGATTTCTGGCTGCGTGATGCCGAACTGGCGCAAGAAGTTCTGACCCGTGCGCTGCATCATTTCCACGCCCTGCCGCTGGAAGTCCCGGAAGACCGCCCCCTGCGGCGGATGGCACTGCTGATCGATGCGATGCTTGGAAACGAGGAGCCCGGTGACGCACGGTGCCTGCACCGCAAGATGCAGCTTGCATTCTTCGCGCAGTTTCAAGCGCAGGGGATCGGCGCCACTGCGATGCACCGCAACAGCCTGCTGATCCAGGCTCGGCATCTGACCTCCGCCATGGTGGCCTTGCCGCTTTTTGACGGCACGGACGTCTCCGATCCTGATGCAGAGCCCGGCATGGCGGTCGGTCTTTTCTGACGTCAGCCTGGACAGAGCAGAGGCTTCGACCGTCTGGCGGTAAAATGTCACCGCAAGGCGGCGGCCCTGCTCGATCGCTAACATCCAATCAAGTCGTCGTTCTGGCCTGCTGTGCATTTCGCAGGGCTGAAGAACTGACTTCCTCTTTCCGTTTCCGGAGGGCTCCCCCATGAATACGAACACCATTTCCCCCAACATGATGTCCACTTTTGATGGCGCGTATCCCGTTTTTTCTGGCCCGGTGCTTCCCGCCTGGGCGGAAGCTGCCAGTGCCAAAGGGTTTGATATCGCAGGCCGTATCATCGACCGGCTTCACCTTTCCCTGCGCTGCTGCAAGTGCGGTGCGGCTCACAGGTGCAGGCTCTACACGCTGATGTCGGCGCAGCCGCTTTGTCCGGCCTGTATCGAACGCGAATGGCGCTCCGACGCCGTAGTTGCGGGACTGCAGTTCCTCCAACGCGATCTCTCCCACCGGCATTACGCGATCTACCGTGCGCCCTGTGGGCACGATCTTCGTCGTCAGACGGGCTTGGTCAAGCGGATGGCCTCGGGCGAGGTCGGCCTTCGCTGCGAGACCTGTCACGCCGCGACGGAGGCTGCCGAAGCGACGTCGCAGGGCTGGACGCTGATCGGCGCTGATCCGGCGGGTAACCCCAACTATCGGCTCTATCGCCATAACGATTGCGGCCATGAGCAGCGCATCGCGCGTGGCAATATGCAGTCGGGCCGCTTTTCCTGCGGTGGCTGCGGCAAGGACTGGCCTGCGGCGCCGAGTTTCCTCTATGCGATGTCTTTCGTCCTCGCGAGCGGACGCGAGGTCGTGAAGCTGGGCTTTTCGAAGAACCCGGAAAGCCGCCTCGGGTGGCAGCTTCAGCGCGACCCCGAGATGCCCTGTGAACTTTTGCGGAAGGTGCCGGTGACCACGGGTCATGATGCCATTTGCGAGGAGAAGGCTATGCACAGGTTGCTGCGGGAAAAGTATCCCGAAGCCGTGCTCGAGCGCGCGACCTGGCAGGGTCAGATCCGCGTCAAGACCGAGATCTACGATGGTAGCCTGACCCCGGTCATTCTCGCGATGCTGGACGCGCTCGCGTCGCGCCAACAGGAAAGCTGAACCGTCCCGTCATCCTCGTCTTGCTCCCGGGCGGCACCGCCCGGGAGCAGCCCAGCTTTGCTCCTCTCTCTCTCTACATAAGGAGACGTGCCATGATCACCACGGCAACCAATCTGCCCGCTCCCCACCCTTTCTGGCTGCCTCTGGCCCACGATCTGATCGAGCGGCTGCGCCTGCATTATGCTGGCCGCGATCACCTCATCTCTGACGCCCCGAAGAACGCCACGGCCCGGGCTGCCGACAAATCCCTGACGGAGCTGTTCGAAGCCATTCAGGACAGCAACGACCGGGCCGAGCAGCACATTTCCGAGCCCTGGACCCCGGTCCCGGCGCGCCAGATTCTCATGACCATCCGCCTCGCCGCCGCATTTGGCTCCGAAGAGGCACTGCACGCAGCGAAGCGCAGTGGCGCGATGACCTTCCTCACCGATATTCCAGTTGAAGATTTGAACCTGGTCAGTGAGGTGATCCGCCACTGCCTCCCGACCGGCGGCTGGGCTTTGACCTCTCCGGGGGTGAGCGATGGCGCCGTCAGCAAATCCGCCGAAGTGAAGTTCCTGCGGAATCTCGACGAGATCATGGATGCGATCACGCCGGTCATCGCGCTGCTGCCGGTCGGACTTCGCTTGCCGCTTCATCTGCAGCATGCAGATATCCCGACCTTCCGCCTGCCTCCGATCAGCGCCGATATCCTGATCGCACATCTGGGTGCCGGACAGCTCTCGGAGCTGATGACCGACGAACCGGCCCTGCGGCGGGCTTTGCCGGACGATCCGCTGCTCGCGCGCCTTGATACGAGCGAGGCCCTTGCCGCACTGCGCGCGCCCGATCTTCACATCATGCTCAAGCGCCTGCTGGCGATCACCAAGCCCGCCGCAACGGATGGTCCGCGCCTGGAGGACATGACCGGCTCCGGGCCTGCCCTCACTGCCGCAAGGCGGCTCGTGGATGATCTTCTGGCGTGGAAGAGCGGCCAGATCGGCTGGCAGGAACTCAGCCGGTCGGCGCTGTTTTTCGGGCCACCGGGCACCGGCAAAACCTGGTTGGCGCGTGCCATGGGGAATTCGGCAGGTATCGCCTGCGTCACCAGCAGCTTCGCCGAATGGCAATCCGCAGGCCATCTCGGCGACATGCTGCGCGAGATGCGCAAGACTTTTGCCGAAGCGCGACGCCTGGCCCCGTGCATCCTGTTCATCGACGAGATCGATGCCGTCGGCTCGCGTGCGGACAGCGACCGGCACGGCAGCAACTACCGAACGCAGGTCATCAACGGCTTCCTTGGCGAGGTGAACAGCATCGCGCTGCAGGAGGGCGTCATTCTCATCGGCGCTTGTAATCACCCCGAACGCATGGATCCGGCAATGCTGCGCGCTGGCCGGTTCGATCTGAAGATCGAGGTGCCCCTCCCGGATGCGGGCTCTATCCTCGGTCTGCTGCGCCAACACCTGCGCGAGGACATTGCCGATCACGAACTTAAAGCCCTGTCTCACCGGGCCGTTGGTCGAAGCCCTGCCGATATCGACGCCGCGATCCGCGCTGCCCGGTCTGATGCTCGGCATGCCCGGAAGTCGCTGACGGCTGCGATGCTCTGCGATCACCTCAATATCGGCCCTGACATCGAGAACATGGACCGGCTGTGGCGCATCGCCTTGCACGAAGCCGGTCACGCCGTAGTCGGGGCCGTGCTGCAGCTTGGCCATATCACGCGGATGATGATCTCCGACGATGGCGGACAGATCAGCCGGCGGCCGCAGCAGACGGAAAGCCTGCTGACGGATATCGAAGCCGAGATCACTTACGATCTCGGCGGCCGCGCGGCGGAACGGCTGGTCCTTGGCTGCATCTCGGCCGGCGCGGGAGGTCCCGCCCATTCCGATCTGGCACGCGCGACAAGCTCTGCTCTCGATATCGAAGCAATCTATGGCCTCGGGGGCAGAGGGCCCGTCTGGCACGGCGCGGACAAGGCAGCTCTGCTGCGTGATACCGTCATCGAAGCCCGGGTGCGTCAGCGCATTGAACATGCGGACCGCCGCGCGGGCGAGATCCTTGCCGCACATCGGACTGTGCTGGAGGCGCTGGCACGGGATTTGCTGGAGAGGCGCTCCCTTGGCAGCACCGATATCTATCCGCACCTTCGCGATATTCCCACTCGTGAAGATACCGATGCGACGGGGCCGAGCATCAGCCTGAAGCTCACGCGATCGACTAACGACCGATCCATGACGAGATGAGTAGCAGATCTTTCCGCAGCTCGGATCTCCACATCGCACCCGGCCGACCGGATGAGGCCGACAAAGCCGATGAGCCCCACCTGCTCCTGCCCGATCAGAGAACAGCCAATCTCCCGGGCGGCCCATCATTGAATTAGGATATCACCATGAACAAAAAGATTACCGATGCCCATTACGATGCTCTGATGTTCTGGGCTTTTGAGCCCCCTCCCGTCGGTGTGCCCGGGCATGAAGCGATCGAAGCACAGCTTGGCCCGCCGGGCACGTTCCCGCAGGTTTTCATCGGCGAAGACCTGGTCGATGTGGTCGGCATGACAGCTTCGGCCTGGCTGTCGACGACAGGCGGCTGGTGTCGTTTTTCCGGTGACTGGCATGCAGGCGCTGAGATCGCGAGGGCCTGCACCCCGATGCAATCACTCATGATAGGGGATCATGAACAATTTGTGGCGGCGATCAAACGTCATCGACTGCGGGGGGACGACACCGAGATTGGCGGAATCCGGGTAATCACGCTCCGGAACGGGCATCGGGTCATCCCGATGTCCGATATTACTGTCCCGGAAGTGCGGGCAAAGATCGAAGCCGCGATGGATCGCGACGGGCTGGCATTCGGCATCACCTTGGACGACGAACCCCGGGTCAGCCAGGCACCGGAGGGTTTTCTGGATGCCGAACTCTGGTGGTGGTGGTGCCGCAATGCCTCGAGGTGAACATCTGCCGCGCGATTTCATCCTGAGGAGCTTATCTGGATAAAGATTTTGACATCCTCCACGCACGACCACCATTTCGAAGCGAATAAGAATTTCATCACACGCAATCGACCATCGTATCGGGTCAAATCGGCCATCCTCCCGAAGCAACTTGACCGTCATACCCCCAAACTCGAATATCCTACCTTGCGCCGAATTTCCGTCGTTTCTTCTTCTTTCCTTTTCTTTTTCATCTCAGTCGGTGAAGGTTTTTCATTTTCTTTTTCCCAACAGAGAGATGAGTTTTTTATTTTCTTATTTTCTTCTTGTGAGGACAAAATCCGTATTTTTTTGTTTCTTCGATCTTTTCATCTTTTCCGTTTACACCAGCGCACCGCCATCGCCACCTCATTCGCGGATCAAATAAATCGACATAGTTTTTCCGATGCCCCGAAGGAGGTGAGGTTATCCACATAATAGCGACTCGCGCGGCCAATTCGGGCCGCATTACCCAATTCTGCGAGCGCTCCATGCCTTATATTGATCTGAGCAGCGCCGGAGACAGTCCGGCATTCATTCAGATCGATATGAACCCCGGCCGCCGTTGCGGCGCCGGTGGGCGGGAGCACTCGGCCGATGGCACGGGACGGAAAGAGACATGCCTGCGGTGCGCCGCAGGGCGGGGCAAAGGCCCCGCAGGGGAAGAGGTCGGCAAAAGCCGCCCGCTCCCCGTCTCATCCGCTACCCGAGGAACGCGCGCTGTTTCTGCACCTGATCCGCGCTCTTGCACGCGAAGCCGCCCGGGCCGACCATGTCGTCGATTCCCGCTCCGACGATACCGCCGACTGACCCATTCATGCCGAGGAGCCTCATCATGACCAAGCCCCGTATCCGTGTTGTAATCTACGCGCGCTTTTCGACGGACAAGCAGCGCGATGCCTCGATTGAGGACCAGATCGACTCCTGCCAAGAACTCGCGGCCCGGGAGGGCTGGGAGATTGTCGGGACCTATCATGACCGGGCCCTATCGGGGGCCAGCATGTTCCGCCCCGGGATCGAGGCGCTGCAGCGCGATGCGAAGCTGGGCAAGTTCGACCTTGTTCTGGCGGAGGCGATGGACCGGCTGTCCCGCAAACTCGCCGATATCGCGAAGTTCCATGAACGGATGGAACATCAGGAGATCGAGATCCACACCCTGACCGAGGGCAAGGTGGATGCCATGCTGATCGGCATGAAGGGGACAATGAACCAGATCCTGCTGCGCGACATCGGCATCAAGACCCATCGCGGCCAAAAGGGCCGGGTGAAGCAGGGCAAGCTCGCGGGCGGCAATGCCTACGGCTATGACGTGCTGCCCGGGATCGAGGTCAACGGCAAGCTTGAGCATGGCGACCGCGCCATAAATCGCAAGGAAGCGGAGGTTGTGCGCCGGATCTTCGAGGATTACGCCCAAGGCCTCTCGGCCGGCAAGATCGCGGAGGCTCTGAACCTTGAGAAGATCCCCGGCCCGCGCGGCGGCTTTTGGGGCACGTCGACCATTCTCGGCAACCGGGAACGGGGCACCGGCATCCTGAACAACCCGCTCTACATCGGCCGCCTCGTCTGGAACCGGCTGCATTACAGCAAGGATCCGGATACCGGCAAACGCAACTCCCGGCAGAACCCCGAGGATCGGTTGACCGAGGTCGAGGTGTCGAAGCTGCGGATCGTGAGCGACGATCTCTGGAGCCAGGTGAAGGCGCGGCAGGGCGCAATGAAGACGAAGAACACCGATGTGCCGATCTGGGACCGGCGCCGCCCGAAGTTCCTGTTTTCCGGGCTGATGTCCTGCGGGTGCTGCGGTGGGGGTTTCTCGAAGGTCTCCAAGGACGGCTTTGGCTGCTCGACGGCCAGGAAGAAAGGCGCGGCCGCCTGCAGCAATATGGCTGTGATCAAACAGGCCGACCTCGAGACCCGGGTGCTGCACGCCCTCGAACATCACCTGATGGACGAGGAGGCGGTCCGCATTTTCTGCGAGGAATATGCGGCCGAGCGCAACCGGATGCAGGCGACCCGGGAAGCCGGGCGTGCTGATCTGGAACGGGAGTTGAAGCAGGTCAGCATCGACCACAAGAAGCTGGTCGACGCAATCATCGCCGGGGTGCCTGCCGAACAGGTGAAGGACCGGATGATCGAACTGGACGCACGCCGGAAAGATCTGGAGCGCCAGCTCTCGGCCTCCCCTGCCCCGGACCCGATCCGCATCCATCCCAGTATGGCGAAGACCTACCGCGCCCGCATCAGCCAGCTGATAGCGGGCCTGTCGGAGGCCGAGCGGATGGACGAAGCGAAGGAAGCCCTGCGGGCGCTGATCGACAAGGTGGAGTTGGTGCCGGTCCCGGCCGAATACTGTGGCGATGGCAAACCCGGGCTTGCGATCCACCTTCACGGCGCGCTGGCGAGCTTGCTGCGGCTGGCCTGTGGGTTGCCGGTGCATGAGGTTGTGGACGCGGCCGCCCAAACGCAAAAAGCCCCGCGGAAAGCGGGGCGTGGTGGCGTAATCAATGGACAATCAGCGGACGCCGATTTTCAAGTCACTGATATATATGGAGAATTAGTTTTGGTTGCGGGGGCAGGATTTGAACCTGCGGCCTTCAGGTTATGAGCCCATGGAAGGGCAAAACGGAATAATCATCGAAATCAGCGCTTTACGAGGCACGCCTTTGTTCTGGCGTGATTTTCGTCCTCGCAAACATCAGTGTTCGCGCGGATTCACACGCAAGACCGGCACGAAGCCCGCAGTCGCAGGTTGATGTGGTGTTGATGTAGCCCACGCGCCCTCCCCCGCGGATCATCATCGCAGGCCCTCTTGTCGGCCTTCATTTCCGATGTTCCTGAAGCCCTAGCTCGCCCCACATCCAGCCGAAATCGTACTCGGCGATGGCGCCCTCTCCATGTCCGGAGCTGCGGTTCTCCAGCATCTTCAGCCAGTCGATCACCTTCTCACGCCCCGCGGCCGTCCGGACAGCCTGGCGCGGTGACTTGCCGCCCAGCGCCGGAATCGGCGCGTCCAGCGTTTCGCGATAATGCTTGTCGAGATGATCCCGCATCAGCTGACGCGCGATCTCTGGCGGGATTTCGTCGGCCGCTTCGCGTGGCCCGTCACGCCGTTGATCGGCGCGCACCTGCTCCACCGTCCGGATCGTGGTCAACGGTGCCCTCAGCAGATCCCCGGCGGCCGCGCCAATCAACGTCTGGACCTTGGCTGCCCGCTCGGTCGAGTTGACGGTCACGAGCAGCGTCTTGCCCTTCAGTTCCACGGAACCCAGAACCGTGGCCCCCTCCATCTGCGTGTCCAGCATGATGCCGCCGCCTGCCTTGCCGCCGCGCCCCTTCCGCGCAGCCAGCCAGTTCCAGAACTTCGGTCCCTCAGGCAGGAAGCCCTTCACCCGATCCAGCCTCTCGGCCAACGCCTTCTGCGTGACGCCGCTGGCAAGCGGGTAGCGCAGGTCGTGGAACAGCACATCATCGCCGTCCGAATTGGTGAACTGCGGTTGCGCCGGGGTGAGGGCGCGGTCGATCTCGATGAACAGCCAGGCGGAGGTGAAGAGGGGCGCGCAACCCAGAAGCTGGTCATGGGTGAGCCGCAGCGCATCTCGTTTCTTCAGCTTCAGGGCGTCGCGCAGCCCGGAAAACAGGAGATCCACCGCTTCGGGGCGGAAGGGTAACAGCGCGCCGGAGATGACATGGTGATCGCGTTCGTGCACCACCCGCACGGCAATCCGGTCCCATTGCTTCAACGTGCGCGTGGCGGATTTCTCGCGCACCGTGACCGGTACCGCATCTGACAGAAGATCGCGCAGCACCATCGACGTGCCGGGCTGGACCTCGCTGACTTCATACAGGCTGACCGGCGCATCCCGCAGCGCGGTGAAATAGGCCCGGTTCAAGGCCGTTTCCTTCCAACCGCGCCGCTTTAGGTAGAGATCGACGATGTTGCCGTCGTCATAGTGCTGGCCAAGGAAATCCTCGAACCCGCAGCCCCAAAGCACGCCTGACCACTGCTCACCCAGCAGGTCGGCCAATCCGTCCTGGTCGATCTCGAATTCTTCCAGCGTGGGCATCAGGTGTTCGGCGACCACATCCTGCAGCCGTTCGCGCCAGTCCCCTTCCCTGCCGATGAAGGCCAGAAGGCCGGAAATGTCGTTGCGCTCAGCCATTTTTCACCCGAAAGCCAATGGTGGTATCTTCTATCACCGACAGTCGATCCTGCCACCATTTCCGGACCAGGTTCACCCCCGGAGGCGGCACTGGCAAACCCATGACTGAGCCCCTGCAGGAATTCCCCCTGACAGGGTTCGGGGTAGGATGTCGGCCTGGCGCCGGTTTTGCCCGGGGTTGCCGGGAGAGATACGCTTGTCCACAGCTTTACGCGCGTTCCCCTCTTGTTCTCATCAAGGTGCGGGTGCAGAACTCGCCCATGAGGAGAGCACATCTCAACCAAGAACAAAGAAGTCTTATCGGAATAATCTTTCCGGGCAATGGTTTGGCGCGAACGCGCGTCGAATCGCATTGCCTCCGGTCACGACTCCCCCGCCATCCTGTGCGCGGGCTGCAGGTGGTTTGAGTTCGGCCCATCCTCAATACATATGAGGATGATCTGCCATGGCTCTGCCGCCCCGAGTTTTCTTTACCCTTCAGGAAGTCACGGCCCGCTGGGGCTGCAACATCGCCGACGTCGCTGGCTGGGCCGCGGCGGGCAAGTTCCACATCATGACCGGCATTGGCCTGGTGCGTTGTGGCGAGGAGATCGTCGCCGGTCGCGTAGTCATCTCGCCGATGGACCTCATGCCGTTGTTCCGGCGCTGCGGGACCGGCCCGACAGAGGGCGTGGTGCGGCGGATCATGACGACGGAGAAAGGCCCGTGGCAGATCATCACCGACCCGCCGAGCGGCGTCACGGTGACGGTCGCCGACATGATGATCATGGCGGACGAGGTGCATGCCTTCGAGGAGGAGAACGACATGGTGCGCCGCGTGACGGGCGGGCCGGGGGCGACCACCCCCTACGATTGGGAGGGCATGAACGTCGCCCTGATCCTGCGCATCCATGATCACGGCTTGCCCGCCACACAGGCCGAGCTGGTGGCCGAGATGCAGGACTGGTTCGCGGATCGGTCGGATGGCAAGAAGATGCCTGACAGCCGGAGCATCCGTCGGCGGATCACGCCGATATGGAGGGCGCTGCGACGGGAGGAGGCATGATGATCAGGGTCCGCGCTGGCCCGGATCACGCAGTCTTTCGGCTGCCCTGATCGTCCGCATCGTGGACCAGCCGGGGTTTCGGCCGGAAGGCGCTGGCCACCGCATCCACCCCGGCGCGCAGGGGTGAGTCCATCAGGTGGGCATATCGAAGGGTGGTCTGCATCTGGCTGTGCCCTAGAAGCTTGCCGATCATTTCCAGCGAGGCCCCGCCGCTGACCAGTAGCGAGGCGAAGGTGTGGCGCAGGTCATGGATGCGGACGTCCTGCAGCCCGCATTGCTTCTGGACCTGCGCCCAGAACCGACGCACCTCCTGCACCGGCTGGCCGGGCGTGTCGCCGGGAAAGAGCCACGGCGATCCCTTCGGCACCAAGAGCAGGCGCTGACGCACGATGGCGGCTGTCTCGTCCGAGATCGGCACGCGGTGGGCGCGGCGCTGTTTGGTCATTGTGGGCGGCTTCGACCAGCTCATGTGTTCGAGGTTGAACTGCTCGAACCGAGACTGCCGCACCTCGCCCAGCCGGGCGCCGGTCAGCATGCACATGCGGATGATGTCGGCGGCACGGCGATCCTCCGCGGCGTCCAGCGCCGCGGCGAGGCTGGCAATCTCGTCCTTCGACAAGAAGCGTTCGCGCGGCGTTTCGGTACGGCGGTGGAAGCGCTGGGCGGGGTTGTCCTCGCACCAGCCCCATTGGACCGCCAGCGTGAACATCTTGCGCAGCACCTCGCCGATCCGGTTGGCGCGCACCGGGGTGGGCTTGGCCCCCTGCAGCTTGCGCGCCCGGTTGTTGGGCTTTTCCTTGTGGGGCCGCGCCCTGCCCTCGGCGATCTTCGTCAGCAACTTGTCGACGTCAGTGGGGGTGATTTCCGTCACCAGCTTCCGGCCCCAGACCGGCGTCACCATCTTGGCCAGCGCCGACCGCTGGTCAGCCGCGCTGCGCTCGGACAGTTTCGGCAAATGCTCGGCGCAGTAGCGCTCGATCAGGTCAGTCACGCGCGGGGCCTCGCGCTTTGCCTCGCGCTGGCCCAAGGGATCGGCCCCGGCATCGATCTCGCGCCGCAACTCCTTGGCCCGTTCCCTCGCGGCCGACACCGACCATTCCGGCCAGCGCCCGAAGGTCATCCGGCGCTGCCGCCCTGCATGGCGATAGTCCAGCGTGAATGCCCGTCCGCCACCGCGATAGATGCAGGCGGCGAACCCGCGCACATCGGTGTCGAATATCTGGTAGTCGCGCCCCGGCACCGGCTCGGCGTCGCGGATCACCTTCTCGGTCAGCTTGATGCGTTCGGGCATGGCTCTGGTCCTTCTTGCATCCGATATGAGGCGTGGTTTCGCCTGGTTATCAAGGCAAGCATGGCGCCTCGGGTGGCGGGGAGGCGGAGGGTGGCAGGAAGGTCGCCAGAGCCGCGCCACCCCTTGTTTTCTTAGGGTTTCGGCGCTGGGCGGATCAGTCCGCGACCGGTGACCACATGCGCATTGGTGCGTCTAAGGCGGCATGCGTGATCGTGGCGCCGCAAATCAAGCCTCTGGACGGGTCTCGAACGGCCAATCCTCAATGATTTCAATGGGTGGCAGGGGTGCCGTGTCGGATGCCACCCCTTTTTTGCCCGTCAATGCCGGTCAAACACGGTCAATGAGACTGTTCGCTAGTGTTTGCGCCCTTGGCCTCCGTTTCGCCCACCTGGCAGGCCCGCCCCACATCACCTCGCTCAGCCCGACCACCATCGGACACCCCAACAAAACAAGGGGTGGCACAAAGGTGGCGTCCTTTCCGCCACCCTCCGCCTCGCCGCCACCCCTCGGGCTCTGCGCTCACTGGTCCCTGCAAGACGTCCCCGATCTTCGGGGCCAGGACCA
>ERZ761609.1521-NODE-1521-length-19998-cov-87.672918_pt1 | contig 19998 bp, 17 predicted proteins | sample MGYA00511163_ERZ761609 | MGnify/ENA primary metagenome ERZ761609 (study PRJEB28899, sample SAMN02445070) | bioreactor sludge metagenome | biome: EBPR sludge | place: Australia: Brisbane, Thorneside Wastewater Treatment Plant | collected 2011-12-16 ... | reverse complement strand
GGAGGCGGCGGTACCGGTGGCGGAGGCGGAGCACCCGGCCCGAACTCGGGCGGCGGCGGGATGAGCGGCGGCGGAGGCGGCGGAAACTCCGGAACAGTCTCGGCTCCCGGAGGCCGCGGAGCGGGCCGAGGACGAGGTGGCGGAGGTGGACCTTCAACCGGTGCCGGCTCCATGGGCCCGTCCGACATGATCGGCGATCCGTTCGGACCGACCCCTTCCCGACAAGGAGCCCCTGCTGCGGCATCGCAAAGCATGGAGAGCAACTCGGGCGGAGGTGGTGAACTCAGCCTCAACCCGAATGCAGGCGGCGGTGGCGGCGGAGATACCGGAGCCACCGGAACCTCGGAGCGAGTCACCTTCACCCGATGGGTCTATCGGCGCAGCAGCGCTCGATACGCCTTCATCATGGACAAGTTCAACCGAGTCGTTCAGATCGAAGCGGTCGGCATGGGCGATCGCAATGTTCGCACCGCTCGGGGCATCGGCTTCGGGAGCACCTTCGCCGATGTGATTCGCAAGTACGAAGCGCCCGATGGCTACGAGATCGGCGGCACCACCATCATCATGAAGTATCTAGTTCGAGATAAGGTGGCGTTCCGACTTAGCCGACTCGATCCCAAGAAGCCTCATGTCGTGACCGGAATCGTCGTCGCGGCCGGGAAGCGCTAAGAGTCTCCCACCGTTCAAATCATGGACGATGTCGATCTCGTTCGATCACGAGTCGACATCGTCCAACTGATTTCTGACCGGGTTCAGCTCCGAAGAACGGGACAAAACTGGACAGGGCTCTGCCCTTTTCACGACGACAAAAACCCCTCCTTCACCGTCAGCCCCAAGACCGGGTGGTACCGATGTTGGTCTTGCGGAGCCAAAGGCGACTGCTTTACGTGGGTGATGGAGACCCAAAAACTTGAGTTTCGCGAAGCACTCCAGCACCTCGCGACTCAAGTCGGCGTCGAGCTGAAATCCCAACGACCGTCGGTCGATTCAGGAGAGCGCGAGAGCCGAACGCGGCTCATGGCCCTGGCTCAGACCTTCTTTCGCGAGGCATTCGCCAAGAGCACCCAAGCTCAGGACTACATCCGAAATCGAGGGCTGACGCCAGAGATCATCGACCAATGGGAGATCGGATACGCTCCCGACGCGAACGACGTCCTGGCCCACCGAATCAAGGCCCAAGGGTTTTCGCTCGAAATGGCCAAGGAGCTGTTTCTGGTCGATGCTGGAGCAGGCGGCTTTTATGACAAGTTTCGGGGTCGCATCATGTTCCCGATTCGGGACGAGCGTGGCCAGCTCGTCGCCTTCGGGGGGCGGCTCTTGGCGGACGGCCACCCGAAATACATCAACAGTAGCGACACTCCGCTTTTTTCGAAGCGCCGGGTCTTGTATGGACTCCACCAGGCCCGAGATGTCATCGCGAAGAGTCGGCGAGCGATCCTGGTCGAGGGGTATCTGGATGTCATCTCGTGCCACCGCGCGGGTCTTTCCGAATCGGTTGCGTCGCTCGGGACCGCGCTCGGCGAAGATCATGCCCGGCTCCTGAAGCGGTGGGTCGATGAGGTGGTGATCTTGTACGACGCCGACCCGGCTGGTCAAAAGGCTGCCGCCAGGGCCGCAGAGATTCTGGCCGCCGCGGGCTTGCGCACAGCGATTGCGGTCTTGCCGCCTGGGTCCGACCCCGACACTCTTTTGCAACAACAAGGCCCGGCCGGGCTCCATCAGGCCGTGCAAAACGGAATGGAGCCGCTGGATTTTGAGTTTCGTCAGCTCGAAGCCCGGCTCGCGCCCGATGACCGAGAGTATTGGGACGAAGTCGTCGCCATCTTGGCCCAATCTCATCGCCCCCTGGAGGTGGAGCGCCACATCGTGCGTTTGGCGGGCAAATATCCCGACCTGCGCGATCCAATCGCCGCCCAAAGAGCGCTGCATCAGCTCGTCCGAGCTGCTCAAAAAGAGCTTCGTCGAAAAGCGCGCCCCGCCGCCGCCGGATCGAACTCGGCCGGGTCGACTCCCGATCGCGCCGCGAAGGGTCGGATTCATCTTGATGCTCGCGAGGCGGTGGTCTTTCGGGCGTGTTTGGACGAAGAACTGCGGCCCGTCGTTTGGCCCCGCTTGTCGGACGATTCTCTCTGGATCACCGGGATCGGAGCTCGTCTCGCGGCCGCTTGGGCGAGTCTGGGGGAATGTCCGGGGGGGCCGGCAGCGGGTTTCTTGGGCCACCTGGACGATGTCGAACTCACCGACGAGATTCTGGCGCTCGAAGAACACACCTCCTTGCCCGTGACCCTCCCGACCTTGCAAGAGGCCCTCGACGGGCTCGAAAAGAGACGAGAACAACGAGCTGTCGTCGAGCTGAGAACTCAAGGGGATCGGAGCGATGCGACCTTGGACGAAATCTCGGCCCGACTCAAACGACTGAAAAATATAGATTCTTCGCCGGAAAGCTAGGAAACTCGACGAAAATGTCGTAATCTAAAGGGCGTACGGAGTGATGCCGGAACCGGACCGTGCGGGAGTGGGCGCAGTGCCACGTGCAAAGGGAGATCGAGAAATTCATTTTTGCAACCCTCAAAGAGGGTCTTCTTCGACCGCGTCGGGGGTGCGTGAGCACGTGTCGGAGTCTTTTCGACTTCGATCGTTGCCCAAAGAGGGGTCGGATGAGTCGCTTTCGTCGTGGTTAGAGCAGGTCGGTCGGTTCGCTCTCTTGACCCGCGAGCAGGAGTGCGAGTTGGCTCGTGGAGTCCAAGCGGGGTGTCCGCGTTGCAAAGCCGAAATGATTGAGGCGAATCTTCGCCTGGTGGTCAGCGTCGCGAAGAAGTTTGTCGGCCGTGGGATCCCGATTCAGGACCTCATCCAAGAAGGAAATGTCGGCCTCATTCGAGCGGTGAGTAAGTTCGACCCCGAACGAGGATTTCGATTCAGCACCTATGCGACTTGGTGGATTCGCCAAGCGGTCACCCGGGCCATCAACGACCAAGGCCGAATGATTCGCGTCCCGATTCATATGGCCGAGTTCCAGGTCCGGATGATGAAGACCTATTCGAGTCTGCAACAGGAGCTGGGACGCGATCCAACAGCGAGCGAAGTCGCCCAACGGCTCGGCCTTCCAGAGAGCCGGATTCAAGAGTCGCTTCGCGCTCTTCAGGATGCTCTCTCCCTTGATGCGCCGACCTCCGACCAAGATGAGGGGTCGCTGGCGGACTATCTCCGCGACCCCGGTGGGGGCGATCCGACCGAGGTCACGCACCGGGAGATGATCCGGCGAACGCTCGAAGATGCGATGAATGACCTCAATTCCCCTGAACGGAGCGTGATTTGCCTGCGGTTTGGGTGGAAGGACGGTCGATATCGCTCGCTGGAAGAGGTCGCTCGCGAACTCCGTACCACTCGCGAAAAGGTGCGCCAGATCGAAAAGAACGCGCTGAAGAAGCTCAAGAGCCCTGCGTCGGCCGAGCGACTACGCGAGGTGCTCGGCTAGTCGCTGGGCACGCGGTTCGCTTCTTGCAACAGCTCGGCGAGGTCGGCAAGTCGCACCGAATCCCCGGACTGCTCTTTGACTGCGGGATCGAGCATGATCCGGCAGAATGGGCACCCGATGGCAATCGTCTTGGCACCCGTTTCCAGAAGCTCGGCGACCCGCCGATTCGCTGGGCGCTCATGAGGCAACTCATCAAAGAACATCCGCCCGCCGCCTGCGCCGCAACAAAGCGTCTTGCGACCGTGATGTCGAGGCTCGACTAAGACCCGGTCATCGACGCCGCTCTCGGCCCAACGGACGAGGTCGATCGCCTCGGAATTGAGGTTGGTATCGTCCCCAAGCAGATAGCGAGGGGCGTCGCTTTCATTGTTCACCCGGCCCAGATAGCACGGGTCGTGGAACGTCATTTCGCCTTGCTCTGGATGGACCCGATTCAGCTTTCCTTGCTCCACCAGTTCGCGCAGAAACTGGCTGTGGTGTTGGACTTCGTAGTGGCCTTCAAATTGCCCGTATTCGTTCTTCAGCGTGTTGAGGCAGTGCGGACACGGCGTGACGATCTTCTTGACTTTATATTTATCGAAGGTCGCGATGTTGTTCATCGCCATCTCTTGGAACAAGAACTCATCGCCGACGCGGCGCGCACTGTCGCCGGTGCATTTTTCTTCGGTGCCGAGGCACGCAAAATCGACCCCGGCCTTGCCCATCAGTTCCGCCACCGCCTTGGTCGTTCGCATTGCCCCAGGATCGGTGGCGCCCGCGCAGCCCACCCAGAACAGCACGTCGAACTCCTTCTTTTCTCGAGCCAAAGGCACGTTGAGCCCCTTCATCCAGTCTTCGCGGCTGCTCGATGGGGCCCCCCAAGCGTGGCCCGTACTTTGAGTTTGGCGAAGCATCACCGCCGGAGTGCCGGTCAGTTTGCCTTCGGCCACCAAGTGCCGCCTTGCATCGACAATCAAATCAACGTGCCGAATCAGAACCGGACACGCCTCCACACAAGCATTGCAGGTCGTACAAGCCCAAAGCGCCTCGTCGGAGACCGTTTCGGCGACGTTTGAATCGGTCGCCATAATGCCATGGATGTCTTGGACGACTTTTTTCGGGTTCAAGACTTTGCCGACGCCATACGCAGGGCACACTTCGGTGCATCGCCCGCACTCCATGCAAGCATCGAGCGACATCAGGTGCCAGCGGCTGAACTCCTTGGGAGTTGTTACGCCGATGAGCCCGGTCTTTTCGACCTCTTCCATCGAGATCGGCTTCAGTTCGCCCATGGGCCAATCGGGCTTGTGAGCCGCGCTGAACATTGCATAGACAATGTGCTTGATCCGCATCTGGGGGATGACGGCGAAGAAAACCAGCACCCAGACCATGTGGAACCACCAGATCGCGACATAGCCCCCGTTGCTGACCCCCGGCATCAGTTGAGCCAGACCATATGACACCCAACTAAAACCGTCCCACGGCTGGGGGTTGTTGCTGATCCGGGCGGCGGTCAAAAGGTATCCGGTGACGCCCACGAGCCAGAGCAAGAGCAAGGCCCAGTTATCCTTCCAGTTGTGACTGATGACCTTGGGCCGAAAGCCGTTGCGCCGCACGATCGCCCAGGTCACCCCGATCACAAAAAGGAGCCCCAACGTCTCGAACAGCGCCTCATAAAGCAGATAGTAGTTGCCCTTGTGGAAATTCGGGATGCCGATCACCCAGCCGTACTTCGCGACAGCGAGAATGCTCGTCGCCACGAACATCGCCAAGAAGCCGTAAAAGATCATCAAGTGCATCGGCGCCCCGCTTCGGGGGCGGCTCGACCGGACTTTTCGCTGGAAGAGAATGTACTGAACGAGGTTTTTGATCGGCTGGCGCGGCCAGTCGATCGGCTTGCCCGAGCTCCATTTGCGGGCTCGATCCACGATCTGATAGGCCAGATAGGCCAACGAAACCGCCACCAGCACGTAAAACAGCACTTGCTGCCACGCCGGCATGTGCATGAAGATGGTGCGGGTCGGAGTACCAGCCGAAAAATCCTGCATCTTGAACGTACTTAGGTTCGGCCCAAATGCTCCAATTCCTTCGCGACCGACCAAATTGGCCGCTGAGAATCGTCCACGCTCGGAATGGAGTCGCCGGGATCGGCAATTTCGCTATACGATCTTTGCTGGTAACTCGGGGTAAGCGAGATTCCAGGCTTCCACGTCCATGACCACACTGGAAATCTGGTGCGTCCACGGATGGTTCTTCGAGGGAAACGCAGACCTGATCCTTTGTTGCCAAAAGGTGCCTAGCAAAGCCTTATCCAAGGGCTTGGGAGGCTCGAAAACCAAAACGAAAACGACCTTCGATGCTTGAAAACCGCCTGACCAAGCCAGGAATGCGGACGTTCCAAAGAACTTCGACCGCATCTCAAGTCCGAAAGACTCACTCGACATTTTCTCGATGAAGCTATCCCGCTGACCCTCCAGATGTTGAGCAGGGATCTGAGCGGCGTCCCAATGCTTCACTTCAATCCAAAGCCATTCCTGCGGGAGCCGGACTCGAAAGTCAACACCGTTCCAAATGAGGTTGCCTTCGCCGTCCTCATTGACCGGCCGATCATGCTTTTTGACCTCAAGCGCCTGCGAAAAGTCAAATTCGATGCCGCTTTCAACTACTTTGCTCACGGACGATTTTTCTCCCCGTAGCCCTCGCAAGCTCACGATCATAGAGCGAACTGTATTGGTCGAGGATGGCGTTCGGCACTAACTCGCTAAAGCTCGAGAACGAACTGACCTCGGTGCCGTTTGGGCCATGCCGAAGGCTGATGAAGCGCGCTTCATCATTGCCGAGCTGCAGATCAAGTTCTTTGAGGATGACGTAGCTGTGGGTCGCGAGGAAGACTTGGACACCAGCTCGCGACAAGGCGAGGATCGCACCCACAACTTCGTCCATCAAGATGGGGTTGAGATTGACTTCAGGCTCGTCCCAAAAGAGCGTGCTCCCCGGACCGAGCCACCCCGTTTGGACTAAGCGAATCAAAGTCGCGATCTTTCGAAGCCCCTCCGCGACAGACGGCATCGGCAAGCGAGTTGACTCGGTGGCCAAGTAAAACCGCTCGCCCTGGAGCTCAAGGGTTCCTCCGAGGATTGCGGTCAAGTCCGCGACGAGTTTCATTGCGGGCTCGTCCAGCTCTCTTTTTTCTGGGCTCAGCAGCAGACTGACGATCTCTCGATGAGTCAGATCAAAGTCAATCCTGTAGTTATCGAAGGTCGAGACAAACCCCTTGGTATGGGCCATCATATCGATCGCAGGAATGAAAACGGGCATCGAGCTTTGCTCTGGAATATCCCCAGAATAGAGGACGACCCCAAAGGAAGGAGTCGCGTTGCTTGAGATTTCTGGATCTTCTGACTCGATCAATGGTGGCATAGCTGAAATCCGCCACGTCGTGTCGCCAAATACTCCGCCAGCGTCTGCGCTTTCACGTCTCAATCCCCCATTTCGAATGAGCTGAGAGTTCGACTGATCGAGCTGAAAGACCATTACTAGCTGCGGATGCCCGTACCTCAGCCATGACAGGTGAACCGCATACAGGACTTTGAGGATGTGGGTCTTGCCGGTCCCGTTCTCGCCGATGATTGCGTTCACGCCAGGAACAAAGCTCAGCTTGGCGCGCTCGAACGCGGTGAAGTTCTCAAGCTCCAGTTCTTTGTGGGTCGGAAATGGTTGTTCGCTCACTGAATCCTCCTCACCAGAATACCGCGCGGCGCTTTTTGAGCGTTGCAGCTTGGCCGTGCCGGTGCCTCGATGGTGAGTAGGCCTCGACCCCACGCTCGGATCTCCGTCGAATTCCGCCGTTTCAAAGTCGAAAGTGGCATAGCTCCAAGAGAGTCGTGTTATGCTAAAGCTAACGTGAAGCTTGTCGTCGCGATTGTTCAGCAGCGAGATCGGGCCAAGATTGGGGATGAGCTCGTCAAAGCTGGGTTCAAATACACGGTCTTTGCCTCGCAAGGCGGGTTCTTAGGCCAATCGAGTGCGACGTTCTTGGTCGGGGTCGATCCGGAGGACGTTTCGGTCGTGGTGAAGCTCGTCCAGAGCTATTGTCAGTCCCGCGAGCAGCTGGTGAACATCGCTCCTTTCGATCTCCCCAATCCGGGTAGCCTGATCCCGAGCGCCGTCAACGTCCCGGTCGGGGGCGCGGTGGTTTTTGTTCTGGATGTTAGCGAGTTCCACCAGATTTGAACGAGAAAAGTGGCCCGGTTTAAGTCCGGCTCTTGACCTTGTCGATTCCATTTTTCGGGGCGGGGATCTGCCCCGCTCGGTCCTCTTGTTTGGGCCAGAGGGCAGCGGAACGCTGGATCTCGCGCGGCATCTGGCCCACTTTGCTTTGTGCCTCGATCCTCAGACGGGCGGGCCGTGTGGGGAGTGCAAAGCGTGTCGCGGGTTCCAGAACGGCAACGCCGTCGACTTTCAGCTGATCGCTCCTGCGGGGCGGCAATACATGATTCGCAACAGCGCCGTCGCCCGAGGAGCCGCCGATGATGACGAGTCGAGCACCGTCCCGATCCTGGACTTTTTCCGAACTCGTCCACTGGTCGCTCGGCACAAAGCGGTGCTGATCCACGACGCCCATCGCATGAACCTCGCCACCAGCAACGCCTTGCTGAAGACCCTCGAAGAGCCGATGCCTCATGCCAAGCTCATCCTGACGACCGAGTCCCCGAGCCAGCTCGCTCCGACAATCCTCTCTCGTTGCTTTCTCATCCGGTGCAGCCTGCCCGAGCGGCTGGATGAAGCGACCCCGATGGAGCGCATTTTCTCCGAAGGAAGCCCCGGCCGCTTGGACGCGATTCGGGCCCAACCTGGGCCGTATCAAGCTCTCTTTGAGGTTTTGGAGCGAATCGAGGGGGCGGATGCGCGAGCGGCCTTGCGCGTGGCCGAGCTCTTTCGAGCCGCGACCGAAAATCTCCCGACCCAAGGCGACCAAGGCGCGCGCTTTCGTCAGGCGGAATCCTTGAGGCTCCTCGCTGCTTATTGGCTCTGCCAACATCCCGACCGACCCGAGTCGCTGAGCCAAGTGATCGAGGCGCATCGCCGAACGCTCGGCAACGTGAATTTTGCCCTAGAGACCGACGCTCTCTTTACTGACCTCTTGCAGGTCCGGAGCTGATCGAGCCCCATGCCGACGGTTCAGTTCGAACATCTGGGCTCGTGCCCGCACACGGGGGCTCGGCGAGGCCGGCTTCACACCCCGCAGGGCACCGTCGAAACGCCGGCGTTTATGCCGGTCGGCACTCAAGGCACCGTCAAGACCGTCGGCTCTGAGGATCTTGAGGCCCTTGGCTTCGAGCTGATCTTGTCGAACACCTATCATCTGAGCCTTCGGCCGACGAGTGAGCTGGTCGAGAAGCTAGGCGGTCTGCATCGCTTTATGGGCTGGAGCGGCTCGATCCTCACGGATTCGGGCGGCTATCAGGTGATGAGTCTCTCGAAGATGCGCACGATCAGCGACGAGGGCGTTCGGTTCAAATCGCACCTCGATGGGTCCGAGCTTTTTTTGACTCCGGAGCGCTCCATCGAGATTCAGGGCGAGCTCGGAGTGGACATCAGCATGATGCTCGATGAGTGCCCGCCCTATCCGTGCACCCGAGATGAGGCGGCCCAGGCCATGCAGCGAACTCATCGATGGGCGTCGCGCAACCTCGCTGCTCGGAGAGAATCCCAAGCCGTCTTCGGCATTGTCCAAGGCGGGGTGCATGAAGACCTCCGCACTGAATCCGCCCAGTTCATGTCGGAGCTTCCGTTTGAAGGGTTTGCGATCGGCGGCGTCAGCGTCGGCGAGCCGACCGAGATGCAGTACCCGGTGGTCCGGCACACGGCCCCGCTGTTGCCCCGAGATCAAGTGCGCTACTTGATGGGGGTTGGCCATCCCCAAGACATTCTGCACGCGGTGGAATCAGGGGTGGACCTGTTTGATTGCGTCTTGCCCACGCGCATGGCTCGACACCACTGCCTCTACACGCTCCAGGGCCGGATCAATATTCTCAATCGCCAGTGGGCGGAGCACCCGGGCCCCGTCGATCCGGAGTCGGTCTTTCCGATGACGGAGCGGTACTCGGCGGCCTACCTTCGGCACCTCTTTAAGGCCCAAGAGCCTCTCGGAGCGCGGCTGGCGACGCTCCACAACTTGTCGTTTTACGCCCGGTTGATGCGCGAGATTCGGGATGCCATCGAGCAAGGGAGCTGGCCACAACTTCGGGAACGTTACGCCCAGGCCTAGTCGTAATCCCGAGCAAGAGAGGGCGACCGTGCCGATTGAATTGGGGTCCTGACGACTCGGAGCACCCTCTCTTGATGGTTCTGGTCAGACTAGACGCGGCCTGGATGGGAAGGTTCAGTGCCGGGCTGGTAAATTGTCGTTTATGGCTTCGGATGCGGGCATCTACGTCGGGCTAGGCGAATCGCCGGTCCACCTCTTGCCAAAGTACGCCAACCGGCACGGGCTGATTTCGGGGGCCACCGGCACTGGCAAAACCGTCACCCTCCAGACCTTGGCGGAGGGATTCTCGCGCCTCGGCGTGCCCGTCTTTTTGGCCGATGTGAAAGGGGATCTGAGCGGCATGCTCCAACCGGGCGGCGGCAAACCGGTTTTCGAAGAGCGAGCGCAACAGATTGGCTATACCGACTACACCCATGCGGGATATCCCGTCGTTTTTTGGGATGTGTTCGGCCGACAAGGCCATCCGGTCCGGGCCACGATTTCGGAAATGGGGCCCCTGCTTTTGGCCCGACTCTTGGAGCTGAATGACGTCCAAGAAGGTGTCCTCAATGTCGCCTTTAAGGTCGCCGACGATCACGGGCTGTTGCTCATCGACCTCAAGGACTTGCGGGCGATGCTCACGTTTTTGGCGGAGAACTCCGAATCCATCGCGGTGGAGTATGGCAATGTCAGCACGGCGTCGATTGCGGCGATTCAGCGAGCCCTGCTGGTGCTCGAACAACAAGGGGCTGAGCAGTTCTTTGGCGAACCGGCTTTGCGCCTGGCGGACCTGATTCAGCAAGGACCGGATGGGCGCGGCCAAATCAACATCTTGGCCGCCAGCGAGCTGATGATGAACCCCCGGCTGTACGCCACCTTCTTGCTCTGGATGCTGAGCGAGCTTTTCGAGGAGCTCCCCGAGGCGGGGGACCTGCCTGCACCCAAGCTCGCCTTCTTCTTCGACGAGGCGCACCTGCTTTTTAATGATGCCCCCAAAGCGTTGCTGAACCAGATCGAACAAGTCGTCCGGCTCATTCGGTCCAAAGGGGTCGGCATCTACTTTGTCACCCAAAACCCGATCGACATTCCTGACACTGTGCTCGGACAACTCGGCAATCGAGTTCAGCACGCGCTTCGAGCGTTCACTCCAAGAGACCAAAAGGCGGTCAAAGTTGCTGCCGAGACTTTTCGCGCAAACCCCAAGTTCGACACCGCCCAAGTGATCACCGAGCTCGGGATCGGCGAGGCACTCTGCTCGGTCTTAGATGCCAAGGGTTCCCCAACCGTCGTCGAGCGGACCTTGATCGCGCCGCCGCAGTCTCGGGTCGGACCCGCGGATGCCGATGCGATCGATCGAGCGCGAAACCAAAGCCCGTTCCGAGGCGCTTATGACCAGCCCATCGACCGCGAAAGCGCGTTTGAAAAGCTGAAGGCGCGAGTGGAAGAGGCGCCGGCGCCTCCGCCTCCGGTTCAGCAAGAGTGGAACGTTCAGCCGCCCGATTTTCGCGAAGCCCCGGCCCCGAAGGCTTCCCGAGCCCCTAGTCGGCGGAGCGATTCGCCGCTGGAGTCCATGACCAAGAGTCTTCTTCGCGGAGCGGCGTCACAACTCGGCCGCTCTCTGGTTCGTGGGCTCTTGGGCGGGCTTTCAGGTCGGCGTCGCTAAGCTATTCGAGGTACTCGTCTTCGAATCGCTCAGGATTCTTTTTTCGAGCTCGCTTGTCGCTGATCCGGACGGCCCACACGCTCACAAAAAAGAGGAGCGTCAGCGGAATCGCCATCATGAGCATCGAGGGGATGTCGTTGCTCGGCGTGATGAGCCCCGCCAGGAAGAAGATGATGACGGTCGCTTGCTTCCAGTATTGCGATAGGGTCTGCGGCCCGAGAATGCCGATCTTCGCCAGGACAAAGACTAAGATCGGAAGCTGAAATCCGAGCCCAAACGCCAACATCATCTTGAGGATGAAGAAGACGAGGGTGCCGGGCTCTTGGTAAAGGGCCGCCCCCGCATAGTCTTGGAGGTAGCTCATGAACCAGTTGAGCGCGCTCGGGATGATCAGCCAGCAGAACGTCGCGCCCATGGCGAAAAGGCCGATGCTGAGCGGGACCGCGACTTTGAGCGGCTTTTTTTCGTGCGGCTTCAGGGCCGGGGAGACGAATCCCCACAATTGACCCACGACAAAAGGCAGTACGAGCACCAAGCCGATGAAGAACGAGAGTCGGAGCTTGAGCATGAACGGGTCGGCGAAGTTGCGAAACGCCTCCTTGATGTCCAGTGTTTTTTTGAACTCGATCAGGTTGGCTTCGGCGACAGCCTGAAGGTGAGCATAGACGGGGACATGCAAGAACCACCCGACGACCCAGCCTCCCACGAGCAACAAGAGAACCCGCACGAGGCGGGTTCGAAGCTCTTCGAGATGGTCTCCCAGAGGCAAGCGGAACTCCTCGGGGTCCGAGAAGTTCCGCTTCGATTTCGATTCGCGCGAACCCAGTCGCACGGCTGGATTATCGCTCCAGGATCATGATGTCTTGGATGCGTTGGCGGACATAAAGGGTTTGCGCGCCGCCCCCGGTCGAACCGGTTCGGCCGCCTTGGGCACCGCCAAGTCCGCCTGCCCCTCGGTCTCCACCTCGGCCACCCGGTGACAGCGTGCCTCCGCCGCCTTGGCCGCCACCTCCGCCGCCTTGCTCAAGACCTTGGCCTCCGGCGGCTTGTCGTTGGTCGCGAGGAAGGTTGGGTCCAATTCGGTCATCGTTGTTGATGATTCCCGAGCCACCGCCCGAGCCTCCTCCGGCGGTCGGGGCGCCGCCCCCGGCACCGCCACCACCCGCACCGTCGGCTCGTTGGTCGATGGTGATGGTGCGCTCAATTCGAGTCGGCATTCCAAGGCCCAGATCAAACCAGACCAACTCCTCGAATTCGACCGCTTGGGGACCCAATGCTTGGGCCAACGCAGCGTTGGCTCCTTGGCCAGCGCCTTGGGCGAAGCTGACTCGGATTCGAGCGGTTGGTCGGCCATCGGTGTATTCGATGCTCTCTAAGGTCGCTCTCGATTCGGCTGGCCTCGTAAATTTGTTTTGCTCGTAGAGCCTTTCAAGGTCGATGTCGGGAATCAAGAACGGGGCCGCCCATCGGTCGCCGGGGCGGACTGCCCGGGAGGGAAGAACCGGCAACGGCAAGTAAGCGAATAGGTCGAGTCGCGAACCTTCGCCCACGCTCCCTTCCAAAGGAATATAGAACGGGGCAGAGCCAAAAATTTCGCGACCGGTGTCGGTCAAACGGGTATAGATCGGAGCGAGCTCAAAGTCGAGGTAGCGTCGTCCTTCGGGGTTGACGTTGGTTCGCAGGAAGACATAGTCCTTGCCCTTGAGCGGGAGGGGTTGCATCCGGACGAGGCCCTCATAACCGCCTTTGACCGGATATCGATTCTCCATCGCATAGAGGTAGCGAAGGGGCTCAGAATCGAGCGGCAGTTCGGCGGCACGGCTTCCGGCCCGTCGCTGAGCTTCGGTGATCGTGGCGATGATCTGCCGTCGATTGACGGTATAGCTGAACTCGCGACCGGGTTGGAACTTGTATCGGATTTGGACCCCGTCCGCTGGAATCTTGATGCTGGTGACGTTGTCGAGGTTCACCTCGATTGAGGAGCGGTTCAAAATCCGCGCCGTCTCCCCGAGATCGGCATAGAGAACAACTTCGACGGACATCTTGCCGTCGGCAATTTTTCGACCCTTGGTGTCGAGCTGGTAGACCAGATCGCCACTCTCGCCCGGGGCCACGGCCTCTAAGAACTTGCCGTTGACCCAAATCCCCACGTAAACGCTGGTGCGAGGCACGTCGCTGGGGATCGAGATTCGGATCGGCACCGTTTCTCGGACCGTCGCGCCGTCCAAGGGGCGGCGGATGGTGAAATTGCTCTGGCTAAACGCCGAGGCCACCAAGGCCCAGGCTAAGACGATTCCCAATGCTCGCTTCACGTTGATTCGATTCCTCCGACTACGAACGTTATCGGTTCCTTTTAGAACCTGACGCAGTTCGAGGACCGAGTGTTACACACCCCGGTCCAACATTCCTCCGTCCATAATACTTGACGAATGCCCTCGTCTTTCGACCCCTCAACCCTGAATCCTGAGCAAAAACGTGCCGTTGAGCATCCGGGAGGCCCTCTTTTGGTCTTTGCTGGGGCTGGATCGGGCAAAACCCGAGTCATCACCTGTCGAATCGCGAGATTGATCGAAGAGGGTGTATCGCCGTTTCGGATCCTCGCCGTGACGTTTACCAACAAGGCCGCTCGCGAAATGCGCGAGAGGATCGAGCAGATGGTGGGCAGCCAAGGCCGCGGTCTTTGGATGGGCACTTTCCACTCGATCTGCGCCCGAATTCTCCGGATGGAAGGGGCCGAGATCGGGCTGAGCCGCGACTTTGTGGTTTACGATGACTCCGACCAGATGTCGTTGGTCAAGGAGCTGATCAAGCAAAAAGGTCTCGACGACAAGGTGATTCAACCTCGGGCGGTGCTCTCGATGATCAGCAACGCGAAGGAGCGACTCTTGAGCCCCAAAAAGTACTCAGAGCTCGCAGGAACCTATGTCGAAAGTCGCGTGGCCGAGCTGTATCCACTCTATCAGGCCGCCCTCCAGCGCGCAAACGCCCTCGATTTTGACGACCTCATCGGCGAAACCGTCCGGCTGATGGAGACCTGTCCGACCGTCGCCGAAAAGCTCCAAGAGCGGTTCTTGCACGTGCTGGTGGACGAATATCAAGACGTGAACCTGGCTCAGTTCCGGCTCGCCGAGCTCTTTGCGGCTCGGCACCGAAACATCACGATCGTCGGGGATGATGACCAGAGCATTTATGGCTGGCGAGGCGCCGATGTGAGCTTGATGCTCCGATTCAGCAGCGACTACCCCGACGCAACCATCATCACGCTCAGCCAAAATTATCGCTCGACCCAGAACATCCTCACCGCCGCGCACGAGATCATTCGGCACAACCGACACCGGGCCGATAAAAAAATCTGGACTTCGAACCAGGACGGAGCGAAGGTCACGCTCACCGAGGCGGGTACGGAAAATGATGAGGCGATCCTCATCGCCGACCGAATTCAGGCTCAGGTCCGAAGCGGAGAGCGGAGTTATTCCGACTTTGCCGTGCTTTATCGAACCAATGCTCAATCCCGGGTGGTGGAAGAGGCGTTCCTCACGATGCGGGTGCCTCACGTTCTGATCGGGGGCCAGCGATTCTACGAACGCAAAGAGATTAAGGACATGCTCGCCTTTTTGCGAGTTGTCCTGAATCCTCAAGACATGATCTCGCTCCGGCGGGTGATCAACGTGCCGCCCCGAGGGATCGGCGCAAGTTCGTTGGACTTTATGGAGGACTGGTCGTTTCGCCGAGACGTCCCCTTGTGGGACGCCTTGAATGAGCAGAGCGTCCAGGCGGAGTTGACCAAAAAATCGTCGATGGGGCTGCGAAAATTCCTCGGGATCATCGACGAAGGCCAGCGCAAAGCCCAAGAACTGGGGCGAGTGACTCCGGTGCTGAAGCACGTCTACACGGCCAGCGGCTACCAACAAACCCTCCAGGAAGACCGAAGCGATGAGTCGATTGCTCGACAGGAGAACATTCTCGAACTCATCCGCGTGACCGAAGAGTACGACGCGAGCGCCGAAGAGCCGAGTCTCTCGGGATTTTTGGAGCAAGTCGCCCTCATCGCAGATGTTGATAGCCTCAATGAAACCGGTGAGGCCGTCACCCTCATGACTCTGCACTCTAGCAAGGGCCTTGAGTTTCCGGTGGTGTTCATGGTCGGGATGGAGGAAGGCGTCTTTCCGCACTCCCGGTCGCTGGGGAGCGAGCGCGAGATGGAAGAGGAGCGAAGGTTGGCCTATGTGGGGATGACGCGGGCGCGCGAGGCGCTCCACCTGCTGCATGCCCGGCGTCGGTCGTTGTTTGGCCAGCCAAATTTCAACCGTCGGAGTCGATTTTTGGATGACTTACCCCCCGAGTGGTTGGACACCTTAGACCCGAATGGCCAGTACTCTCGTCCCGATGGGCTCGTGTCCGTGCGAGCAGACCGCACCGGGGCCTATGCCGTCGTCGAAGCCACGCCCGCCCCGACGCGGGCTCCCTCTTGGAAGCCGCCTTTCGATGTCGGCCAGCGCGTGCGCCACCAAAAGTTCGGGGTCGGCGTCGTGATTGCCTGTTCGCCGGTCAGCAACGACACCGAAGTGACGGTCGCCTTCCCGGGCGTGGTCGGAGTCAAAAAGCTCCTCCAAAGCTTCGCGAAGCTGGAGGTCAATGAATGACCTCGCCGCGCCAAATCCGGCCGCAGGTTGTCTTGCTCGGACTGGCTCTTGGCCTCGGAGCGGTTTGTGCGGGAAACCTCAGCGGATGCGCTCGGAGCAGCTCGCCCATGTATCCGTTTGAGCCTGGTCATCGTTGGACTTACTCGGTGCGAGCGGGCTTCCTGACCCGGGTTGAGGAGGTCAAGGTGCTCGGCCCGGCGACCGTCGCCGGCGGCCCGGGCTGGATACTCGGCGGTGAGATGGGGCGATCTCGGCTGGCTTGGCAAAACCAGGTCTTGGTCGCCGAGGAGCTCCCCGGGACTCGGTTGAGCCCGCCCTTGCCGATTCTCGACCTCCAGCAACAACCGGGGACCGTTCGCCGCTGGCGCGGCATTCTCACCGCCAATGGTCGGCCCTTCGAAGCGACCGCCGAGCTAACGATGGCCTCGACAAAGCTGAAAATTGCCGGTCGAGATGCCCCGACCTCAAAGACCACGCTCGTGCTCAAGCTCGAAGACCGCTCGGTAGAACTCATCAGTTGGTACATCGAGGGCACCGGGCTGGTCAGGCAAGAACAGCGGACCAACGGCCTGCAAGATCGAGCTTTGGAGTACTTGACCGGTCCCTAATTGGCTTAATCGTTCGTTAACTGTGGCTCCGCAAAATGGGCGGCATGAAGCGGTTGGTCTCCTTGTTTGTTCTCGTCGTGGCTGGGGTTTTGGCCCAGGCCCAAGGCAACGTCATCTTCATCCATCCTGACGGGACCGGCGTCAATACTTGGGGCGCCGCGCGGATGCGATGGGTGGGCCCGGATGGAATGTTGAACTGGGACCGACTGGAGCGGATCGGAGTCTATCGCGGCCACCTCAAGGACTCGGCTCAAGCCAGCAGCAACGGCGGAGGCACCGCCCATGCCTATGGGGTCCGGCCGACCGCCGCCGCTTTTGGCATCGACGAAGGCAAGCAACTGGTCGCCGCCTCGGGCAAGCCGCTGCCGCTCATGCGCGAAGCCCTTCAGGCCGGACTCGCAGCCGGGGTCATTAACTCAGCGAGCGTGACCGACGCGGGAACCGGAGTCTTTTTGGCCGCGACCGCATCGCGTCGAGAGCACGCCGAGATCGCGCGGCAGATGCTTGCTGCAGGTCCGCAAGTCATCTTGGGCGGAGGCGAGCGTTGGTTCCTGCCGAAAGGGACCCCCGGCCGACACGGCGAAGGCGCCCGCGAAGACGGCAAGAACCTGATCGAGGAGGCTCGCAAGGCGGGCTACACCGTTGTCTTCACTCGCGACGAATTGCTGAAAGCTTCTCCGCAAACGAAGAAGATCCTCGGACTCTTCGCGAGCGACTCGATCTTCAACGACCAGTCCGAAGAGGCGCTCGCCGAGAAGAAGCTCCCTCTGTTCAAAGACGGTGCCCCCACCATGGCCGAGAATCTGCGAGTCGCGCTCCAGGTTTTTGCCGCCAACAAGAAGCAGTTCTTCCTGGTCGCTGAGGAAGAAGGGAGCGATAACTTTGCGGGAGAGAACAACGCCTCCGGCGTCCTAGAGTCGCTTCGCCGAGCCGACGAGGCGATCGGGGTTGCGCTCGAATTCGCCGCCAAAGATCGAAAGACCCTGGTGCTCTATGCGTCTGACTCCGATTGCGCCGGGATGCAAGTCAAGAACGCCGCCGCGGGCGAAGTTCTGCCCGAAAAGGACTCTGAAAACGGCGCTCCTATCGACGGTCGGTCCGGCTCGAAGTCTTTGCCGTTCTTGTCTCCCGCCGATCAGTTCGGGCGGCAGCACTCGTTCTCGATCCGATGGGCGGCCGGGGGTGACCTCCAAGGCGGCATCGTCGCCCGCGCGAGCGGCTACGGTAGTCAGTGGCTCCCTTCGAGCGTGTGGAACACGGACATCTACAAGCTCATGTACCGCGTCCTCATGAATCGCGAGATTCGCAAGAACTAAGTAATATTGGGGTCATGACCTCACTCTTGCTGGCGGGCATCCTGATTCAACCCGTCGCTCGGACTCAGACCCTCCTCGATTTCGAGGCGGGTCCGCTCAACCAAGCGGTGCAAGCGGCCGGAACCGTCCGGGTGAGCCGAACTTTGAACCCCGAAGGAGGCCCCAAAGGCTCCTCCATTGAGGTGAAAGCCGAAGCGAATGCGATCGTCGCCGGGCGACTCGGCCTCTTGCCGCCGAACATCGACGACGTCGTCCTCTTCTCGTTTTGGGTGTATCGGTCGGACAAAGAGGTCCAAGCCCGGCCCCAAAGTGCCCTCGACCTGGTCTTTCTGGAGGAGGATGGCCGGACCCGGTTTCGTCGGCGAGTCGACCTGAATCACTCCGGTTGGAAGCAGATCCGCGTTGCCCCCAAGTGGATGGCTCCAGATTCCGGCCGCATCCCCTTGTGGTCGAAGATCAAGCGATTTGGGTTCAGCTTTCGAGGCACCACCGAGATTTTGATCGACGACGTGTCGGTCGAGATCGGTGAAAAAGGGCGAGGCCAGCTCGTTCCCCAGGACCTGTGGGCGCCCGCCTTTCCGAACACCGTGGCCGCCAAGATTTTCCGAGTCGAATCGGCCCGGCGGGTTTTGGTCACTGACGTTGCAGCGGCGGACCTCAAGCGACTCGATCAGGAGTTTGCCCAAGTCGATGCTCTGCTCGAAAAGCGAGTGGGAGACTGGGTGGCCAACCCACGTCCGCCCGTATTGATCTTGTTCGGTCAGGAGTCCGAATACAAGGCTTACCCTCCCGTCTTGGCGAGCCTTTTTAATCGAGTCGCCAGCCCGCCCACCAGCGATGGGTTCACGCTCCTGGGGGTCGCCACCGGCACCTGGTCGCCCGAAAAGGGCGGTATCCAACGGCCCAGCTTGATTCATGAATACGCTCATGCCGCTCTGGAACAGAATGCGCTCTTGCAAAACCGGGGCGAATGGCTCCAGGAAGGCCTCGCCTCTCAGATTCAGTTGGAGCTCCGCCCGCAAAAGGACTTCGCTGCCCTCGTCAAGCGGGGGCTGAGCGACCCGTCGATCCGGATGCCTTGGTCGCGACTGACCGATGGCGATTCGATCGGGCCGGAATTCTATTGGCAAGCTCTGACTTTGGTGGAAACTCTGCAGACCGCCCCGAAGTTCAAAGACCGTTGGAGCACCCTGATGCAGGCGGTTCGGCTGACCGGCTCGACGCGACTGGAGACCTTCCTCAAGTCGATCTACAGCGTCGACTGGGGCGAACTCGAAGCCGCCTGGCTCACACACTGCCGCACCAAATACCGCTAACCCATCCTCGCTTGATTGTAGTGGGCGATGAGATGATCGGCGCGCTCAAGGGGAGCCGCTGCTCGAGCGTTATCGCCGCTCCTAGTCCTTGACCCTTGTCCCACACGACCGTGTGCCCCCAGCAGGAGGCTCTCCCTCGATCCTGCGCCTCCATCTCGTGGCCTGAGCCCCCTCCAGGTCGAGGTACCTGGGCGGCGAGCGACTCTATGTTCGACGTGGACCCGGGGTGCGAGTTGGTGGCCGCGCCGCTCACAGCGTCCCGCTTTTCGCTCCGGCGTTGCCGTCCGGGTCGCTGGGATCTGAGTCCGCCGCGGGTCTGTGCGGGGACGCCCGGATCGCGGTCCTTTCCGGGCTGTTCGTTCATCGGCATCGGTTTTCTCCCGGGCGGAGGGCCTTCGCTGGAATCTCACTGGTTCCTTGGGCCCTGGGGAGGCTCGGAGGTTCGGAGGGGCCGGGTCATCGCCCCCGCCCCTCCGAACTGCCGAATTCCCCAACATGGCGGAAGTCCGGACGCTGGGTGGCTCGGAGGTCCGGGAAAAACTCCCGAACCCACGAACTCCCGAACCAGGTTCATTGGATGTCGGCCCTTCAGGCCTCCCGAACTGCCGAACTCCCGAACTTTTAGGAAGTCCGGACGCTCGGTGGCTCGGAGGTCCGGGAAAAACTCCCGAACCCCCTAACTTCCGAACTCCCGAACCCCCGAACCTTGCTTCAATCGACCCAGCTGGTCAGGGTGGCGGTTTTC
>ERZ761609.1520-NODE-1520-length-20005-cov-26.794035_pt1 | contig 20005 bp, 17 predicted proteins | sample MGYA00511163_ERZ761609 | MGnify/ENA primary metagenome ERZ761609 (study PRJEB28899, sample SAMN02445070) | bioreactor sludge metagenome | biome: EBPR sludge | place: Australia: Brisbane, Thorneside Wastewater Treatment Plant | collected 2011-12-16 ... | reverse complement strand
ATCTGATCTCGCCTTCTCCCACTGGTCGGTGCCGAGCTTGTGCAGCGGCGCCGCGCCTTCGCCGGCGCCGCTGTAGCGCGAGATCAGATGCAGGTTGGCGACCGGCACGTAGAGCTTGTCGCCCTTGGCGTATTCGAGTTGCAGGAACTCAGTGTCGCCGTCGCCGAGGTCCATGTTGATCAGGCCGAGGTACTGGCCGACGCCATACTGCGCGTGCACCACCGGATCGCCGGGCTTGAGCTCGGAGAGGTCGCGCAGCAGGTTGTCGATCTGGGTGGCGCGGGCTTCGCGCGCGCGCCGGGTCTTCGGCGGGATGGCGTAGAGCTCGGTTTCGGTGATGACGGCGATCCGCCCGTCGCTGCTGACGAAGCCTTCAGCGAGTGGGCCGTGGGTAAGCAGGATGCGATCGGCGTGCTGCCGGCAATCGGCCCAGCTTCCGCACAACGCGGCGTGGAGGCCGTGTTCGGACAGATATTCGTGCAGGGTTTCGCGTCGTCCGGCCGACGGCGCGACGATCAGCGTCCTGCCCTGGAAGCCGTCAATGAAGTCCTGCAACTTGGCGACCGGGCGGGCTTCACGGCGGTCGACCGAAATGGGTGGGACACGGCGGGCGAGGCCGTCGCCGGTTTGTTCGACATCCAGTCGATCATGGGCCTTGGCCAGGCTGAAAAAGGTGTCGGTCGGCAGGAACAGGTCGGCCGGCGGTAGCAGCGGACGGTCCTTGTCGCCCGACAACAGGCGGTAACGGCCTTGCGCGTCGGCCCAGAACGCCTGGCCCGCGGGGTCGAGCGCGCCGTGCGCCACCAGCCGCGTGGCAGCGGGCAGATAATCGAACAGCGTCGCCGTTGCCTCGAAAAACAGCGGCAGGTAGTACTCGATGCCGGCCGGCGCAAGGCCGTTGCTGACATCCTTGTACAGCTTGGACTTGGACGGGTCGCCCTCGAAACGCTCGCGGAAATTCTGCCGGAAGCGGGTGATGCCGGCTTCGTCGAAGGGGAATTCGCGCGCCGGCAGCAGGCGGATTTCGCTCACCGGATAGATGCTGCGCTGGGTGTCGATGTCGAACGCGCGCAGTGTCTCGATTTCGTTGTCGAACAGGTCGATGCGGTAGGGCAGCGCGCTGCCCATGGGGAACAGGTCGATCAGCCCCCCGCGGACGCTGAATTCGCCCGGCGCGAATACCTGATTCACATGCGTATAGCCGCCCAGCGCCATCTGCGCGCGGAAGGCGGTTTCGTCGAGGGTGTCCTTCTGCTTGAGGAAGAAAGTGTGGGCGGCGAGGAAGGCCGGCGGCGCCAGCCGGTACAGCGCGGTGGACAGCGCGACCACGGCGATGTCGAATTCACCGCGCGAAATCTGGTACAGCGTCGCCAGCCGCTCGGAAATAAGGTCCGGGTGAGGCGAAAACGTGTCGTAGGGCAGGGTTTCCCAATCGGGAAAAGCGCACACCCGCAACTCGGGGTCGAACCAGCGCAGTTCCTCGGCCAGCCGGTTGGCGTCCCACGCGCTGGCGCATACCACGGCCAACGGCGCGGCATGGCGCGCCAGTTCGGCCAGATAAAGCGCATCGGCGGCGCCGGCGAGACCGGACTGGCTGTGCAGGGGGCCGGAAGGCCGGGAAGCAGGGGAGAAGAACGTCATGCAAATAACGGGATTATCCTAGAAACGGCAGCCGGGCGCATCCGCAGTGCGGAGGCGGGTCGGGGGCAGGTATAATGCCCGCCTTTCCCGTTCAGCCCCTGATATTCCATGAGTCTCGACCGCGTCAGTTCCGGCCGCAACCTGCCGGATGATTTCAATGTCATCATCGAAATTCCCGCCCACGGCGAACCCATCAAGTACGAAGTCGACAAGGAATCCGGCGCCATGTTCGTCGACCGTTTCATGTCGACTGCCATGCACTATCCCTGCAACTACGGCTACATTCCGCACACCCTGTCGGAAGATGGCGATCCGGTCGACGTGCTGGCGGTGACGCCGATCCCGCTGATCACCGGCGTGGTGGTGCGCTGCCGCCCCATCGGCATGCTGAAGATGACCGACGAAGCCGGCGTCGACGCCAAGCTGCTGGCAGTGCCGGTCGACAAGCTGTGCGGTCTCTACAAGGACGTCAACAAGCCGGAAGATTTGCAGGCCCTGCTACGGGCACAGATCGCCCACTTCTTCGAGCATTACAAGGATCTCGAGAATGGCAAGTGGGTCAAGATCGAAGGCTGGGCCGGCGTTGACGATGCCCGCGCCGAAATCCTCGCTGGCGTCGAGCGCTATCGCAACGCCGCAGAAAAGCCGGCGTTCTGAGTAACAAGGTGCAAGATACAAGATTCAAGGAAAACCGGTTCCTTGGCGCCTGCAACTTGAAACTTGTCTCTTGAGTCCTGCATCTATATGAAAATCTGCATTCTCTCCGACTCCCACGACAACCGGCGCCTGCTGGGCGCGGCGGTCGAACACGCCAAGACACACGGGGCGGAGGCGGTGCTGCACTGCGGCGACGTGGTCGCGCCGACCACGCTGCGCGTGCTGCAGAAATACGAGCTGCCGGTGCACGTCATCCACGGCAACAATACCGGCGATCTCTACAACATGAGCCGGCTCGCTGCCGAGCCCAACAGCGTGATCCGCTACCACGGCCAGGATGCCGCGTTCACGCTGGCCGATCGCGCACTGTTCCTGGTGCATTACCCGCATTATGCCCACGCGCTCGCCTGCACCGGCGACTACGATCTGGTGTGCTGCGGCCACGATCACAAGTCCAGTATCTCGCAAGTGGCCACCGTCAAAGGCGGACATGCCTGGCTGATCAATCCGGGCACCGTCGGTGGCGTCGGCGCACCCCCCACCTACATCATGGCCGACCTCGCCGCAATGCAGTTCGAGATCGTCGCCATTGAGGCGGCGCCGGCCTCGGTGCTGCCGCCTGTCACGCCGCACGTCTAGGGCGCGCCAATACTTCTTCGCACAGCGCGGTCTGGGGTGCACGGGGCGGAGGGAATAAAAAACGGGGCATGACGCCCCGTTTTTTATGCTGCTGTCCGTGCGTTCTTATTTCGCAGGCTTGACCGTGGTCAGCCCCAGCACTTCCCAGTCCTGCATGCCGCCCCGGTACCATTTGATTTTATTCGCTGGGTAGCCGATTTTCAGCAGGCCTTTGATGTTGGTCGGCGACTGGCCGCACCAGGGGCCGTTGCAGAACATGACGACGGTTTTGGCATTGTCGAACGTGTAGAAGCCGTCCTGGTTCTTGACGCCTAAATGCTTTTCAAGAATTTCCTGCACGGTGATGGGATCCGACTTGCCGATGTTGAGTTTATCCCACGGAATGTTGACCGCACCGGGGATCGTGCCTTTTTCAACCCAGTCAGGCGTACGCGAATCCACCACGATGATGGATTTGTCGCCGTCGCTCATTTTTTTCAGGTAATGAATGATCTCAAGTTCACCGATGGTATCGACGCCGGTCGCCAGTTCGCCTGGCTGAATGCAGAAAGGCGGGCATTTGCGCGAGGTCTTGGCGAAATCGGGATTGATGGTGTTTTTCTGATCCTGATTGCGCATGATCGCGACTTTCTGGCCGTCATGCATCACCTCGACCGAAGGCAGGTCGGCGGTGAGGTTGACCTCCAGTGCGCTGGCCGCCATGGGCATGGCGAGAGCAGTGAACAGAGTGGATACGGCGAATAGGGTGCGAAGCTTCATTGTGTCTCCTGGACTGTGCTGGGCGAGCAATGGCGACAGATTGTCAATTGCAAGCCGGTTCTTCTTTGGTTTCGGTCGTGCTGCTTTGCGCTGAATTTGTACTGGCGGCGTTCTCCTTGGGCTTGGCTGGATTTTCAGAAGTGGTTGCGACAGTTGGTCCGGCCTGCTGCGTTTCGGCATCGTCTGCTGCATGGGCGATACCGGAGGCCAGATACAGCATGGCTGAGATCATGCAAAATAAGCTGGATATTTTCGTCATCCTGTCTCCTCAGGGTATTCAATGCGTGACTTGCGGGTAGCTGATCGGGTGAGTACCTTTTGCCTGCACCAGTAAGCATCTTGTGTGCCAGTGCCTTATTTGTTTGATTACAAATGGATTCAAGTTTTCCTGCAGAGAAAAGATGACAATATCGTCAGACAAAAAGTCAGATTGTCATGACACATGCCGCAGGGAGCGCGACTGAACCGGATCGTGCGGCCCAGCGTAACGATGGAATGGGCTTGCGCGAATGGGGGCGCTCTCCTGCGACGGATGGGCTGCCCGGTTTCATGAAAAGCATATAGGCGTGTGTCAGATCGTTTTCCTTGCGCCCGCTTTCCACACAGACCGTGTGGCGCAGCCTTAAGCACTTCCCCTTATTCACGCATAGAAAACTTCGATTGAAATTGCGCACTTGCCCGTGGCGGCGGGCATGGCCTTAGGGGTACTATTTCAGATGTCGAATTCGGGTTTTAAAACCCGCTATCCGGGCAGGGACGTCCCGGATGGTTATTCAAAAATTTTGCATCCATCTGTTGGAGAAAACAATGACGGAACATGTTGCAACCAACGAGACCATACTCGTGGTCGGCGGCGGGATTTCCGGCATGACCGCCGCGCTCGAAGCGGCCGAAACCGGCAAGAACGTCGTCCTGGTTGAGAAGAACCCTGCACTGGGCGGACGCACCTCCCAGCTGTATCGCTACTTTCCCAAGCTGTGCCATCCCGTATGCGGACTGGAAATCAACCTGCGCCGCCTCAAGAACAACCCCCGCGTGCGGGTGCTGACGCTGGCCGAAGTGGGCGGTATCGAAGGCGACGCCGGCAACTACACCGTCACCGTCAAGGTCAAGCCGCGCTACGTGAACGAAAACTGCACCGCCTGCGGCGACTGCGGACGCGCGGTCGAAACGATGGTGGACGACCCGTTCAACTACAACCTGGGCCAGCACAAGGCCGCCTACCTGCCGAACGCGATGGCCTATCCGCAGCGCTACGTGCTGGACCCGGCGATCATCGGCAGCGCCGACGCCGAGCGGGCAAAAGCCGCGTGCAAGTACGGCGCGATCGACCTCGATATGCAGGAGGAGACGATCCAGGTCAAGGCCGGTGCAGTGATCTGGGCGACCGGCTGGCAGCCCTACGACGCGGCGAAGATACAGCCCTACGGTTACGGCCGCTTCAAGAACGTCATCACCAGCGTCGAATTCGAGCGTCTGGCCGACATCCACGGCCCCACCGGCGGCAAGATCCTGCGTCCGTCCGACGGCAAGGAAGCGAAGAACATCGCCTTCATCCAGTGCGCCGGCTCGCGCGACGAGAACCATCTGCGCCACTGCTCGCGCATCTGCTGCATGGCGTCGCTGAAGCAGACGCATTACGTGCGCGAGAAGTATCCGGAAGACGGCAAGTCGACCATCTACTACATCGACATCCGCGCCATCGACCGTTTCGAGGATTTCTACCAGAAGGTCCAGGCCGATCCGTCTGTCACCTTCATCAAATCCAAGGTCGCCAAGATCACCGAAGACGAGCACGGCAATGCGGTGTGCCATGGCGTCAACACCGAAGGCTACAAGCGCTACACCACGCCGCACGACCTGGTGGTGCTGGCGATCGGCATGGAGCCCTCGGTCAAGGGCATCAACATCCCCGGCCACATCGTGGCGGATTCGAGCGGTTTCATCGAAGCCGACCCGGCCAACGGCGCCGTGTTCGGCGCCGGCTGCGCGTCGAATGCGCTGGACGTGAACCGTGCCGTGCAATCGGCCACCGCGGCGGCACTGCGCGCCATCCAGGTGGTCAACAAAGTAGCAAAGGCGGAGGCTTAAACAATGGCTGACATCAAAGTCGCAGCGTATATCTGCAAGGGCTGCGGACTCGGCGAGCGCCTCGACACCGACGCGCTGGTCAAGATCGCACAGAAGGACGGCAAGGTGCCGCTGGCGAAGTCGCACGATTTCCTGTGCAACGCCGACGGCGTGGCGATGATCAGGAACGACATCGCCAACGAGGGCGTGACCCATGTCATGATCGGCGCCTGCTCGCGCCGCGCCAAGACCGAAGCATTCTTCTTCCCCGAAAACGCGGTGGCGCGCGCCAACCTGCGCGAGGGCGTGATCTGGATCCGCCCCGACACCGACGAGGCGCGCGAGACCACCCAGGAAATGGCGGAAGACTACATCCGCATGGGCTGCGCCGAAGTGAAAGCAATGACCGCGCCCGGCGGCAACGCCAACACCGGCAGCAGCAAGACCCTGCTGGTGGTGGGCGGCGGCGTCACCGGCATGACCACCGCGATCGAAGCGTCGAAGACCGGCTACCCGGTGGTGCTGGTGGAAAAGTCCGGCGCGCTCGGCGGCTGGGCTGCCAAGCTCTACAAGCGCGTGCCGGTGCACGAGCCGTACAAGTCCCCGATGGATACCGGCGTGGCCGATCTGGCTTCGCAGGTGATGGGCGACAGCAACATCAAGGTCTACCTCAACGCGACTGTCGCCAAGACCGACGGCGCGCCGGGACGCTTCGTGGTCGACATCGCCACCGAATCGGGCGCGACCCACACCGAGGACATCGGCGCCATCGTGCAGGCGACCGGTTTCACCCTGTACGACATGAACAAGCTGCCGGAGCTTGGTGGCGGCCAGTCGCCCAACGTGGTCGACCAGGCCGGGCTGGAGGCACTGGCGACCGCCGCGGCGGCGGGCGACGGTGTGATCCGCCGCCCGTCTGACGGCCAGCCGGTGAAATCGGTGGTGTTTGTGCAGTGCGCCGGCCAGCGCGATACCAGTGGCCAGCACCTGTCGTACTGCTCGGGCTTCTGCTGCAACGCCAGCATCAAGCAGGCGATGTACTTCAAGGACGCCAACCCGGCGGTCGACACCACCATCATCTACACCGACCTGCGCACCCCAGGCAACGGCGAGGACTTCTACCGCAGCGCGCAGGAGAAAGGCGTCGTCTTCACCAAGGGCAAGGTTGCCCAGGTACTGCCCAACGGCGCCACCAGCACGGTGAAATTCCACGATCTGATCCTCGACGACGCCGACGCCGCGATGGTTGACGTCGACTTGGTGGTGCTGGCCACCGGCCAGGTGGCGAACTCGGGCGTCAACATCGACGCGCTGACCAAGCCGCAGGTCGAAGGCCAGGAAGGCGGGCCGCAAGCCGAAGGCACGGCGGTGGAAGTGAAGCCGATTTCCATCCTCAACCTGACCTATCGCCAGGGCCCGGATGTGCCGCAGCTGAAGCAGGGTTTCACCGATTCGCACTTCATCTGCTTCCCCTACGAGACCCGCCGCACCGGCATCTACACCGCCGGTCCGGTGCGCCGTCCGATGGACATCGCGCAGGCACGCGAGGATGCCACCGGCGCCGCGCTGAAGGCGATCCAGGCGCTGGAAAACGCCGAACTCGGCCGCGCCGCGCATCCGCGTTCGGGCGACCTGTCGTTCCCGAAAGTGCGGCTGGAAGGCTGTACCCAGTGCAAGCGCTGCACGGTGGAATGCCCGTTCGGCGCCATCGACGAGGACGAGAAGCGCTTCCCGGTGTTCAACGAATCGCGCTGCCGCCGCTGCGGCACCTGCATGGGCGCCTGCCCAGTGCGGGTGATCTCGTTCGAGAACTACTCGGTCAACACCGTCGGCGCGCAGATCAAGGCGGTCGACATTCCCGACGAGTTCTCCGAGAAGCCGCGCATCCTCATCCTGGCGTGCGAGAACGATGCCTATCCGGCGCTCGACATGGCGGGCATGAACCGCAACGAGTACTCGGCCTTCGTGCGCATCATCCCGATCCGCTGTCTGGGCTCGGTCAACACCATCTGGATCACCGATGCGCTGAACGCTGGCTATGACGGCGTGATGCTGATGGGCTGCAAATCCGGCGACGAATACCAGTGCCACTTCGTCAAGGGCTCGGAACTGGGCCGCGTGCGCATGTCCAAGATCGACGACACGCTGAAAACGCTGAACCTGGAATCGGAGCGGGTGCGCGATCTTGAAGTCGCCATCACCGACATCAAGCGGGTGCCCGAGATGATCGACAAGTATGCCGCCGAGCTGGTTGCCGTCGGCCCCAGCCCGTTCAAGGGATTCTAGTCATGCATCGGCCATTTTTGACGATGCATCATTTAGCAGGCAAGGACAGAGCATGAGCGCAAACACCGCAGTGGCGGACAAGTACCGCAACAATTTCCTGAAGGAAATCGAAGAACAGGTCGAGATGGGAGACTGGGTCAAGATGTGCATGCAATGCGGCGTCTGCTCCGGCTCCTGTCCGACCAATTTCCAGAGCGCATGGGAACATCCGCCGCAGGAACTCTTCATGATGATCCGCGCCGGCAAGCGCGAGGAAGTGCTGACCACCACCTCGATGTGGAACTGCACCTCCTGCTACAACTGCATCGTACGCTGCCCGCGCAAGCTGCCGATCACCCACATCATGCACGGCATCGCCGAATACGCGCACCGCATCGGCATGGCGCCGAAGATGCAGCCGACACGCTTTTTTAGCGGCCTGTTCTGGAAAAATTGCACCCATACCGGACGTGTCAACGAACTCAAGCTGTCGATGGGCCTGTACTTCAAGGACGGCTTCGTTCAGGGCATCAAGAACGGCATGGCGATGCAGGCGGTTGCGCTGGGCCTGGTCAAGGCCAGGCGGCTGAACGTGATGGAACTGTTCGGCGGCCACAAGTGCAAGGATCAGAAGGGCATCCAGTCGATGCTGAAGAAGGCCTACGAAATCGAGCGCAGCCGCAAGGCCGCCAGGATGGCAGGCTGAGGAGAGAAATATGGCCAAACATGAATACGCGTTTTACCCCGGCTGCTCGTCGCAGAAGGGGGCTTCCGCTTCCAATTACCTGACCTCGGTCGAATCGATGTGCAAGACGCTCGACGTCAAGCTCACCGAAATCCCCGACTGGAACTGTTGCGGCGCCTCCATCGGTTATGCGGAAGCCGGCGAACTGCCGCGCCACGTGCTGAATGCGCGCAACTTCGCGCTGTCTGAGCAAAATCTGCCCGGGCAGGAAATCGTCGCCACCTGCGCCGCCTGCTGGCTGGGCGCGCGTGAAACCCGCGAACGCCTGACGCATTCCGACACGTTGATGGCTGACACCCGCGAAGCGCTGAAGGAAGCCGGCCTCACTATTAATGAGATGCCCGAAATCCGCCACATGGTCGAAGTGCTGATCGAAGATCTCGGCTTCGACGAAATGGCCAAGCACGTCGTGCGTCCGCTCGAAGGCGTCAAGATCGCCGGCTACGTCGGCTGCCAGACCAACCGCCCGTTCGGCGTCGCTGGCGAGTCATTCGAGAACCCGGTGTATCTCGACAAGATGGTCGAGATGGTCGGCGCCGAACCGATCCCGGAATACGAGCAGAAAGTGACTTGCTGCGGCGGTGCGCTCGCGTTCTCCGAGCCGGAAAAGGCGCAGGCGCAGATCAAGGACATCGTCGAGTCGGCCTACGACCACGGCGCCGAAATGATCGTCACGCCGTGCCCGCTGTGCCAGGCCAACGTCGAGATCTACCAGGGCCAGATCAACAAGCGCTACGGCACCAAGTTCGACATCCCGGTGATGTACTACAGCCAGCTGATGGTGGTGGCCTACGGAGGCAGCGCCAAGGATGCCGCATTGAACGGCCAGGTGATCAAGGCGCGCCGGCTGGAGGAAATTGCCGCCAAGCCGGTCAAGCGCTGAGTCCTTTCAGCCGCACACCAAACAGGGGCCGCGCGCCCCTGTTTTTTTGGCCCGATCAGGAGCAAAACAAGGGCCGCCCGCGATTCCAGGCCCAGTAGCACGCCCCGGCCTTGACGGTACCCGCAGCCTGCCATTGGCTTATTCCCGCAGTCATCTAATGTAAATACGCGGGGGGCGGAGTATCCCGGTTCCCTTGCTTTTTTTCGCAGGAGGTTCTTGTGGACAAGCTCTTATTCGGCGCATGCCTCCTCGCGGGGTTTCCTCTTGTGGCATCGCCTTCGTTTGCGCTCGCCGCGGTGTCCGCGGTGGAGACAAGGCTGGATGCGGCATCCGCCGTCAGCGTGGCGGGCGAACAGCGCATGCTCTCGCAGCGGATGGTGAAGGCGTATCTCATGCTCGGACAGGGAATCCGCACTGATGATGCCCGGGCTATCCTGCAGGGGTCGATCAGGCAGTTCGAGTCCCAGCTCGCGGTGCTGAAGGCGTTCCAGCCAACGCCGAAAGTGCGGACCGCAGTCGCCGCTCTGGCGAGCGCCTGGGAGCAGTGCAGGGTGCTGTTGAGCGCGGTGCCGAGCAAGCGGGGCGCGGTCGCGCTTTACGACGCCAACGAGGCGCTGCAGCAAGCGGCGCACAGCGCGGGGCTAGCATACGAGGATGCCGCAGGCGCGACGGCCGACCGCTCGACCAGCGTCGCAGGGCGCCAGCACATGCTGTTGCAGCGCATGGCCAAATTCTACTTCTACCGGACGTGGGAACTCTACGACGCCCCGGCCGACATGGAACTGCACCTCAGCCGGGCGCATTTCACCGCCGTGCTGAACCAGATCGAGCGTTCGCACCTTGCGTCGGCGCAGGTCAAGGCGGGGGTCGCGCAAGTCCGGCGCGAGTGGGAACCGTATCAGCAGGTACTGTTCGCGAGCCAGGATCCGGTGAAGATGCGCCGGGATGCCGCGCGGGTGGCCGAACTCAGCGAGCGGGTGGTCGCGGTGGCGGAGAATCTGGCCGCCCGGCTCGTGATGGAGGGCCAGGGCGCCAAGCTCGTGGCTCGCGAGGTACCGCACTCAGTCGACATGTCCGTTTTTTCCGGCAGGATGCTCAAGTAGGCGCGCCGCGCCGCCCCTGATCCAGCGGCTTGCGCAGGCGCTCGGGGGCGGGGTATCGGCAGTGTCCCAACGCGATCAGCAATGCGGGCGTCTTGCCTGCCGGCAGGCACGGCGCCCCGCCCTCATTCCGCGACCTCCACCCGGCGCGAGGATACGCCGAATACCCAGCTCATCGCGATTCCCGCCGAGACGGCGTCCTTCGTTTCGACCAGCGGACTGTTCTCGTAGGCCGCGTCGGATAGCGCGTCGTAGCGCAGGTAGCCGCCCACCCAGTAGCGTGGGAAGCGCCGGGTCAATGTGACCATGGCCTGCGAGCCGGAATAGCCACCCGCCGCGCCGTAGGCCGGGCGGGTCGCAGTCGCCTCGGCCGGCCTCACCGAATAGAAATATCCGTTGTATTCGCGGTCATTGAAATAGGGGCCGCCCTGCAAGCTGAAGTTCCAGCCGGACAGGCCGGGCGGACCCCGCATTTCAAAAATGAGATTGGGCGAGAACAGCCAGCCGATCTGCCTTGGGTCGCGCTCGACCGTGATCGCGGTGCGCACCGGCAGCCTCAGGTCCAGCCGCATCCTGCGGTCGGCCGAGCGCCACAGGTGGAGGTTGGCGGTCGGCCCGACCTCGGCCGTGGGCCGAAGGTCGTCCATTCCCTGTCGCACCGGGTTGTCGCCATCGAGCGCCGGCAGGGTGCCGTTGAGGCTGATGTTGGCCTCGAACCGTTCGCTTTCGAACAGCAGTCCGCGCAGCCCGCCCTGATCCGCCTTCAGGAATTCCCCGCGATAGACGAGATAGGGGACCGGCAGCAGATGGACGTTGGTGACGCCCGAGCCGCGGTAGTCGGGCATCGATAACACCGAGAGGCCGCCGCCGATTTCCCACAGCGGCCGGGTCTCCGCATGGCACACGGGCAGGGCCAGCAGTCCGGAGAATGTCAGGGCGGCGGCGGGCAGTCGGGCAATGGTTTTCAGCATGCGTGTGAGTCCAGTTCCATCGCTACGAGCATAGAAGATGACGGGATGAGCGCGCTGCGGCGTTATTTCTTGCCTTCTCGCCGCAGCAGGTCCGCTTTGCGCGCGCTTCCCCAGCGGTATCCGGCAAGCGTCCCATCGGCGCGGACGGCACGGTGGCAGGGAATCGCTAACGCCACCAGGTTGCCGGCGCAGGCGCGGCCCACCGCACGCGCCGCCCCGGGCTGCCCGATGCGCCCGGCAATCTCGGCATAGCTCGCGGTCTCGCCCGCAGGGATCGCCTGCAGCGCCTGCCAGACGCGGTGCTGGAAAACCGTTCCCTGCACATCCAGCGGCAGATCCAGCACACCCTGCGGCTGCTCGACATAAGCGATCACCCGGGCGATCCAGCGTTTGAATTCGGCGTCGGCCGGTTCGAACTGCGCTTGCGGAAAGCGGGTGCGCAGGCGCTCGGCCAGGGCCTGCGCATCGTCGCCGAACTCGATGGCGCACACGCCCTTGCGCGTGGCGGCGACCAGGACCCACCCCAGCGCGCAGGGTGCGACGGCATGGCGGATGTATTCGCCGGTGCCGCCCTTGCGATAGCTTCCGGGCGCCATGCCGAGCATGGTGGGTGCCTCGGTGTAAAAGCGCCCAGCCGAGCTGAACCCGGCGTCGTAGATGGCGGCGGTCACCGATTGCGCGGTTTGCAACGAGGCCGCTGTCCGCCTGGCCAGGACGGCCTTGTGGAACGCCTTGGGGGTGATTCCAGTGGCGGCCTTGAAGATGCGGTGAAAATGATGCGGGCTCATCCCGGCCTGTTGCGCCAGCTGCGCAAGCGACAGCGCCGACGCACTGTGCTCGATGGTCTGGCAGGCTTGCAGCACCAGCGCGTTGCGTCTTTGCTGTTGCGAAGGCGCATCCGGCCTGCAGCGTTTGCAGGGGCGGTAGCCCGCCGCGGCGGCACGTTCGTTCGACTCGAAAAATTCCACATTCTCACGCTTGGCCGCGCGCGACGGGCACGAAGGCCGGCAGTACACGCCGGTGGTTCTGACCGCGTAGACGAATTCGCCGTCAGCCTGCGGGTTGCGACGGGCAACGGCTTGCCAGCGCTGATCGGCAAGCTGCGTGGCTCCCGTCGGGACAGCGTTCGGCAAGGCGGTAGATTCGGTATCCATGGTGGAGATTCGGCTAGGGTTTGATGGTCACAGTGTCAACCGGTTTGGCGCGGCCCGCAATCCGGAACTTGCGCCCGAATCCCGTGCCTGTCGCACCGCTCGCCAAGCGGCGGTATGCTTACGTTTTGTCGGAAAAGCATACGAACATGAAAAAAGCCCAAAACCTCAACCAGCTGATCGACCTGGTGCACGAAGCGGTATACGAAGTCGACGAATTGCGCGCCTGCCTGGAACACGACGACGACGAGGCGTCCGCCTATACGCCGTTTCTGGACGATCTCGACAGGATGCTGCGCGAGCTGCACGAATCGATGGTGTCCGGGAACTATGCGGGTGTGGGAAAAGGCGAGGATCTGGCCTTCATCCCGCTGTTCAAGCGGCACGAGCGCAGCATTCCATTCCGCGAACTGCTGCGCACCATCAATGCGACGCATCGCGAGGGGTATGAGCCTTGAAGGGAGACCCGGGAAGCTGCGACGACGGACTTTCGATATCTATCCGCTTCGATACCTGATGCCCATGGCCGTCCGGTTCACTTGAGCAACCCTTCCTCGGCCAGCGCCTGCTGCACCGCCGGGCGCGCCGCCACGCGGCCCTGATAGGCCGCCAGCGCGGGCCAGGGCGAAAGATCGAGGCCGACATGCGGCGCCCACGAACTTACCGTGAAAAGGTAGGCGTCCGCTATGGTGAATTGTTCGCCCATGAGATAGGGCTGCATCTCAAGTACTGCCGCAACATGAGCGAAACGCTGGGCCAGTCGCTCGGTGAACAAGGCCTTGCAGTCAGGCGGTACGCGCGAGTCGAACAGGGATGAATAGGTCTTATGCAGCTCGGTGGAGATGAAGTTCAGCCACTGCATGAGGCGGTACCGCGCCCGGCTGCCGTAAACCGGCGCGAGTTCCTTGCCTTCGGCCTGATCTGCCAGATACTGCACGATGGCCGGCCCTTCCGTGAGCACATCGCCGTCCGCCAGAGCCAGCGCGGGCACATAGCCATCCGGATTGATCTTGCGGTAATCCTCGCCGGATTCTGTTCGACCGGTCTCCAGGTCGACGCGTACCAGTTCCACTGGCATGCCAATCTCGATCGCCACGATGTGAGGGGAAAGGGAGCAGGCTCCCGGGCTGTAATAGAGTTTCATGGCATTGCCTTCTTAAGTTGAGAGAAGCCGGTAATGGGTAGGTATAGCATCTGCTCGTTAAGAGCACGATCTGCCTTTGATATAACGGCACCGCCCTGGACGCCGCGAAGTTCTACGCTGAGACGTTCCCGAACAGCGCGGTGGAACGGTCCATCGTGCGTCCGGCGACTATCCTGCAGGCAAGCTGGGCGATGTTTTGACAATAGAGTTCGTTGTGATCGGCATCCCTTGTCTTGGCCTGAATGGTGGCCCGGCGTTCAAGCACAACAAGGCTTTTTCGTTTGTGGTGGAAAGCGTTCAAGAAATACTATGGTGCCCCGTAAAAAAACAGCCAGGTCTCGCAGCGGACCAATTCGGTGTCTGGCATATCCGGTCAGTAACGGTTTAACCGAAAATGACCGCTCCTCGGCGTCATTCCAGGCACTCGCGGGCTTGCAGATCTCGGTCAGCAGTACTGCAGTTACCTCGCTCTGCTGCAAGCGACGCTGAACAGCAGCTTCTCGATCTGACGAATGCGCACTCTCGACCCGAAAGACTTGTCCGGTCTTCAGCATAATGGAGAGCCGCCATCCAAGAGACTCGGAACAGAGGGTTGTACTGGGCAAATGCTAACGGAATCGCACTCCGTCGGACGATCACGAACAGATTGATTTCAAGGGAGACAAATTGATCAGGCTGCTGCATACCGCCGACTGGCAGATAGGCAAATGCTACGGGCAGTTCGAGCCGGATGAAGCGGCTCTGCTCGCCGAGGCGCGTTTCAACACCGTCGAGCGGCTCGCTGCGCTGGCGCTCGAACGGCAGGTCGATCTGGTTCTGGTGGCCGGCGATGTCTTCGACGCCCAGGGCGTGTCCGACAAGACCATTCATCGCCTGTTTTATGCCATGCGCGGCTACGCCGGCCCCTGGCTGCTGATACCGGGCAACCACGATGCCGGCCTGGCCGAGTCGGTCTGGACCCGGGCCGCCCGGCTCGCGGCCATCCCCGACAACGTTCATGTCTGCCTGAATGCCGAGCCCCTGTTGCTGGAGACACTCGGCGTCGCCATCCTGCCCGCGCCGCTGACCCAGCGCCACACCTACAACGATTTGACCGAATGGTTCGCAGGCGCCGGAACGCCCGCCGGCATGCTGCGCATCGGCCTTGCCCACGGCAGCGTTCAGGGCATCCTCGCGGAAGAAATCGACTCGGCCAACCCCATCGCCGCCGGCCGTGCCGAACAGGCCAGGCTGGATTACTTCGCCTTGGGCGACTGGCATGGCGCCAAGCAGGTGGACGCGCGCACCTGGTACAGCGGCACGCCCGAAACCGACCGTTTCAAGGCCAACGACTCCGGCCAGGCGCTGCTGGTCGAACTGGCCGGGCCGGGTGAGCCGGCCGTGGTCACCCCGATCACAACCGGGCAATACCTCTGGCAGTCGCAGACCATGATGCTCCAGGTCGCCAGCGACATTGATCAGGTTCTGTCGCAACTGGCCGACTTTGACCAGACCGATGTGGTGAAACTGGCCCTGTCCGGCCAGACCGACCTCGCCGGGTATCGCCGCCTGCAAGCCTCGATTGCTCAGGCACAAGGCCGGGCACGCTGCCTGCAAGCCGACCTTTCGGCCCTGCGCCTGGAGCCCACCGACGAAGACATCGACGCCATCCAGGCCGACGGCTACCTTGGCGAAGTCATCGCCGAACTACGGGCCGACCAGGACGGTGCCGAGGCGGACGTAGCCCGTGATGCCCTGGCCCTGCTCGCCGGCATCCTCGACGAACGGCGGGCGAGGGCGACATCGTGAAGCTGACCCGCATCCGCATCGAACAATTCAAGCAGTTCCGCCAGCCGTTTGAAATCACTGGTCTGGAATCCGGCCTGAACCTGTTCACCGGCGCCAATGAAGCCGGCAAGAGCACCATCGTCGCGGCGATACGCGCCGCCTTTTTCGAGCGTCACCGTTCCGGCAGCGTCGACGACCTGCGCCCCTGGGGGGATGCCTCCGCCTCGCCCAGCGTCGAACTGGAGTTCACCATCGGCGCCGATACCTATCGCCTCGGCAAGCGTTTCCTCGGCAAGAAACGCTGTGAGCTGCAGGCCGGGCCGCAGCATCTGGACGGCGTCGAAGCCGAAGACCATCTCGCCGAACTGCTCGGTTTCCAGCATGCCGGCAAGGGCGTCAGCAAGGCCGAACACTGGGGCATCCCCGGCCTGCTCTGGATCCAGCAAGGCAGCGCCCAGGATCTGCGCGAACCCGTCAGCCACGCCACCGACCACCTGCGCAGTGTCCTCAACACCTCCCTCGGCGAGATTGCCAGCAGCGGCGGCGACGAAGTCCTGGCGCAAGTCGAGACGCTGCGCAACGAGTTGCTGACTGCCACCACCGGCAAACCGCGCGGCGCATATCAGCAGGCGCTCGAACAGGCGGCAACGCTGGAAGCCACCCTCCGGAGTCTGGACGCTGAAATTGCCGTCTATCGTGAAAAGGTCGACCGTCTGGCCACGCTGCGCCGCGACCATGCCGCCGACGAGGCCGAACAGCCCTGGACGGCTTTCCGCCAGCAGGAGCAAGCCGCGGCGGCCAGTCTGGATGCCATTCGCCAGGTCGAGGCGGCCTTGCAGGCAGACCGGCAACGCGCCGGCCAGATCGACGCACAAGTCAATCTGCTGCGCGGCCAACTCGATACCCTTGCCAGCCAGGAGCGGGCAGTCGCTACCCGCCGGACGGCGCTTGAAAACGCCGATAAGGAACGCCACGCCAACAACACCCTGGTCGAGCAATGGCAATCCAGGACACAGGAAGCGACAGACCGCCACACCGCCCTGCGCGAGGCCCTGCGCCTGGCGCGGCAGGAAGCTACCCGGCGCGATCTGGACCGCCAACTGGACGAACTCAAACGCAAGCAGGAAACCACTGCCGACGCCCTCGCCCGGGCCGAGACCGAACAAGCCGCCCTGACCGCGCTGCAAAAAAAACTGGCCGAAACAGAGATCGACCCCAAGAACCTGTACACCCTCAAGGCGCAACAAAGCGCATTGCGCGAACTGCGTATTCGGCGCGATACGGTCGCCACCCGGCTTCTCTTCGCCTTGACTGACGGCTGCCGGATCGAGATCGGCCAGGAATCCGTCACCGGCAGTGGCGACCGCCTGCTGACCGAAACCACCCGCGTCACCTTGCCGGGTCTGGGCCAACTCGACATCACCCCCGGCGGCGCCGATCTGGCTGAACTCGGCCGTCAGGAGCAGGCCCTGGCAGACAGCCATGCTGCCCTGCTGCAACAGCTGGGTCTCGACAGTCCGGAAGCCGCCGAAGCTCGCCATCAAAGTCACACCCAGCACCAGGCCGAAGCCAGGACCGCAACCGCTACGCTCAAGGCTCTCGCCCCCAAAGGCATAGATGCCTTGCGTGCCGAACTCACTGCTCACGACGCCCGTTTCGGAGAAATCGAACAGGCGCTCGCCCGCCTGCCGGCCGCGCCGGAAAACATTTCCGAACTTCCATCGGTCTCCCAGGCCGAAGCCGCCGAAGACACCGCCCGGCAGTCTCTCGACCAGATCAACCAGCAACTCAACGAGGCGCGACTCGCCGCTGGCAACGCTCACACCGCGCACGAATCCGCAACCCGCGAACTGGCCACCGCCCAGGCGGTGCTCGACGCGCCCGACCGCGCCGCGCGTCTGTCGGCCGCCAATCGGAATCTGGTCGATGCCCGCGCCGAGCAAGACAGCTTGGCCGAGCGCATCGAGGCGCGGGCCCGGCAAGTCGCCGAGGCTAATCCAGACCTACTCCAGCAGGATGTCGAACGCTTCCGCGCGAGCGCCGGGCAACTCGAAAAGCAGTACGCCGAACGCCGCGACACCCTGATGCGCCTGGAGGTCGCGCTACAGACCGCCGGCGCGCAGGGGCTGGAAGAACGCCGGGCCGAAGCGGCGCGCGACCAGGAACAAGTCCGCCGTCGCGGCGACGAGTTGCAACGCCGCGCCCTGGCTCTCGACCACCTCCTCAAGCTGCTGCGCGACAAGCGCGCCGTACTGACCCGCAAACTCCAGGCGCCGCTGCAAAAGCACCTCAACCGCTATCTGCAACTGCTGTTCCCCCACGCCAGCCTGGGTATCGACGAAAACCTGGCGCCCGGCCCGCTCACACGCCCGGGCAGCAACGGTGCGGAAACCAGCCTGTTCGAAGAACTCAGCTTTGGAGCCCGCGAACAAATGGGCGTCATCAGCCGCCTGGCCTACGCCGACCTGCTCAAGGAAGCCGGCCGTCCCACCCTCATCATCCTCGACGACGCCCTGGTCCACAGCGACGAGGCACGACTGGCGCAAATGAAACGCCTGCTGTTCGACGCCGCAACGCGGCATCAAATCCTGCTGTTCACCTGCCATCCAGCGAACTGGCGGGATCTGGGGGTAGGTGCAAGGTCGCTGGAAGCCCTCCGCGCCCGCAACAAGGCTGGCTAAGGATTTTTGCAACGGCTGCGCCCGCCTCGCGGGCTGGGAGTGGGACACATGAGCAAGGTTGAAATCACCATCACCACGCCAGCCCAGGCGTTGAAAGACGCCGCATCGGTCTGGCGGCGGATCGAAGCGGGCGGCGAGAACATCGTGCCCATCATCAGCTTCGGTTCCCCTTCGGAACTGTTCGCCGCCACCACCGACACCTGGAATTGCTGCGCCACATCGCCAGCCGCGAGGCGCGCAGCATCCACCAACTCGCCCAGGCGCTGGGGCGCGACTACAAAAACGTCCACACCGACGTGAAGGCGCGGGAAGAACCGGGGCTGCTGGGACGGACGGGAAACTGGGGGTGCCGTTTGATGAGATCGATATCAGGATGGCGTTGCGGGAGGCGGTTTAGATGCAGATGCAAGTGTGAACAGCGGTCAAAGTCATTGCATCTAACTAGCAACGACGGGGGACGCTCGATGTATTAGCGTTGAGCGTCTTGCTTTGTGCCAATGCACGATTTTTACGGCAGCATAGAGTTGTTTCAAGTGCTTCGCCGAAGCATTCCAGAGAGTGTGGTGATTCGAGGGCCGATCCGCCGTTGAGCACTTCAGTGACCCGCCATTTCGCACTTGCCGGTGGATTACCCCGCTTTTGCCATCTCAGGCCGCGTAGGCCAGCGCAGCGAGCGCCAGCACGACGACAAGACGCAGTCAGGTTTTCGGTTTCAGCATGATTGGGCAAGGCAGCAGCGAAGCGGCCCAATGTAACATTCGGGGATGCTGAAAACCATTATTCCGGCCCGCCTCGAATTCAGGAATGGCGTGCCGTATTCCGCTGCCTACGGCGATATCTACCATACCGCCGACGGCGGCGCCGGGCAGGCGCGCCACGTGTTCCTGCAGGGCTGTGGCCTGCCGCAGGCGTGGGCGCACCGTGCCCGCTTCGTCGTGCTGGAGACCGGCTTCGGCACCGGGCTGAATTTCCTGGCGACCTGGGCGGCGTGGCGCGACGATCCTGCGCGCCCGGGGCGGCTGCATTTCCTGTCGGTCGAAAAGCATCCGTTTGGCGCCGCCGAGCTGGCGCGCCTGCACGCGCAATGGCCGGAATGGGCGGCGCTGGCCAACGAACTGCGGGCGAACTGGCCGATGCCGACGCCGGGTTTCCATCGCATCGCGCTCGACGGCGGGCGGGTGCAGCTCACCCTGATGCTGGGCGAAGCGGCGGACTGCCTGCCGCAGGTCGAGGCTGGCGTCGACGCCTTCTATCTGGATGGTTTCGCGCCCGACCGCAATGCCGATCTCTGGCAGCCCGGGCTGTTTGACGAACTCGCGCGGCTGGCGAACCCCGGGGCGATGGCGGCGACCTACACGGTGGCGGCAGCGGTGCGCGAGGGGCTGGGCCGCGTGGGCTTCGCCTGCGAAAAACGCGCCGGTTACGGCCGCAAGCGGCATTGCCTGAGTGCGCGTTTTGCCGGCGACGCCGGCGCCGATGAATCCGCCGTGCAGATCGGAAGAGCGTCGTGTAGGGAAAGAGTGTAGATCTCG
>ERZ761609.1519-NODE-1519-length-20013-cov-32.306894_pt1 | contig 20013 bp, 22 predicted proteins | sample MGYA00511163_ERZ761609 | MGnify/ENA primary metagenome ERZ761609 (study PRJEB28899, sample SAMN02445070) | bioreactor sludge metagenome | biome: EBPR sludge | place: Australia: Brisbane, Thorneside Wastewater Treatment Plant | collected 2011-12-16 ... | reverse complement strand
GCGCCCGCCGATCACGCCCACGCCAGCCGGGGTGTGCCAACGGTGCAGCGCAAGGGTGGGGCGGTCCAGCGCTTCGTCCCGGTTGGCCGCCAGCAGCAGTGGGAGTTGCGGGCGGGTACCGATGGCGAACGCAATCAGACACATGATGAAATAAGGCTCTGTCGCTTGATGTGTTTGATTGGTTTGCTATCGTTCAAGCGGGCTCACGGTGCGCGTCAGATGTCAGCCAGCAGGGCGTAGGGCAGTGGCAGGACGGTGATGGGCGCGCCATCGGCACTGCCCAGCGTCAGTGCGCCGCCATCGGCAGCGGTGGTCTGCATGGACACAACGGCTTCGAAGCCGTTGTCGGCCCGGGCCGCCGCCACCACCGTGCCACAGGGTTGCTCGGCATCGCTGCTGTGGAACACGTCTTGCCCCACGGCCAAGGGGGCATCGCAGCGCACGTGGTAGGCGCGACGCTTGAGCGTGCCGCGAAACTGGCTGCGGGCCACGACTTCCTGACCGGGGTAGCAGCCTTTCTTGAAGTTCACGCCTCCAACCGATTCGTAGTTCAGCATCTGCGGCACGAACAGGTCGGCCACCGCCTGGCTGACCATGGGCACTGCACTGCGCACCGACAGCAGTTGCCACTGTTCCGCGCCGAGTGCAGGCTGTTGCCACCCTGCGGGCGTTGACACAGGCGTTGGCGTGCACAGCAGCAGGCGGGACACCGATGCGTCAGCAGCGCCGGCCGGGGGCAGGCGCACGAGGGTGGTGTGGGCGGGCAGGCGGGTCGATGTGCCGTCGGCCAGCGTCGTTTTGGCCCATGTGGCAGCGGGTAACTGGGTGGCGTGGGCGGTGGTGTCGGCCGCCTGGCCCACCAGCCCCCAGAGGGCGAAATGCTCGGTGGCATCGCTGAGTTTGCATTGCGCCCGCATCACGAACATGCTCAGGCGTTTGAGCGTGGCGGGCAGCAGGTCGCGGCTGCACGCCAGCAGCAGGTCGTCGGCTGCCAGCTTGAACAGCACAAAACTGGCCAGCATGCGGCCCTTGGGCGAGCAGAAGGCGGCCAGTCGTGCTTCGGACATGCCCAGCAGCGTCACGTCGTTGCTGAGTTGGCCGTGCAGGAACTTGGCGGCATCGGCGCCCTGAGCACGGATCACGCCCATGTGGGACAGAGGGGTGGCACCATGGAAGGCGGTGGCGGCGGTCAGTTTGCCTGCTGTGTCGGTGGATGTGGTCGTGGCGTTCATGGCGCGAATTATCATCGTGCAGTGTTTCGCCCCGTTGGTGCGGGGTTGCTATGGAAGGCTGGGGTTTGAACCGACTGTTGTCTGTGGTTGCCGCGAAGCGGCAAACCGGTGCGTCATTGCTGGTGACGCTGCTGGCCTTGCTGGTGGCGGGCGTGGTGGCCCTGGCCATCTGGCTGGCCTGGTGGATGCACGCGCCGCTGGCGTTGCGGTTGCAGCCGGGTGCGCCGGTGCTGGATGTGAAGGTGGCGGCCGGTTCGTCCGCCCAGCGGGCGGTGCGCGACCTGGTGGCGGCAGGCGTGGCTGAGCCGACGTGGTTGTTGCAGGGTGCGTTGCGCCTGTCAGGGCAGGATGGGCACATCAAGGCGGGCAGCTACGAACTGCCGCCCGGCATTACGCCGCTGGGGTTGCTGGACAAACTGGTCAGGGGAGACACGGCGGTCAGAGGCGTGACGCTGGTGGAGGGCTGGACGTTTGTCCAAATGCGTGCTGCCTTGCAACAAGCAGAGCATTTGGTGCCTGATACACAAGCGCTGGAACCTGAAAAGATCATGAAAACCATCGGGCGCTCGGGCCAGCACCCGGAGGGGCGCTTCTTTCCCGATACCTACGTTTACCCCAAGGGCAGTTCCGATGTCGACGTGTGGCGCCATGCCGCGCAGGCCATGGACCGCAAGCTGGCCGAGGCGTGGGGGCAGCGGGCTGCCAACCTGCCATTGAAATCGCCCGACGAAGCGCTCATCCTGGCCAGCATCATCGAAAAGGAAACGGGCCTGGAGGCAGACCGCAAACTGGTGTCGGGGGTGTTCATCAACCGGCTGCGCATTGGCATGCGCCTGCAGACCGATCCAACCGTGGCCTACGGGGCTGGCCCTGACTTTGACGGTCGCTTGCGCCGCAAGCATCTGGACACCGACACGCCCTACAACACCTACACCCGCGCGGGCTTGCCGCCCACGCCGATCGCCGCACCGGGCTGGGCATCCCTGTTGGCAGCGGTGCAACCGGCTTCCACCAAGGCCATGTATTTTGTGGCGCGGGGCGATGGTTCCAGCCAGTTCAGCGAGAACCTGAGTCAGCACAATCAGGCGGTGCGCCGCTACATCCTCAAACAGCCATGACACTTGCAACCACGACTGATCCGGCACCTGGCCAAGGTGCGTCATCCGCTCTGCCGGGCGTCTTCATCACCTTTGAAGGCATTGACGGTGCGGGCAAGTCGTCTCACATCGGCGCGCTGGCAGACCTGTTTCGTGCGCAGGGTCGAACCGTCACGCTCACCCGCGAGCCCGGGGGCACGCCGCTGGCCGAGAAGCTGAGGGGCATGTTGCTGGCCGATGCCATGGACCCGCTTTGCGAAGCGCTGCTGATGTTCGCCGCCCGCCGTGACCACATTTGCAACGTGATCGAACCCGCGCTGGCGCGGGGCGAGGTGGTCATTTCAGACCGCTTCACGGATGCCACATTCGCCTACCAGGGCGGTGGGCGCGGGTTCGACTGGCAGGTGCTGCACACGCTGGAGGGCTGGGTGCAGGCGCTGCCTGATGGCCACACCCGCCAGCCTGACCTGACGCTGTGGTTCGATCTGGCGCCCGCTGTTGCCGCGCAGCGCCTGGCGGGGGCGCGCGAGCCCGACAAGTTCGAAAGCGAGTCGGCAGCGTTCTTTGAGCGGGTGGCTGCGGGCTATGGCCGCCGATGTGCGGCGCAGCCCGAGCGGTTTGCGCGCATCCCAGCCGATCAGGCACGCGAACAGGTGTGGGCCGACGTGCTGGCTGCGGTTCGGGCGCACCGGTGCTGGACGCTGGCCAAGGGGCCGTCGGCATGAACACGGATACCCAGCAGGCGACAGGACCTGATGCCAACCGGTTGCCCCCCTGGCTGGCGAGGCAGCTGACCGGCTTGCTGGACCAGCGCGGCCATGCCTTGCTGCTGGCCGGGCCGTACGGCCTGGGTCAATACGAGTTGGCCCTGGCGTTGGCCAGGGCGTGGTTGTGTGAACACCCCACATCAGGCGGTGCCTGTGGTCAATGCGGCAGTTGCCATGCGGTGGACGTGCGCACGCATGCCGACCTGTTGGTGCTGTTGCCCGAGCAGTTGGCGCTGGACCTGGACTGGCCGCTGGACGAGAAGACGCGCGACAAGATCGAGAAGAAGGAAATCAAGCCCAGCAAATGGATACGGGTCGAGGCGGCGCGTGCGGTGGTCGACTTCGGCCAGACCACCCGTTCGCGCGGGCGAACCAAGGTGGTGATGGTGTACCCGGCGGACAGGCTGAACGTCGAGTCGGCCAACACCTTGCTCAAAACGCTGGAGGAGCCCGCAGGCGACCTGCGGTTCGTGCTGGCCACCGAGTCTGCCCAGAGCCTGCTGCCCACCATCCGCAGCCGTTGCCTGTCGCATGCGCTGGCATGGCCGCCAGAGGCCGAGGCACTGGCCTGGCTGCGCGCCCAGGTGCCCGGCAGTGACACCTCACACGCGCAGGTGTGGCTGCGTGCCTCAGGTGGGCGACCGAGTGATGCCCTGAACTGGGCGCGGACCGGCCTCACCGCCGCGCAGTGGGCCCAGTTGCCCAAGGCGGTGGCTGCGGGCGATGGCAGTGCATTGGCCGGGTGGACACCTGCCCAGCAGCTCGACTCCTTGCAGAAGTGCTGCCACGACATGCTGGCTGCGGCCGTCGGGGCTGCCCCGCGGTTTTTCGATGTCGCGCATGTGCCCACCGGGCCAACGTTGTCGTCCTTGCAGGCCTGGTCCAAGGATTTGCTGACAGCTGCCCGCACGGTTGAACACTCGTTCAGTGCCGGGTTGCTGCTGGAGGCCTGGATGGCGCGCGCTGCACAGGCCTGTCGCGCGCCGCGTGCGGGCCTTATGCCCTCGGCCCGGTAAGGCCGTGTCAAATGGTCAATCGGATCCTGATGCTTGTTTTCTGCGCGCAGCGCATACACTTCTGCCATGAGCAATGAAGCCATGTCCGGCGCGGGCGCGGTCAAGGCACCTGCAGCGGTGTCTCGTCCCAGCGTCATCCAGTTGTCGATCAAGGAAAAGGCTGCCCTGTTTGCGGCTTACATCCCGCTGTTCGAGACCGGGGGCATTTTTGTGCCGTCTGCGCGGGAGCACCGTTTGGGGGACGATCTGTACCTGCTCATCTCTTTGCCTGAAGATCCGCAGCGCTACCCCATCGCCGGCAAAGTAGCTTGGATCACGCCGGCCAGGTCCGCCGGCAACCGCACGCAGGGTGTGGGGGTACGCTTTCCCAGTGACGATGTCTCGCAACAACTCAAAATGCGCATCGAAGAAATACTGGGGTCACGTCTGGGCTCTGACCGGCCTACACAGACCATTTGAAATAATCCGAGATTGTTCATCAGGGCTTGAGGTGGCAGCGAGGGCATTTGCGAGCCAGTTCGGTCCCGACTGAGGAGCCGAGCCTTTCTATTGGTGACGAAGAGGGGTCGAAATGGCCGTAAATGCCCTGCTGACGTTCAAGCAGCACCGAAGGTGCGCCTCATGGACTATCTCGGATAGTAGCTGTCGAGTCTTTTGGGTCAAGCGCTGAAAGCGCTTTTTGTTATTGATGTTCACTGATTCACACTGTCACCTGAATTTTCCTGGTCTGCACGAGCGCATGCCCGAGGTGCTGGCTGACATGCAGCGCGCGCAGGTCAGCCGGGCGTTGTGCATTTGCACCACGCTTGAAGAGTTTGAAGCGGTTCACCAGTTGGCCGTTCAACACGACAGCATTTGGGCCACGGTAGGCGTGCACCCCGACAACGAAGGTGTCCGGGAGCCCACGCTGGCAGATTTGCTCGACCGCGCCAGGTTGCCCAAAGTGGTCGGTATCGGCGAAACCGGGTTGGACTACTACCGCTTGGGTGAACGTTCGGTTGCCGACATGTCGTGGCAGCGTGACCGCTACCGCGTGCACATCGAAGCTGCCCGGCGAACCGGCCTGCCACTGGTCATCCATACGCGCAGTGCGTCGGATGACACGCTGTCCATCCTGCGTGAAAGCGGGGGGTTGGGGTCTGCGGGCGACAGCCAGGGTTTGCCGCCGGCCACAGGGGTGTTCCATTGTTTCACCGAGTCCATGGCTGTGGCGCGCGCGGCGCTTGACATGGGTTTCTACGTGTCGTTTTCAGGCATCCTCACGTTTCGCAATGCGGCAGATCTCAGAGAGGTGGCTGCGTATGTGCCGTTGGACCGCCTGCTGATTGAAACTGACAGCCCGTATCTGGCGCCTGTGCCCCACCGGGGAAAAACCAATTCGCCCGCCTACGTTCCGCACGTGGCGGCACAGGTGGCGCAGACCCGTGGGATCAGCGTTGAGGAAGTGGCGCGGGTGACCAGCCAGAACGTGAACGATCTTTTCAAGCGGGTCTGTGAGAGCCCGATGCTGAAAGCGTCGATGCCGGAGGAGGTGTCATGATCAGGTCGGTGTCGCCACTGTTTGACCCGGCGAGGCGGCAGTGGCTCCTGGGTGTGGGTGCCGCGTGTGCTGTTGCGTGTGCGGGTACGGCCCAGGCGGGGTCGTTCGAGGACTTTTTTACTGCGGTACAGCGTGACGATGCCGCCACGCTGGCGAGGCTGGCAAGTCTGGGTTTTGACCTGAATACGACCAACGCCCAGGGTCAGCATGCCTTGCACCTGGCCATGCGCGAGCCCAGCAGCCGTGTGCTGACATACCTGATCCAGCAGCCGTCGGTCAACGTGGAGGCACGCAACCCGAAAGACGAGTCGCCCCTGATGCTGGCGGTGCTCAGGGGGCACTGGGCGGTTGCGAAAGCCCTGCTGGCGCGTGGTGCCGATGTGAACAAGACCGGGTGGGCACCGTTGCACTATGCCGCTTCGTTCAATGGCAAAGATGCCGTGGAACAGGTGCAGTGGTTGCTGGACAACCATGCCTACATCGATGCCGAGTCGCCCAACGGCACCACGCCCCTGATGATGGCGGCGCAATATGGCAGTGAAGAAGTGGCTCGACTCCTGCTCCAAGAAGGGGCTGACGCGGCGTTGCGCAACCAGCTTCAGCTCACGGCCATCGACTTTGCAACCCGCGCCGGGCGGGCATCGTTGGCTGAGGTGATCGGCCAGGCGGTTCGTACACGTGGACCCAAAGCGAAGTGGTGAGCGGGCACGCTATAATCGCGGGCTTCGCCTTGCTGTACCCCATTTCGACGCTGGGGGCAGCTACCGGACCGATCACGGTTCATCTGGAAACCACAAGGAGTGTGTATGCGTCATTATGAAATCGTCTTGCTGATCCATCCGGATCAAAGCGAGCAGGTTCCAGCCATGCTGGAGCGCTACAAGGGCATGATCACCGCTGGCGGTGGCGCTGTCCACCGTGTTGAAGACTGGGGCCGCCGTCAACTGGTGTACCAGATCAACAAGCTGAACAAGGCACATTACCTGTGCGTGAACATCGAAGCCGATCAGGCTGTGATGGCCGAGCTGGAACACGCCTTCAAGTTCAACGATGCCGTGCTGCGTCACCTGACCGTGCAGAAGAAGAAAGCCGAAACCGGCCCTTCTTCCATGATGAAGTCGGTCGAGCGCGAAGAAGCACGCAAGGCTTCCCAGCAGGAGAACGCCGCCTGATTGTGTGTGGGCACGACCCGTTCACGATCCCTTGTTGAACCGGCTTCGGTTTGAACCAGCTTCAGTTGTCAGCCAGCATCGAACAGGTGTATCCCATGCGGTACACCCCCGCCGGGTTACCGGCCATCGACGTGGTGTTGTCACATGAATCCGAGGTCATCGACACCGGCATCCCTCGCCAAGTCAAGCTGAGCCTTCGGGCAGTGGCATTTGGCAGCATGGCTGAAACGCTGGCGGTGGCCAGTCTGGAAGCCAAGTGGGAGTTCAAGGGATTTTTGGGGTTGTCTCGCAACGGCAAAGGCGTTGTGTTTCATATTCAGGACATTCACAGCATTTAAGGAAGGCCCATCATGGCTGCACCCAAGCGTTTCAATAACAAAGACAAGCGCCCCAAGCGCAACACCCAGTCGCTGCTGTTCAAGCGGAAGCGTTACTGCCGTTTCACCGTCGCGAAAGTCGAAGAAGTCGACTACAAAGACATCGACACCCTGCGCGATTTCATTGCTGAAAACGGCAAGATCATTCCCGCACGTCTGACCGGCACACGTGCCATTTACCAGCGTCAGGTCAACACCGCCATCAAGCGTGCCCGCTTCCTGGCCCTGTTGCCTTACTCTGATCAACATCGCGTTTAAGGAGAAGCAGCATGCAAATCATCCTGCTCGAAAAAGTTGTCAACCTGGGTGCTCTGGGTGACGTGGTCAAGGTCAAGGACGGCTACGCCCGCAATTTCCTGATCCCTGCTGGCCGTGCCCGCCGCGCCACACAAGCTGCCATCGCCGAGTTCGAAGCACGCCGCGCCGAACTCGAGAAGGCTGCTGCCGCCAAGCATGCCGAAGCGGAAGCACTGGGCGCCAAGCTGGCCGGCATCGTCGTCAAGATCAGCCAGAAGGCTGGTGTGGACGGCCGCCTGTTCGGTTCCGTGACCAACCACGACATCGCCGATGAACTTGTGAAGATGGGCCATGCTGTGGTCAAGTCTCAGGTTCGCATGCCCAACGGCCCCCTGAAGGCAGTGGGCGAGTACACCGTTGTGCTGTCGCTGCACACCGATGTCCATGTGGACGTCACGGTAACGGTGCTGGGCGAAACAGCCTGATACCGGCTTGGTCGGTCAGACCTGACCGCGACCGGGCTCTCCTTTTGGCGGGGTAACCTGTCAAAACCGGTCAAAAAAATGCCGCCCCTGAAAAGGCGGCATTTTTATTGGGCTTTCCACAGGCTGACGGCTGATTTCCACCAGTTATCAACAGGGTTGTACCGTGACGCCCGGACGGTGTTTGCGTAACATCAGCAGCTTGCCTATCACCTACCCATGAACGCAGTCACTTCCCGCACTTTCGATCCCCTCGATCCGGCTGATTACCCCTTGGATCCTCAGGTGGCCCAACTTCGGGTGCCGCCGCATTCGATCGAGGCGGAGTCCAGTGTCCTCGGGGGGCTGCTGTTGGACAACTCGGCATGGGATCGCGTCAGTGATCTGGTCAAAGACGCTGACTTCTATCGGCATGAACACAAACTGGTGTTTGCCGCGATTGCACAGTTGGTCAATGCGTCCAAACCGGCTGATGTCATCACGGTGTTCGAGCAATTGCAAGGCCAGGGCAAGGCGGATGACGTGGGGGGGCTGGGCTACCTCAATTCGCTGGCCCAGTATGTGCCCAGCGCCGCCAATATCCGGCGCTATGCCGAGATCGTCCGCGAACGGGGCATTTTGCGCAAACTGCTGACGGCCAGCGACGAAATTGCAACGGCCGCCTATGCGCCGCAGGGTCGTCCGGTCGCCAAGATACTCGACGAGGCCGAGCAGAAAATCTTCCACATTGGCGAAGAAGGCTCGCGCATGAAGCAGGGCTTTCAAAGCATGGACACCCTGGTGGTGGAGTTGCTGGATCGCGTGCAGGAAATGGCGGACAACCCGGCGGACATCACGGGTGTACCGACAGGCTTCATCGACCTGGACAGGATGACGGCCGGGCTGCAGGCGGGTGACCTGATTGTGCTGGCTGCTCGCCCTTCGATGGGGAAGACGGCATTTGCGGTCAACATTGCCGAACACGTGGCATTGAACGAAGGGCTGCCGGTTGCGGTGTTTTCCATGGAAATGGGAGCCGCCCAGCTGGCGGTTCGTGTGGTTGGCTCGATTGGACGGATCAACCAGGGCCATTTGCGCACGGGAAAACTGACCGATGAAGAGTGGCCACGTTTGACCGAAGCCATCGAGCGGTTGCGTACGGTGTCGCTTCACATCGACGAGACCCCGGGCCTGACGCCCAGTGAACTGCGTGCCAACGCGCGGCGTCTGGCGCGTCAGTGCGGCAAGCTGGGGTTGATTGTGGTTGATTACCTGCAACTGATGAGTGGCAGCAGCGGCTCCAACGGTGAAAACCGGGCGACCGAATTGGGTGAAATTTCGCGTGGCCTGAAGATGCTGGCCAAAGAACTTCAGTGCCCGGTGATCGCGCTGTCACAGTTGAATCGGAGCGTCGAGCAACGCACCGACAAGCGCCCGATGATGAGTGACTTGCGTGAATCGGGAGCCATTGAACAGGATGCTGACATCATCATGTTCATTTACCGTGACGAGTATTACAACAAGGACAGCAAAGAGCCGGGCGTGGCAGAGATCATCATCGGCAAACAGCGAAATGGACCCACCGGCACGGTGAAGTTGGCGTTCCTGAACCAGCTGACGCGTTTCGAAAGCCTGGCCTCAGGGTCTTACGACGTCTACTGACGCCTGACCCTTGTCGCGGGTCTCAGTTTCAAGCATGCCGGGCTGCCAACGTATTGGCAGCCCGGCATTCAAGCTCTGACAGGTTTTCTACAAGACGTCGCTGGCGTAGTCTGCCAACCGTGACCGTTCTCCGCGCGCCAGCGTGATGTGGCCGCCGTGTGGCCAACCTTTGAACCGGTCAACCGCGTAGGTCATGCCCGAAGATCCCTCCGTGAGGTAAGGCGTGTCAATCTGTGCGAGGTTGCCCATACAAATGATTTTTGTGCCGGGCCCCGCGCGGGTGATCAGGGTTTTCATTTGCTTCGGTGTCAGGTTCTGGGCTTCATCAATGATGAGGTACTTGTTCATGAACGTGCGTCCACGCATGAAGTTCATGCTCTTGATCTTGATTCGACTGCGTACCAACTCGTTGGTCGCGGCGCGCCCCCATTCACCCGCATTGCCTCCATCGCCTTTGGCCAGAAATTCAAGGTTGTCGTCAAGGGCACCCATCCAGGGTCCCATTTTTTCCTCTTCGGTGCCAGGCAGAAAACCAATGTCTTCGCCAACACTGACGGTGGCGCGGGTCATGATGATTTCGGTGTAGCGGCGCTCGTCCAACACCTGGGTCAAGCCGGCCGCCAATGCCATCAGCGTCTTGCCCGTGCCAGCGGTACCGGTGAGCGTGACGAAGTCAATGTCCGGATCCATGAGCAAATTGAGGGCAAAGTTTTGCTCCCGGTTGCGGCTGGTGACGCCCCACACCGCATTCTTCAGGTGTGTGAAGTCGCGCAGGGTTTTCAGGACGACGGTCTTGTCGCGGATTTCCACGACCCGAGCGTGCAGCGCGGGTTCGCCGGGTGCCTCGAAGTAGACAAACTGGTTGATGTGGCATTGCGCCACAACGGGGCCGCTGACGCGGTAAAACGTGTGGCTGCCTTGTTGCCAGCTTTCGACCGTTTTGCTTTGCCGGTTCCAGAAGTCATGCGGCAGGGCCATGGAGCCGCTGTAGAGCAACTCGCCATCGTCCAATACTTTGTCGTTTTCGTAGTCTTGTGCATCCAGACCCAAAGCACGCGCCTTGATGCGCATGTTGATGTCTTTGGAGACCATCGCCACGACGCGACCCTTGTGGCGTTCGCTCAAGGCTTGCACAACGCCCAGAATCTGATTGTCTGCCTTGCCTTGCGGGAGGCTGGTGGGCAGTGCGTAGTTCAGTGGTTCAGTCTGGAAATACAAACGCCCTTGGGCGGAGGTGTGGCCCGTGGCTGAGAGTGGCAGGCCCTGTGACATGTCCTCGCCGGCCATGGCGGCCAGGGCATCCAGGGTGCGGCTGGCCTGGCGTCCGTTGCGGGCCACCTCTGTCATGCCTTTTTTCTGCCCGTCCAGTTCTTCCAGAACGATCATGGGCAGGTACACGTCGTGCTCTTCGAACCGGAAAAGGCTCATCGGGTCATGCAGCAGCACATTGGTATCGAGCACGAACAGCTTGGTCGGGCCACTGGGCTGGCCGGATTTTCTGGTCTTCTTGCGCGCGACCGTGCCGGCCGCTACCGGTGCGGACTCAAGTGTCGTAGCGGAGGTTGTTGGTTCGGCGGGCTGGGCACCAAGACCGGTTAAATCTGCGGGCGCTGCCTGCGGCTGCTTTTCACTGCGGGCCAGCGGAGTGGCAGTGCCTGCCGCTGGCATCGTCTCGACCCGAGGTGGCCTTCTGCGGCCTTTTGGCGCAACCGACTGAGCAGAAACGGGTTGCGTTGTCGACATTGTCTTGCCGACAAGTTCGGGTGCCGACGCAGGCTTGATTCGGCTGGACGCCGAGCCCAGTGCCTGAAGGGCATGTTGATCCAAAGCGAGGCGCGCGGCTTTCTTGGCTGGAGGAGGGGGCAGGGGCATGGTCAGAGAGAGCAGGCAGAGTGAGCGTTGAGAATGTCAGGTTGTCGTCTGTGTGCTGGCAAGACAAAGCAAAAAGCCGTCAGGTTGCCCTGACGGCTTTTCATTGAATGGTTCTGGTCTATGGGCACTGCAGCATGGCATCGGACCATTATGCCGCACCGCTGTGACACGACTGTCGCAACAGTCAAGCGAGCCTTTTCGAGACGGGTCACGCAACGGTGACGGCCGCTTCTTTGCTGACGCTTTCTTTTTTGGCAGCTTCTTTGGCACCCGCTTCGCGAGCAACAGTGGCTTCCTTGCTGGTTGCCGAGGCCGCTTTTTTCAGTGCTTTGACTGCTTTGAGTACTTCGTCGACATGACCAGGCACTTTCAGGCCACGCCATTCTTGTTTGAGAACGCCATCCGGGCCGATCAGGAATGTGCTGCGCTCGATACCTTTGACTTTTTTGCCGTACATGATCTTGTTTTTGACCACGCCGAACATGTGGCACATTTTTTCTTCGGTGTCTGCAATCAGTTCGAAGGGCAGTTCCAGTTTGGCCTTGAACTCGTCGTGAGACTTCATGTTGTCGCGGGAGACACCGAAAACCGCAGCGCCAGCCTTGGCGAAGTCCTTGTACTTGTCACGGAACTGCATGGCTTCTGTGGTGCAGCCGGGCGTGTTGTCTTTGGGGTAAAAATAAAGCACCACCGTTTGACCCAGATGTGACTGGTTGGTAACCTTTACCTGTCCGGTGGCGTTGGATTCGAATTCGGGGATGAGTTTGTTGACAACGACTGCCATGCTGATGGAACCCTGCCTAGGTTGGTTTTCTGTGCCTGCAGGAAGGCATGCCTGCCATCCCGAACAACCGCCTATTTTACCCTGAAGCTACCCGGCATCCGGTCGAGCGGCCAGCATTTCTTGGCTTGCGTGGCGCTTGCAGTGCGGGGGTTTTCCCTAGTTTGGGGTGGCATTTTCTGAAACGGTCAGGTTGCTATCGGCGGTGCTGGGCAGCTGAACTGAGCCGGATTGGGCTTGCCGATCGCCGTCAGGCGTCTTCGGGCAGCAGCACTGCCACCACTTTTCTGCCTTCCTGCACCAGGATGTTGTAGGTACGACAGGCCGCGCCGGTGCCCATGGTTTCGACGCCAATGCCCTGGCTGATGAGCGATGCATACAGAGAGGGGTGGGGAAACCGCAGTTGTGTGCCGCTGCCGAACACCACCAGTTCGGGCGTATGGGTCAGCAGGCATTCGAAGTCGGATGCCTTCAAGTCTGCGAAATGCTGTGCCGTCCAGGGTTCAATGCTGCCTCGGTGACTGAGCAGCAGGCTGCCTGTGTGACGCTGGTTGAGTACCTGTATCCAGCCTGGGCCGTAGGCCTGGATCGACGCCGCTGTGGCATGGTCTGCGTGTAGTTTCATGGGAACGCCACACTTTCGTGTGTGGATTCAGTCGGGTGGATGGCGAATTATGGTGAAATTGTAGGTTTCGCGCTTTCCACTGACTGCTGGCCATGACCGTTCGCACCATCTCGAAATCGTCCAAACTTTCCAATGTCTGCTACGACATCCGTGGGCCCATCATGGACCGGGCGCGTCAAATGGAAGACGAGGGCCAGAAAATCATCAAGCTGAACATCGGCAATCTGGCTGTGTTCGGGTTTGACAGCCCGGAAGAAGTGCAGCAGGACATGATCCGCAACCTGCCCAACTCTGCAGGCTACTCTGACAGCAAGGGCATTTTTGCCGCCCGCAAAGCCGTCATGCATTACACGCAGCAGCAAGGCATCAAAGGCGTGACGCTGGACGACATTTATCTGGGCAATGGTGCCAGCGAGCTGATTGTGATGGCCACCAATGCTTTGCTGGACACGGGCGACGAGTTGCTGTTGCCGTCACCCGATTACCCGCTGTGGACGGCTGCGGCCAGTTTGTCCGGTGGGACCCCCGTGCACTACCGATGCGACGAAGAAAACGGCTGGATGCCCAATTTGGACGACATCAGGGCCAAAATCACGCCCCGCACCAAGGGTATTGTGGTCATCAATCCCAACAACCCCACCGGCGCGCTCTACGCCGACGAACTGCTGCTGGCCATCGTAGACCTGGCCCGCACCCATGGCCTGGTGATTTTTGCGGATGAGGTGTACGACAAGGTGCTGTACGACGGTGTGCACCACACCGCGATCGGCTCCTTGAGTGACGATGTGTTGACGCTGACCTTCAACTCATTGTCCAAGAGCTACCGCTCGTGTGGGTACCGGGCAGGCTGGATGGTGCTCTCGGGTGACAAAAAGCCCGCCAAGGACTACATCGAGGGCCTCAACATGCTCTCCAACATGCGCCTGTGTTCCAACGTGCCGGGCCAGTACGCCATACAGACTGCGCTGGGTGGTTACCAGAGCATCAATGAACTGGTGGGTGAGGGTGGTCGCCTGCGCCGTCAGCGGGATCTGGCCTACGAGCTGATTTCAGCGATTCCAGGGGTCAGTTGCGTGCGGCCGGCCGCGGCTCTGTACATGTTTCCACGGCTGGATCCACGGGTGTATCCGATTGAAGATGATCAGGCGTTTTTTCTCGATCTGTTGCAGGAGACCCGTGTGATGCTCGTCCAAGGCACGGGCTTCAATTGGCCCGCACCTGACCATTTCCGCATTGTGTTTCTGCCGCACGAAGACGATCTGCGCGAGGCCATCGGACGGGTCGCGCGTTTTCTGGAGCACGCACGCAAGCGCTTCGGGACCGAACAGTTGGCACAGGAACTGTCTGGTTCGGGATCTCAGGCATCGGCGGCGGACCCTGCCAAAAAAGAACCTGTCGCGCGACCTGCCCGCAGGGCGGCAAAAAAACGCTGATTTGATAGCAATCAATTATTTTATTAAAAGCGCTGAACGTATTTTTAACTGAGAAAACGAACATGAAACCCATTCAAGTTGGCCTGCTGGGCATTGGCACCGTTGGCAGTGGCACATTCCATGTGTTGCGACGCAACCAGGAAGAAATCAAGCGCCGTGCAGGCCGTGGCATCGAGATCACCATGGTGGCCGACCTCGATGTGGCCCGCGCCCAGGCTGTGGTGGGTGAGGGTGTGACCGTCGTCGGTGATGCGCGACAGGTCATCGCCAACCCGGATATCGACATTGTCATCGAGCTGATCGGTGGCTATGGCGTGGCCAAGGCACTGGTCTTGGAAGCCATCGCTGCTGGCAAACATGTGGTGACAGCCAACAAGGCCTTGCTGGCCGTGCACGGCACCGAGATTTTTGCGGCTGCCAGCGCCAAGGGTGTGATGGTTGCCTTCGAGGCGGCTGTGGCGGGTGGCATTCCCATCATCAAGGCGCTGCGCGAAGGCCTGACAGCCAACCGCATCCAGTGGCTGGCGGGCATCATCAACGGCACCACCAACTTCATCCTGTCGGAAATGCGTGACAAGGGCTTGGACTTCGACGTGGTACTGGAAGAGGCGCAACGCCTGGGCTATGCCGAGGCAGACCCGACTTTTGACATCGAAGGTGTGGATGCAGCCCACAAGGCAACGCTGATGAGCGCCATTGCGTACGGTATTCCGGTGCAGTTCGACAAAGCCTACGTGGAAGGCATCACCAAGCTGGGCGCTGCCGACATCAAATACGCCGAGCAGTTGGGCTACCGCATCAAGCTGCTGGGGATCGCCAAACGCCAGGCCAACGGTATTGAGCTGCGGGTACACCCCAGTCTGGTGCCTGCCAAGCGCCTGATTGCCAACGTGGAAGGTGCCATGAACGCTGTGGTGGTGCACGGTGACGCTGTGGGGACCACCCTGTACTACGGCAAAGGCGCGGGCAGCGAGCCGACCGCCAGTGCCGTGGTCGCCGATCTGGTGGACATCACCCGCTTGCACACGGCCGATCCGCAAAACCGCGTGCCTCACCTGGCCTTCCAGCCCGGCGAGTTGTCCGATTTGCCCGTGTTGCCGATGGCCGAAGTCGTCACCAGCTATTACCTGCGCTTGCGCGTGGCAGACCAGGCGGGTGTGCTGGCGACCGTCACGGGCATTCTGGCGGGTGCGGGCATCAGTATCGACGCAGTTTTGCAGCGAGAGGCGGACGAGGTTGGCGGCGAAGGCAGCACCCAGACCGATGTGATCATCCTGACCCATGACACCCGAGAGGGCACGATGAATGCGGCCATCGAGCAGATGCAGGCTTTGCCGACGGTGCTTGCACCGATCACACGCATCCGCAAGGAAGAGCTGGCCTGACAGGCAGCATGCGGGCGCTGTCGCCGGCTGGGGTCGGCAGGTGGCGTTTGTATGGCCCACCCCCTACAGGACACGGAACATGAAATACATCTCGACCCGTGGCGACCAGTCGCCCAAACATTTTTGTGACATCCTGCTGGAAGGTCTCGCGCCCGATGGGGGCCTTTACCTGCCGGAAAGCTATCCCAGTGTGGACGATGCCACGCTGACCCGCTGGCGCGAGGTGTACCACCAGCAGGGTTATGCCGACCTGGCGTTTGAGATCCTGTCGCTTTACATCGACGACATCCCGGCCGACGATCTGCGGGCCCTGTGCCGCAAAACTTACACGGCCGAGGTGTTTGGCACTGGCGAAATCGTGCCGCTGCGCCACCTGGAGGATGGCTTGTGGCTGGAAGCCTTGTCGAACGGCCCCACGCTGGCCTTCAAGGACATGGCCATGCAGCTGCTGGGCAACCTGTTCGAGTATGAACTGGGCCGTCGCGGTGCCGAGCTGAACATTCTGGGCGCCACCAGCGGCGACACAGGCAGTGCTGCCGAGTACGCCATGCGCGGCAAAAAAGGTGTGCGCGTCTTCATGACCAGCCCGCATGGCCGCATGAGCCCCTTCCAGCAGGCGCAAATGTTCAGCCTGATGGATGACAACATCTTCAACATTGCCATTGAAGGTGTGTTTGACGATTGCCAGGACATCGTGAAGGCTGTGTCCAACGACCTTGACTTCAAACGGCAGTACAAGATCGGCACGGTCAATTCCATCAACTGGGCGCGCCTGCTGGCCCAGGTGGTTTACTACTTTGCCGGTTACATCCAGGCCACGGAGGAGAACAGTCAACAGGTCAGTTTCACCGTGCCCAGCGGCAACTTTGGCAACGTGTGCGCGGGCCATGTGGCCAGGCAGATGGGCCTGCCGATTGCGCAGCTGGTGGTGGCCACCAACGAAAACGACGTGCTCGACGAATTCTTCCGCACTGGCGTGTACCGCGTACGCGGCAGCGCCGACACGCACGAAACGTCTAGCCCCAGCATGGACATTTCGAAGGCCAGCAACTTTGAACGCTTTGTGTTCGACCTGTTGGGCCGCAATGCCACGCGTACCGCAGCGTTGTTCGGCTCGCAGCTCAACCAGGTTGGCCAGTTCGACCTGAGCGCCGACCCGCTGTTTGCGCAGGCCGCAGGCGTTTATGGTTTTGCCAGCGGCAAAAGCACCCATTCCGACCGGCTTGCCACCATCCGCGATGTGTTCCAGCGACATGGCATGGTCATCGACACCCATACCGCTGACGGCGTCAAAGTGGCTCGCGAGCATGTGCAAGCTGGCACGCCCATGGTCGTGCTCGAAACGGCGCTGCCGATCAAGTTTGCCGAGACCATCCATGAAGCCCTTGGCCAGTTGCCCGACCGTCCGGCCAAGTTCAACGGGATCGAAGCTTTGCCCAAACGAGTGGTGGTCATGCCCTCAGATGCAGCGCGGGTCAAAACCTTCATCACCGAACGGTGCAGTTGAGGTTGAGGGAATTTTTGTCTGAAATGCGCCTTGGCGCTTATAGATAAGTGTTCGTGTGCTACTTTTTTTGAGGTAATCGGCGCTTGAAAGTCATTGTTGTCACAGGCTATTCCAACGCAGGCAAGACCACGCTGATGGAAAAGCTGATTCCGGCCCTGAAGTCGCTGGGCCAGCGGGTCAGCGTTGTCAAGCATGCCCATCACCGTTTTGAAATGGATCATCCGGGCAAAGACACCTGGCGCCACCGCGAGGCGGGTGCTTTCGAGGTGGTCGCTGCATCGCCCCACCGCCTGGTGCTGGTGCGGGAGTTCGAACAGTCGGTTGAACTGCCTGTGCATGCCGTGCTGGCCGAGGTGTATCCCGGTGTCGACTGGGTGTTGGTGGAGGGCTACCGCGACTGCAACCTGCCCAAACTGGAGGTGTGGCGCGCAGGCAATGGCAAACCTGTGTTGTACGCGCACGATCCGTTTGTGGTGGCTGTGGCCACCGACGATCCCATAAACCTGCCGGCACCAACGGGTCTGCCTGTGATGCAAATGGACGATGTCAGCGGCCTGGCACACTGGCTGATGTCGCAAGGGCAGCGCTTTGATTACGACCCGAGCCAATACGCATGAACCCGACACCCCGCAAACCACTGATGCCGCTTGATGATGCGCTGGCCACCTTGCTGGCCGCTGCATCGCCTGCTTTGCCGACAGAGCAGGTTGCAACCTTTGACGCCGACAGGCGGGTGTTGCGGCAGGCATTGGTTTCAGCGTTGCATGTGCCGCCGCAGGACAACTCCAGCATGGACGGCTACGCTGTGCGTTGTGCCGATCTTGCTCATGCCTTGCCAGACCGGCCCGTGGTGTTGCCTGTGTCACAGCGCATTGCGGCAGGGCATGCCGGTGTTGCGCTGCAGCCCGGTACGGTGGCACGCATATTCACCGGTGCGCCCGTCCCTGAAGGGGCCGATGCCATCGTGATGCAGGAGGATGTGGTGCTGTCGGAAGAAAACGGCCAGGTTATGGCGCAGTTCCGCATGGTGCCCAAAGCCGGCGCGTGGATACGCCTTGCGGGTGAAGACGTGACGCGAGGTGCCCAAGTGCTCGCCTGCGGACGACGGATGGGCCCTGCCGAGTTGGGTCTCGCGGCCAGCCTGGGGCTGGCCGAACTGGTGGTGTCGCGTCGACCCCGGGTGGCCTTGTTTTCGACGGGAGATGAACTCGTCATGCCCGGCACCGTGCCGCCAGAGGCCATGCCGCCTGGTGCCATTTACAACTCCAACCGTTTTTTCTTGCGTGCGCTGTTGCAGCGTTTGGGCTGCGAAGTGTCTGACTTGGGCATCGTGCCCGACCGGCGCGAGGCCACTGTGGCCGCACTGGCTGCTGCCGCACAAACACACGACGTCATCTTGACCAGTGGGGGTGTTTCGGTCGGGGAAGAGGACCACATCAAACCAGCCGTGGAAGCGTTGGGCAGCCTGGCGCTCTGGCAGATCGCGATGAAGCCCGGCAAACCGTTCGCTTTCGGCTCCGTGCGCCACGCGAGCGGTGCTGCGCATTTTCTGGGCTTGCCGGGTAACCCCGTTTCCAGTTTCATGACCTTTGTGTTGCTGGTACGGCCGTTTTTGCTGAAGCTCCAGGGCGTGACCGATACAAGCTGCCCGGTGTTGGCGTTGCCTGCCCACTTCGACCTGCCCAAAGCTGACAAGCGGCGGGAATTTTTGCGCGTGCGCCGCAACGCCCAAGGTGGGCTGGAGTTGTTTGCCAACCAGAGTTCGGGCGTGTTGACCTCGGCCGTGTGGGGAGATGGCGTGGTGGACTTGCCGGCGGGTCAAACCATCGCAGCCGGAGAGCGGGTGCGTTACATGGCGTTTGCCGATCTGATTGGTTGATCTCAGGATGTCTCCCAGCCACGGTCCGGCTGTTTGGCGTTGCGGCTGACCTTGGTTCAAACCTTCCGTTTTTTTGTGTTCCGTTTGAGTGCCTCATGTCATGCAAGTCCAGTTGAAATACTTTGCCTCCATCCGTGAAGCCATGGGGCGAAATGGCGAAACCTACGAAACCCAGGCCACCTCGGTGGGTGGGTTGCGCGATGAGCTGATCGCTCGCGGTGACGCGGGTGGCCAGTTGCTGGCGCGTGGCAAAGCCGTGCGCATGGCGCTGAACCAGACCATGTGTGACGATGCCACGCCACTGACAGCAGGGGCTGAAGTGGCGTTTTTTCCACCGGTGACGGGTGGGTGAGGGCGCAGACATGACGGCACGTGTACTCATCCAGGCGGCTGACTTCGATTTGTCGGCTGAAGTGGCGGCGTTGCGCGCAGGCCAGGCTGGCGTGGGTGCCGTCTGCGCGTTTGTGGGCACTGTGCGCGACCGCAACGTACTGGGCGGCCAGGTGTCTTCCGATGGAACGACGCACACTGGCGACCAGGTGCTGACCCTGGAACTGGAGCACTACCCCGGCATGACTGAGCGGGCCATCGAGTCCATGGTCGACGAGGCTTTCAAGCGGTTCGACATTCTGGGCGCGCGGGTGATCCACAGGGTCGGTTTGTTGCAACCGATGGATCAGATCGTGCTGGTTGCGGTCACGTCAGCGCACCGTGGGCAAAGCTACCAGGCCTGTGAGTTTCTGATGGACTACCTGAAAAGCCACGCACCCTTCTGGAAGAAAGAGCAAACCCCGGAAGGGGCACGATGGGTGGATGCCCGCGTGAGTGACGATGCAGCTGCTGCGCGTTGGGGCCTGCCCGCTCAACTCAAAGCGCAATTTTGAGTACTTATTTTGGCTCTAGCGCTTTTATAAACCCAAAAAAAGCAGTTAGCCAGGCGCGCCCAGCTGATTTTGAAGCGCCCAAGGCG
>ERZ761609.1517-NODE-1517-length-20038-cov-34.604664_pt1 | contig 20038 bp, 16 predicted proteins | sample MGYA00511163_ERZ761609 | MGnify/ENA primary metagenome ERZ761609 (study PRJEB28899, sample SAMN02445070) | bioreactor sludge metagenome | biome: EBPR sludge | place: Australia: Brisbane, Thorneside Wastewater Treatment Plant | collected 2011-12-16 ... | reverse complement strand
CCAGGGACCTACGGATTAACAGTCCGGCGCTCTACCGACTGAGCTATCGGGGAATAGCCTTGAATTATACGATGTTTTTTGGCCGTTATCCGCAGGTTCAGCGCTTCAAGCCAGGCTCCGTCAAGATGATTTAGGTGCCTGGTATCAAAACCCCGCTTCCAGGCTCACGGTCACGGTTCGTGGCGCGGCCGGGAACAGGTAGACGTGGCTGTACTGGTACGGCGCTTCCTTGAAGTATCGGCGGTTGAGTACGTTCTGAACCCCCATCCGCCAGGTCGCGGGCTGGCCGGCCAATCTGGTTTGGTACTTCAGTCCCAGATCGACCCGTGTCCAGGAGGGGAGCTTCACCGAGGCATCGGGCAGCACATTTCGGCGGCCTTCGTGTGACACCATCGATTGCAGGCTCAGGCCCGGCACGCCAGCCACTGCGTAGGTCAAGCCGACCCTCGCCACGCGTGCGGGTACGTTGGTGGGACGTTGGCCGTTCAGCTCAGGCGAAATGGAACTGCCGCGCCGCTGTGCCGACAACCACATGATGCTGCCGTCAACACTGAAGGCCCCCAGGCGCCGTTGGGTGGTGACTTCGAGGCCTGTGTGGCGGTCATCGCCGTCGGCGCGTCGTGTGCAACTGCCTGCCACGTCGCAGGCACCTGCATCACCCGCGCGTGGCCGGGTGATGCCGAACACGGTGGCAGATGCCGATCCACTGGCACTGGCTGTTTTGACGCCCAGTTCCCATTGCTTGCTTTTGAGTGGTGCCAAGGGTTCACCGGCGTTGGTGTAGCGGTTGCGGCCGGGTGCCACCTCTGACTCGATGCCGTGGCCCGTGCTGGCATACACCGTGTAGTCAGGCCGGAACTGCCACGCAAGCGCCAGCCAGGGAGTGGTGAAGCTCTGTTGGTATGAAGTGGCGCGCGAGCCATTGGTGCGGATGCTGTCACGCTCGATGCGGCTGTGCCTCAGTCCCACCCAGGTGCTTAACGCGTCAGTCCAGGCGATGTGGTCGTAGACAAACAGTTCGGTGCTGCGTTCGGTGCGGTTGGTGTACGGATCGCTGAACGTGGCGTCGGCTGGCAGTGCGGGCAGGCTGTAGAGATTACCGGTGCCTACTGCCGCGTTGTTGTCTGCCTGCGGGTTGCCACGTTCGGTGTAGCGGTTGCGCTGGATGCCCGCTGTCAGGTGGTGGGTGGCCCAGGTGGTCGACAGCTTGCCTCTGGTTTGCCATTGCAGGGCCTCGGTCACGCGGCGTTCACCCAGGCTGCGAAAGTCGTACAGGTCAAAATCACCGTTCGGGCAGTAACGATCGGCGTAATAACTACCGGTGGATGCCTCATAACAGCCATACGGGTAGGCCAGAAAGTCATCGGCCTTCAGTGATTGGCGTGACAGCTGTGCTTGCCAGCTCCAGTCGGTGTTGATGGCCTGTTCGTAGCGCACGCTGCCTGTCAGCCCGCTCATCACCCCGGGTTGACTCCAGGGTTGGCGGTTGATGTTGGTGTACGGGTTGGGTGCGGGCAGGGTGCTGCCTGTCAGGCTCAGCCCGGGCACACCGGGTTGGCTGCGGCGGCTGTGTTCCAGTTCGACTTCCAGCAGGCTGCCCGGTTTCAACCGCCAATCTGCCGCCAGTGCCACCAGTTCGCGGTGCCCGTTGGCACCAGCCACATGGCTTTTCATTTGCTCGGCTGCCACGTTCAGCCGGTACCCGAACGCCCGGTCTGCCCCCAGGCGGCCACCCAGATCGACATGGCCCAGCAGGTTGCCGTGGCTGTTGGCTTCCAGTCGGGCTGTCCGAAGGTTGCGTTCTGTCGGCCTTTTGATCACGTGATTGACCAGGCCGCCCGGTGCACTGGTGCCGGCCTGAATGCCGCTGGTGCCCTTGAGCAATTCGATCCGTTCCCGGTTCTCCAGTGCCAATGCGGTTTCGGCGCTGATGGGCAGCCCATCCCGACGGTAGTTGTACCGTCCATCCAACACAAAGCCGCGCAACGTCACGTAGTCCCAGTATCCGATGGCGTTGTACGAATCAGTGGCGGATGCATCGAGTTGAATCACGTCGCTCATGCGACGGACATGATGATCAGCCAGTGTTTGTGCGTCGATGAGGCGGATGGCCGCCGGCGTACGCAGCACTTCCTCGTCGCCAAAGCCTGCCGCGCTGCTGGTGGCAGTGGCGGCGTTGCGGGTGGTCACCGTCACGGTGCCCAGTGTTGGCGCGTCGGCAGCTGACGTTGAAGTAGCGGTTTGTGCCCAGCCTGAGGCGGAAAAGCTCAGCAGGCAGAGAGCGGCTGCCTGTGACAGGCGGCTGCGGTGCAAGTGGGGAAGGTGTCGGTCAAAGTGTGCCATGTGCAACGTGTGTGCGTTAATGGCAGGTCGGCTTGCAGTTACCGCTCCCGCTCACCTGCGCCTGTTCGAGGCTGGTGAGTGGTTTGTGCGTGGCACAACGGTATCGTGAGCATGCTTCCCTGCGCGAGGATTACCTCAATCAGGTTCAAAGGGACTTTCTCAGTCGCACGTTTCGGTGCAACACCCCTAGCGAGTGACCGGCATTGCTGTCGGTCGGGGCGGATTGTAATGGCTCGTTCACATGGGAACGGCATTGGGAACAGCCAGGGGAACGGTTTCCGCCATCAGTCTTCGTGGCTTCAGCCCTTTGGTCCCTGTCCCGTGGTATCGGCAAGTGTTGAAGGCAGTCATCCGTTGCCCGAGCATCATGCTGGGCCGGATACGCCCAGCAGTTGCTGCAAACGCTGGCTGCTGCTGGTGTATTCCAAAGGCCCGGTCCGCTCGGGGTGAAGGAACTCGGCAGCCCCGAAGGCGGCCAGCACACCTTCGTGGAAACCGCATGCCAGCAGTTTCTTTTTGCCAGGGTAGTGGACGATGTCGCCGATGGCGAAAATGCCGGGCTGACTGGTTGCAAAGGTCGACGTGTCGACCGTCAACTGCTTGCGCGACATGGCCAATCCCCAGTTCGAGAGGGGCCCCAGCTTGGGGCTGATGCCCTGCAACACCACCAGACGGTCTGCCACGCAGTTGCTTTCGGTGCCGTCCGGATGGCTGATGTGCAGACCCGTCATCGTGCGGTGGGGGCCGTCTGACTGGAGCACGCCTTTGATTTGTCCTACTACAAAGCTGACCAGACCTTCACGCAGCAATTCATGCCAGCGCGCCAACGTGTGTTCGTCTACTTGCAGCACGTCTCGTCGGTGGAGCAGTGTGATGGATCGTGCGGCTCGGGCGGCTGGCCGCTCGGCCAACTGAATGGCCCACTCCAGAGCGGCCTGGTCGCCACCGGCGATCACGATGTGCTGGCCCGTGACATCGAGGGCTTCGGGTGGGTGGTAGAGCACCTGTGTGTCTTCAAACGGTGCCAGCTCGGCCAATGCCAGCTTCTTGGGCAGGAACGCCCCGACTCCCGCTGCGATGAAAACAGATCGTGTCCTGAAAGTGAGCCCCTTGTCGGTGGAGACCACAAACCAGTTGTCAGCCAGGCGCTCGATGGCGGCCACCAGTTGGCCGAAGTGAAAGGCTGGCTGGAAGGGGGCAACTTGCTGGAGCAGGCGATCGGCCAGCTCCTGTCCGGTGCATGCAGGCAGCCCAGGGATGTCGTAGATGGGCTTGTCGCCATACAACTCCACAGGCTGGCCGCCCGCATGGCGCAGGGTGTCGAGCACATGGGCCCGGATGCCTTGCAACCCCAGTTGAAACACCAGGTAAAGCCCGACGGGTCCGGCACCGATCACCAGCGCATCGGTTTCCACCGGGGAGGCAAGCTCGTCTGTTTGCATGGTCTGTAACTGGGTTGGGCCGGCGGGGCAGGCGCACGGACTGACAGGACTGGTGAAGGGCTGTGCGGTGGTGCTGCAGAAAGCAAACAGCGCCCGTCGGGGCGCTGCGCACATGTCTCATGCCCTGCTGGCCAGCCAGAGCGGGGTTCTCGCCACTGCCATGTGTGGGTGCGGGTTGGCCGGGCGGGGGAGGTCAGCGAACCAGCTCGGACAGCTTGCCTGTTTTGTCTTTCCAGTCGTCTGCATCGGGCAACGCAGCTTTGCGCTTGGTGATGCTCTTCCAGCCGGGCAGCAAGGCCAGTTCGGCATTCAGCTTGATCATGTGGCGCTGGTCTTTGGGCAGGTCTTCTTCCGCAAAGATGGCGCTGACGGGACACTCGGGAATGCACACGGCGCAGTCGATGCATTCATCGGGGTCGATGGTGAGGAAATTGGGGCCTTCGCGGAAGCAGTCCACTGGGCACACGTCCACACAATCGGTGTACTTGCAGCGGATACAGGACTCGGTGACAACGTGGGTCATGGTTGTTGTTGGGGGACAGATTGAAAAAACAACGATTTTAAAGTTTGCGAATGCTAAACGCCGGATTAACCCCACGCTTTGACATTCGGCAAACTTCAGGCAATCAGTTCACCAGCGCGGCACCCGACGTCCGGTGCGTCGCGGTGTCCACCAGAATCAGTGCGCCCATGACCCGCGACTGCGCATAAGGAACCACAGGCAGCGCTTCTTGCAGCAGCAGCTCGATGTGGCCGATCGCGTTGGGGTCGAGCTGGGTGGCATCCTCTTCAGCCAGGGTGTTCACGTCCAGTTTGTGTACCACGCGGCGTACCTTGGCCTTCACCCAGCGGTGGCCTTGCAGCGCCCAGTACACGCGCCCTGCCACCAGCGGCTCGTCATCCATCCAGGCCACGGTGGCGGTGATGTCTTTGTGGCCGGGGTAGGGGCTGACGGCGGCAGGTGTGTCGAAGTCGTCGTCGGCCACGGTCGCCGCCACCGGTGCGGCCAGGATCCAGTCGCCACGGGACACATCCACCTCGCGGTCCAGCACGATGCCCGCGCTGGTGCCTGCCTCAATGGACTTGACGCGGCGGGCATGGTCCAGCACCTTCGCCACGGTGGCTTTCTGCCCACTGGGGAACACCTGCACCTCGGTACCGGGCGCCACGTTGCCTGCAGCCACCCGGCCCCAGAACACGCGACGGCCTTCGTGCGTGACGTTGCTGCTGTGTTGCTTCTCGACCCATTGAACCGGGAAAGCGAGTGGGGCAGCTGAGTCGCTCGTGGTAACGGGCAAGTCCTCGAGGATTTCCAGCAGCGTGGGGCCGGTGTAGCCGCACCAGCCCACATGCTCGTGGTGGTCGTCCACCACGTTCCATCCCTTCAGGGCCGACACCGGAACGATGGCTGCCGGGGTGATGCCGGCTTCTGCCGCAAACGCCCGGAGCGCGGCGCTGATTTGGGTGAACGCCAGGGTGGGGTCGTCCACTGCGTCCAGCTTGTTGATGGCAAACACCACGCTCGGTACGCGCAGCAGTTTCAACAGCAGCGAGTGACGACGGGTTTGCGTCAGCAAGGCCATGGATTGGTTGGCCCCCTCGCTTGCCGCTGAAACGGCTGCGCTGCCCCCCAAGGGGGTGTCAGCCAGCTTGGAGCGTTCCTGCGCAGGCTGTGGGTTGGCCCAGTCGAGCTTGGTGGCGTCGACCAGCACCACGGCGGCATCGGCGCTGCTGGCGGCCGTGACCATGTTGCGGGTGTACTGCTCGTGGCCCGGCGCGTCGCCGATGATGAATTTGCGACGCTCGGTGTTGAAGTAGCGGTAAGCCACGTCGATGGTGATGCCCTGTTCACGTTCGGCGCTCAGGCCATCGGTCAGCAGGGCCAGGTCGGTTGCGCCGGCACGTGTGACGCCGGCCAGGTGGTCTTGTAGCACGGCCTTGGTGTCGACCAGCAGGCGGCCGATGAGGGTGCTCTTGCCGTCATCCACCGAGCCGCAGGTGATGAACCGCAAGGCGTTGCCCGTTTGGGATGAAGATGTTGAATGAAAAGTGGCTTCAGCGTTTGTATTCATTGCATTCTTTGCTATTGTTGGTTTGATTCAGAAATAGCCGTCTTTTTTCCGCTTTTCCATCGAGGCTTCGCTGGTCTTGTCGTCCATGCGGGTGGCACCGCGTTCGCTCACGTCGGCGGCCAGTGTCTCGATGACGATGGCGTCTGCCGTGGCTGCCGTGCTTTCCACCGGGCAGGTGCAGGTGATGTCGCCCACGGTGCGGAAACGCACGTCGCGCACCACCACGGTTTCGCCGTCTTTCGGTGGCGTGAGGTCGGTCACCGGCACCAGCAGGCCTTTGCGCTCCACCACCTCACGCTGGTGGCTGTAGTAAATGCTGGGCAGGGCCACGTGCTCGCGGGCGATGTATTGCCACACATCCAGCTCGGTCCAGTTGCTGATGGGGAACACGCGGAAGTGCTCGCCCGGTTGCAGCCGGGTGTTGAACAGTGTCCACAGCTCGGGGCGCTGGGCCTTGGGCTGCCACTGGCCGAAGCTGTCGCGGTGACTGAAGATGCGTTCTTTGGCGCGGGCCTTTTCTTCGTCGCGGCGGGCGCCGCCAATGAGCGCGTCGAAACGGAATTCCTCAATGGCCTCCAGCAGCGTGACCGACTGGTGCACGTTGCGGCTCTCGCCGGGGTGGGCCAGGCGCACGGTGCCACGGGCCATGGAGTCTTCCACGCTGCGCACGATCAGCTCGGCGCCCAGCTCCTGGGCGCGGAAATCGCGGAAATCGGTCACTTCGGGGAAGTTGTGGCCGGTGTCGATCATCAGCAGGGGGTAGGGCAGGCCACCCCCTTCGGATTTTTTGCCAAAGGCTTTTTCTGCGCACTTGAGCATGACCAGCGAGTCCTTGCCGCCCGAGAACAGCAAGGCGGGGCGCTCGAACACGGCGGCCACTTCGCGCAGGATGAAGATGGTTTCTTCTTCCAGTGCGTCGAGGTGTGTGTTGTTCAGGGTGTGTGTGTGGGTCATGCCGGGCTGGTTCAACAGGTGTTCGGGTGTGCGGGCGTTCATGCGGTCGCTCCTTCTGGTGTGTGTTTGACGTGCAGGCCGCATTCCTTGGCGGCACCGCCTTCCTGGGTGGCTTCCCACCACCAGCGGCCGGCGCGGAAGTCTTCCCCCAGGCTGATGGCACGTGTGCAGGGCGCACAGCCGATACTGGGGAAGAAGCGGTCGTGCAGCGGGTTGTACGCCACGTTGTGCAGCTGGATGTAGTGCCACACGTCGCCCCAGGTCCAATTGGCCAGCGGGTTGAACTTGGTGCGGCCCTCAGACGACGCAGAGTTGGCCTGCAGTTCGCTGGTGTCGATCAGGGGCACCTCGGCACGTGCGCCGGACTGCTCACGGCGCAGGCCGGTGATCCAGGCGCGTTGGCCCGCCAGTGCCCGGGAAAGGGGCTCCATTTTGCGGATCTGGCAGCAGGCCTTGCGCAGTTCGATGCTCTGGTACATGGCTGTTGCACCGTGACGGGCCAGAAAGGCGGCCACCGCGTCAGATTTTGGCGTGTAAACGTGCACCGGCGCTTTACTGGTGGCAACAGTTTGCTCCAGTAGCTGGAGTGTCTCGGTGTGGAGGGCACCGGTCTCCAGCACGAACACGGGAATGCCCAGGTTCAGCGATTCGATCAGGTGGCTGACTACCACGTCTTCCGCGCCCAGGCTGCTGGCCTGCGTAATGCGAACGGTGCCGTCTGGCTCGGAGAAGTCGGCGGCTGCCTGGGTCAGCAGGGCGCGGGTTTCAGCCAGTTTGGCGTCGAACGTGGCGCTGGCCCGGGCGTGCAACTGCGTGGCCTTCAGCAAGGGCGCTGCCGGGGAGGCAACCTCCGCACCGGGCAACGCCGATGTGGTGGGCAAGGCGGAAACGGTATCGCTCATGCAGCCTCCAGCGTTGACAAGCTGGCAAAGCGTGGCTGCGGGGCCACGGCATCGCCCTGGTAGGTGGCGTTGGCCTGATCCAACAGCCGCTGGCCCACCGCCAGGCTCTGGCCGTCAGCCAGCACCGCTTCGGTGAACCCCGTGCGGGCCATTTGAACCAGTTGGTCCACCAGCACGTCGCCGGTGGCGCGGATGGTGCCGGTGAACCCCAGGCGGCGTCGCAGCAGGAATGCCTGGCTGAACGCGCGCCCATCGGTGAAGGACGGGAAGTGCAGCACCACGGTGTGCACACCCGTCAGGTCGGCGGTGCGCGGGTCGGCATCGTTGGGCAGCAGCAGGGTCTGGCTGTCGGTGGAAGAGGAGGGCAACTGGGCCTGTTCGAACAGTTTCATGGTCGTGGGTCGGTGTGCTGCGTACTCAGGCATCGGCCTGTGCCGTGTGGCGGGCGGTGATGTGGCGTACCGCGTTGGCTGCCGCCTTGTAGGGGTCGTGCCCGACCCGGCGCAAGGTGGTGATGAAGGTTTCGCCAGACGTGCGGTGGGTGCGGTACGTGTCCAGGACGGCAGTGACCACGTCCACCACCTCGTCAGCTGCAAACGACGGGCCAATCACCTTGCCAGCCCCGGGGGCGCCACTCAGCGTCGAGCCGTCGGAGCCGCCCAGCGTGACCTGATACCACTCCTGCCCGTCCTTGTCCACGCCCAGGATGCCGATGTGGCCCGTGTGGTGGTGGCCGCAGGAGTTGATGCAGCCGCTGATGTGCAGGTCGATTTCGCCGAGGTCGTGCAGTTCGTCCAGGTCGGTATAGGCTTCGGAAATGGCAGCGGCCACCGGAATGGCGCGGGCGTTGGCCAGGTCGCAGAAGTCTCCGCCCGGGCAGGCAATCATGTCGGTCAGCAGGCGGATGTTGGGCTTGGCCAGGCCCAGACGGCGGGCTTCGCGCCACAGCTCGGGCAACTGGTCGCAGCGCACCCACGGCAGCAGTAGGTTCTGGTCGTGGGTGACGCGGGCCTCGCCTGCGCTGAAACGCTCGGCCAGCTCTGCCACCGCGTCCAGCTGGTCAGCAGTGGCATCGCCGGGTGCCTGGCCCAGGCGCTTGAACGACAGCGTCACGGCGCGCAGGTCGGGGTTTTTGTGGGCGGCCACGTTCTGCTGCAGCCAGCGGCCAAACTCCACGTCATCCTCGGCGGCGGCCTTCAGGATGTGGGCAATCTTGGCGTCGGCCGTCTTGCGGTCGCAGTTCAGTGCGGGGGGCACGAAGCTGGCGGCCACGCGCTGCAGTTCGGCCAGTGGAATGGTGTGCGGCGCACCGTCCTGCATCAGGATGGCTTCGTACTCAGCTTCCACCTCGTCCACAAAGCGCTGGCCTTCGGCCTTCACCAGGATCTTGATGCGCGCCTTGTACTTGTTGTCGCGGCGGCCCCAGCGGTTGTACACGCGCACCACGGCCTCCAGGTAGTTCAGGATCTGGTCCCAGGGCAGGAACTCGCGGATCACGCTGGCCACCACCGGTGTGCGGCCCATGCCGCCGCCGACGAGTACCTTGAAACCCACATTTTCGTAGCCGGAATGGCCTTCATCGCTTTCCTGATGGGGATTGTTTGCTACCGTTTCCGTGCTGCGCACCACCTGCAAGCCCACGTCGTGCCAGGCAATGGCGGCGCGGTCTTCGCGTGCGCCATGGATGGCGACCTTGAACTTGCGTGGCAGGAAGGCGAATTCGGGGTGCAGCGTGCTCCACTGCCGCAGGATTTCGGCAAACGGGCGCGGGTCGGCCACCTCATCGGCCGCAATGCCGGCCCGTTCATCGGTGGTGATGTTGCGGATGCAGTTGCCGCTGGTCTGGATGCCGTGCATGTCGACCGTGGCCAGCAGGTCCATCACATCCGCGCTTTTGTCCAACGGAATCCAGTTGAACTGCACGTTTTGCCGGGTGGTGAAGTGGCCGTAGCCAAACTTCAGCCGGGGGCCGGGGCGTGAGCCGGCGCGTTCGTCAATGCCGTCCTGGGTGGCCTGGGCACGGGCCAGCAACGCTGGATCGGGCCGGTCGTACTCGCGGGCGATGGTGGCCAGCACGCGCAACTGGCGTGCAGCGATTTCGCCGTAAGGCACCGCTACGCGCAGCATGGGGGCGTACCGCTGGATGTACCAGCCGTTTTGCAGCCGCAGCGGACGGAAGGCCTCGTCGGACAAGGTGCCTGCCTGGTGGCGGGCCAATTGGTCGCGGTGCTGCGCGGCGCGGTGGCGGATGAACTGGCGGTCAAATTCGGTGTAGCTGTACATCGTGGGGAACCATCAAAAAACGAAATCGATACGTTGGTGTGACTGGCGTGGAGCAGCACACGGCCGGTTGAATGGGGTGAGAACGAATGGTGTGAACGGGTTGAACGCGGTCACAGCATGACCAGCTTGGTGCCAGCCCAGGCTAGCAGCACGGACAACACACCACGGATCAGTCGCTCCGGTGTGCGGGTGATGAGGCGTGACCCCAGCCAGATGCCTGGCAGTGACCCCGCCAGCAATTTGGCCAGCAAGGACCAATCCACCGAGCCCAGCGAGGCATGGCCGAAGCCTGCCACCAAAGTCAGCGGAACAGCGTAGGCAATGTCGGCCGCGACGATGCGGGGCAGTGGCAGCAAGGGGTAGAGCAGCAGCAGGGCGGTGACACCGATGGCACCTGCCCCCACCGAGGTGAGCGTGACCAATGTGCCAATGACCGCACCCAGCAGCAGCGGTAGTGTCCAGTGTCGGGGTTGGGTGGCAGCTGCTTCCTGGCTGGTGGGCAGTGTGCGCGGCAGTTGCTTGCCGCGTGCCGCCTTGTACAGGCTGGCCGCAGCGGTCAGCAGCAGGGCCACACCGAGTGTCGATGTCATGACCTTCTGCACTGCCGGGTCTGCCGGTCCCACGGTGTGCAGCACCCACAGGGTCAGCAGGGCGGCTGGAATACTGCCGGCACTCAACGCACCCACCACCCGCCAGGGCACCAGTCGCTGGCGGGTCAGACTGACGGTGCCGCCCAGCTTGGTGAATGCCGCAAACAGCAAGTCGGTGCCGACCGCGAGGTAGGGCTTCACGCCGAAGAAGAAGATCAGGATGGGCGTCATCAGCGAGCCGCCCCCGACGCCAGTCAACCCGACGATGAGCCCAACAGCAAACCCCGCAACAATGAAAGCAATGTCATGCATGGGGCGGGACTGTAGACAGAGACCTTCATAATTCAAACTACATTTTTTCTATCTGTATATTCTTTTATTGCATATAAAGGAGGTGGCATCTCTGTCGATGCCGAAGCGCCTGTGCGAAAGGATGCGTTAGCATTGGCACACAATGACCGACCGCTCCCAAGTTGACCAACGTGATGACGCCTTGCGCGAGGACGTTGTGTTCGACTTCAGCATGGCCGACACCTTGCCACCCGATGCCGAAGACGCACTGGCGTTTGCCAAGCTGGACATCGACATTGACCTGGATGCAACAGACCCCAGCACGGTGCCCAGCCCTGCTGAACTTGACGTGCCCCACATTGACCTGGATCTCGATGTGCCTGCGCCCGTCGCACCGATGGCTGCTGCCACGGTGGCGCAACCGGGCCCTGTTCTGGACGCCACGCGGATTCAGCCGCCTGAGTCGGCCTGGCAAAGCACGGAGCGGCGCATCCGTCCATCGTGGACGGACAAGCGCGTGCTCCTGGTCAGCGGCGACGAGTCAGAGCGCATGTATCTGAGGGCAAGGCTGGCGCTGGTGGGGTGGGTCTGGGTAGACGAGGCCGCCACCACCACGCAGGCGTTGGCTGCATTGGCCGTCCGTCCTTACGCTCTGGCCATTGTCAACATGGATTCGGTCACCATCGACGGCCACATCATCTCGCGCGAGTTGCGGGGGGGCAATGCAGCAGCGCAGCTGGTTTTCACCTCGCAGCAAGGGGCAGGTGGGCATCCGCTCAATTTGCTGGACCGCTGGCGCAGGTGGCGTCTGGCGCGTCAGCTGGGTCGTGATGACGCGGCTGAGGTGCTGCTGAAGCCACTGGTGCCCAACCAGGTGATCGCGCTGCTGTCCCGTCTGACCACCACAGTGGTCACCTGAACAAGCCGCCGCAGTTCAGTTGGGCAGCGCTGAGCGCTTGCGGGCGTTCTTCAGGGTAAACCGAGCCGGGTCCATGGCTGCTGCGTGCCGCTTGCTGACGGGCAGGGGGGCACCCGTCATGCGCGCGGTCAGCAACTCGGCTGCCAGCATGGCCAATGTCAAGCCACGTGAGCCCAAGGCACACACGGTCCACAGCCCCGGAACCCGTGGGACCTGCTCGAGTGCGGTGCTGGGTTGCAGAGACCCCGGCGCGGGCAGTGCACCGACGCACGGCAGCCGGTCCAGAGACGCGCACCGCACCTGTGCCCATTCAATGGTTTGGCCTGCCTGCGCCTGAGCGGTCAGCCGCGCATGGGCGTCGGGGTGCATGGCATGCAGGCTGGCGGCATTGCGCGCGTGGGCTTCGGCCGTCACGGTCGTGTTGTCCTGACCCCGCTCATAGGTGGAGCCCATGGACCACAGGTGCGGCGCAATCGGGTGATCTGCGTCGGTGTAGGCCGGCACAAACACGCCATGCTGGCGCATGGCATGGGGAGCCAGTGGCTCGCCCTGCAAGGGGGCCAGCGTCATCTGGCCTTTGACCGGGCGCAGTGGGCCTGCGGCAGTGTAGTCGGCCACCCACGGCGCCAACAATGCCCTTGAACCATAGGCTGCGGTGACGATCACATGCGGTGCACCGCCCAGGCTGTGGCCTCGGGCGTCCAAAGCCTCCCATGTCACCGCTTCGTTCTGCGAGGCGTGATTCTGCAAGGTGGCCACATGTGCCGACCATCGGACGCGTAGCCGTCCGCTCGCCCCGGCTTCACGGAGCCATGCCTGAACCAATGCCGAAGGCCGCACCAGTGCTGCCGGCAGCGTCAGGGTCGGGCCGTCGGGTTCGGCGGACTCATCGTCCGCTGGGGTTGGACCGCCCTTGAGGTTGGTGACCCATGTATGCTGCCAGCCGCTGCCCTCGGGCACCTGTGATTGCAATTCCCGCAGGTGCATCGGCATACCGATGCGTGACAAGGCCGAAAGTGTGGTGTCGCGAGCGGTGATGTGCTCACTCAACATGCCCACCGGCAGGCCCGATGCCCCTTGGGCGGGTCCATCGTGCTGGTCCAGCAACGTGACATGCCAGCCGGCCCGCACCAGGCACAGCGCCATCGCAGCACCGGCCAGGCCCGCACCGATCACCACGGCCGCGCTGATCGGTTTCGGGGCTGCGGCATGGACGGGCCACCTGGGTGCGTACACCGCATGGCACAGCACCCCGGCTGTTGTGTTTCCTTCAGTGGCCAGCGTGGCCGAGTTTGCAAGCTTGTCCGCATCCGCAGGCAACAGATGCCTGAAACCGGCTGCTGTCCAGTTGGCCCGGGCGTTGGCATCGGGTGGCACATGCCAGGTGATGCGGGCATCTGTGGCGCTCAGGCGGGCGATCCAGCCTGGCAGCCGTGGATGGTCAGAGGCATGCCCGATCCAGACCTGCGATGCGGTGCACACGCTGTCAGGCACCGTGGCATCCAGTGGCCCGATGCCCAACACCAGTTGAAGATGCCCGAGTCGCAGCGGTTGAAAGCCCGGTGCCAGTTCGGTGGGCCATGCAGGCGGCACCGGTAAACCCAGTGCCCCAGGCAGATGGACGAGGATGGCAGCCAGATGCGCGGGTGAGGTGAGCCACATGACGTGCAGTGGGCCTTCAACCATGCCAGGTGGTGCTGCGCGCGGGGCTTCTGACAGCCCGGACGCAAGCCAGCGCAAGGCAGGCTTCACGCAGTGGTCCTCACCGTCTCCGGTCAGAATGAGCCAGGTCATGGAGCGTGCTTGCCGTGTTGTGCCGATGCGTGGACGTAAAAAAAGGCGTGCTGACACGCACGCCTGGGTGAAGGAGCCTGCGGTCAGGCCGAGGGCGGCACGTAGCCTTGGGCCACGTCGGCACCTGCGCCGAAGAAATGGTTTTCCATCTGCCGAGCCAGGTACTGCCGGGCGCGTGCATCTGCCAGGTTCAGGCGGTTTTCGTTGACCAGCATGGTCTGGTGCTTGAGCCAGGCAGCCCAGGCTTCCTTGCTCACGTTTTCCCACAGGCGTTTGCCCAGTTCACCGGGGTAGGGCGGAAAGTCCAGCCCTTCTGCTTCCTTGCCCAGCTTGATGCAGTTGACGGTACGTGCCATGGATGCGTGTCCTTGCGAAATTTCAAAACGCGGATGGTAGCGTCACTGCTCGACGAAGGCGCGTTCCACCACATAGTCCCCAGGGGTTGTGGTGCTGCCTTCCTGGAAACCACGGGCATTGAGCAGGTCGCGCATGTCGCGGTTCAGCTCGGGGCTGCCGCAAATCATGATGCGGTCGCGTGCCGGGTCGAGTTTGGGCAAGCCCAGGTCTGCTTCGAGCTGACCGCTCTTGAGGAGGTCGGTGGCACGGCCCCGGTTTTTGAAGGGCTCGCGCGTCACGCAGGGGTAGTACAGCAGCTGTTCCTTGACTGTGTCGCCCAGGTACTCGTGGGCAGGCAGGTCAACGGAGATGTACTCGCCATAAGCCAACTCTTTAACTTCGCGCACGCCGTGGAACAGGATGACTTTTTCGTACTTTTCGTACGTGGCCGGGTCGCGGATCAGGCTCATGAACGGGGCCAGCCCTGTGCCGGTGCCGATCAGGTACAGGTTTTTGCCCGGCAGGAGGTAGTCGATCAGCAGGGTGCCGGTGGGCTTTTTGCCCACGATGATCTTGTCGCCGACCTTGATATGCTGCAGGCGGGAGGTGAGCGGGCCATCCTGCACCTTGATGCTGAGGAACTCCAGGTGCTCTTCGTAGTTGGCACTGGCAATCGAATAGGCACGCAGCAAAGGTTTGCCGTCGACCTTGAGGCCGATCATGGTGAAGTGTCCGTTGGAAAATCGCAGGGCTTGGTCCCGCGTGGTGGTGAAGCTGAAGAGGCGATCCGTCCAGTGGTGGACACTCAGGACGGTTTCTTCCAGAAAAGCGCTCATGCAAAACCCGTATCAGATTGGTAACGAATGGGAACTCTGCGAGTGTAAGCTCCCTCTCATAACCAACTGTTGTGACAAAGGTCACCTCAGCGCATGAACCGGGGCCGTGTTTGATCTGCCTCAAACTTTTCGCTTGTATTCATGAACCTGATTGAACTGATTGACCGCCGTCCCCGACTGGTCCTGGCTGCGGTGGCTGCTTTGTGTGTGGGCTTGCTCTCGTTTGGCATGTTTTTGCAGCATGTTGTGGGCCTGGAGCCTTGCCCCATGTGCATCGTGCAGCGATATGCCATGGTGCTGGTGGCGCTGGCAGCGCTGTTGGGTGCCAGTTGGCCGTCCGTTCGCACCGGGGCTGGCGTGGCAGCCAGTGCGGTGGTGTTGCTGTCAGGCTTCGGGGCCTTTGTGGCAGCGCGCCAGAGTTTTCTGCAGTGGTTCCCCCCACAGGAAGCATCGTGCGGGCGGGATTTTTACGGCATGATCGAAACCTTTCCGCTGCAGCGGGTGGTGCCGATGATTTTCAAAGGGAGCGGCGACTGCGCTGCGGTGGACTGGTCGTTTCTGACCCTGACCATTGCCAACTGGTCGTTCCTGAATTTCTGCCTGATCGGCCTGGTGGCGGCCACTGTGGTGTGGCGCAGTTGGGTGAATCGCCGTCAGTGATGATAAAAAAATAGCACCTGGCGCTTTGCTTAAAAGCGCCAGGTGCCTTTTTATTCAGAAAAATTACAGGATGGCGCCGCCGGGTTGCTCGCCGCGTTCGTACACAACGTGGGCCCGGCCCACCAACAGCGAGTCGAGTGACCCGATGTTGTTCACATCCTTGTTGGTATAGGGCAGCTTTTGCAGCACGTAGCGCATGGCGTTAAGGCGTGCGCGCTTCTTGCAGTCGCTCTTGATAACGGTCCACGGTGCATCGGCCGTGTCGGTCTCGAAGAACATGGCTTCCTTGGCCTTGGTGTAGTCGTCCCACTTGTCCAGGCTGGCCAGGTCGATGGGGCTGAGCTTCCACTGCTTGAGCGGATGGGCTTCGCGCTCCTTGAAGCGGCGGCGCTGTTCTTTGCGGCTGACCGAGAACCAGAACTTGATGAGGTGGATACCGCTTCGCACCAGTTGGCGTTCGAACTGCGGGGTCTGGCGAATGAACTCCTGGTACTCGTCGTCTGTGCAGAAGCCCATCACGCGCTCCACACCGGCGCGGTTGTACCAGCTGCGGTCAAACAGCGTGATCTCGCCCGCTGTGGGCAAGTGCTGGACGTAACGCTGGAAGTACCACTGGCCTCGTTCGACTTCGCTGGGCTTTTCCAGCGCCACCACCCTGGCACCACGGGGGTTGAGGTGTTCCATCATGCGCTTGATGGTGCCTCCCTTGCCGGCGGCGTCCCGTCCTTCGAACAGGATGACCACGCGCTGCCCCGTTTCCTTGGCCCAAGCCTGGAGCTTGAGCAGTTCGACCTGAAGGAGGTATTTCTGCTTTTCGTAGCTTTTGCGGGACAGCAGGTTTTTGTACGGGTACTCGCCTTTGCGCCAGTTGGCCGACAGTTCTTCGTCGGGTGAGGCCAGCTTGCGGGCCGAATCTGCAACCGAGCGCTTCTGGGCTTTCAACAGATCGCGGATCGCTTTGGCGTCGTCAGGCGACGCACCTTCCAGAATGGCTTTCAGGCCACTGGCTTTGGCGCTGGCCTTGGTTGTGTTGTCGCTCAGGATGTTTTCAACGGCAACCAGCTTGGCATCTTGTGCTTTCTCCAACGCACGTTTCACCGTGGCACGGCGCAGTGGCTCCGGTTCCGGCTTGCCCAGGGTGTCGCCTGCACTGACCTTGCGCACCGCTGGCTTCCTGGCCGGTGCTGCCTTGGTTGGGCCAGCCTTGCTTTCGGTTTGAGCGGGCTTGATGTTCAGCCTGACGGTCTTGGTCTGAACGCCTGTCACAGCCTTGGCTGGGTCCCCGGGGGCGTTGGAGGTGGTGGTGGGTGCAACGGTGCTGGGGTTGTCAGTGGTCTTGTCTGTTTGCATGGGTTTGTGTCACGAAGATGTCAAACCGGCAGTATGTGCCTCTTGAAAACGCCTTGATTTGATAAATGTCAAACAAAAACGACTGTTGGGCGCAGGTGTTCAGCTCAGCTTTTTGACCATGACCACACTCTTGCGGTCCCAGTTGTATTTGCGTTTGCGGGCGTCGGGCAGCCAGTCGGGGTCCACCTGAACAAAACCGCGCTTGATGAACCAGTGCATGGTGCGCGTCGTGAGCACAAAAATGCTTTGCAGCCCCATCAGGCGGGCGCGTTGTTCGATGCGCTTCAGCACCTTTTCGCCATCTCCCTGACCCTGGCTCTGTGGCGACACGGTGAGTGCCGCCATTTCGGCGGTCTTGGACTCGGGGTAGGGGTAGAGCGCGGCGCAGGCGAAGATGACGCCATCGTGCTCGATGATGGTGTAGTTGGCCACGTCGCGCTCGATTTCGGTGCGGCTGCGCTTGACCAGCGTGCCGTCCCGCTCGAATGGCTCGATCAGTTGCAGGATACCTCCGACGTCGTCCGGTGTGGCTTCGCGCAGCTCTTCCAGCTTTTCGTCCACCACCATGGTGCCGATGCCGTCGTGCACATACACCTCCAGCAGCAGCGCGCCATCCACCGCAAACGGGATGATGTGGCTGCGCTCCACGCCGGCCTTGCAGGCCTTGACGCAGTGCTGCAGGTAAAAGGTGGTGTCGGTCGGTGTCTGGGCCTCGGGCAGCCTGGCCAGCAGATCATCGGCAACGGCCAGTGGCAACTCGGTGTCAATCGGGTTGTCTTCGGTGATGGGCTGGGTGGGGTCGAGGGCAATGCCGGGTACCTCGGTCACGAAAATCAGCTTGTCGGCCTGCAGGGCAATCGCCACACTGGTGGCCACCTCTTCCATGCTGAGGTTGAAGGCTTCACCCGTCGGCGAGAACCCGAATGGCGACAGCAGCACGAGCGAGCCCTGGTCCAGAGTTTGGGTGATGCCCTTCACGTCCACCTTGCGCACCAGGCCGCTGTGCTGAAAGTCGATGCCGTCCACAATGCCCACCGGGCGGGCGGTGATGAAGTTGCCCGACATCACCCGCACCGTGCTGCCCGCCATGGGCGTGTTGGGCAGGCCCTGGCTGAAGGCTGCTTCAATCTCGTAGCGCAATTGCCCGGCAGCCTCCTGGGCGCAGTCCAGCGCCACCGAGTCGGTGATGCGGATGCCATGCGAATACTTGGCCTCATGCCCCTTGGCGGCAAGCTGTTCGTTCACCTGTGGTCGAAAGCCATGCACCAGCACCACTTTCACGCCCATGCTCTGGATCATGGCCAGGTCCTGCGCCAGGTGGGGCAGCTTGCCAGCGGCAATGGCCTCGCCCGCCACGCCCACCACAAAGGTCTGGTTGCGGAACTTGTGGATGTAAGGCGCCACTGACCGGAACCAGGGCACGAAGGTGAAATTGAAGACGGCGGACATCGGGGATGTGGCGGGTTGGGGAGAAGTCGTTGAACGGGGTCTATTCTCCACGCCGAGCGGGGTGTATGCGCCGGGCGTGGCGGGATAATTGCGCCCCATGTCCCTGAACGTCTCGTTACCCCAGTCGCTTCCATCCTGCATCACCTTCCCCGAAAACCTGCCCGTCAGCGCCCGACGGGACGAGATCATGGCCACGCTGGCGGCGCACCAGGTGACCATTGTGTGTGGCGAAACCGGCTCGGGCAAAACCACCCAGTTGCCCAAAATGGCACTGGCCTTGGGCCGGGCGCAGCGGGTGCAGGTGCCGGGCAAGGACGGCAAGCTGCGCTGGCAAGGCCCGGTGATTGGCCACACCCAGCCCCGGCGCATTGCGGCCACCAGCGTGGCCCAGCGCATTGCCGACGAGCTGGACACCCCCCTGGGCGAGGTGGTGGGCTACAAGGTGCGCTTCAACGACCGCCTCACGCCCGGTGCCCGCGTCAAGCTGATGACCGACGGCATTTTGCTGGCCGAAACCCAAACCGACCCGCTGCTGCGCGGCTACGACACCCTCATCATCGACGAGGCGCACGAGCGCAGCCTGAACATCGACTTTCTGCTGGGCTTTCTGCGTCAGCTGCTGCCCAAACGGCCCGACCTCAAGCTCATCGTCACCTCGGCCACCATCGACGCCGAGCGCTTTGCCAATTACTTTGCCGACGCGGCGGGTCAGCCCGCGCCAGTGCTGATGGTGTCGGGCCGCACCTTCCCGGTGGAGGTGCGCTACCGGCCCTTCGACGACGGTTCCAATGATGGCGAAGGCGCTTCAAAAAACAATAGCAATGATCCCAATAAAAACAAGCGCGGGGACCGAAAAGATCTCAATGACGCGATTTCCGACGCGGTGGATGAACTGTGGCGCGGTGGTGCGGTGGGTGGGGACATCCTCATCTTCCTGCCGGGCGAGCGCGAAATCCGCGAGGCGGCGGACCATCTGACCAAACACCTCAGCCACCACCCCGTGCTGCGCCACACCGAGGTGCTGCCGCTGTTCGCCCGCCTCAGCCAGGCCGAGCAGGAGCGCGTGTTCCACCCCAAGGGGCAGCGGCGCATCGTGCTGGCCACCAACGTGGCCGAAACCTCGCTGACCGTGCCCGGCATCCGCTACGTGATTGACGTGGGCACGGCGCGCGTCAAACGCTACAGCCTGCGCCAGAAGGTGGAGCAGTTGCTGGTGGAGCCCATTTCACAGGCGGCGGCCAACCAGCGCTCGGGCCGCTGCGGGCGCGTGGCCGACGGCATTTGCATTCGCCTGTACGACGAGGTCGATTTCAATGGCCGTCCCAAGTTCACCGACCCGGAAATTCTGCGCAGTTCGCTGGCCGGCGTGATCCTGCGCATGAAAACCCTGCATCTGCACGGGCCCACTGGTGGGGTGGAAGACTTCCCCTTTATCGAGCCGCCCAGCCGCCGTGCTTTTGCCGATGGCTACGCGCTGCTGCAAGAGCTGGGAGGGGTGGACGAGCGGCTGGAGCTGACCGACGTGGGCCGCCGGTTGTCCCACCTGCCGCTGGACCCGCGCGTGGGCCGCATGATTTTGGCTGCCCACGAGCGTGGCGCACTGGCCGAGGTGCTGGTGATTGCCAGTGCCCTCAGCCTGCAAGACGTGCGCGACCGGCCCATCGACCGCCAGACCGCCGCCCAACAGGCCCACGCCAAGTGGGACGACGAAAAGAGCGAGTTCAGCGGCACCCTGCGCCTGTGGAACTGGCTGGAAGGCCTGCGCGGTCATCCTGGACGACATTTAGCCGGGCAGGTGCCCGCCGCCGACGCCCCCG
>ERZ761609.1514-NODE-1514-length-20073-cov-103.490009_pt1 | contig 20073 bp, 11 predicted proteins | sample MGYA00511163_ERZ761609 | MGnify/ENA primary metagenome ERZ761609 (study PRJEB28899, sample SAMN02445070) | bioreactor sludge metagenome | biome: EBPR sludge | place: Australia: Brisbane, Thorneside Wastewater Treatment Plant | collected 2011-12-16 ... | reverse complement strand
CAGTTACATCAATGGTACCGCCAATGGTTAAACTGCCGGTAATTTCGCCATCGGGGTAATCTAAAGCGTGAGCGCTGAATCGGTCAATGGTTAGTTCACAGTTTTTAATAGCATTGGGTATGCTAAGGTAGTGAATTTCGGGGAATGTATTCACTTCGGGAGAGGGGTTTACTATATCACCTACCGGTACTCCGATGTAAAAAATACCATTGTTAGATACAGTAGGATGACCATTTTGTACAAAAGTGCCGGTAAGCAGGTCGTTTTGCCAAATTAGATGTATTTTATCATTTACAAACCTGCCAATAGATGGGTAAACATCTTCTTCGTTGTTAGAATTGGTTACATTAAGTGGTCCTGTCCAAGTCATACCGCCATCGGTAGATTTAATCAAGAAAATGTCTCTGTACTGGCGGCGTTTATTGGGGGCAGGCGTTTCATAGGCGCCGTCCACCATTGCCGAATAAGCTACATAAAGGTTGCCGGGGGCATCAATACCTGCACTTGGCTGCCCTACCATACTTACACCATAGCTCTGTACTTCTACGCCGGGCGCTGTGTCGATAAGGCTAACAGAGGTGGTGCCGTCTTGGTCATAATCCTGACGAACCGTTTCGCCCAATACGCGGGGAGCAGCCATGTCTTCGTTCCAGTACATGATGCAAGTACTGTTGGGCAAGTAGAAAGGTCCACCGACTACCGAGGCATCTTTGTAGTTAAATACGCGGTCAAACCAAACGTGTACTTTACCGCTGTTGTCAATGATGGTAGAAATTCCACCACCACCTACTGCAACAGGCTCTAATACATCACCATCTCCGGGAGAAGCAGGGATGAGCGGATTAGATGTGTTTTGAACAATAATTTTGGTAAAAGTATCACCACTATTGGTAGATTTGAAAATTACAACGGGGGCAGCATACATAGCAATACCAATGACTACCGTACTGCCTTTTACATCTACAAAGTAGCTGTCGGCACTCATATCAATATAACTTTCGTCAATACCGGGAATATCTCTCGGACCTTCCCATGTAGTACCACCGTCTAATGAACGGAAATAGTAAATACCGCCCGGTACACCACTGGCATTACCTTCCTGACGAGAAATTACGGCATGAATACTATTGCCATCATTGCCTACACGAGGCCAAACACCGGTAATATCGCCCAATTCTTCGCCAATGATGCGGTTAGTCCAACCTAAAGCGCCCGGGTCTTTGTAGCAGAAGTTCATACCTTGGGCAGAGGTGTGGGTGATAGAGAAGATACGTCCCGATGCGGTAACGCCTACATTGGGCCAACCGGTGCGGAGAGAGCCTTCAATACGAGCAGTGGGGGCAGTACCCCAGGTAGCGCCGTTATCGGCAGATACGTTGTAACCGGTGCCACGGTCGGGGGCGGCTACGTCTCCGCTGGTACTGCGTGTCCAAGTAGCATGTACTGTGCCACTGCTTTCTAACGCTACGCGGCGGCATACGCCGTAGTTGGTTTGGAGGTCGTAGGTGGTATTGCCAATTTGTGTACCTACGGTGCTACGAGCGCCGCCTTGTTTTGGTGGTTTAGAGGCGGCTGAAGGGGTGGTGGTTTCTGCTTTTGAAATACCCATACAAGCCCCCTCCGGTATTTTTGATAGTTTTGGCATTTTCATCGTGTACTCAATGTTTTGCTGCGCAAAAACCTGTAACGCAACTAATGCTAACGCAATAAGTGTAAAAACTCTAATCATGATTAAAATGGATTATAGTGAAAAAAAAAGTTACCAAACGTATTAAAGCCAATAAAGGGGAAGCAGCATGAGTGCTAAGTATATTTTATAAAATTCCGATTACAAGCTCTAAAAGACAAATAAAACGATAATACATAACCCTAATCGTAAAAGTTACAAAAATGGTTGCCTCAAAACAATTATTTTTCCTGAATACACACAAAAAAGCCCGATGAAGCGAACTCCATCGGGCTTTTTTGTAGGTGCAGTGGTAAACACATCGGTTTACCAATTAGCAAGGTCAATAGCAGTTATCCACCTGTCTTATTTTTCAACCACTACACTCTTGGTAACCGTACCTTGTTGGGTAGTAACCTCTACAAAATACATACCGGCAGCATATTGGCTAAGGTCAAGGGTAAGCACACCGGTTTGGGTATTGGTAGTTTGCAATAACTGACCGGCGGGGTTATATACTTTTACATCAGCCTTACCGTCCATATTAGCAATGGTAACATTTACGGCGCCACGGCTGGGGTTGGGGTAAAGGGTAATGTTGGCAGCTAATTCCGGGTTGTTGATGCCTACGATACCATCGCAATTGCCATCGCAATCTACATTACAGCCGGCTAATACAATAACGGTGCGTGTACGCTGAATGGCGGCATTGCCGGCAGCATCGGTTACGTTATAGGTAATGGTATAAGTTCCTGAGCAGAAAGAGCAGAAACCGCCCAAGTTTACCACTACATTATTGGTAAGGTTGCCATCCACATTGTCAAAAGCGGTATAACCTACCGATGCGCCGCTGAGGGTAGCAGTAGGAGAGGTAAAGTTTACCGGATTAGAACAAGGAACCGTTACCGTAGGAGGACCAATAAGGTTGATAACCGGCGCTTGGGTATCGGCTACTACAACTACACGGGTAACAGTGGTGGTATTGCCTGAGCCATCGGTAATGCTGTAAGTAAGCGTGTAAGAACCAATTACTTCTAAGTTAACAGCGCCGGTAATTACCACGTTATCAGTAACAATGCCATCAACATTATCGTAAGCGAAGAAGCCCGGGTCTTCCCATATACCACCATCTTGCACTTCTACGTTGTAAGTGCCGCCATTGGGGAACTCTTCGCCATTGGCATCAAATAAAATAATGTTGGGTGCGGTAAGGTCAGCGCCTATTACGTTTACGTTGCGGGTTACAGCTTCGGCGGCGTTACCGGCAACGTCAGAAACGTTGTATTGTACTACATAAGCGCCTAAAACAGCGGTGTTTACCGGGTTATCGGTAACAACCGTTACGGGGCAGCCAAAAATATTGTCCGATTCGTCCCAGGTTGCTACACCTAAATCGTTGTAGGTACTACCTTGTATAACATCAACAGTTTGGAAGAATTCAAACTGCGAGTTGAGGAATAAATCGCCTGCGGCATCAAGGAAAAACTCGGCGGGGTTACCTTCTACTAAGGGGGCATTAGTATCGTCAAAAACGGTTACCAGTATAGGGCTACCGGCTGTGTCAAGGAATTGCTCAACTTGTTGGTTGCTGTCAGAGTCGGTGGCAATCAGTTCAATGGTGTAAGCATCGGCAGCGGGTACAGTTACATCAATGGTACCGCCAATGGTTAAACTGCCGGTAATTTCGCCATCGGGATAGTCTAATGCATGAGCGCTGAATCGGCCAATGGTTAGTTCACAGTTTTTAATAGCATTGGGTATGCTAAGGAAGTGAATTTCGGGAGAAGTATTAACCAACGGCGAAGGTGTAACAATATCGCCTACGGGTACGCCGATGTAAAATATACCGTTGTTAGATACAGTAGCATGACCTTGGTTGTTGGCATTTTGTACAAAAGTGCCGGTAAGCAGGTCGTTTTGCCATACAAGGTGAACTTTATCGTTTACAGTACGGGCTATGGAGGGGTAAACGTCTTCTTCATTGTTAGAGTTGGTAACGTTTAACGGACCTGTCCAAGTCATACCACCATCGGTGGACTTGATGAGGAAAATGTCGCGGTATTGGCGGCGGGTATTGGGGTCGGGAACTTCATAAGCGCCGTCCATCATAGAAGAATAGGCTAAGTAGAGGTTGCCGGCAGCATCAATACCTGCTGAAGGGTGGCTTACCATACTTACGCCATAGCTTTGAATTTCAACGCCGGGCGCTGTGTCGCTAAGGTCAACAGAAGTAGTACCGTCTTGGTCATAATCTTGGCGTACTGTTTCGCCTAATACACGGGGAGCGGCCATGTCTTCGTTCCAGTACATGATGCAAGTGCTGTTGGGCAGGTAAAAAGGACCGCCGTCTTGGTCGGCATCTTTGTAGTTATATACGCGGTCGAACCAAACGTGTACTTTGCCACTGTTATCAATAATGGTGCTTACGCCACCACCCGCAACAGCTACGGGGTCTAATACATCGCCTACTACGGGTGTTTCGGGAATAAGCGGGTTTGAGGTATTTTGGGCAATGATTTTAGTCCAATTATCACCGTTATCGGTAGATTTGTAAACTACCAATTGGCGGCCATATTGACCAATAACAATGGCTACATTGCTTCCGTTTACGTCAACAAAATAGCTGTCGGCGCTGATGCTAACATAGCTTTCATCGAGACCGGGAATATCGAGCGGACCTTCCCAAGTATTACCGCCATCGAGTGAGCGGAAGTAGAACAAGCCGCCGGTTACACCGCTGGCAATACCTTCCTGACGAGAAATAACGGCATGGATATTGTTGCCATCATTACCTACACGAGGCCAAACACCGGTAATATCGCCCAACTCTTCGCCAATGATGCGGTTAGTCCAACCTAAAGCGCCCGGGTCTTTGTAGCAGAAGTTCATACCTTGGGCAGAGGTGTGGGTGATAGAGAAGATACGTCCCGATGCGGTAACGCCTACATTGGGCCAACCGGTGCGGAGAGAGCCTTCAATACGAGCAGTGGGGGCAGTACCCCAGGTAGCGCCGTTATCGGCAGATACGTTGTAACCGGTGCCACGGTCGGGGGCGGCTACGTCTCCGCTGGTACTGCGTGTCCAAGTAGCATGTACTGTGCCACTGCTTTCTAACGCTACGCGGCGGCATACGCCGTAGTTGGTTTGGAGGTCGTAGGTGGTATTGCCAATTTGTGTGCCTACGGTGCTACGAGCGCCGCTTTGGGCTGGAGCTTGTACGGCATGACGTTGGTCGGTTTCATTGCCGTTGATAGATTGTGGCGTGTGTGTGGCATGTTTTACAACTGCCGGTTTGCTCGCCACTTTGCCTGTGTTGCCAACCTTTACCTGTGCTTGTGCGTTGAAGAACAAGCCGGTAAGAGCAACCAATAGTAAAGCTCTGAACATAATGTTACTGATGTTTTATTATGAAATAATGGTTATGAATGCAAAAATAAACCTAAATGCGCAGTTTTGCAACTTTTATTGTGTTTAAAATAAATTAGGAACGCATAGAGAGATAAAACCGTTGCCTCAACTTCAAAAAAAAGTAGAATTTAGGCTTTTTTGTGTGTTAGACTTTGGTTATGCAGTAAAATGATGCAGTTTTTTGGGTTTCTGTTTCTTAATATCTACTTTTTGCTTTTCGGGTTATTTCTTTGCTGTTGTTTTTGGGCTTCCTGTTGGGCTTTGAGCATTTCTTCTAAACGCTGTTGAAACTTTGATTGTTTTGCGGGTTTCTTCTTATTTTCCTGTATTTGGGCATGAAGGGCGGCTTCGTCTATAAAAAACTGCTTAATCATGTACTGTTGTCCATAAGAAATGATGTTGGAGAGGAAAAAGTAGTAGGTAAGTCCGGCAGCAAAGTTGTTAAATAAAAAGAGGAGCATAACCGGCATAATGTACTGCATAATTTTCATTTGCATTTCCATTTCCTTGCTGGTAGTGGGGGTCATGCTACTGTTTAGGCGCATATAAATATAGGTACTTGCCGCTGAGAGGATACAGAACAAACTCACGTGGTCGCCATAAAACGGAATTTTGAAGGGAAGGTTCAAAATGGAGTCATAGGTAGAAAGGTCGTTTGCCCATAGGAAACTTTCTTGCCGCAGCTCAATAGAAGCGGGAAAAAACCGGTACATGGCAATTAGTATGGGCAACTGGAGCAATTGTGGGAGGCAACCGCCCAACGGATTTACCCCAGCCCGAGAGTAGAGTTTCATTTGTTCGGCTTGCAGTTTTTGGGCATCTTTGCCGTATTTTTCGCGCAGTTCTTCTATTTCGGGTTTCAGTACGTTCATTTTTGCGGCACTGAGCGAGGATCGGTAGGTAAGCGGAAACAGGGCAAATTTAATAATGAGGGTGAGCAGCAAAATAATGATGCCGTAACTACTCAAAAACTTGCTGAAAAAGTTAAACATCGGGATAATAATCCACTTGTTTACCCACCCAAAAATACCCCATCCCAGCGGCACCATAGCTTCCATACCGTTTTTCATGGCTTTGAGGGTGCGGTAATGATTGGGTCCGAGGTAAAACTGCATGGGGAACTCAAAAGAAGCCCCCTGTTCATAGGGTATTCTGAAACTTGCCGATGCTATTTCCAGCACAGTATCTATGGAAGCCGGCGGAAGCTCAATGGCTACTTCGGCGGCTTTAAAACCATTTTTAGCAATGAGTGTAGTGTTAAAAAACTGCTGTTTAAAGGCTACCCAATCTAACGAAAAAGAAATGCTTTTTTTATCGTTTGCCGTTTCTGAAAGGTAGGTGGGCGAGTCTGTTTGCTCTTTATAATAAATGCCGGTGGTATAACGCTCGTTGTCTATACCTTGTTCCTGCTTAATGAGGTGTGTTTTCCAATCAAGTTCAAGGGCGGTATTGCCCGAAATGTATTTATCAAACCCAATTAGTTTAAAGGTATAGTCTAAGGCATAACTGTTGGGCTGTAAGGCGTAGGTTTGTTCTACATAAGCGGCTGAATCGGCATGATACAGGCGCATGGTAATTTGATTGGCATCGGATTTTACCACTTCAAACAGGTGGTCTTGTGTATTTTCCACATTTCGGTTAATGGGCAACTTATAGCTGAAAGTATTGCCGTTGCCAGTAAGCAGGAGGAGTGGTTGTTTTTGATAAGTTTTATATTCTTTCAGTTCTGCTGAGTAAATTCGGGCGCCTTTATTGGTCAGCACAAGTTTAAGCACTTCGTTTTCAAGGGTAACAAATTGTTCGGCGCCCGCTTTTGGGCGGAAATTACCGGTATAACCGGATAAGGAGTCGGGTGGTGAAATTTTATTGCCCGATGTAATAGCCGATGCGCCGTTTTCTGCTGTGGCAGGGGTATTAGTGGCGGTTATGCTGTCAGCGCTACCGTTTAGGGCAGTATTATCGGGTTTGTTTGGGGGAGGTGGCGGGGTTACTACTAAGCTGTAAACAAAAAACAATAAAGCTATCAGCAGTAAACCCGTTACGGTATTCTTGTCCATGCTGTGTGTATGTTGTGATGGTATGTATAGCTGACTAAAAAAGGCTCATGGGAAAAAAAGCGGGCAAAGTTAGCAATAAAATGGGCAAACAATTAAAAAATTGGAGCGTGAAATGTTAAAACCGAATAAGTACCCGATGATTGTTCTGATTTTGGAGTTGAGGGTTTGGGCTTTGGGAATAAAGCCTGTTTTGGTAAATACAAATCATGCCATTGGGTAAATGACGGTAAGCTGCATTCTTGCAAACAGCATTTGACCATATATAGGTATTTGCCCAAAAACAAGGCACGTAATTACAATGCCTTACCCTATTACTATGCCTTATGCAGCATAGCAGCCTTTATAAAATCTACAAACAGGGGGTGGGGTTGTAGCACGGTGCTTTGGAGTTCGGGGTGAAACTGTGTGCCTATAAACCAAGGGTGGGAGGGAAGTTCCATAATTTCTACCAAACCGTTTTGGGGGTTAATACCACCGGCAACCATGCCTGCTGTTTCGTAATCTTGCAAATAATGGTTGTTAAATTCATAGCGGTGGCGGTGGCGCTCAAAAATAGTGGCTTTACCGTATATTTTTTTGGTTTTGCTATCGGGTTTTAAGGCGCACTCATAAGCGCCCAATCGCATAGTGCCGCCTTTTTTGGTAACACTTTTTTGGTCTTCCATAAGTGCAATAACCGGATGGGGCGTGTTTTCTTCCATTTCGGTAGAGTTGGCTTGTGTTAAATTGAGTACATTTCGGGCAAACTCAATAACGGCGCATTGCATACCCAAACAAATGCCAAAAAACGGCAGTTGATTTTCGCGGGCATACTGAATGGCATAAATTTTACCTTCTACTCCTCGGCTGCCAAATCCGGGCGCTACCAAAATGCCGTTTAAATGCCCCAATTTTCGCTCCACATTTTCGGCGGTAAGCGTTTCAGATGATATGCTTTCTATTTTTACCTTGCACTCATTGGCAGCGCCGGCATGTACAAATGACTCCTGTATAGATTTATACGCATCTTGCAGTTCTACATACTTGCCTATCAATCCTATGGTAACCTCAGAAGTAGAGTTTTTCAGTTTACCTAAAAACGTTTTCCATTGGTTCATATCTATTTTGCTGTATGCCGTTAAACGCAGTTTATCTAAGGTAATAGCGTCTAAGTTTTCCTTCATCAGGTTTAACGGTACATCATAAATGGTATCGGCATCAATGGCTTCAATAACGGAGCTGCTTTCTATATTGCAAAACAAAGCAATTTTTTGCCGAATATCTCGGGCAATGGGTTTTTCGGTTCGGCAAATAATAATATCGGGCTGAATACCATAACTAAGCAATTCTTTTACTGAGTGCTGTGTGGGTTTGGTTTTAATTTCTTTGGCTACTGATATATAAGGCAGTAGTGTAAGGTGCATGACCAAACAATTGGTGCTGCCTAATTCCCACCTTAGCTGCCTTACGGCTTCTACATAGGGCAGCGATTCAATATCGCCCACTGTGCCGCCAAGTTCAGTTATTATTACATCGTAACTGCCCGAATTGCCCAGCAGTAAAATGCGCCGTTTAATTTCATCGGTAATATGTGGCACCACCTGCACCGTTTTACCCAAGTAATCGCCTCGCCGTTCGTTTTCTATTACGGTTAGGTAAATTCGTCCGGTGGTAACATTGTTTGCCTGTGAGGTAGGCACGTTCAAAAATCGCTCATAATGTCCAAGGTCAAGGTCAGTTTCAGCGCCATCATTAGTAACATAACACTCCCCGTGTTCATAAGGGTTTAAGGTGCCGGGGTCAACATTCAAATAGGGGTCAAATTTTTGAATCGTAACCCGCAGTCCACGCGCTTGCAACAATTTACCCAGCGATGAAGCTATAATGCCCTTGCCCAAAGAAGAAACTACCCCGCCCGTTACAAAAATATGCTTTGTCATGGTGTTTTAACTGATGTAATGGTACGGGGTACAAAGTTAGGGGTTTTTGACAACATTATCCTTACATTTTAACTATACTGAGGCAACTATTTGACATACTGCTGCGTCATTGTTTAAAAAACAACTGACCCATGAAAAACCTGTTTTTCTCCTTGCTGTTTGCTTCGGGGTTTATTTGTATGGTTGCTGCCTGCAACGAAGAGGGTAATGTAAACTGCCCTCACCACCTCACTATTGGCGATTTTGCTCCCGATGATATAGGCGACCCCTATTATCTAAATAAAGTAGAAATGTTTGCCAATTGCTTATATATTCACACCAGCTACGGCGGCGGTTGCGAAAAAGATGATTTTGAACTCCGCTGGAACGGCGCACTTGCCGAAAGTATGCCCCCGCAAGCCTTTCTTACTCTTTGGCACAATGATTTTGACGACCCCTGCGATGCCATTGAAGATACTGTTATGATGTTTGACCTTGCGCCCCTAAAGATGCCCGTTGCCTACGAAACCATAATAGTACACCTGTTTAACCACGATACCACCTTGTATTACACCTTTAACCCTTGATGCAGCATATAAGAACAACAGCAAATTGTACCCAATAAACACTTGGTATAAACATAAAACGCATATTACCCCTTCTACCATTGGCGTACATCGGGAAAATAAAATTTTGTTGGGTCAGCATTGCCAAAAATTCTGCAAAAAGTAAGAACTTTAACGCCGTTTAATCATTTATAGTAACGAACCCTTTTTCTGCATCTTGTTTATATGCCAAACGTGTATCAAGAGGAACTCGACAAAATTTTAGACCAGTATTTAGCCGGAAAGCTGAATACCGAAGAAGTGCGCCGCTTACACACCAAATTAGAAAGTGGCGAAACCGAAGTTTACTCGGAAGAAGACCTATTGCAAGTAGCGCTGCCCGATGACATTGCTAATCCGCTTACCCAAGCCGAAAAAATAGCGGTTAAACAGCCTCTTACTACCATTGCCCCTGATTTCAGCTATACAGATAACGGCTACCGCCAATATAAGTTTGTGAGCGGTAAATATGCCGCCTTGTTTGCCCTTGTTTTTACCGTTATTTTGTTGCTCCCGTTTGTACACCTTTTTATGAGCGTGGGTAAAGACCAACATCTGGTTTTCCGTTACTTTTCAATGCCCGATATTTTGCTCGCCAACCGAACTATTGATAACCCCACAGCCCAAAACGATTGGAACTTAGCTACCCTAAAATATCGCTCCGGTAATTATACGGCTGCCGCAAGCGCACTCAATCAAATGCTCGTTTACCAATTGCCCGATGCCTACTTAGACCGGTTTTACCTTGGCATTTGTTATATAGGTTTAGGCGAACCGCGCGAAGCCCTGCAATACCTTCAAAACGCAGCGCTTACCAATACCAATCCCGATTTTGTTAGCCTTACCCAATGGTATATTGCCTTAGCATACGTGCAAGCCGGTAAACCTGCCGAAGCAAATCCTATATTGCAACAATTAGCCAATAATACCACTTTTGCTTACGCACCCAAAGCCGCCCAACTGCTTACAGAATTGTAAGGCGATGCAGTGTTTTTACCCTCATTTTTGGCTCATTTTCCTAAACAATAATCCCGATAGCTAAACAAGGTGCAGCCTTAACCAAATTTACATAATTTTTTTACAAACATCTAATTGAAAGTATCAATTGGCTTACCTTGTATTGGTTAGAATTAACAGCGCAAAAATGAACATAACTACACCCAACACAAAGGCTTTTTTACTAAGCCGAATGTTTGCACTTTCTTTGCTTGCTTTTTTGTTGCTATTTTTGATAAACAGTTGCAAAACCGATACAGATTTGCCGGAAATACCATGCCAAGGTAAACAAACCGATTATTGCAATCAACCTTATAACAAAGTTACTTTTGCAGGCACACATAATGCCTTTGCTTATGCACCCGTATTTCACCACCTTGTAGCTAACCAACGCCGCACTATTACGCAGCAATTAGAAGACGGTATCAGATGCCTTAACTTAGATGTTTGGCTCTTAGTAGGCGATGTATATTGTGCCGATAGCGCCGTTTACCTTTATCACTCGTTTCCGGGTTTGGGTTGTCTGTTTTTTACCGATGCTTTGGCTGAGGTAAAACAATTTTTAACCCTCCACCCCCAAGAGGTAGTAACCATTACCATTGAAGATACCAATTTAAATATAACACAGTTAGATGCTTGTTTTACTACTGCCGGTTTAACCAATTACCGTTACCACAAAACCCCCAACCAAACATGGAACACCATTTCGGAAATGATAGATGCCGATAAGCGATTGGTAGTATTTGCCAACATAAGCAACCCAACCGCTATACCCGGCTATTTCCGAAACTGGAACTATATTTTTGACAACCCATACAGCGCTTCGCACAGGGACGATTTTTCCTGTACCCTTAACAGAGGTAATCCCAACCATGATTTGTTTTTGCTAAACCACTTTATTACAGCAATTAACCCGCGCCCCGATTCGGCTCATGTGGTTAATACACATGCTTCGCTGTCTAACCACATCAATAATTGCTATAACACCTACAACCGTTTGCCCAATTTTATTTACGTTGATTTTTATGATGTGGGCGACTTACTTGCTGTTACCGATAGTTTAAACCGGTTTGGGTGGCAATAAAATACCCATGCAATCTTTTGCTGAAGCAGCCCTTTGCAAAACATGTTAAAAATCTTAGGTTTAGCTGTTTTCTTCCCATACCATACATAGGTGGATAAGCGTTTGCACGGCTTGCTCCATTACCTGCCTGCTAATCCACTCCTGTTTAGAGTGCGAGGCATATTCACCCACATATAAATTAGGGCAAGGCATACCCATAAACGATAATCGGGCTCCATCAGTGCCGCCGCGAATAGGATTTCTAACCGGCGCTAATCCGGTACGTTTAATAGCTTCTTCGGCATAAGCAACCACCTGCGGAAATTGGTCAACAACCGATTGCATGTTGCGGTATTGTTCTGATTGGGTAAAGGTATAAGTGGCATTGGGGTAGTCGAGCAAAACCTGTTCAAGCGTTGTTTTGAGCAGGTTAGCCTGGCGATGCAGTCCATCTAAGGTAAAATCGCGCAAAAGGAAACCTACGGAGGCATGTTCCAAATAAGCATCAACCCGTTTTGGGTGAATAAACCCGCCATACATTTCGGTGCTTTCGGGTGTGAGGTGGTTTTTGGGCAGCCTGTCAATAAAAGCGGCGGCAATTTTAATGGCATTTTCCATTTTTCCCTTAGCCGTGCCGGTATGTGCGCTAATGCCCTGAATAAAAATATCTACTGCATCGGCATTAAAATTTTCGTATTCTATGGAGCCGGGTGTTTGCCCATCAACGGTGTAACCAAAGGCTGCGCCTAATTTTTGCATGGCTACTTTATCAGCGCCTCTGCCTATTTCTTCGTCGGGGGTAAACAAAATGCGTATTTTGCCATGTGGTATTTGCGGATTGTTTACTAAAAAATGAGCGGCATCCATAATGGCTGCTACACCGGCTTTATTATCTGCACCCAATAGCGTAGTACCGCTGGCAGTTATAATATCATGCCCTAAGTGCATGTTTAAATGTGGGTGGTCTTGCAGGCGTATTACCTGCGTTGTATCATCGGGCAGCACAATATCTTGCCCCTGATAATTGGGGTGAATTAAGGGTTTTACCCCTGTTCCGCTGCTATCGGGTGCAGTGTCTATATGCGAGCAAAGGCAAATAACCGGCACATCGGGTTTATTTGAAGTGGCTTCAAGGGTGGCATAAACCACTCCCCACTCGTCCATTTCGGCATCGGTTATGCCCATTGCATGTAGTTCGGCAACCAATAATCGGGCAAGGTCTTTCTGTTTTTCGGTTGAGGGATAACGCGTAGCAGTAGGGTCAGACTGGGTGTCTATTTGCACATAGCGCAAAAAACGCTCCGTTACTGTGTGTTGAATGTTGGGTAAAAGCATGTTTTATTTAGTTGTTAGTTTTGGTAGTGAGTAGTGGGTAGGTGGCACTTGGCAGATGGTAGTGGGTACTAAGAAATAACCACTAATTTGCACCTTTGCATGAAACAAAATCGGAATAGTTAGTTGCAACTCGTAATTCTTAATTTTTCATTTTTCTCTTTTTGCGCCTTTGCGTGAAACAAAATCGGAGTGGTAATCAGTTCTAACAACTAATTTGCGCCTTTGCGAGAAAAAAACGGGCTGTAGTCGTAATTCATAACTAAAAAATCAGTCTCTTATTTTATCGAGCAGGTGGTTTAGCTGTGTGGCTTCCTCCTTAGAAAGGTTCTGCAAAATGCTATCCATTTGAACATTGTGCTTATCTAATTCGGCGAGCAAATCGAGTCCTTTGGGGCTAATAACCACATCAACCAGCCGGCGGTCGGTAGTGCTGGCAGTTCTAATAATGAGGTCTTTTTGTTGCAGCCGGTCCACCATTCGGGAAATATCACTCATCTTATCTAACATGCGTTCTCTGATTACCGAAGTAGAAATGGGCTGCGGATATTGCCCTCGCAAAATGCGCAAAACATTATATTGTTGTGGAGTAATCGCGTATGGTTTTAAAAACTCTTTAATTTGAGTAGAGAGCCATGAATGGGTAAACAATATATTAACCACTCCTTTCTGCCATTCGTTTCTAAAATGTTTTTGGTGTATTTCTTGTTCTAATTGCATGATGCAGACATAAATTTTGGGCAAAATTAAGGCTAATTGCGGCTAAATCATTAAACAAACAAAAAAAGGTAGATTGAGGCTTTAAACTATGGGGTAAAAACCGTTTATTTGCGTTTTTATTACAAAAACTAAACTTCAGTAACGCTATGAAAAGCATACTTTTACTTTTACGAACATTATTTATTGCCTTACTTGTATTTGGAGCATTGCATAACCACACAAAAGCGGCACACCTTATTGGAGGTGAGCTTACTTATACTTGTCTTGGTGGTAATCAGTTTGCCATAAATTTACTTATATATCGGGATTGTTATTGCGTGAGTTGTGCCGAATTTGATAATCCGGCATACATAACCATTTTCAACTCTTCGGGTGGCGTAGTGCAAAATGTGAGTATGTTTAGTCCGTTTATTGAACAATTGAGTATTGATACAGAGGGTCTTTGTTTAGAGAACGCCCCCGATGTATGTGTAGAGCGCGGTTCTTACACAACCACCGTTAGCTTGCCGCTGATACCCGGTGGCTATCAAATAGTGCATCAGCGCTGTTGCCGCAACAATACAATTGTTAATATTTTAGACCCGGGAGGAACCGGCTCTACCTATGTAGCCAATTTGCCCGAAAGCGTGTTGGGTAGTTGCAGCAACAGCTCGCCGGTGTACAATAATTATCCTCCCATTGTGGTTTGTGCCAACAGCCCGTTGGTAGTGAATAGTTCTGCTACCGACCCCGATGGCGATGTATTGGTTTACTCGATATGCGAGCCCTTTACCGGTGCCAGCACCTTAGCGCCGCAGCCGGTAACAGCATCAACCCCGCCTTACAGCAATGTGAGCTGGTTATCCCCTTATTCCGGCACTAATCAGTTGGGCGGCTCGCCGGTTATGGCTATTGACCCCAACACCGGTATCCTTACTGCTTTTCCTACCCAAGTAGGACAGTATGTTGTAGGTATTTGTGTAAGCGAATACCGTGATGGCGTACTTCTTAGCACCAACTTGCGCGATTTTCAGTTTAATGTTACTGAGTGTGAAGTGGTGTTGGCGCAGGCAAATATCGCATCGGGCAGCAGCACCACCATTTGTCCGGGCGAAAGTGTGCAACTTATAGGCAGCGCCTTTGGCGGAGATATGATAATGTGGTCGCCCGGTGCCGGATTAAGCAATACCAATATCTTAAACCCTATAGCTACACCCTCTCAAACCACCACCTACACCCTTACCGTTATTAACCCATTTGTAGGTTGTGAAGATAGCGCCACTATCACCATTTTTGTTGCCGATGAGGTAGCTGCCGATGCCGGCAGTGATGTGGAGTTTTGCCCCGGCGATGCCGTTCAATTAGGCGGCAATGGCACCGTAGGCACTACTTTTGTGTGGTTTCCCGAAACCGGACTTAGCGACCCGAATAGCCCCAATCCCATAGCGTTTCCAACTGAAACCATTACCTACACCCTAACCGTAACCGATGAAACAGGCAACTGCATTGCCACCGATGAGGTAACCCTTACCCTTGGCAGCAATGCCAACCCCGGTAATATGCCCACCGATACCCAAATTTTATGCGCCGGCGAAAGTAGTAATGTGAGTACATCGGGCGCTAATTTGGGCAATGGCGATGTGTTGGCTTATGTGTTGCACACCTTACCCAATGACGTGTTGGGCACTATTTTGGCGGTAAATACATCGGGTGGCATATTTAACCTCAATAGCAGCCCCACTATCAACACTTACGCCACCTACTACATTTCGGCAGTAGCCGGACCCGAAGGCAGCACCCCCGGTGTGCCCGATTTTAACAACCCCTGCACAAAAATAGCCCCCGGTACCCCCGTTATATTCCTTGCACCGGTAACATTTCTAATTAACGAGTTTTGCGATTATACAGTTGGCGATTTTAACCTCGTTTTTAGCGTTACAGGTGGTTATCCGCAATACGACCCCAGTTTTGTTTATGCCGTTCAGGGCGATTATTTTGGAACTATGAGTTATGGCGAAACCATAACGTTAATTTTCCCCGAGGGTGCAATTACCTCCTATGTACTGGAAGCCGTTTCCGATGGTTATGGCTGTAGTGGCGCTATTGCTATGGAGGATTTCTTATGCTATAAAAACCCGGTTACGCTGCTAAACTTTTACGGTAAAGTATTGCCACAGGGTAACCAACTTTACTGGACAACTGCTACCGAAACGGATAACGACTTTTTTACCCTTCAGCGTTCAACCGATGGTGTACAGTTTACCAACCTTGCCAATATTAAAGGGGCAGGCAACAGCATTACTACTATTGCCTATGACTACCTTGACCAAAACGCCCCGGCAGGAATTAGTTATTACCGACTGCTGCAAACAGATTTTAACGGCACAGTAACCCAGTCCGATATTGTTTCGCTAAGCCGGCAGCGCACCGAAATACCACTGACCGTTACACCTGTTCCGGCAGCGGGTAATGTAACCCTTACCTTTACTGCCCAAACCATTGGGCAGGGGCAGATAGCCTTGTTTGATGTGGCAGGTAAAAAAGCACTTGAGTTGCCGGTAGCGCTTACTCCCGATGTAATACAGCAGGTTACTGTACCCATAGAACAACTGCCTGCCGGCATGTATCTGCTGCACCTTATTACCCCAGCCGGTACAGAAGCGGCTAAAATGGTAAAACAGTAACGGCAGATATTATTTCCCATCCTTTCGGTTTTTTGCACCCCCCTTGCCAAACATTCATGGGCAAGGGGGGTGTTCATTTATACCTGTAATAGACTGTGTTTTCAATACAATTTCCTAATTTATAGGCAATACGAATGCCAACTTGTTTGACGTTGTAATTTGCCTTATATAGCAACATTGTTGCGTTATTGTAAATTTAAAGGATAAATTAACAGTTGTCGAAATTTTATTTCTTGACATATTGTGTGCAAGAAATAAAGCAATTTCATAAAAAATATTACAAATCAAATAAACACAAATATCATATAATGTATATAAATTGTTCTATAAGAAGAATAAAAAAAGAAACATTAAATTGATTAATTCTGGTAATTTCTATCAATAAAATTAGATATTATAATATGTGAAATGAAAAAATTTGTAAGAATTTCAGAATTTTTCTATCGTATATACCGCTGTTTATGATACCTTTGCTGCAAAGTTTAATGACAAAATAGTTCCATTTTATCAATGTAGAGAATTTTTACTGCGTAAACTAAATTGGATTAGTATTAACTTAGGAAGTACTGAAAAAAAAATCCAATAAACATAAAGTAATTTTCGCATACAAACAAATTAGTAGAATTTGGGGACAGCACCATTATTACATGCAATTTAATTTTTAGGCAAAATGTTTGCAACATCATCGCTCACCCGTTACAAAGCAAGAGTTGTTTCAGTAGAAATAACCAAACATATCCTGCGCCCAACTAAATGTATTTCTTTTTCAGGCAAAACACTTTAACAATATGAAAGCATCGCTACAAAAATTGCCCCTTATTACGTTAATGCTGCAGTTGATAGCATTTTTCTTGCCGCAAATTATATCGGCACAACCCTGCTCTACCAGCATTGTTCCTTCTGGCACAACCACGTTTTGTGCTGGTGGCAGTGTAGTTTTAGATGCGGGTAGCGGCTTTACCGGTTATCAGTGGAATGCTGTAGCAGGAAACGCTACTACTCGTATGGTAACCGCCACTACAAGCGGCACTTATGTAGTAACCGTTACCGATGCCTTAAGTTGTACTGCATCGGCATCTATAGTAGTTACGGTCAATACAAACCCCTCTGGCAGCATATCTGGTACAGTATCAGGGGTTTGTGAAGGGCAAAATATCAATGTTACTGCTATCGGGGGTGTTTCTTATAATTGGGGCGGACCGGGCGGATACAGTTCTTCAGGCGCTAATCTATTTCGTTCTGGTGCTACACCTGCCATGTCGGGCATTTATATTGTTACCATAACCAATAGCAATGGCTGTACGTCTGCTATCAGCACTAACATAACCGTTCACCCACTCCCTCCGGCAAATATAGCCGGCAACATTGATTACTGTACCGGTGATACCATAAATTTAACCGCATCGGGCGGAGTAAGCTATAACTGGAACGGGCCTGGTGGATTCAACACCACTACAGCATCAGTAAATCGTACTAACTGCACTTTAGATATGGCAGGTACCTATACCGTAACCGTTACCAGTGCCGATGGCTGCACTGCCACAGCCAGCCGCACACTAACCATTAATACCGCTCCATCAGCAGGAATAACAGGTAGCCCCGATATATGCGTTGGCGGAATCATTAGCCTTACCGCAAGTGGTGGTGGTACTTATGTGTGGAGTGGACCGGGTGGTTTTTCGGCTAATACTGCTACCATTACCCGAAGCAGTGCTACTGTTTTAATGTCGGGTAATTATGTTGTAACAGTAACAGGCAGTAACGGCTGTACTACTGCGCAAACTGTAGTGGTGAATGTTCAAAATGTTACTGCAAGTATAACCGGTGCTACGGGTTATTGTGTAGGCGCTACCATTACACTTACAGCAGCTGGCGGAGGGGTTGGTAGCACCTATGCATGGAGCGGACCGGGCGGCTTTACTGCAAGCGCCATTACCATGACCCGTTCAAGTGCTACTTTGGGTATGGCAGGTACTTATTCTGTTACTGTAACAGGCGTGGGTGGCTGTACTGCCACTGCCAGCGTAAATGTTACAGTAGGTTCAACCTTTACCCCTACCATAACAGGTAGTACTACTTACTGCGAGGGCGGTACCATCGGTTTAACCGCATCGGGAGGTTCTACCTATGTGTGGAGTGGACCCGGAGGTTTTAGTTCCAGTGGCGCAGCCATGAACCGAACAGGTGCAACAGTAGCAATGGCGGGCACTTATACCGTTACGGCTACAAATGCAAGTGGTTGCACTGCTACAGCCAGTAGGTCAGTTACAGTCAATTCGGCACCGGCAGCTTCTATTAGCGGTACAACAGCATACTGCCAGGGTAATACTATCAGCCTTACTGCTTCGGGTGGTGGCACTTACAACTGGAGCGGACCAGGCGGATTTAGCTCAACTAACACTACCATTACACGTACCAATGCCAACCTTTTAATGGCTGGCACTTACATTGTTACCGTTACCAGTTCGGGGTGTAGTGCAACAACCAGTGTAAATGTAACCGTAACAGCCAATCCAACAGCAAGTATTACCGGTACTTCTGCTTTTTGTACGGGAAGCACAATCAGCCTTACAGCCTCGGGCGGCACTGCATACGCATGGAGCGGACCGGGTGGCTTTTCTTCAACCGATGCTACATTTGAAAGACCCGATGCTGCCACCGGTATGGGTGGAACTTATACCGTTACAGTAACCAATAGCGCAGGTTGCAGCACTACTGCCAGCAAGTTCATAACCATCAATACATCGCCCACTGCCAATATATCGGGCTCTATCAATTATTGTGTGGGAAATACTATTGGTTTAACTGCATCGGGTGGCACGTCGTATTCATGGAGTGGCCCGGGTGGTTTTACGGCAGGTTCGGCTACCATAACCCGAACCGGCGCAACAGTAGCCATGACGGGTGTTTATACGGTTACAGTTACAGCAACTAATGGTTGTACGGCAACCAACAGCCGCACTGTAACCGTAAATGCTCGCCCCACTGTAAGCGCAGTCAGCAATTCACCTGTTTGCGTAGGTTCAAGCATTAATCTTTCTGCATCAGGTGGAGTAAATTATAGTTGGTCAGGTCCGTCATTATATTCTTCCTCTCTTCAAAATCCGGTTCGTACAAGCGCTACCGTTGCTATGTCGGGTACATACAATGTTACTGTTACCGATTCAAACGGCTGTACCAATACCGCATCTACCAGTGTGTCGGTTAATAATGGACCATTCCCTACAGCAGGTATTACCAATAACTCCGGTACTACGGTGCTTTCCTGCGCTGTTCCCTCCATCAGCCTAACCGCAACCGGCGGAGTATCTTATCTTTGGGAAAACAGCAGTACCAACGCCAATAGAAGCATATCGGCATCTGGCACTTATAGCGTTACCGTTACCGGTAGTAGCGGATGTACGGGGAGTTCTTCTATTACAATAACACAAAACATCACCCCCCCGACTGTTGACATTACCAACAACACCGGCACTACGGTGATTACCTGCGCCACGCCGACCATTAGTTTAACGGCAACGGGCGGTGTAAGTTATGAATGGGAAAACAGCAGTATCGATGCCAACAGAACGGTTAGCGCATCGGGCACGTACAGTGTAACGGTAACGGGTGCCAACGGCTGCACGGATAGCGCCGAAATCGTAATTACCGATGATTTAACCCCA
>ERZ761609.1513-NODE-1513-length-20075-cov-60.234565_pt1 | contig 20075 bp, 15 predicted proteins | sample MGYA00511163_ERZ761609 | MGnify/ENA primary metagenome ERZ761609 (study PRJEB28899, sample SAMN02445070) | bioreactor sludge metagenome | biome: EBPR sludge | place: Australia: Brisbane, Thorneside Wastewater Treatment Plant | collected 2011-12-16 ... | reverse complement strand
CTGGTTTCGGCCGAAGGGGAGAAGATTGCACCGCTGGGCGGGACGCCGCCGGTCTACTGGCAGGGGCAGAACGGGATGCTGGGCGTGTTTGTATCGCCGCGGTACGAGACCGACCGGAGCGTTTACATCACGTACATTGAGCCGGGCGACTACGGCGGAGGACAGGCGCTGGCGCGGGCACGGCTCAACCTCGGCCGGATTCCGCGGCTCGAAAATTTCGAAGTGCTGTGGCGGCAGATGCCGCGCGGCAAGGGCGGTCAGGCTGGCGGGCAGATCGCGTTCTCTCCGGATGGACAGTACCTGTATATGTCGGTGGGCGACCGGCAGCGGATGACTCCGGCACAGGATCCGGATCAGCCCGTGGGCAAGATCCTTCGGCTGACGCTGGATGGCAAGCCCGCGCCGGGCAATCCGAATGAGGGCAAGACGGGGGCGTCGACGATCTCGTTGATCGATCCGCCGCGCGACACGGAAGTGGCGAAGACGGCGCCGGTGGTCAGTAAGTACACCTTCCCGGGTCCGAATCTGACGCCCGCGGAGACCTGGGCGAGCGGCGTGCGCGCGCCCTATGGGCTGGCTTTCTCGCCCACGGGGGAGTTGTGGGAGGTGGAGCATGGTCCGCGCGGGGGGGACGAGTTGAACCTGATCGAGAAGGGGAAGAACTACGGCTGGCCGGTGGTGTCGTACGGGGTGAACTACAACGAGGCGCCGATTCCGGTTCACGAGACGCGTTCTGAGTTCGCGAAGCCGGTGTTGTACTGGACGCCCGTGATTGCGCCCGGCAATCTGATGTTTTACCGCGGAAAGAAGGCGTTTCCGCAATGGGATGGCAATGGTTTCATCAGCGGGCTGGGGAGCAAGTCGCTGAGCCGGATCATCTTTGACGGCAAGGGCGGAGCGAAGGCGGCGGAGAAGTGGGATCTGGGCAAGCGGATCCGCGACGTGGCGCAGGCGCCGGACGGGACGCTCTGGCTGCTGGAAGACGCGAACCCAGGCGCGCTGATTCACGTGACGCCGAAGTGAAGACGGGGCTTCTCGGGGTTGCCGCGCTGCTGCTGGCCGTGGGGGTGAACGGCCAGCAGCAACCGGTGGCCTACAGTCACAAAACGCACGTGGCGCAGGGGTTGCAGTGTGGCTCGTGCCACAAGAACCCGGAGCCGGGCGAACTGATGGGGTTTCCGGCGGAGAGCCTGTGCATGGGCTGTCACCGGGCCGTGAAGACGGATAGCGCGGAGATCCAGAAACTGGCGGCGGCGGCGAAAGAGAAGAAGCCGGTGCCGTGGGTGCGGGTCTACCACCTTCCTGGGTATGTTTACTTCAGCCACCGGGTCCACGGGGAGGGGGGCGTGACGTGCGAGAGGTGCCATGGGGCGGTTCGGGAGCGGGACGTGCTGACGCGCGAGGTGGAACATAACATGAAGTCATGCATGGCATGTCACGCGGAGATGAAAGCTCCGAATGAGTGCGGGAGTTGTCACGAAGAACGGTAGGAAGTGAGCGGGGCAGGCCGTCCGAAGGGCTCCATGGAATGTGATGAAATTGGGGGACCGGCGAGGTCCGGTGTGGAGGCTCCATGGAAATCGACGGGACAGCGGGGCGGTGGACGCGGCGGAGTTTCGTGGGAATGGCGGGGGCGGCGGCCGCAGGAGCACAGGCGGATTTATGGCCCATCGGGATTCTGGTGGCGACAACGTACCGGACGGGGTCGCTCGAAGAACGGTTGGATGCCGTGAAGGCGGATGGGCTGGCGCATGTGCAGTTGGGGCTGGCGTGCGTGGGGCTGCCTGATGTCGTGGAGGCGCTGCCGGCGGGATTGCCGGAGCGGTTCGGGCGGGCGGCGGCGGAGCGGGGGTTGACGGTCGTGAGTGTGCAGGGGACGTTCAACATGGCCCATCCGGATGCGGAGCACCGTCGGGCGGGCTTGCGGGGCTTGCGCCTGCTGGCGGAATCGTGCGCGGCGATGGGGACGTCCGTCATTCACATCTGTACGGGAACGCGGAACACGGAGAGCATGTGGCGGCGGCATCCGGAAAACGGGACACCGGAAGCATGGCGGGATATGGCGGTTTGCGTCCGCGAGGCGGCCGCGATTGCCCGGGATGCGCGCGTGGTGTTGTCGTTCGAGCCCGAGGTGAACAACATCGTGGATTCAGCGCGGAAAGCGCGGCGGTTGTTGGATGAGACCGGGTCATCGCATCTGAAGGTCACCATGGACCCGGCGAATCTCTTTCACGCGGGGCAGTTGCCGCGGATGAAGGAGGTGCTGGAGGAGGCGTTCGCGCTGGTGGGTCGGGATCTGGCACAGGCGCATGCGAAGGACCTGGACCGGGACGGCGATGCCGGGCACAAAGCGGCGGGCGAAGGTCTGCTGGACTATGACCTATATTTGCGGCTGTTGCGGAAGTATGAGTTCAAAGGGCCGCTGTTGCTGCACGGGTTGAGCCGGGCACAGGTGGCGGGGTGTGTGGGGTTCTTGCGTCGGAAGATGGCGGGGGTAGCGGGAGGACGCGATTAATTCCGGTTGAAGTCGATCCGCCGGATCTCGGACCAGGGGAAGTACTCGGGAGTCGTACGGGCGTCCACGAAGATGAGCAGACCAGCGTTGTTGGGGCTCAGGTCGCCTTCGGGCTCGAGATGGAGTTGTTCGCCTGAGTGGAGCGTGATGAGCGGAGTGGGCGAGTCGAGCGCGATGGAAGCGATGAGGCTGAAGGGGAGGGTATAGTCGACGCCGTGGGCGGGGGCGTCGAGGGTTTCCGTGGATTCCGATTCATCCAGGTCGAAGACGAGGCGGCCGGCGAGGCGCTGACCGGAGCGGGAGACCACGGTGCCGGTGAGAGGATGACCGGGGGCGAATTCGTCGTAGGCGGGGCCGGGCGGCGCCGGGGTGAACCCGGCGTGGCGGAAGGCGCGCCAGGAGACGAGCACCCGGCCGTAGCGCGGGTCGTCGACGTAAAGGCCCAGGTTGTCTTTGCCGAGTTGTCGCGGGTTGTTGAGGCGGAGTTGACGGCCGTCGCGCAGTGTGACGAGCGAAGTTTCGGGGGACTCAGGAGCAATGGAGTTGACGTCGCCGAAGCGGAGGCGGACTGAGCCTTCGCCGGATTGGCCGGTGAGTTCGCCGGCCTCGAAGGATTCCTGGCGATCCCACTGGATGAATCCAGTGAACACGCCGTGGGCGGTCTGGACGGCGCCGTGGAGGCGGGCGGGAGCGGGGCCGGCTTCGGAAGCAGGGACGAAGTCGATCGAACTGATACGGAGGCTGTCGAGAGACTTGACGCCGAGGAGCGTGTCCCAGATGCGGACGCCGTCGTCGAAGTCGCTGGCGGAGAAGCGGTCGAGATCGAAGACGGTTCTGCTCTTCAGGGTGACGCGGACATCGCGGCCACGGGCTTCAATGCGGGCGAGGTCGCCGAAGCGCGCCATGAAGGGGCGTTTCATGTCGACGGGGTCGCTGAGAGAGAAGAGCTCGAAGCCGAAGATCTCGAAAGGGCGGCGGGCGCCGGGGAGGCGGTCTGGGGGCACGAGGGCGGCCCAGGGATTGGCCTTCTTGACGCCGTTGAAGTAGTCGCCCCAGAACGCTTCCTGATTGCCGCCAAAGCGAAGGCGGCCTTCCAAGGTGACGCCGTCGCGCGTGGTGATGCGGCCATAAAGAAGGCTGGCGTGGGGTGCGGGTTCGGATTGCGCCGTAGGGGCAGGGTTGGGGGGCGCCGTGCGCTGAAGTGCTCGGTAGCCGAGACCGGCGGCGAGCAGGACAACGACGGATGCTGCGGTGACGATGGTGGATCGCTTGGACATGCGGAGGGCCAGGCCGGCAGCGTTCAGATTCGTCCATCACGGTAACACGGAGGACCGGGCCGGAGGGCGGATCAGGAGTGGAGGATCTCCGCCGCGGTTGGGGCGAAGTAGGTGATGATCATATCCGCGCCGGCGCGCTTGATGCAGAGGAGCATCTCAAGCATGAGGCGATTCAGGGCGCCGGGGTCGCCGCCCGCGGCATGGTGGAGCATGTTGTATTCACCCGAAACCTGGTAGGCGGCGATGGGGAGACGGCACTCGGTTCTGGCGGCGGCAAGTACATCGAGGTATGCCATCGCGGGTTTGACGATGATGATGTCGGCGCCCTCTTCGAGGTCGAGGCGGATCTCTTCGAGGGCCTGGCGGCGGTTGGCGGGGTCAAGCTGGTGGGTGGAATGGCGGCTTTCGGCGGGGGCGGAGCGGGTTGCGGCTTTGAATGGCCCATAGAGCGCGGATGCGTATTTGGCCGAGTAAGGCATGGTGAGAACGTCCTGAAAACCCTCGCCATCGAGAGCTTCGCGGAGGGAGCGGACGACGCCATCCATCATGCCGGAGGGGGCGATGACGCCGGCTCCGGCGGCGGCGAGCGAGAGCGCGGCCTGCTGGAGGCGGGCGAGAGTGCGGTCGTTGTCGATGACGCCATTGTGGAGAACTCCGCAGTGGCCGTCGGCGGAGTACTCACAGAGGCAAAGATCGGCGATGACGGTGAGCCCGGGGGCGGCGCTCCTGATGCGGGCTATAGCCTGCTGCATGGGACCGTCGGGGGCGGAGGCCATCGCCGCGGCCGCGTCTTTCTCGTAGTCTTCGAGCACGGCGAAGAGCAGGACGGCCGGAATGCCGGCGTCGTGGAGCCGGCGGGCTTCGCTCTCAAGGGGCGCACCGGACAGCAGCGAAACGTCTGGGATGGCGCCAAGAGGTTCGTGCACGTTCGGCCGGCTGGTGACGAACAGCGGGTAGATGAAGTCACTGGTGGACAGCGAGGATTCGCGGACGAGGGCGCGAATCGCCTCGCTCTGACGAAGTCGCCGCAAGCGGCGTTGGGGAAAGCTCATGAGGGGGTCCACTCCTTGGGGTTCTTGCCCAGGCCCTCGCTGCAGACCTCCCCCGCGAATTCGATCTCCCTGGGGATCTTGTATTCCGCAAGGTAGGACCGGCAATGTTCGATCACATCGCGGCGGGAGAGCGTGGCGCCGGGGCAGGTTTGAATGCGGGCCTTGACCATCGCAAGGCCTGCACCATTGCGGGATTCGAGGACGTGGCAATAGGCGACGCCTCCGAGTTCATGCAAGACATTCTCGACTTCGACGGGATCGACCTTGACGCCGCCCAGGTTGATCCAGCGTTTCAGGCGGCCTTCGAGAAAGAGGTGGCCTTCGGGGGAAAATCGGCCCGAGTCACCCATGCGGAAGTGACCGTCCACGAAGCTGGCGGCGTTCAGTTCGGGTTCGTCGAGATACCCGTGCATCATCGCGGGACCGCGAACAGCGACTTCTCCGGTTTCGCCCGGCGGCAGAGAGCGACCGGCAGTGTCGAGGATGCGGACGGAGACCGTCGGAAGCGGGCGCCCGACGCAACCGGGCACGGCGGGATCGGTGTCGCGCTGGATGCTGATCACGCCGGTTTCGGAGGAGCCGTACAACTGGCGGACGGGTTGACCAAAGTGATCGCGCCAGAGCCGCGCAAGGGGGGTGGGGAGGGGGGCGCCAGTACACAGGAAGTCCTTTACGCTGGCGAAGTGCGCAGGATCCGGCAGTTGGCCGGCAAACACGCTGTACAGAACGGGGGCCAGGTTGAGCAACCGAACGCGCTCGGCATGGATGAGCGCGGCCAGCGGGCGGGGCAGGGCATTGCGCGCGATGATCAGGACGCCGCCTCGCAGGAGAGGCATCAGGAGCCCGTTGCTGAAACCGTTCGCATGATGGAAGGGAACCACGGCAAGCACGCGGTGGCCCGGCCCGATCGTGAGTTCGTCGCCGACCGCGGTGGCGCCAGCGAGCAGATTGGCGTTCGTGCGGGGGACGATCTTGGGGCGGCCGGTTGAACCGGAAGTGGTGAGGAGAAGCGCGGTGGCGTGCGGCGCCGGCGGGTCTGAGTCTGGTTCGGCGCCTCCGGAGAGCGCTTCCAGGATGCTGATATCGTCAAGACCAGCAAGCCGGCCGGACTCGATGGACTCAGCCCAATCTGCGCGGACTTCCCCGGCGACAAGAGCGGCGCGCACGTCCAGACGCTTGACGAGCCAGCGGATCTCGCGGGCTCGCCATTGGGGATTGACCGGCAGGAAGACCGCGCCGAGAAGGTTGACGGCGGCGAAGCAGACCGGGTATTGCCAGCAGTTGGGCAGCGCGGCGGCCACGATGTGACCCGCGCGGATGCCGAAGTTGTCCCGAAAGTGGGCGGCGAGAGACGCGGCACGCCTGGCGAGGTCCTCGCGGGAGAGACGCACGTCTCCGTCGACAACCGCTTCGGCGGAGGGCGCCGCCGGGGTGGGAACGGGCCAGTCCAGGCGGATCATCCCGTCAACCCGCTGTCCCCCCGGACGCCAGGCGTCCGCTGATGTAGGCTGTGAGCGCCTCGATATCGCTCAGCCTGTCGAGGTCGAGCCAGTCTTCATCGAGGCGGATGGAGAAGCGCTGCTCGAGGGCAACGACGAACTGGAGCGCGGCGACGGAGTCCATGGCGACGGCTTCGCTGAGTTGATGAATGCCGGCAAGTTCGTCCTCGGGAAGCTGGAGTTCGAGAGTCTCGGCAAAGACCTGCCGAATGAGGGACGAAACGCCGGCCGCGTCGAGTGGAGTGCCTCCTACAGGCGAACCCATAGTTCCCATTCCTCCGGTCGGGTCAGAATCATCTCTTCGAGCCGGCGCTTCAGGAGCGGCAGGTTGTTATCAACGAACTCCTGGCGACCGGCACTGGGCGTGAAACCGATAGGGGCGCCGAAGCGGATGCGGACGTGGCGCTGGTTTCCGTGACATTCCATAGGGAGGACCGTGCAACCGGACAGCCGGATAATCTCAAGCAGGCCGGTGCCGAAGCGGCGCTTTCTGCCGAGAAACGGCAATTCCTGGCGGTGAGAGGCAAAGGCTGCGTCGATGTGGACATTGACAATTCCGCCTGAACGCAGACGCTGGAAGATCTTGAGGGTGCACTGAGGATCCTGCGTATGGACTTCGTCCCGGATCACCCCATGCAGAAACTGGATATACCGGGGCTGAAGCAGCGACCGGCCCAGGCGGCCCATCCACCGATCGGGAGGACGGGCGTTTCGAACCGACATCACGGGATAGCCCTCGCGCCGCAACTGGAGCTTGGCAAGCCGGTTGGCATAGAAGTGGCCGCTGACGAGTAAGACGCCGCGGCCGGCGGCCAGCGCCTCATCCAGATGCTCACGCCCCTCGATCTCCGGCGCGGGGAGCCGGTCGGCGGCCGTGGGGCGCGACAAGTGCAGATCGTCCAGGGCACGAAGCACGGCGCGGTCGACGAACTGATTGGCGGCTTGATCGAGCGCTTCCGGGGGCGTCCCGGCGGGGAGCGCTTCGCGCATCCAGGCCCGTGCGCGTTGCCGCTGGGTGCGCACCGTGAGCCGGAATGGGGGCGCGAGTAAACGGCCCAGCGTGTACAGACCGCTCGGAGGAATCGCCAGGGCGAGCAGTCTCAGTGGGAACAGGTAGAGCATCCAGAGCAGGTCCTTGGTGGTGAAGAGACTCTGGTTGTCTGGAGCTCGAACGTGCATGGCCGCGTCCCTCCTCGCTGTCCCGGCAGGTTCCAATTTCCCAAGTCTACAAAATCCGCAGCGCTGGCGGGAAATGGCGGACCGCCGCGGACCGATCAGGCTCTCTTTCCGAATACCTCGTCGACTGTCTCGAAGAACACGTCAAGGTCTTCGGGGCGAGTGTGGATGTGGCATGCCAGGCGCAGCCGCGGACTCTGATAGACCCAGATGCGGCGCTCATTGAGTTTGCGAAACAGTGGTGCGGGGTCCTTGCCGCGAAACCCGATGGTGACCAAGGACCCGTAGAGCGAAGGATCGGAAGCGGCGAACAGTTCGAGCCAGGGGCGCTCGGCGGCCAATTGGTATGTCCGGCGGGCAAGCTGGTGAATTCGGTCATAGACGGCTTCGGCGCCGAGGGCCTGGAGAAAACGCAAGGCTGCCATCAGGCCGGCGAAGATTGCGCGGTTGTTCGTCCCAACCTGCATGAACCGCGCGGCTCCCAACTTGCGGTTGTCCCAGTTGCCGCTGACAATAGTGGGCCAGAGGCGGTCGAGGTTCTCTTCGCGGATATACAGGAGGCCGCAACCCGCGGGCGCGAACATCCATTTGTGCGGACTGCCCGCGTAGTAGTCGCAGTTGAGAGTGGAAAGATCGACGGGGATCTGGCCGTTCATATGCGCGCCATCGACGACCGTGAGAACGCCCTTGGCACGGGCCGCCGTGCAGATTTCGCGCACGGGCATGATCGTGCCGGGGTTGGTCAGAATCCCGGAAAAACTGAGGACGCGTGTCCGCGGTCCGATGGCGGATAGCACGCGGTCCGCCAGTTGCGCGGCGCTTTCCGGCGGCAGCGGGATGGCGACCTCGCGCACCTGGATGCCGTCACGCCGGGCGCGCAGGAGCCAGGGTTCGCGGCCACTCGGGTGCTCCTCGTTGGTGATCAGGACTTCGTCGCCCGCCTTCAGGTCGATGCCCGCGGCGATCACGCTCATCGACTCCGTGGCGCAGTGGGTGAACGCGAGTTCATCCTTCTTGCAGCCCAGGAAACCAGCCATCTCTTCGCGCTCTTCATCGAGCGTTTCGTAACCCCAGCGCGGATAGCCGTTCACCTGCAGTGCGGCGGCTTTGCGGAGGTAATCTTCGACCGCACTCAGCACCGGACGGGCGACCAGGCCCAGGCTGCCGTTATTCAGGAACGAACGCCATCCCGGCAGATAGAACATATCCTCTCGAATACGTTTCCAGTACCTGTCGGGGTCGGACGAGCGCAATTCCGGTGCGGGCAGCGTGGCCGCGACGGCGGAGGGCAGCGTGGCGGCGGCCCCGAGGAGCGAGGACGCCAGCAGGCGGCGGCGGTTCAAGGGAGCCATTTGATTGGTCAGTCTAGCAGTTCGACATGCGGGGTGCGGGAGTCCTGATCCGGATTGTCTTCCCGGAATCGTGCCCGATTTTTCAGGAGCGTGTCAGCAAAACCGCGACTCAGGGTACAGCTAGCATAGAGGCAGTCTGCTTCTGGCGATGGAATTTGATGAGGCATCCCGGCTGATCGAAGGTCTACTGGAAGACTGGGGACCCTCTCTTGCCCGTCAGGCTTACCGTCTCACCGGGTGCCGCGAGGCCTCCGACGACCTTGTGCAGGAGGCGTTTCTGGCCCTCTACCAGGAGTTACGAAAGGGCGAACAGATCGAGAATCCGCGCGCCTGGACCTTGACCGTCGTTCGCCATCACGCCGCGAAGCGCCTGCGCCGGATCGCAGCGCGCGGCGAGCAACTCGAGGCGGGCAGCGTGCTCGATCAGGTTCCGGCTCGCGAAATCGAACCCGAGCGCGCCTTCGATGAACTCGCGGACATGCTCCGTGTTCTGAGCGGCCGCGAGCAGGAAGTCCTGCTGTTGCGGCTGGACTCGATGAAATACCGCGAGATCGCGGAGTGTCTGGGGATCGACGATAGTTCGGTGGCCACCCATCTCGCGCGGGCGATCCGAAAATTGCAGGCCGAAGTGAAAGCGCGGATGGCCGGCCAGTCCATGGGTAAAGTGAATGAAGTTCCGAAAACACTGCAGTGACGAGCAACTGCTGGCCGCGCTTGATGGCGAGTTGCCAGAGGCGCAGCGGTCCGAAGTCGTGCGCCATCTCGAGGTCTGTTGGGCCTGCCGCGCGCGGCAGGCGGAGATCGAGTCACAGGTTCATCTGTTGACCCGCGCCGCTGCCCAGTCGCTGTACCCGGGGGGCGGTTGGAGCACGCTGGCCAAGCGGCGATTCACCCTGGCGGTGCAGGCTCTGGAGCCTGTGGCCCCGGCGCGGCCGCCGTCACCGTCCGTCCGCTGGCGCTGGCGCTGGGCTGCCGCGGCGGGTGTCATGATCGTGATCGCGCTGGGGACTTATTCCGCTGGCTGGCTGCGCTCAATCCGGGATCCGGCGACCGTCTCCGCAGGCCTTCAGCAGTTGATCGATGCCGACCGCAGCGTGGTTGCCGCGCCCGTCCATCAGGTGGTGCGCGTGCGAATCGAACAAACCCGTCCGCGCATCGAATCGCGCGCCCGGCGGCTGGAAGTGTGGTCGGATCCCAAAGGTGGCCGCCACGCCCTCCACTGGCGGGATCAGCACGTCCTGAGGCAGGCCGCCTGGAGGTCGGAGGACGGCGGCGTCGGCGTCAGTCGCGCCTTTGCGAGCGCTCCTCCCGATTCACCCGACCTGGTCGCCTCCATCGGGGGACACTGGAATGCGCAGCAGATCGAAGAAGCCTTCCTGCGGTGGCTGGCCGCGAGAGTGTGGGAACCGGTCGTGCTCGGCGGCGATTTCTCCGTCTTCGCATCCGACTCCGGCACCCGGTTGGTCGCTCAACAGGTCGTGCCGGGTACCGTCCGGCTCACCGCCCGGCGCCAGCGCGCTCAGGTGATCACCGAATGGATCGTCGAAATGGACGAACGCACCCACCGGCCGCGCCTTCAACGCATTCGCTGGGAACGGCCAGACGCTGCCATGGAAATCCTCTTCGTTGTTGAAAGTGAAGCCCGCCTCGACGCAGCCACGCTCCGTCCAACCCTCTTCCACTCGCCCTTCCCGTCGAAGCCGCCCGCTCCGCCGGTGCTCGCCGGAATCCGGCCCGCCCTGCCCACCGGGCCTGCCCTCCCCGCCCGCTCGCTCGAACTGACCACCGCCGGTATTCAGGCCGAGTACGCACTCCGGCGGTTGCCCCGCGATTGGGTCGAGGCGATCGAAATCGAGTTCGAAGACAGCCGCATCGTTGTCCGCGGTGTAACACAGACCGCCGAAATGCGTGAGGGCATCGAAGCCGTCCTCGGCAGGCTCGAATGGGTCGCGCTCGCCGTTCAGTCGGTTGAAGAAACGCCCGCCGGCCCCGACTCAGCCACCGCGAGTATCGCGTGGATCGAACCTCCCGAGGAACCAGGGTTCCCCCTCGAAAAGGAATTGGCCAAGAGACTGGCCGTCCCTGGCGACAAATCGGAGACTGCCCGCCGTGTCGCCGCTTTCTCCGCACAGGCGGCCCGGCTCGCCTCCGCGATCCTCGGCGAGTCCTGGGCCCTGCACCGTCTGGCCGAACGCTATCCCGACGGCCGCCTTGCTCTCGTCCGGCCCGAAACGCGATGGCTGCTCGATGAACTCAGAGAGAGCCACCTCCGCAGCCTCAGCCAGGCACGCGCTGAACTGCAATCGCTCGTCGCGCCCGTCCTTGAACCCCTTGCCCCGGCTCGCTCCCGGCCCGGAACCATCGCGCGGCCCGGTGAGGAGCCGATTCCGGAATCGGGTCTGCTGAAGATTGCTTCCGAGATGGATGCCCTGATCCGCGGTCTCCTCGCCGGCGCGCCCCTCGGCGACGTCACCCCGCGTGACGGCGTCGCTCGTCTCTTTCAGGCTTTGGAACGTTTGGAGCCGGAAACGGCTCGGGTCCGGACGGCCTGGCAGGCCGGCCCGGACCTTAGGAATTGATCGCAGTGAGGTCCACGGGAGGAAGTATGAGGTTAGTCATTTTCACCGTTTTTTCGGCCGGACTCTTCGCCACGTCCGCCATGGCGCAGACGGCTCAGATCACCGGCAGAATCACCGATAGCAGCAACGCCGTCATGCCCGGCGTCGTCGTCGAAGTCACCAACCAGCGGACCGGCATCGTCCGCAAAGGCGAGTCCAACGCGGAAGGCTACTACTCCGTCCCGCTCCTCCAGCCAGGCGCTTACCGGATGCTCGTCACCGCCGACGGCTTCCGCCCCGCGAGCCGTGACTCCATTACTCTCACCGTCGATCAGATCGCCCGCATCGACTTCATCATGGAACTTGGCAGTGTCGCCGAATCCGTCACCATCAGCGCCGAAGTGCCGCTGCTCGAAACTCAAACCGGCGCCCTCCGCGGCCTCGTGGATGAACAGCGCGTCGTCAATCTCCCCCTCAATGGCCGCGACATGACCCAACTGCTCTCCATCCAGGCCGGGGTCATTCCGCGCAGCACCAACGTCGGTGAAGGCAATGCCTTCGCCGTCAACGGCACCCGCGGCAACGGTGTCGCCTACAGCCTCGACGGCGGCCACAACACCAACTCCTACAGAAACTTCAGCGGGCTTTTCCCCAACCCTGATACCGTCCAGGAGTTCTCCATGCAGAAGAACAACTTCAGCGCGGAGTACTCCAACGCTGCCGGCGCCGTCGTCAACGTCATCACCAAGTCCGGTACCAACGAGTTCCATGGCTCGCTGTTCCACTTCGTCCGCAACGCCCAGTTCAATGCCCGCAACTTCTTTGCCGCGCGGCGCGACACCCTCAAGCGCAACCAGTTCGGCGGCACCCTCGGTGGCCCCGTCATTCGCAACAAAGCCTTCTTCTTCTTCGGCTACCAGGGCACCACCCTTCGTAGCGATCCGCCTGTCACCCGCCAGTTTCTCCCCACCGCCGCCATGCGGACAGGCAACTTCTCCAGCGTCACCGGCACAATCCGCAACCCCCTCACGAACCAACCCCTGCCGGGTAATCAGATCCCTTCCAGTCTCCTCAGCCCAGTCACCCAGAAGTTCCTCGACTACCTCCCGACTCCGCAATCCCCCACCGGGGAACGCTTCGTCGGCGCTCCCAGCCGCCCCGACGAGCACGAGTACACCATGAAAGGCGACTACGATCTCGGCACCCACCGCCTCTCCAGCCGCCTCTTCTGGCGCAACTACCAGCGCCCCTTCACCGGCCGGCCCGATGACCTAGCCTCCATGTTCGCCGCCGATGTCGGCAAGAGCCGGCAGCCCTATCGCCAGTGGACCATCAGCGACAACTGGACCATCAGTCCCACCGTCCTCAATTCCTTCACCATGGCCCTGCGCACTCAGCGCATCCTCAACGACTGGTCCGTCGTCGACCTCCCCATCAACTTCGCCAGCGCCGGCGTCGAGGGTATCGCCGTCAAGGACCCCGCCAGCGTCGTCATCACCGTCCAGGGCAACTTCACCGCCCGCCCCGGCTGGAACTACGATCGCGACGACCGCGACTGGCAGTTCAATAACATCACCACCATGTTCCGCGGACGCCACGAAATCAAGTTCGGCGGCGAATACCTCCGCGTTCGCAATATCATCCGCAACGACTTCCGCACCATGGGCAACTTCACCTTCAACGGTTCCCTCAGCGGCAACGCCATGGCCGACTTCATGATGGGCTCCGTCTACCAGTTCTGGCAGGGCGGCGGGGAATACAAGGAACTCAACGGCAATCGATTCGGCCTCTTTGTCCAGGACAACTGGCGCGCCCTCCCCACCCTCACCATCACCGCCGGGCTGCGCTGGGATCCTGTCTTCCCCTACTACGATAAGCTCGGCCGCGTCCAGTGCTTCTCGCCCGGTACGCAATCCACGCGCTTCCCCAATGCCCCCGACGGCTACCTCAATGCTGGCGACCCAGGCTGCCCCGATGGCGGTTTCCCCAGCTACAACGGCGCGGTCGCCCCCCGTGTCTCCTTCGCCTGGAACCCCGGCAACGGCAAGACCGTCATCCGCGGCGGTGGTGGTATGTTCTGGAATCCCCAGTTCACCATCCTCTACAACGGCTTCGTCAACGCCGCACCATTCAGCCCGCAGATCACTACGTTCGGCGTCCCCTTCAACCAGCCCTTCGGATCCATCCAAAACCCGTTTCCCGGCGCTTTCGCTCCTTTCGACGCCCCAAGGGACTCCACCTTCGTTCTCCCCATGGGCCAGATCGGCACCTTCAACCAGAACTTCCGGCCCAGCTTCATGCAGGCCTTTAACTTCACCGTTGAACGCGAGGTAGTCCGCAATACCATCGCTCGCGCCAGCTACGTCGGCAACCTCGGCCGCTTCCTCAGCTACAACAGCGACATCAACTACGCCCGCTTCGCCACCGGCGCAACCACCGGCAATATCCAGCAGCGGCGCCCCTATGGCAACTTCGGCGCCATCCTGATGGCCGAAGCCGGCAGCAACTCCAGCTACCACGCCATGCAACTGTCCATGGAACGCCGCGTCTCCAATGGGTTCAGCCTCGAAGCCAACTACACCTGGTCCGCCACCATCGATGAACTCTCCGAGGACACCACCCCGGGGCAGTCCGGCTCCATCCCCAACCCTGTCTCCCGGCTCGCCAACCGCGGCCGCTCCGACTTCGACAACCCCCACCGCTTCGTCGCCAGCTATGTCTGGGTCCTCCCTACCCTGCAGGATGCCCAACCGTTCCTCCGCGCCGTCCTCGGCGGCTGGGAATCCTCCGGTATCGTCACGATCCGCAATGGCTTCCCCTTCACCGTCACCTCTGGCTCCGACCGCTCTCTCACCGGCATCGGCAATACCTTCGCCGACATCGTCGGTGACCCCAATCTCCCCGGCGGCCGGGAAAAGAAAGACTGGCTCGCCCGGTACTATGATCCCGCCGCTTTCCGCGTGGCCGCCCTCGGCACCTTCGGCAACGTCCCCCGCGCCTTGATGCGTGGTCCCGGCGCCGCCAACTTCGACCTCAGCCTCGTCCGCTCCTTCGCCCTGCGTGAGAAGATGCGCATCCAGTTCCGCAGTGAGTTCTTTAACGCTTTCAACCGTGCGAACTTCGGCAGCCCCTTCTCCCAGGCCAATAACGCCACTCGCATGGGCCGGATCGAAAGCGCGGCCGAACCCCGAATCATCCAGTTCGCGCTCAAGTTCCAGTTCTAGACGCGCGCGGAATACACAACCATGCAGATCCATCGCACCGTCCTGCTGCTCCTGGCTGCCGGCGTGCTGTGGGCCCAGACGAACGATGGGGTGGGCGGCGACTACGTCCGCCCCTTCGAGCGTCTGCTCACCGAACGCTTCGAGGCCAATCGCAAACTGCGTGACGCCGCCCTCGCCCAACTCAACACCGAACCCGCGCTCCGCGCCCGGCAGAAACTCATCCGCGACTCCTTCATCGCCGCCCTCGGCGGCCTGCCCGCATCCAAATCCCCTCTCAACGCCCGCGTCACCGGCGCACTCGAACGCGACGGTTACACAATCGAAAATGTCGTCTTCGACTCCCTCCCGGGCTTCCGCGTCACCGCTAACCTCTACCTGCCCCGCAAGGGACCCGGGCCCTTCCCGGCCCTCCTCGGCACCGCCGGCCACTCCGCCGTTGGCAAGGCCGCCGACACCTACCAAAGCGTCTGGATCACCCTCGCCCGCCGCGGCTACGTCGTCCTCGCCTACGATCCACCCGGTCAGGGCGAGCGCTTTGAATACCTCGACCCCACCACCGGCAAGTCCACCGTCGGCGCCGGCGTCCCCGAACACAACATGACTGGCATGCAGGTCATGCTCACCGGCCAGAACATCGCCCGCTACTTCGTCTGGGATGGCATCCGCGCCTTCGACTATCTCCTCACCCGCAAGGAAGTCGATCCGCGCCGGATCGCCGTTGCCGGCAACTCCGGCGGCGGCACCCAGTCCGCCTACCAGGGCATCGCCGACCCGCGCCTCGCCGCCGTCATCTCCTCCTGCTATCCCACCGATTGGCGGCATCTCTGGTCCCCCACCGGGCCCCAGGACGCCGAGCAGGTCCTCGCCGGCTGGCTCCGCGACGGATTCGACTTCAGCGACTTCATGCTCGCTGTCGCCCCCCGTCCCTTCTTGATCTCTTCCGCCGAGAAGGACTATTTCCCCATCGGCGGCGCCCGCCAGACCTTCCAGGAAAGCCGCGCCTTCTACCGTGTCTTCGGCCGCGAGGACCGCCTCCGCCACGCCACCGCCCCCGAACAGCATGGTTGGACCAAACCTCTGCGCGAGGCCGCCTACCAGTGGCTCTCCAACTGGCTCGATGTCCCCGGCGCCGGTGGACCCGAAGACCCCCTCCAGCTTGAAGACCCCGCCATCCTCAGGGTCACTACCACCGGACAGTTGCAATCCAGCCTCGGCAGCCGGACCATCCGCGAAATGAATCGCGAGCGCGCCGCCGCCCTCCGCAAACAGCGCGGCCCCGCCACGCCTGCCAAAGTCCGCGCCGCCCTACAGATGGCCGCGCTCTCCGCTATCCCGAAGGCCGAAAACAAAGGCTCCTTCGCCGCCGGTCCCATCCGTGGGGAAAAACTCGAACTCGAAGTCGAGCCCGGCCTCCGGATCCCCGCCTTGCTTTACCTGCCCCCCGGCGCCGCCCTCAAGCCGGGCATCCTCTTCGCCAGTTCCGCCGGCAAGGCCAGCAGCGAACTCGGTGAAAGCGCCCTCAGCCTCGCCCGGAAAGGCCACGTCGTCCTAGCCGTCGACCCCCGCGCCATGGGAGAAGCCGCGCCCCCGCCTCGCACGGGCGGCTACTCTGCTCTCTATCAACTCAGCGCCCGCGGCTGGCTGATGGGCGAAAGCCTCGCGGGCATGCAGGTGAACGACCTCCTCGCCGCCGCGCGCTACCTCCGCTCCCGCCCCGAAGTCGCCCCCGCCGGACTCGTTCTGCGCGGGCAGGGCGCCGCGGGTCCGCTCGCCCTCTTCGCCGCCGCTCTCGACCCCGGCATCGCCGGCGTCGTCACCGAACGCTCCATCGCGTCATTTGAAGCCCTCGTCAACGCCGAGATCTATCGCGACATGGAAAACCTGATCGTCCCCGGCCTGCTGGAACACATCGATCTCCCCGAAGTCGTTCAACTCATCGGAAAGCAAAAGGTGACGGCCCTCAACCCCGCCACCTTCTGAGCCCGCGAGGCACGCCGGCTACGACTCCACCCGCCGCGCCTCCGCGTTCCACTTCATCCGCTTGCCGTGGCGCAACGACAGGTTCGCCAACTGCGACACCAGCGCCGCCTGAAAAGCCAGCGCCATCGTCGCCGTCGGCGTCTTCCTCGACCGCACGCACTCCAGGAAGTTGCGGACGTGCAGCACCGTCGCGTAGCCAAAGCCGCGCTCCGATTTCCGCTCAATCGCCGGAGTCTCCTCCTCCCCTTGCGCGAAGATCCGCAAGCTCTCCCGCCCAATATCCATGCGGGCCGCGTCGCCATCCAGATGGTTCATCTGGTCGTAACGGGATTTGTACTTCATCGCCGCGTAGTTCAGGCTGAACGTCCCGATGAAGTCCTCCGGGTACTCTGCCGTCGCCACCACCGATTCCGGCGTGTCATAGCCCTCCTTGTGTGGCTTGCCCGCCGCCGCCGTCACCGCCAACGGAAATCCAGCGCCCATCAGTAGATGAATCCCATCGAAAACGTGCGCCCCCTGGTCCGCGATGATCCCTCCGGCGTAGTCGCTGAAGTTGCGCCAGTTGCGGAAAAGATACGGGTTCACCGGGATTCGCTTCTCGATCGGTCCCTGCCACTGCTCCCAGTCCAGAGGTCCGTCCAGCTTGGCCGCGCCCGGACCCGCGTTGCCCAGATAGTTGTTCAGCCACCAACTGCGCACCATCCGCACTGTGCCCAGCTTGCCCTCGGCAATCAGATCGCGCCCTTGCAGATACAGGTCATAGCTGCGCCGCTGCATGCCCACCTGCACGATGTTCTTCGACTTCCGCTCCGCGTCCATCAACGTCACGCCCTCTTCCGGCGTCCGGCACAGCGGCTTCTCGACATACACATCCTTGCCCGCAGCCAGCGCGTCCAGCACCATCTTCGCGTGCCAGTGCTCCGGCGTCGCAATCAGCACTGCGTCGATCGACTTGTCATCGAGCAACTGCCGGTAATTGCGGTACGCCTTCGCCGTCACGCCCCCCTGCCCCTGTGCCGCCGTCGAAAGCGCCCGCTCCAGATTCGGCTCATACACATCGCAGACCGCCCCCACCCGCAGTCCTGCCTCCTTCTGAAACACGGTCATCACAAAAGTGCCGCGGCTCCCGCTTCCAATCAGCCCAAGGTTGATCTGATCTGAGGGTGCTCCCCGCAGCACGGCAGCGGACGCGGCGGAAATCAGGAATGAACGTCGGCGAAGTGTCATGATGGAATCATTCCTATCAAATTCGCACTCCCGCCGCTGTATGCCGGCTTCTGCTCCGCCAAGTTGGCACTCGTTTGCATCGCCCGGCATCTCTTGGATTAAGAATCTCGACAATTGACAACAGGTCTCGCTTGCCCGTACCATGACTGTTAAGTCATGTGCAACCAAGTTGCAACTGGGAATCCCCGCTGGAGTCCGGCTTGCTGACCCCCGCATCCGAAGCCCCCGCTCCGGCCGCACCCCCGCGTGCCCCTGTGCCCCGCCGGTCCTTCCGCGCCGCGCTGATTAAGCAGGTCACTCTTTGGCATTGGGTCAGCTCCGGCATCACTCTCGGCGGCATGATTCTTTTTACCGCCACCGGCATCACCCTGAACCACGCCAGCCAGATCACCGCCGACCCCGTCGTCCAGATCCGCGAAGCCACTGCTCCCGCCCCCGTGGTCGCCGCCATGCAACACCGCCCGGATGAGCAGGACGGCCGCCGCCCTCTCTCCGCCGCCGTCGCTTCCTGGCTCGCCTCCGAGTTCGGCTCTGCCGGCGATGGCACCGGCGAATGGAGCCCCGATGAATTGTATGTCTCCCTCCCGCGCCCCGGTGGCGATGCCTGGGTCACCATCGACCGCGCCTCCGGACTCGCTCACTTCGAGGAAACCAGCCGCGGCTTCATCGCCTATGTAAACGATTTGCACAAGGGCCGCAATACAGGACAGGGTTGGAGCATCTACATCGATGTCCTCGCCGTCGCCTGTCTCGTCTTCACCTTCACCGGCCTGATCCTGCTCGCCATCCACTCCCCAAAACGCCGGACCACCTGGCCTATCGTCGCCTTCAGCCTCGTCGCCCCATTCCTCGTTCTTCTGCTCTTTGTTCACTCTTAGCCCTGGAGACCAACGCCATGATAACCAGACTCCTTCCCTCCGCCGCGCTCACCGGAATGCTCGTATCCCCAGCGCTCGCCGGTACGGAAATCGAAATTACCGTCGAAATCCCCCGCCTTTCCGTCGCCGAGTACCATCGCCCCTACGCCGCCATCTGGATCGAAAAATCCGACCAGAGCGTCGCCGCTGACCTCGCCGTCTGGTACATGCTCCAGAACTCCGCCAAAGGCGAACAGGGCTCCATCTGGCTGAAGGACCTCCGCACCTGGTGGCGCAGGTCAGGCCGCAATCAGACCATGCCCATCGACGGCGTCTCCGGCGCCACCAAACCCCCCGGTGTCCACAAACTGTCCTTCCGCAACACCAGTCCCCAGCTGAAGTCACTCGCCCCCGGAGAGTACCAGCTCGTCGTTGAGCTGGTTCGCGAAGTCGGCGGGCGTGAACTCGTGCGCGTCCCCTTCACGTGGCCGGCGGCCAGGACCGCCGCCACCGGCAAGGTGCGCGGCTCGCATGAAGTTGGCGAAGTGCAAATTACTGTCAAGCCGTAATTCAATCGGCGGTCCCCCGCCGGAGATCTCAGGAGCTGAATATGAAACGTCAATCCCTTCTCGCCCTCGCGGTCACCGCCGCCGCCATCCTGCCGGTTTCCCTGCTCGCCCATCGTCAGTGGATGCTGCCCTCTTCCACCGTCTTGTCGAAGGCCGACATCTGGATCACCGTCGACGCCGCGGTCTCCAACGAACTCTTCTTCTTCGACCACGTCCCGATGCGTCCCAACAACATCACCATCACCACCCCCGATGGCTCCTCCATTCAGCCCCAGAACGTCGCCACCGGCAAGTACCGCACCACTTTCGACGTCCACCTCCAGAAGCCCGGCACCTATCGCATCGCCTCCGTTAGCAATACCGCCTTCGCTAACTGGAAGGAGCAGGGTCAGCCCAAATCCTGGCGCGGCGATGCCTCGGCGCTCGCCGCCTCCGTCCCCGCCGGCGCTCAGGATCTGCAGACCTCGAAGATGAACAACCGCGTCGAGTTCTTTGTCACCGCCGGCAAACCCGACACCAAAGCCCTCGAACCCTCCGGCGCCGGCCTTGAACTCGTCGCCATCACCCACCCGAACGACCTCGTCACCAACGAACCGGCCACCTTCCAGTTTCTCCACAACGGCAAGCCCGCCTCCGGCCTCGTCGTCTCCGTCATCCCCGGCGGCATCCGCTATCGCGACCAACTCCACGAACAGAAAATCACCACCGGCGAAGACGGCAAGTTCTCCGTCCGCTTCCCCCAACCCGGCATGTATTGGCTCAACGCCACCATCGGCGGCGGTCGCCCCG
>ERZ761609.1510-NODE-1510-length-20116-cov-55.886396_pt1 | contig 20116 bp, 13 predicted proteins | sample MGYA00511163_ERZ761609 | MGnify/ENA primary metagenome ERZ761609 (study PRJEB28899, sample SAMN02445070) | bioreactor sludge metagenome | biome: EBPR sludge | place: Australia: Brisbane, Thorneside Wastewater Treatment Plant | collected 2011-12-16 ... | reverse complement strand
CCACCGAGATCTACACTCTTTCCCTACACGACGCTCTTCCGATCTGTTCGTCGCCGGTGATGCCGGTGAGCGCGGCGCGGGCCACCCGGGCGGCTTGCTCTGCCTGAATGACGACCGCTTCGGAGGCAGCGCGTTCGGCGCGGGCGCGCGCGGCGTCGGCGCCGGGCTTCAGACCGGATTCCGCAAGCTTCGTGGTGACGAGTTCAAGCGCCCTGGCGCGATCGAGACCGGCGCGGGCAGCGCCGACGAGCTGATCCGCGGCAACGACGGAGAAATATGCGTCCGCGGCGGAAGCCTCGATCTCAAAGCGCTCGCGGAGAAAGCTGCGCTCGGCGCGTTGACGCTCAGCGTCGGCAGCGGCAAGGCGGGCGGCTCGCTGACCGAGGTCGAAAGGCTCCCACGAAACCAGCACGCCGGCGGCGGTCCCCAGGACCATGCTGGCGCTGCTTTCCGCCACCGGCGGGCCGGATATGGGCGCGATGACCCGCTGGGGCAGCAGCATCCCAAACACGTTGTTGCGCGTGGCGCTATTGACCTGGCCGAGCACGTCGCCCTGCGGCAGCCAGGCCGTTCTGGCGAGACGAACTCCGGAAGCCGCCGCGGCCGCCTGCTCCAGCGCGACAGTCACGCCGGGGTTGCGTTGTCCAGCGCGGCGAACCACCTCGGGCAATGTCCATTGAGCCGCGGCGGGCAGCGCCAGAACCGAAGCGAGCAGCAGAGTTCTAGTGCGCATGAGCGTGTTCCTCGACAACCTCGTGATGAAGCTCGACAACAAGCGAGCGCAGTTGCTTCAGCACCTTCCGGCCCGCGGGCGTCAGCCGGTACTCCCGGCGCGCATGGGCCTTTCCGCTTCCCGTCCTCTCATGCGCCTTCAGCCAGCCATGCCTCTCCATGCGTCGCAGGAGCGGATACAGGGTGCCGGGGCTCAGGTCGTAGCCATGGCGCCGGAGTTCCTCCAGCACCCACTGCCCGTAGACCGGCCCCGCGGCGGCGTGGTGGAGGATGTGCACCTTCCAGAACGAAAGCAGGATCTCCCGCGCCAGCGGATTCTCGTTCGGCATGATTTTACGAGTATCGTTTACGAATACCGATATTGCAAGTGAACAGGCGGGCCCCAGCCGGATGGCTGCCCAAGTTTGAAAGCGGGTACATCGCCGGCCGTCGGCCATGTGTCAGGCAGTCGACCACCCGGCGGGTGACTGGTCCGCAACCGGCGAGGGACTCAGGCCTGGCAGGCACAAAATCCATCGCGAGACCGCCTCGCACAGACACGGGAGCGCGCGGTTTGCACTTCTCGCCACCTCACTGCGATGTCGGCGAAGTCAGGCGTGGCCGGCGCAACGCCCGGCCACGGCTACGCGTCCACCTTGTAATGCTTGCGCAGTCTCGTCAGCTCTGCCCTCAGCTCGTTGACAACACTTTGGTACGCATCATCCCCAACCACGTTATTGATCTGGTGCGGATCGCGAGTGAGGTCGTACAACTCCCACTCCTTCGTTTCATAGAAATGCGCCAGTGTGTACCGGTCCGTCCGCACGCCATCGTGCGGCGCGACATTGTGTACACCCTTCTCGTAGTAATGAAAGTAGAACGACTGCCGCCAGTCCTTCACCTGCTCGCCCTTCAGCAGGGGCAGCATGCTCGCGCCCTGCATGTCGCTGGGCTGCGGCTGACCCGCCACCTCCAGAAACGTCTGCGCCAGGTCGAGGTTCGATACCAGGTTCCGGTTCACGCTCCCACGCGGAGCCACTCCCGGCATCCGCACCAGCAGCGGGGTTCGCAGGCTCTCCTCATAAATCCATCGCTTGTCGAACCAGCCGTGCTCGCCAAGGTAGAAGCCCTGGTCCGAACTGTAAACCACCAGCGTGTTCTCCGCCAGACCCGCCGCATCCAGATGCGTCAACACCCGCCCCACATTGTCGTCCACCGACGAGATGCACCGCAGATAGTCCTTGATGTACCGCTGATACTTCCAGCGCACGAGGTCGCGCCCCTGCGGATTCTCCTTGAACAGCTTCGCGTTCCGCGGCCCATAGGCGGCATCCCACTGCCGCCGCTGTTCCGGCGTCATGCGCGGGAACTCGGCGTTCCCGTCGCCCTTGCCGAAGGACCGCTCCGCCCATTCCGGCACCTTCATGTCGTGGTTCCACCGCATGTGCCGGTCGATCTCCATCTCCTGCAGGTACGCCGGCCGGGCCCGCGTCTTGTAGTCGTCAAACAGCGTGGGCGGCTCGGGCAGATCCTCGCCCTCGAACATCCACATCTTGTTCGGCGCCGGCATCCAGTTCCGGTGCGGCGCTTTGTGCTGGCTGAACAGCATGAACGGCTTGTTCGGGTCGCGCCCGTTCTTCAGCCAGTCCAGGGTCAGATCCCCGATGATGTCCGTGACATAGCCCTCGCGCCGCCGCTTCCCGCCTTTGTACAGAAAATCCGGATTGTAGTAATGCCCCTGGCCCGGCAGCACCTCCCAGTGGTCGAACCCCGTCGGGTCGCTCTTCAGGTGCCACTTGCCGATCATCGCCGTCTGGTAGCCCGCCTTCTGCAACAGCTTCGGAAACGTCTGCTGCGTGCCGTCAAACGATGCCGTGTTGTCCGGCACTCCGTTCAGATGACTGTGCTTGCCCGTCAACACCACCGCACGGCTCGGTGCGCAAATCGAATTCGTCACCAGACACTGATCGAACCGGACCCCTTCGTGAGCGATCCGGTCTATGTGCGGCGTCTTGCACAGACTGCTGCCATATGCGCTCACCGCCTGCCACGCATGATCGTCCGAAAACATCATCAGGATGTTCCACGGCTTGCCGTTCGCCGCACGGCCCAGTTGGGACGTGAGCGCTGCCGCGCTCAGGCTGCTCAGGAAAGTTCGTCGATTCATTCGCTCACTCCATTCTTCTCGTCCAGGGCCGGCCCCGCCCGCCACTCGCCGTGCCTCCATTCTTCCAGCAGACACGGCCTCCTGCCAACCGGCTGAGGCCGCAGACACCCCAATCCCTCGTTCCGGGCGGCTCCGGCACCCATCCTTTACCGCCCATCCACACTCCCCCGGCGCCTGCTGCTAGAAGCTCAGCTTACCCGCGATCGTGATCCGCCGCGCTTCGGGGAACTGCGTCGCCGTGACTTGCCCGAACAGCGTGTTCGTCGGCACGGCATTGGGCGGATTGAACATCGCATGGTTCAGCGCATTCTGCGCTTCGCCACGGAGCTGAAAGCGGACCCGCTCGGTGATCGCGAAGTTCTTGAACACGGAGAGGTCCCACTGATTGTAACCGTACTGTCTCACCCCATTCAGACGCAGGGGGAAAGTCCGCACGTTCCAGAGCAACTGCTGGGCCGGTACTTTGTTGAAGTCGTTCGTATTGAACCACCGCTCGACGCTCCGCTCGCCGGAAGAGAGCGGGATATCCTTGATGTCGCCCACATGGAGCACATTCCCCCAGTTGATCGGCGCGCCTGTCATGTATTGATAAATGCCCTGAACGGACCAGCCGCCCAACACGCCATCCACCCAACGGTTGGAATTCCCCAGGAACGTGCGGCGCCTCCCAAACGGCAACTCGTAAATGCCCGTGAAGCTGAAGTGGTGCGGGCGGTCCTGAGGCGATATCACCTTCGTCGGGTACGTATCGAAGACGTTCAGCCGCTCAATCGCTTCCATGAACTTCGACCAGTTATACGTAAACCCGAACGTCATCCCCTGTTGAAACCGCTTCTCCAGGCGCATCTGCAGAGAGTGGTACCAGGAAAAACCAATCGAATCGCTGAAGCCCACTGTCAGGTAGTGGGGATACGCTGTCAGCATCTGCTGCCGCTGAATGTTCACTCCGGCCAGCGACGTCCCCGCAAAATCCGGAATCGCCCGGAACGGATTCGCGAAATTCTGGGTCAGGAAATTGATCGTGGGATTGTCGCGCACTGGCGACTTGCTCCAATACTGCTCAGGCAGCGGACTGCCGTCCAGCGCCATCGGCAGTTTCGTGCCCCGGTTCCCCACGTACCCCACATCCAGCAACAGCCGCCACGGCAATTCCTGCTGGATGTTGAAACTCCAGCGCTGCATGTACCCCGTCCGCATGCGGGGATTGAAGAACTGCGGCGACCGCCCCAGGAATGTCCGCATCCCGGCCGAGGCGCCCGCCGGTTCGATGAACCCATCCGGAAACGGGTTGCCCGTCGACGCGATGAACGATTCCCCATTGTTCAGACTCGCCACCAGCGACGTCCGCTGGCTGAACCCCTGCTGCTGCACATCATTGAAGTTCGCCCCCATTTGCTGGTAGAAAATCCCGTATCCGCCGCGCAGCACGGTCCTGGGCCTCACGTTCCACGCAAATCCGATCCGCGGGGCAAAGTTGTTGCGATCCTGATCCCACAGCGCCGTCGGTACCCCGCCCTCCCCCGCGAATAACAGCCCTCCCCGCACGCGGAACTGCGCCAGCGGCAGTTCGGGTACCTGCGCGTTCGCATAAGCCGCCCGCGCCTGCCCTTCTATCGGATTTGCGGTGTCAAAATCGAAGCCGCGCACCGTCCGGTTGTACCGTTCCGCAGTCGGCGTCTCGTACTCCCAGCGCATCCCGAGGTTCACCGTAAAGGTGGGCGTGATCTTCCAGTCGTCCTGGAAAAACAGGCCCATGTACCGCGACTGCTGCGCAAAGCTGTCATTGATGTCTTTGCCCCCGCCGGTGGGAATGCCAAACATGAAACTCGCCATCCCCTGGCCGATCGGCGCCTGAGGCGAATTGTCGAGCGGTCCACGCGTCCACCCCACTTGATAGTCGAGGACCGGCGACACATTGCCCAGAATCCAGCTGTTGTCCTGATAAACCCGGAATTCTCCGCCCCACTTGTAGCTGTGATTCCCCTTCACCGTGCTCACTGTCCCGGTCAGCGTGTGATAGTTGCTCGCCGTGATCCGCCCGCTCGCCTGGCTCAACGTCTGCATCCCCTGAATCTGAACCACCGGCAGCGCCGCAATCTGCGGATCCAGGCGGTTGACCAGGCTGGGCGTGAACCCCAGCCCCGACAGGTCGACCCCCAGGCTGTCCGGATTCAGGTTGTTCAGATAACGCGTAAACCCATACCGGAAATTCAACACCGTCGCCGTCGAAAGAACATACACGTCATCCAGCGTCACCCCCCGGTGGCGCCGGTCTTCCACCTGGCCCACGGCTATGTTGTCGGGAAACCGCCGCCCCGCCGGCTCATCCAGATTCGACATCGCGAACGAGCCATACATACGGTGCCGGTCGCTGAACGTGTGGTCCACCCGGAAGCTGTTCGAAAAGTAGTCAATCATCGACCCGATCGGATAGATGAAATTGTTTCGCCCCTCGGGGTTCGAGAAGTCGTTCGGCTCGGGGTAGAACTGAAGCAGGTTCCGCGACACCGCGTCGATCCGGCTCTGGGGTATGATGTTGCCCGGCAAAGGCTGGCGCGAGAAGCGCCCTCCGGCCGCTGGCCGGATTGTCGCCGGATCGTAAATCTGGTACTGCGGACCAAGGGCAAGGAGCGCGGAGAAATCGCCCTGCCTCTGGGCCATCGTGGGAACGGTGCTGACGCCGGTCTGCGGTCGTTTCCTCCACAGCTTGTCAAAACTGTAAACAATGAACGTCTTGTTCTTCACGATCGGCGCGCTGCCCGTCGCCCGCCACCGGTTCGTCAGCACCGGCGGCCACTGCGCCTTCTTCTTCTCTTCCGTAATCGGCCCGGTATTCGGATCAAAAATAAACCGGTTCACAAAGAAATTACGCGTCGTCAGCGGCCGGCTATAGTGGCTGTACCAGAAGTCGCCTTTGTACTCATTCGTTCCCGAACGCGTCACAATATTGAAATTCGCTCCGGAAAATCCCCCCAGCGAAGCGTCGAACGGCGCCGTCTGCACCTTCATCTCCTGAATCATCTCGGGCGGCGGCGAGTACGACACCTGCCCGCCCCTCGTCATGATCGGGTTGCCGTCGAGCGTGAACTGGTTCGATCGCGTCCGCGTGCCTGTCGTCGCAACGTTGCTCACCGAATCCAGCGCGTGAGGAAACCAGCCGTGACCGGATGCGTTCGTCGAGATAATCCCAGGCGTCAACTGCAGCAGATACAGCGGGTTGCCCCCCGCAAGCGGCAGGTCGTGCAGGCGCCTCCGATCCACCAGTTGCCCGACCGACGCCTCCGCCGTGTCCAGCAGCGGCGTCTCCGCTGTGATGGTGATCGACTCGCTCAGCGCGCCCGGCTCCAGCACAATCTCAATCGTGATCGCATCCCCCGCCCGGACCTCCACCTCCGTGCGCTCAAACCGCTTGAACCCCGCCTGCTCCACCGTCACCCGATAGCGGCCAGGCACCATGTACAGCAACAGATAGTTGCCCTGCTCGTTCGTGGAACCGGACACGGAAGTCCCGGTCTCGATGTTCGTCGCAAGGACCTGAGCCCCAGGCACCGACGCTCCGGAAGAATCCAGAACCCGGCCGACGATACGGCCCCTCGGATCCTGCGCCAGTGCAATCTGCGCAATCAGGGCGGCGGATAGAATGAAGCGAACCAAGATCTGCATAATCTCTACTCCAGGACAGCGGATTCGGTGCACCAGTCTGGCGCGTCTGGGCCGATAGGACACTTCGCGGCCGTTTGCAGCCATGAAGGCCCACTGGCGGATTCCTCTCCGACCACAATCGCCGGACACCCCGTTGCCCAGGGGGCGGGTCGGCGAGTCGCTCTCGCAATCAGCGGAGTCATGCTGCTCCCCGCTACCGTCTGTCCGAATGGGACCTTGAAGGCCGCGAACCGCGGCAGCACCGGACGGAACGCCGGACCGGATCCACGTCCTCTCCACCAGATCTGCGGTCTCAACTGCAACTCGGACACCCTCCCGGATACTCCCATTCGATTGGGGCTTGCGGTCACATCACTTGTGTCATATAAAGGGGGCAGCATTCCAGTCATTTCCCGGTGAAACTCAGGTGAAACAACGGGACCCCTGACTGGGTGACGAGGGTCTTTCCTTGAAGAATCAACTAGTTAGCCCAACCGAGCAGGAACTGCTGTCCCGCATCCTCTCCAGCGCCCCATTTCACAGGTCGCCCCGTTCCAGCGAACTCCTCCGGTACCTCGGCGAACGTTACTTCTCGGGCTCCGGCGAACCGGTCCACGAGGCCCAGATCGGCCAGGAACTCTTCGGCCGCGGCCGGGACTTCGACCCGTCCGCCGACAGTATTGTCCGCGCCTCCATCCGCCAACTCCGGGCCCGCCTTTCCGAGTTCTATGACGGCGATGGCGCCGCCGAAGAAATCGCACTGTTCATCCCCAAGGGCGAGTACCGCCTCTCCTTCGCCCCCCGCTCCCCTCAACCCGTCCAACCCCTTCCCGCCCCCACCCCCTCGGCTCTTCCCCCTCGCACCCTCCTCATCCTCCTCGCCTTCGTCGCCGTCGCCGCCACCTCTTTCCTGCTCGGCGCACACCTCCGTCCCGCTACTCCACCCGTCTCCGCGCAAGCCCCACCCCCCTCCAGTCACTCCGTCCTCGAACACTTTCTCAATTCAACCACCGGCCCTGTCCACTTCGTCCCCTCCGACTCCGTCGTCAACCTCATCCAGAGCCTCACGAAGCAGCGGATCTCCTTTGAAGACTATCGCTCCCGCCTCGCCTTCGACCCCGATCGCGTCCCCTCCGGCCTGGATCCGGATCACTGGCGCTCCCTCGTCACCCGCGAACTCCTCAACATCGGCGATGCCTCCATCGCCCTTCGCGCCCTCCGCGACTTTCCCCAACATGCACAACGCTTCCACTTTCTGCAGAGCCGGGACATCCAACTCCGCGACCTTCGCTCGGGCAACTACATCTTTCTCGGTTCGGTCGCCGCGAACCCCTGGGTCAGCGTCTTCGAACCCCACCTGAACTTCCTCTACGACAATCAGTTTCGCGGCCCGCAGCGCGGCTGGAAGAATTCTGCCCCGCAGGATGGTGAACAGGCGTGGTACCCCCCGGCACCTCCCGCCACTCTTTCGCCCAGGTCGCCTGCCTGCCCAACCTCTCGCGCAGCGGCCTCGTCCTCCTCATCGCAGGAAATTCCCAACCCAACACCGAGGCCGCGGGCGAATTCGTCCTTTCTCCTCAGTCCGCCTCCACCCTCGCTTCCGCCATCGGCGTCTCCAGTCTCAGGGAATCTCCCGGCTTTGACGTTCTCCTGTCCACCAGGCAGTCCGGCAACGCGTGGCGCGTGACCGAAGTGGCCGCCTGCCGGATCCTCCCCAATGCCGTCTCCATGACCACCATTCCGGCCCCTCCCACCCAGTAACCGCACTCCGTCCTGCGAAACCTTGCGTTTCGTTCGTGCGCCCGCACTCAAATCAGGGCAAACGAAAAGCAAAACGTATTCGCTATTCTATCCCCGGATAGCCGGTAAGTAATCCATACATTAAATCGCGTAAAAAGGCTTGACACCCTCTTTCAAGTGGATCTACCCTCAGCCAGATGGTGGTTCCCTCGAAATGACACAGAATAAACTGTTCCAATCCTGCGCTTTCGCGCTGATGGTGTGCCTCGCCTGCAGTGTTGCCGAGGCCCAGACAATCACAGGTTCGATCACTGGGACGGTGACGGATCCGACTGGTGCGGTAGTCCCTGGCGCAAGGATATCGGCAACGAATAGCGCCACGAACATCAGCTATACCGGCGCGTCCAACGACGCAGGCATCTACAGCATCCTCTTTCTCCCTCCCGGCGCATACAAACTGACAGTGGAAATGTCCGGATTCAAGACCGCCACGATTAGCGATCTCAGAATCCTCGGGAACCAGGTCAGCCGCGTCGACGCAGCCCTTGAGATCGGCGAATCCGTTCAGACCGTCGAGGTCACCGGCGTCGCCCCCGTTCTCCAGTCCGAATCGACACAGACGGGCGATACCCTGACCTCAACCAAACTCACGGCCCTGCCCCTCAAAAGCAGGAACTTCGTCTCCCTCACGCTCCTCGTGCCCGGTTCCGTTTCGCCAAACCCCGAGGGGATGAACAACCGCTTTGGCGCCCGCCCCTACGTGAATGGAAACCGCGAGCAAACCAATAACTTCATGCTCGACGGCGTCGACGTCAACGACTCCATCGATAACCGCGTCGGCTACTCCCCCAACGTCGACGCCCTGGAAGAAGTCAAAGTCCTCACCGGCAATGCCGCCGCGGACTACGGCAACGCCGGCGGCGCCACCGTGATGATGACCCTCAAAAGTGGCACCAATGAATTTCGTGGCAACCTCTTCCACTTCCTGAGAAACGATAAACTCGACGCCAACGGCTTCTTCCGCAATCGCAGTGCGGCCACCGCCACACGCACCGGCTTCAAACGCAACATTTTCGGCGGCACCCTCGGCGGCCCCATCAAGTCCGATAAGGCGTTCTTCTTCGTCGATTACGAAGGTACCGAACAGCGCGCCGGCGGCCCCGGCAACGCCACCGTCGCCCCGCAGGCCTGGCGCGACGGGGATCTCAGCGCTTTCCCCAACGTCGTCGTCGATCCAACAACCGGCGTCGCTTTTCCCAATAAACAGATCCCCCAGTCGCGCATCGTCAATCCCGTGGCCCGCAAGCTCTTCGGCGATCCCGCACTCTATCCGCTCCCCAATCAGCCCGGCGTGGGTGCCCTCGGGCAAACCAACAACTACGGCTCATCCACTGCCAGCACCCAGAAGAACCACCAGGGTGATATCAAACTCGACTACCGCCTCTCCGCCAAGGACTCCCTCTCCGGACGCTGGTCCATCGGCTCCTATGAGAGCTTCGGCAGCCGCGCCGCTCTCCCCACCTCGATGACCAGTGGCCAGGAAGGTCCCACCCAGTCCGTCGTCCTCAATTGGGTCCGCACCTTCTCCCCCTCCATCGTCAACGAGGCCCGCGCCGCCTTCTCCCGCATCGTCATCAACGACACCGCCGTCGACTGGTCCGGCCAGTTGGGCGAAAACGGCAACCAGGCGTTCGGTATCCCCGGTGGTCAGGCCATCCCCGGCCTCAGCTCCGTCACGCTCGGCGACGGCCTCACCGCCGTCGGCTCCGCCGCTACCATCAGCAACACCGCCGACAATAAATTCATTTACTACAACAACCTCACCTGGCAGAGCGGCCGCCACCTGCTCAAGATGGGCGGCCAATTCACCCGCTATCAGCAGAACCGCTACTACGCAGGTAATAACGGCGCTCTCGGCCTGTTCGTCTACTCCGCCAATTATTCGGGCCTCGCCTACGGCGATTTTCTCCTCGACCAGCTCTCCCGTAAGGGCCGCGGCGCCGCCACCGGCATGTGGGGCCACCGTAGCTGGCGCTCCGCCCTCTTCGTCCAGGACGACTGGAAAATCACCAGAAACCTCACCCTCAATTTCGGCCTCCGCTGGGAATACATGGAGCCTCTCTACGAGGTCAACGACCGCCAGGTCAACGTCAACACCTTCACCGGCGAACTCATCTTCCCCGGTCAGGGCGGACTCGGCCGGTCCACCTATAACGGCTACGCCAAACAGTTCATGCCTCGCTTCGGCTTCGCCTGGACCCCCGGCGGCTTCGGCAACAAACTCGTCGTCCGCGGCGGTTACGCCTACATGAGCTTCATGGAGGGCACCGGCGCCAACCTGCGCCTCCCTCTCAATCCCCCCTTCTTCCTCGAAACCGACTTCAGCTACGACGTACGCACCCCAGGTACCATCACCACCGGCTTCGCCGACGTCGTCGCCGCCGACCTCCGCCTCGATATGCCCCGCCCCGCCGGCACCGTCGTCCCTCAACTCCAGGGCCGCGCCTGGGATCTCAACCTCCGTCCCCAAACCACCTCCCAGATCAACTTCACCCTCGAATATCAACTCGATCGCGCCACCTCCATCTCCGCCGGCTATGTCGCTCAGAAAGGCACCCACCTCGTCGCACCCCATGAAGCGAATCAGCCCCTGCCCGGGTCCGGCCCCTTCTCCACCTGGTCCAATCTCAATCTCCGCCGCCCTCTCATCAACGTCCTTCCCAATCTCGGCAACATCGCCCTCACCGAAGCCTCCGCCACCATGGATTACCACTCCCTCCAGGTCATGGCTCGCCGCCGGTTCGCCGCGGGCCTCGACTTCATGGTCAGCTACACCTACGGCAAGACCCTCACCGATAACCTCGGCTATTACGGCAGCGGCCTCACCTCCGGCGAAGGCGCCTACTGGCAGAATGCCTACGACCGCCGCGCCAACCGCGGCCTCGCCTTCTTCGATGTCCGCAATAACCTCACCGTCGGCGGTACCTACGACCTCCCCGTCGGCAAGGGCCAGAAGGTCAACATCGACGATAGCCTCGTTAACCAGTTCCTCGGCGGCTGGAACCTCAACTACAACATGGCCCTCCGCTCCGGCCTCCCCATCACCGTCCGCGCCGTCGACCGCACCGGCCAGGCCGTCCGCGGCAACGTCCGCGCCAACCGCTACCGCACCCTCGTCGTCAACGAATCCATGCGGAATGTCGACAATTGGTTCGGCCTCCCCATCGCCACCGCCGAACGCACTGCCTTCTTCTGCGCAGCAGGGATCGACAACGGCCAGTGCCCCTACGGCCAACCCGCCGACGGCTCCTTCGGGAACTCCTCCATCGGCACGGAACGCGGCCCCGGCTTCTTCAACCTCGACCTGTCGGTCGGTAAGAAATTCAATCTCTCCGAGCGGCGCTACTTCGATTTCCGCGCTGAGTTCTTCAACATCCTGAACACGGTGTCGTGGGCGCCTCCGGGGGCCAATCTCTCTACGCCCGCCAGCTTCGGCGTCATCGGCAGCCAGGTCCAGAACCCCCGCCAGATCCAGTTCGGCTTGAAGTTCTACTTCTGATCCAACTCCCGCCGGGGGGCCTGCCAGACCAGGTCTCCCGGCCATTCCTCCAGGCGCCCAGGCATTCTTCCGGCAAGCCGTCCGCTCCACCGCTCCCGCCAGACTCGCACCCCGCGTTTTCACCCTTGACCGATACCCCCCGCCCCCTCCCCGGCGCCGCCGCCCAAATATGATCCATTACGATAAAGCGACCCGTTTTTCTGAATGAAGAGAACATCCGGCCCCTGCGATCCGTCTTACCCAGTCAGGAGCGCTCCTATGCTAACCGGCATTCTGCAAGACTTCACCCACGCGGCACGCGTTTTCAGAAAATCCCCGCTGTTCACCCTCGCCGCCGCTGGCACTCTCGCCCTCGGCATAGGGGCCGCCACCACCATCTTCGCCCTCCTTAACGGCGTCCTCCTGCGCCCCCTCCCCTACCCTGATCCGGACCGCCTTGCCCTGATCTGGGAAACCAGCGAACGGATGCGACAGATGCTCGGTTATCGCGAGATCCCGGCCAGCCCCATGATGGCCCAACTCTGGCGCGAACAGGCCCGCTCGCTCGAGCAGGTCGGCCTGTTCTCGGGCGTCCGGCACAACTTCGCGGGCGAGGGCCCGGCCGAGCGCCTCCGCGGTGCCCGCGTCACCAGTGGCGTCTTCGGCGCTCTCGGCATCCACCCCGTGATGGGCCGCGTCATTGACGCCGCGGAAGAAGTACCAGGGCGCGACGGGGTCATCGTCCTCAGCTACGGCCTGTGGGAGAGCCGCTTCCAGAAATCGCCCTCCATTGTCGGCGAGCGGATTCGCGTCGACGACACGGAACTCACCGTCATCGGCGTCATGCCCCCCGGTTTTAACTTCCCGCGCGGCTCCGAACACGTCTCCGACAGCCGCATCCCCGAGGAAACCCAATTCTGGCGCCCCCTCGCCCTCTCCCCGGCAGAGAAGAAAAACCTGGGCAACCACTCCATCGGGACCATCGCCCGCCTCCGGCACGGCGCTTCTGCCGTCCAGTCCCAGCAGGAACTCGCCTCGCTTTCCCTGGGACTCTATTCCCAGGTGAGCCCCGCCGCCGCAAAGGAGTTCCAGGTGGCCGTGAATCCCTACAGGGAACAGATGGTCGCCCGCACCCGCCCCGCGATCTTGATGCTCGGCGCCGCCGTGCTCCTGCTGCTCCTCGTCGCGTGCGTCAACGTCGCCGGACTCCTCGTGGTCCAGTCCATTGCTCGCCGCCGTGAAATGGCCCTGCGCGCGGCCGTTGGCGCCGCGCCTGCGCGCCTCGCCCGGCAGGTGCTCGCCGAAAGCCTTCTCTTGGGCGCCGCGGGCGCGCTCGGCGGCGCTCTCCTCGCGCTCTGGGGCGTCCATCTCATCAGGAGCCTCGCCGGCGGACTCCTCCCTCGATTCGAGACCGTCTCCGTCGACTCCCACTCTCTGGGCTTCGCCATCCTCGTTTCGCTCGCCACCGCCTGCCTCTTCGGCCTCGCGCCCGCCTTGAGCTCCATCCGGGTCGACCTCGCCGGAACCCTCAAGGAGTCCGGCCGCGCCAGCGGTACCGCCGGCCACCACCGGCTCCGCACCGCTCTCGTCGTCGCCCAGATCTCCCTCTCCATGGTGCTGCTCAGCGGCTCGGGCCTGCTCCTCCGTAGCTTCTGGCAACTCATGCAGGCCGAACGCGGGTTCCAGGTCGCCGGCGTCCTCACCATGCGCATCCCCCTGCCCCGTTATCAATACCCCGAGCCCACACAGCGCCACGCCTTCTTGAATGAAGTGCTGCGCAACGTCCAGAACCTGCCCATGGTCGAGAGCGCCGGACTCGTCAATCAATTGCCTCTCACCGGCGAAGACAATATTCATGCCATCCGCATCGAGGGCCGCTCGGCCCGCGCCGCCGAGGAACCCATCGCGGAAGTCCGCGAAACCACCCCCGGCTACTTCGCTACCCTCCGCACCCCTCTGCGCCGCGGCCGCTGGCTCACCGCTGCGGACGGAGCCTCCGCCGCCCACGTCGCCGTCGTCAGTGAAACCATGGCCAGCACGTTTTGGCCCGCTGAGGATCCCATCGGCAAGCGCTTCATCATGGGCGAGCGCGCCGGCGCCCCCTGGATCACCGTCGTCGGCGTCTGCGCCGACGCCCGCCAGGCCCGGCTCGACAAAGCCCCCCACCCTCAGTTCTACATCCCTTTCGAAATCAGTAACTCCACCGAAATGACACTCGCCGTCCGCTCATCCATGCATCCTGAAGCCATCACCGCCGCCATCCGCGCCGCCGTCCGCCGGTTGGACAGCAGCCAGCCCCTCACCCAGATCAAAACCCTCGATCAGATCCTCGACGAGGGTATCGCCGACCGGAAGCTTCAGACCTTCGTACTGCTCTGCTTCGCTGTCTTTGCCCTCCTCCTGTCGGCCGTCGGACTCCACGGCATCATCGCCTTCGCCGTCGCCCAGCGAACCCGCGAGTTCGGCATCCGGCTCGCCCTCGGCGCCGGTAAACAGCAAATCTTTTCCCTGGTCGCCGGTCACGGCCTCAGGGTCGCCCTCGGCGGCGTCGTGCTCGGCCTCGCCTGCGCCTTCGCCGCGGGCAGACTCCTCTCCGGTTTCCTGTACGGAGTGCAGCCCACCGACACCGCCACATTCGCCGCCGTCACCGGACTCATGGTGCTTTGCACCGCCGTCGCCACCCTCGGGCCCGCCGTCCGCGCGATGAGACTGGATCCCATCCGCACTCTCCGCGACGAGTGAGCCGCACCCCCTGAACTGCCTGTCGCCGATTCTCGTGCGGCGCACCCTGGAGATAGAACGAAGTCCCCCGGCTCCACCCGATTCGTGTGAGCGAGTGCCGCGGCTGCGAATTGTGCCGGCGTTTTCCGTTTATCCAGATGACCGTTGTTTTCGGGAACGATCTGGTGAAAGGAACTTGGAGCCGATGGCCGGGACAGCATCGCACTACCTTGGCGGCTTGCGGATGGACATCCTCGAGTACACGAACAAATGGGAACGGTTTGCCAACATGACGCGAACCTCGTACCGGAAGGCGTTTCAGTCGCAGGCAGCCGTCCTGGCGAAGGTGAAGCAGACCATCGATGCGCGGAAGAAGCGGGACGCGGAGATGATGACCTTCACGCTCTCGCTGCTGACGCTGGGCGTGGCGGGCACGCTGACGAACCGTTTCGTGAAGACGTTGACCGACGGCGCGAAATCGAAGGCCGGCGTGGGCGAACTTGCGGCAATAATCGCCTCCGACTCACTCCTTCTCGACTGGACTGGCGACACGATGAAAGCACTTTCGAAGCGGGCGGTGGACACGTTGGCGCATGATCCGCTTCTGGACAAGTTGAACCTGAAGAACCCGTCTGCCAGCGGGAATGGGTTCTCGCCGGCCGGCATGAATCCGGAGGAGTACGGCGACCGCCTTTCGGCTGGGATTCTGTTGCGGTCGGAGATCCTCTCGGACTTCGCGCGGGCGTTTTACGATCACTACGCGCCATCCCTGCCGGTCGAGAACGCGCGACAGGCGCAACAGGCGCTGCGCCTCTCGCCCTTCTTCTCGGATGTGCCCAGCGGCATTTCCGAAGACGCGATGACGCGGAGCGCGAAGCAGGCGCTCTGGATCGGCTGGGCGAAGGTCCGGGACCTTCCGTATTGGGAGAAGGCAAACCATGAATTGAATCCGGAGGTGTGGGAACTGGCGCCCATCCGGGATGAACTGGTGGCGCTCGGGGCGCCACCGGGTCCGTTGACGCGCATCAATAAGATGGCGGGTCTGTACATGCCGGGACGGAGGCAGCCACCGTACAGTATCGACATGGTCGGGCTGATCCGGTGGGCGAAGAGCCCTCAGGCGGCACAGTTGCTGTTCGAGGGGCTGCCGGGACACAAGGGCGGAATGGCGGTGGCGCGACAGAAGCTTCAGTCGGCGCTGCCGCTTTGAGTGGCACGCGGCGATGCTGGGGAGAGTTCGCGGCGGAGCCAGGCTCGGGCGGCGCGGAGGTCATGGCGAACGATGTGAACGGAACGCGACAGGACAAGTGCGATCTCGTCAGCGGTGAGCCCACCGAAGTAATAGAGTTCGACCACCCGGGCGAGATCGGGATTTGCGGCCGCCAGTTGGTCGAGGGCGAGGTTCAGGTCGAGCACCCCGGCCGGGTCGGTGGCCGGGGCGGCTGCGGCCTGGACCTCCGCGTCCAGGGCGAGCGGGCGGCCGCCACCTCGTTTGAACGCCGCGCGCGAGCGGGCATAGTCCACCAGCACCTGACGCATCACGCGCGCCATCAGGGCGAGAAAATGGACCCGATCGCTGAATTCCGGCGCTGTCGCGCCGAAAACCTTCAGGTAGGCCTCGTTGACGAGCGCGGTGGGTTGCAGGGTGTGCCCCTCAGCCTGTCCCCGCAGCAGCGAGCGGGCCAGGCGGCGGAGTTGGTCATAGAGGTGAGGGGGCAGTTCGCCGGACCAGTCCGCACTGCTCTCGCGCAGCTCATTGACGATGTCGCCGCACTCACCCTGCATGCTGATCACGAGTATAGCGAGGAAGTGGGCTGCCACGAGCCGCGGCAGGGGTTGGCGGACACAGGCAAGTATGGCATGATTGACACACGTCAGAGGCCGGAAGGACGCGTCGGGAAACAATGACGAAGGAGGCGCAAGCGCTGTTCGCGGCGGTGGTGGACCGCCCCGAACCAGAACGGCGGAGGATCTACGCCGAACGCGGCGTGCCGGATGCGCTGCGTGCGGAGGTGGAATCGCTGCTGGCTTTCGACGCGGGCGAAGACGGTCTGTTGACATCCCTGGTGGCGGCGCCGGCGAACGAACTGGCCGGGACCGGCCGTCTGGAAGAGGGTGCGGCCGCGGGGCCCTTCCGGCTGGTGCGTCCGCTCGGGCAAGGCGGAATGGGGGCGGTGTATCTGGCCGAGCGCTGTGACGGGGAGATCCGGCAACGGGCCGCCGTCAAGTTCCTCCGGTGGGACATTCCGGATGGCGTCTTTCGTGACCGGTTCCTCCGCGAGCGGCAGATCCTGGCCGAACTCGATCATCCGGGGATCGCCCGCCTTCTCGACGCGGGCCACACCGCAACCGGGCAACCGTTCCTCGCGATGGAGTATGTCGAGGGAGTTCCCCTCGACATCTACGCGGCGCATTTGGACGTCCGCGGAAAGGTACAGTTGATCTTGCAGGTCTGCGCGGCCGTTTCGTACCTGCACTCGAACCTGGTGATCCACCGGGATCTCAAGCCGTCAAATATTCTGGTGGACGCCCGCGGGCGCACGAAGTTGCTCGACTTCGGAATCGCCAAAGTGCTGGACGCGACGGCACTGGCCGGAGCCACGCGGGAGGTCCTGCTCACTCCTGAATATGCAAGTCCGGAGCAGGTCCAGGGCGCGGCGCAGACGACCGCCACGGATGTCTATTCAATTGGCGCGGTCCTCTATGCGCTGGTGAGCGGCGCTTCCCCGCACGCCGGCTTGCGCGATGCAGCCACGACCCTCGACGAGGCAATCGTGCAGCGGGAACCGCCCCCGCCCAGCCGCCTGAACCGCGGGGTTCCCCGGGATCTCGATTTCATCCTCGCCCGCGCTCTCCGCAAACGGCCCGCTGACCGCTACTCCTCCGTCGAAGCGCTCGCGGACGATTTGAGGGCGCTGCTGGAGCATCGGCCCGTGCGGGCACGCCAGGGCGATGCGCTCTACCGGCTCAGCCGGTGGGCGCGGCGTCACTGGATTCCGGCGCTCGCCGCCACGGTCACCATCGCGGCGTTGACCGCGGGACTGGTTGTCGCCCGGCGGGAGAGGGCGATCGCGGAGACCCGATTCGATCAGGTGCGGAACTTGGTACAGGAGTTGTTTGCGCTCGATCAGGAGATTCGCGGCCTCGCCGGCTCTACCCAGGCCCGGCATCATTTGGTCTCTACCGCCCTGCGCTACCTCGAAGGCTTGTCCCGAAGCGCGGCGGGCGACCCCGCCATGGCCCTCGAAGCCGGCGCGGCCTATTCGCGGGTGGCTCAGATTCAAGGCGTCCCCACTCGCAACAACCTGGGCCGCTTCGCCGATGCCGAATCCACTCTGATCAAAGCTCAACGGCACCTGGAACAGGCCCAGCGGGCAATGCCCCGCAACCGCCGGGTCCTGCTCGAACTCTTCCGGGTCTCTCAGTTCCGGATGATTTTGGCGGACTCGACGCGCCGCGATTCCGAGGCGTTCTCACATGCGAGGATCACCGTCGCGCGGCTCGATCAGTTGGAGCAGTTGGGACGGCCCCACCCCAGTGAAGTGGAGGACATCGCCCTCGCCTATTCCAACGTGGCCCTGTTCCATTCCAACGCCAACCGGTTCGGTGAGGCAGTCCGGTTGGCGCGTCGCGCCGTGCAGCTTGAACGCGAATTTGCCCCGCACGGCGCGGCGCCCTCCGGGGCGCTGGGCATCCTCGGCAATGCCCTGCGATTCCAGGGCGACCTCGAAGCCGCGGCCGCCATCACTCGCGAAGCCCGCGAGCAGATCGAAGCCTCAGGGAACCCCGGGGACACCCGCACCCAGTTCAATCTCGCCGCCGCGCTCTGGCGTGAAGCTGCCGTCCTGGGATCCTACGATGGCATCAGCCTCGGCCGGCATCCCGAGGCCATCGCCCTTCTGGAACGCGAAGTCGCCATCCTCGAGCTCCTCTCCGAATCCGACCCCCGGGAGTCGACCAGCCGCCTCCGCACCGCCACCGCCGTCCGCGAACTCGCGCCCCTGCTGGCCGCCGGCGAACCCGGCCGGGCGCTGCAATACTACGATCTCGGTCTCCGGCGGCTCGGAGAAGTCCCGGACAACCCAACCGCGAGGCGCCAGGAATCGGACCTCCTCGCCGCGTCCGCCGCACCCCTCCGCCAACTCGGCCAGGGCCGCGAGGCCTCGCGCCGGATCGCCGCGGCGCTCTCGGCGCTCGCAAAGGCCGGAGACCTGCCTCAAGAGTCTCTGGAGGCCGGGAGCGAGGCCGAACGAATCCTCCGCGCTGAAGCCGATGATCTGGCTGCGCGGGGACATCCGGCCGAGGCCGCGGCGAAATACGAGCGCCTCCTCGCGCTCGCCCTCGCCGGCCAGATATCCCCCGAAGCCAACCTCCGCCATGCCGCGTCCCTGTCCCGCATTCTCCGGGGCGTCGCCCGAACCCAGCGTCTCGCCGGGAACCTCGAGAGGGCGGAACAGCTCAGCCGCCGGAATCTCGAGCTGTGGCAGGGCTGGGCCGCGCGGCTGCCCGCCAATCCTTTTGTCACTTCCCAGATCGAATTGGCGCGCCGCTGACGGGCGGCCGCTCAGTGGTGGCGATCCATGTTGACCACCACTTCCTTCAACACCTGCTCGGCCGATTTGGACTGCCAGTTGGACAGGAGCGTAACGAATTCCTTCTCGGACTTCCCCTTGTCCGGCCGCAGCGCAACCTGTTTGCGGTACTCCCAGACGAAATCGCGCATCAGTTGATCCACGCGGTTGAAATAATCGCCCTCCGTCGTGCCGTGCTTGGACAGCATCGTGGTGAACGCCTCGAGCGCGTTCAGCAGGGCGCGCGAACGCTTCTCTTTCGACGCGCTTGGATCGCGCTTCATGATGTAATAAGCCATGGCCTGCCGGTGATAGCCGCCTCCACGCAACCGCACACCGACTTTCGTCCACGCCTTGATGAGCCAGATCACGGACGCGTTGTCGAAACCGCCGTTCTTCATGATTTTGGCAAGGCGTTCGGTCACCTCGTCCAGCGTGGCCACCGCGATATCTTTCTGGATCTGATCCGCCATGGGTCTGGGTCCCTCCCTTTCTTCCGTTCAAGACTTCATGGAGATAAACGGAATCCGCGGCAGGAGTTGGCGGAGTTTCGACAGGATGGGGGGACTGCGTGCGTTCAGGTCACCGGATTGCACCCATTTTCCGGGTCGGAGTCTGTTGACGGGACCGCTGCCGCGGCCAGTGGGATCGCCGGTCGACCGGCGGCACCGCCGGAGAAAAGACCTCCCCCCAGCCCTCCCACGCGCCTCACCCGTCAGGGCGAGGTAGTGCCCCCCACCCCAATGTAGGGCGGGCTTCAGCCCGCGGCGGACTTCAGTCCGCCCAACCCCTCTCCAAAAACCCACATGGTGAACCATCTGGCCCGGCGACATAGGTAACACGGATCGGGCTGTCCTCCATCGAAGCGGCAGCAAACAACCGCAATCGCCACATCCGTCAGCCGCCCCCAAATCCCCACCCCAACCCAATGGAGGGCGCGCCTTCAGCCCGCGGCGGACTCCAGTCCGCCCACCCCCTTGCCCGCCGAAGCCCCGCGAAGGCGGGCCCTTGCCCGCCGAAGCCTCG
>ERZ761609.1509-NODE-1509-length-20130-cov-12.833823_pt1 | contig 20130 bp, 19 predicted proteins | sample MGYA00511163_ERZ761609 | MGnify/ENA primary metagenome ERZ761609 (study PRJEB28899, sample SAMN02445070) | bioreactor sludge metagenome | biome: EBPR sludge | place: Australia: Brisbane, Thorneside Wastewater Treatment Plant | collected 2011-12-16 ... | reverse complement strand
CTCGTCGCGCGGCCCGCGGCCACGCCGCCGCCGGCGCGAGCGCATCGGAAAGCGCCCATAACCCTCTTCGTCCTGCGGCATTGCGCCCTCCGGGACATCGGGCTGGTCGCCCTGACCGGGCTGTCCGGCGACATCGATCGGCACCCGCACCGGAGCCGTGATGAACCCGGGCAGGCCTATGTCGCCGCCTTCCTCGGATTGCGGACGCGGACGGTCAAACCGCTGCTGCTGGCCGTTGCGGTCGAACTGACGATCGCGGCGGAAATCGCCGTGACGCGGACGCTGGTCGCCGTAAGGGCGATCGCCGCCGCCGCGTTGGTCATGCCGTGGCTGGAAGTCGCCGCGCGGCTGATCCTGCCTCGGCTGGCCAGGGAAATCAGGCCGCGGGACATCAGGCTGCTGGCCGTCCTGCGGCTGCTGGCCCGGAGCCTGCGGCGCACGAAACGTGAAGCGATCCATGACCGAGCTCTCGAACTCGTCGTCATCGAGTTCCTCGGAATCATCCACCTTGATGCCCATGGCAGCCTGCTGGGCCTGGAACTGGGCCTGCTGCGCCGCGGCGATCAGTCGCAGATAGTGCTCGGCATGCTGAAGATAGCTCTCTGCGGCGACGGGATCGCCGGAGGCATGCGCGTCGCGCGCGAGCTGGACGTATTTCTCGGCGATGTGTGCGGCCGTACCGCGAATCTTCACATCAGGCCCGTTGGACTCGTAAGACCGTGTCAACGGATTGGGGCCGCGCCGATTGCGGCCCCGCATGCGCTTGTTCTGTCCAGGTCTCATCAAATCTCTCTGGCGCCAATGAAAACCGCCGGCCGTCTCCCGCCGGATGAATCCCGGTTGCGGCGATCCCTCGCCATCGGCCCGGCCATCGATCCAGTTAGACACAAACAGGCTCTGGAAAGGGAAATGGCCCGGCTATACCGGTTCAACATCATGCGCTCTGGCCGTCCGCCTGATAATCCGACAGGCATTCCATTCGTCGCGCACGGAGCACATGGTCCATAGCGGTCCGCACACGGGATGGCAAGTCATTGATGCAGGGCGTTTCAACGATGCACCATCAGGACACGTTCGATACCGGCGAGATCGCGGCGGACGTCCAACGTCGGGAAGCCTGCGTCAGAAAACGCCCGGGCAACGGCGCGCGCCTGTCCGGCGCCAAGCTCAAGCGCCGCGAAGCCTTCGCGGGACAGATGCGACGCAAGGCCGGAAGCGATCGCCCGATAGGCGGCAAGCCCGTCCACTCCACCATCGAGAGCGAGCAGCGGGTCATAGTGCCGCACCTCGGCATCAAGCCCGGGCACCGCGCCCGAAGCGATGTACGGCGGGTTGGATACCACAATATCAAAATCGCCCTCGACCGAGGCGAACCAGTCCGACCGCAGCACCTGGACCCGTCCAGCAAGGCCAAGGCGCTCGAAATTCGAAACGGCATAGGTCAGGGCGGCCTGGGACAGGTCGGTCGCGACACCTCTTGCCAGCGGCAGGCCGGCCAAGATGGCGGCCAGAATCGCGCCCGATCCCGTACCGATATCCAGGACGCGAACTGGCCGGGCATGCAGGCCTACTCGCGCAGCATGATCGAGCACGGCTTCCACGAGGATTTCTGTTTCCGGCCTGGGATCAAGCACCTCCGGCCCAATCGCCAGTTCGAGGCCGAAGAATTCGCGCCGCCCGAGAATGCGCGACAGCGGTTCACGCCTCATCCGGCGCAGCGCCGTTTCGACGAGTCGATGGGCATGCGGACCCAAAGCGGCGTCCGGCCTGGCCAGGAGTTCCGCCGAATCGATGTCGAGTGCCGCGATCATCACGAGCCGCGCCTCGCGGCGAGGAGCGTCAATGCCGACCGCACCAAAGGCCACAGACAGCACCTCCAGCGCCGCCTGTCGCCCGGTTTCCGCATGCAGTGCCGGAACCGTCACGCGACCTCGCCTGCCAGCAGGGCAGCCTGGTGATCGGCGATCAACGGTTCGATGACGTCGTCGAGGGCCGAGCCTTCGACGATGTCGGTCAGCTTGTAGAGCGTCAGTCCGATGCGGTGGTCGGTCAGACGGCCTTGCGGGAAGTTGTACGTTCGAATCCGTTCCGAACGGTCGCCGGAGCCAACCTGCGTGCGCCGATCGGCCGCGCGTTCGCTGGCCAGGCGCTGACGTTCCATGTCGTAGAGCCGGGCCTTGAGCACGGCCAGCGCCTTGGCCTTGTTCTTGTGTTGGGACCGCTCGTCCTGAACCACGACAACCACCCCTGTCGGGATATGGGTGATGCGGACAGCCGATTCCGTCTTGTTGACGTGCTGGCCGCCGGCCCCCCCGGACCGCATCGTGTCGATCCTGAGGTCGCTATCCGGCACCTGGATATCCGCTTCCCGCGCCTCCGGTAGAACCGCGACGGTCGCGGCCGACGTGTGGATTCGTCCACCCGCTTCTGTGACAGGCACGCGTTGCACCCGGTGGACGCCGGACTCGAACTTCAGCCGCGCATAGACCCCTTCGCCGATGATCTGCGCGATGATCTCCTTGTAGCCTCCGACCGTGCCTTCGCTCAGCGACAGGACCTCCACCTTCCAGCCTTTCAGGTCCGCATAGCGCTGGTACATGCGGAAGAGATCACCAGCGAACAAGGACGCTTCGTCGCCACCGGTCCCGGCGCGGACTTCGAGGATCACGCCACCAGCGTCCGCAGCATCCTTCGGCAGGAGCGCGAGGCGGATGTCCTTCTCCAGCGCTTCGTGCCGCGCCCGCAAGAGCTTCAGTTCCTCGTCGGCCATGGCCCGAAGATCCACATCCGCCCCGGGTTCGTCGCGCATGGCAAGCAGATCGCGTTCCGAAACTTCGAAGGCGCGATACTCCCGAATCTTGGCGGCGACGTCCTCGATTTCGGACAATTCCTTCGACAAACGCACGATGAGCGCGGCATCGCCGGCCTCGGAAAGATGCGCGGCCACTTCGTCGTGGCGCGCCAGGATTGCATCGAGTTTGTCTTGGGGCAGCATGGCGGAACGGTCTGGAATGCGGGAAAGATGCAGCGGGGAAGTCGCGCCGGATCGGCGCACGATACTTGGAGCGTCGCTACAACTGAACGCCGTTGGCGGAGGCGAACGTCTCGAGCACGGGTTTCAGGGACGGCGCGCCGTCCGCCGTCGCCAGGGCGCGCTCAAGCGCCTCCGTTGCACGGGAAAGGTCCAGCGACCGCAGCATGGACTTCACCGGACCGATACGGGCAGGCGACATCGAGAGCGACCGGAAGCCAGCGGCAAGCAGCGCCATCGCTTCCAGGGGCTTGCCCCCCATTTCTCCGCACAGCGTGACCGGCACACGGGCCTCTTGGCACTTGCGGGCAATACGACGCATTGCCCGCAGGAACGGCGGACTCAACTCGTCGAAGCGGCCGGCAACGCGGGGATTGTCGCGGTCGGCGGCAAACAGGAACTGCATCAGATCGTTCGAACCGACCGACAGGAAGTCCACGCGCTGCAGAAGCGAATCGAAATCGAACAGAAGGGAGGGTACCTCGAGCATCGCGCCGAGCTTGACGACCTTGGGTTGCGGCAACCCGAGCTTGCGCGCACGCTCGCGCTCGCGCTCCAGCATGGCGCGTGCGGAGTCGAATTCCGCCGTGGTGGCGACCATCGGCAGCATGATACGCAGTTCACGGTCCGCAGCCGCGGCCAGCATGGCGCGAAACTGCGTGCGCAGCAGTGCCGGACGATCAAGTCCGATGCGTATGGCGCGCCAGCCCAGCGCCGGATTCTCCTCATCAACCTTGCGCAGGTAGGGCAGGACCTTGTCGCCGCCGATGTCGAGCGTCCGAAAGGTCACCGGCTTCTGGCCGGCAATGGCTAGGATCGAGCGGTACAGCGCTTCCTGCGTCGATGCACGTGGCAGGGTCGGCGCCACCATGAACAGGATTTCCGTACGGAAAAGCCCGATTCCCGCAGCGTTCGCATCGTCCAGGTTCGGTAGGTCGACGAGCAGCCCGGCATTCATCAACAGGTCGATCTTCACGCCGTCGCGGGTGACGCTCGGTTCCGTTTTGAGCCTGCGGTACTGCTCTTGCCGGCCGGCGCGCAGTCGGGCGCGTTCGGCGTAGGCGGCCTCCACGTCGGGCTGTGGACGCACGTGCACATCGCCCGTGCCACCATCGAGGATAATCGCGTCGCCTTGTTGCACAAGGCTGGAAATGCCCTCGACTTCGCCAACACAGGGAATCCCCAGCGCCCTGGCGACCACGGCGACATGGCTGGTTGCCCCTCCTTCCTCGAGAACCAGGCCGCGCAGGCGCGCGCGCTGGTATTCCAGCAGCGCCGCCGGACCCATGGCCCGGGCAACCAGTATCGCATTCTCCGGCAGGTCGGCCGCACTCAGGGTGAACGCCGTTCCCGTCAGCTGATGCAGCAGCCGGTTCGCGAGGTCATCCAGATCGTGCAGGCGCTCGCGCAGGTAGGGGTCGGTTTGCCGGAGCAATCGGGCCCGCACGTCCGACTGCACCCGCTCAACCGCCGCCTCTGCGGTCAGGCCGGACAGGACCGCTTCGCGCAGGCGCCTCAGCCAGCCGCGATCATGCGCGAACATGCGAAACGTCTCCAGGACATCCCGATGTTCGCCGGCATGGCTGACACTGCCCTGGTCGATGAGATCGTCGATGGAAGCGCGCATGCTCTCGATGGCCGCATCAAGACGCGCGAGCTCCTTGTCCACATCGTCGGCGACGAGATTGGCGATGACTGCACGCGGCTCATGCAGGACGACATGGCCAAGACCCACGCCGTCGGCCACGGCGCGCCCTTTCAGGGCAAGAGGCCGCCGAAGCGCAATGCCGCCGGTGCCAGGGCGGGCGAGAGCTTCCAGTTCGCCGGTCGCCAGCATCTCCGCCATGACCATGGCGGCCGTCTGCAGGGCCTCGACTTCCTCTTCCGAATAGCTCCGGCTCGCGCGGTTCTGCACCACCAGGACGCCGAGGGTGTCGCCGGCGCGCAGGATGGGCACACCCAGGAACGAGGCATAGATCTCTTCGCCCGTTTCCGGCTTGTAGGAAAACGCCGGATGCGCCGCCGCATCGGTCAGCGACAGAGGCTGCGCATCGCGCGCGATCAGGCCAACGAGGCCTTCACCGGACCGCATTGTGGTCAGGTGAACTGCCTCGCGCTTCAGGCCTTCCGTGGCATAGAGTTCGAGCGCCCCGTCGGCGCGCAACACATAGACCGAGCACACCTCGGCCACCATGTTCGCGGCGATCAGGACGACGATGCGGTCAAGCCTCTCCTGGGCGCTGACCGGTTCGGCCATCACCTCCCTGAGCCTTCGCAGGAGCACGCGCGGTCCGCTCAGCGCGCCACGAATCACGACGCCACCTCATCATCGCCAATGCCTGCACAAGGATTGGGCAGGCACCGGCACGCAACGGTCGTATTGCCAGTCGCATGCCAGTCCTGCAAGAGCACGAGCAACTAATCCCTGCCCTGCGCCTGTTGAAGTTCAACCACGTCGCCCCAGGACAGCCTTCGCAAGGCGCGGAAATTCGCGTCGCGTGCCGCGACATGGCGGTCGATCACGCCGGCAGGCTCACAACAGCGCAGGGTGATTCCGGCCTTGGTGAGGCTGGGAGGCGAGAGAATGCGACCGGCTTGCCCTTGCGCTTCTGGATGATCGCGCAAGGCGACGAGGTAGCTGAAGCGTTCATCCTCGAACGGCACTCGTGCCGATTTTGCACGCAGGTGTTCGCGACTTCGGGCAAGCCGCACCGAAAAGTGGCACCAATCCGGGGATTGCATCAGACAGGTACCCTGGTGCGTGCATGGCGCGACGATCCGTGCGCCCGCCGACAGCAACACGTCGCGTGCGAGCCGGATGCGCCGGAATCCGGCCTGCGACCCCGGCTCGACCAGAACCACACCCTGGCGGGCGGCCGCATAGAGCCGGACTGCCAATGGAGCGATTGCGGCTTCCGGCATCTCCACAAGCGCATAGGACAAGGTGACCAGGTCGGCAGCCGGCAGGTTGGCAACGCTCGCCATAGCAGTTTCGGCGCTCAGGCGGCGATGGCTCGCCATCCCCGACGCATCGGCCAGCGTAGCCGCCGCCGCCAGCAATGTTGGATTGCGGTCGATCAGGTGCACATGCTCTATCGAGGGAAAATGGGTCAGCGCCGCGAAGGTCGCCGAACCGGAGCCACAGGCGACATCGAGCAGCGTGAGCGGGGCGAATTGCGGTCTGATGCGTGTGAGCTCGGCCAGGACAGCGGCAACCGCCGCAAAGGTCGCCGGCATGCGTACGGCAACATAGGCGGCCGCGTCTTCCCGCGTCTCCAGCGTCGTGGAGTCTCCCGCTGACCGGTAGCGGGTCGACTGGGCCGACGCGCGATGGGCCATCTCGCGCCCCGACACGCCGGCGCCGAATGCCTCGATGGCGACCCGCAAGGCGGATGGCAGGGCGGTTCCCATCAGTTGCGCGTAGCGTCCGCCACCGAACGCGCGGGCTGCCAGGCCGGCCCGTCGACCGGCGCCATGACGCGGACGGTGCCACTGCGACCACGCAGCGGCTCCTCGCGCACGAGTCGCCAATGTTCCTCCTCCATCGCAGCCCTTACGGTCGCGTCGGATGCCAGAAGCGGCATGCCGACGTCCTTGGTGAGTTGCTCCAGCCTGGATGCGACATTCACGGAATCCCCCAGAACGGTGAACTCCAACCGTCGTTCGTCACCGACGACGCCGACATAGACCTCACCCGTATGGATGCCTATGCCGACACGCACGGGAGGAGAAAACCGACGCTTGGCGTTCCAGCGGTCGATGAGGCTCTGCAATTGGCGCGCGCACGCCACCGCCTTTGCCGCCCCGTCCGTGTCGTCGCCACCGCGGTCCACGCCGAACAGGATGAGCGCGCCATCGCCGACGAACTTGTCGACGATCCCCTCGTTTGCCTCCACGGCCCGCATGACACGACGACGGAAGGAGGAAATGAAGATGGAAAGCCTCTGAGGATCGAGGTCCTCCGCCCGCGCCGTCGAATCCCGGATATCCACGAACATCACGCTTGCGACCTGCCGGCTGCCCTGACGAAAACCGCCAAAGCGGTCGTTGGCGACAAGGGGAGCGATCTCGGCCGGCAGAAACCGGGTCAGGGCCTTGCGGCGTTGCGTCTCGCGGACGGATTTCCGCAACAACGACCGCGTGCGCTGGGCGCCGAGAGCAATGGTGAGGCCGGCGGCGACCAGAAGTGCGAAACGCAGGGTGTTTCCCGGCAATTCAAAAAACAACGGCAGATTTCGAATCGACCGCTCGTCGAGAGCCTCCGTCACCCCGCCGAACCAGAAGGCGATGGCGAGTATGATCGTCGAGTGCAGGGCGGTGGCGTAGTACTGAACGCGCGGGCGCGGGCGCAGGCTGCCGATGCAGAACATCACGGGCACGGCCGCATAGGGCGGCGTCGCTGAAATAAAGCCTCCGTCGAGTCCGGTCTGCTTGAGAGCGCTGAATATCGAGGCGCCGATCAGCAAGGCATCCGTGGTCACGAAGACATAGGCCATCCAGGGACGCCACCGCTGAGGCGTGGCGATCCACAGGGAGAGCAGGCCTACGATCAGGAAGGCGATCTGTGTCGGCAGGCCGACCTGACGAACCATGGCGCGAATGGTGCCAAGGTTGATGTCGAGGATCTCGACAGCGATGACCGATACTGCCAGCGCCGCAAACAGCCACAAGGACAGGGCCAGCCGCACCCAGCCTATCATTCGCTCGGCGGCGATCTCCGCTTCGACGACCAGACGTTCGACGATCGACGGCTCTTCCGGCTCGTCCTGCGGTTGTTTTTCGGCCATAGGGTCTCGCGCGGGAACGACAGGCAGGCGCAAACACCCACCTCCCGCCAATTTATGGCCGAAGTCAGGCTGCGTCGAGACCGTAGAGCTGATGCAGGGTGCGCACTGCCAGTTCGGTATAGGCCGCATCGATCAGCACGGAGAATTTGATCTCCGAGGTGGTGATGGCGCGGATGTTGATGCCGCGATCGGCAAGCGCCCGGAAGGCCTTGGCGGCCACGCCCGCGTGGGAGCGCATGCCAACGCCGATTGCAGAAATCTTGGCCACGTCCGTGGCACCCTGCAGGGCGCGATAACCGATCTCCTCCTTGGCCTTGCCCAGAAGGTCGCAGGCGCGGGCATAGTCGGCAGAGGGCACGGTGAAGGTGATGTCGGTGGACTTGCCGTCTTCGGACACGTTCTGGACAATCATGTCGACGACGATGTTCCCGGCCGCGAGGGGCGCAAAGATGCCGGCCGCGACGCCCGGGCGATCCGCCACGCCGCGCAACGAAATCTGCGCCTCATCCTTCGAATAGGCGATGCCGGTGACGACCTGCTGTTCCAAGATTTCCTCCTCGCTGCAGATCAGCGTGCCGGGATGGGGGGCCGCTGGATCGTCGAAACTGGAGCGCACATAGGTGCGCACGTTGTGGACCATGGCGAGCTCGACCGAGCGCACCTGAAGCACCTTGGCGCCGAGGGATGCCATTTCCAGCATCTCCTCGAAGGCGACTCGATCCAACCGCCGCGCCTTCGGCACGATGCGGGGATCGGTGGTGTAGACACCATCGACATCGGTGTAGATGTCGCACCGGTCGGCCTTGAGACCGGCCGCGATCGCGACGGCGCTGGTATCGGAGCCGCCGCGACCCAGGGTGGTAATCCGGCCGGAGTCCTTGTGGATGCCCTGGAAGCCGGAGATCACCGCGACCTCGCGACGCTCGGCAAAACCCTTGCCGATGCCTTCGCCATCGATGCCGGCAATTCGGGCGGAGCCATGCGCTGCGTCGGTGTAGAGCGGGATCTGCCACCCCTGCCAGGATCGCGCCGGAATACCGATCGCCTGCAGGGCCATCGCCAGCAGTCCGGAGGTGACCTGTTCTCCCGAGGCGACGACCGTGTCGTACTCCTTCTGGTCGAACAGCGGGTGGGTATCCTTGCACCAGGCGACGAGTTCGTTGGTCTTGCCGGACATGGCCGAGACCACGACCGCCACATCATGGCCGGCGTCGAACTCGCGTTTGACGTGACGCGCGACGTTCTTGATGCGCTCGACGTTGGCGACGGAGGTTCCGCCGAATTTCATAACAAGGCGCGGCATGACGCGTTCTTTGCTTCTTTCGCGGGACTGTGGCGCGCGCCTGCGTCAACGGGAGCCAGACTGCCTGTGGCGGCAAGCGCGCGCGGCCGCTATAGAGGCGATTGCGCGGTTTGAGAAGTCGTTTGCCTGTTGCAGAGGATCAAGACCGCGCCGGAGTGCGCCATGGCAGCAACAGCGCAACATTACGGCGTCGATCGCGACGAGGTGTCCCGGTTCGCCAGGATGGCCGCCGATTGGTGGGATCCGAATGGCCCCATGAAGCCCTTGCACCGGATCAATCCGCAGCGACTGGCTTTTCTCAAACGCGCGCTATGCATCCATTTCGGCCGCGATGAACGGGCGATCCGCGCTCTTTCCGGCCTTCAGGTGCTCGACATCGGCTGCGGGGCTGGACTCCTGAGCGAACCTCTTGCGCGCATGGGCGCCGAGGTGACCGGAGTGGAGCCGGCCGAGGAAACGATTGCCGTCGCACGCAGCCATGCCGATGAGAGCAACCTGTCGATCCGCTACGTGTGCGGCCTCGCCGACGACCTCGTGTCGCAGGCGGAGACGTTCGATGTGGTGCTCGCCATGGAGGTGGTGGAGCATGTTCCCGATGTCCCGGCCTTCCTGCGCACGGTCTCGTCGCTGGTGAAACCCGGCGGGTTTTTCGCCGGGTCAACCCTAAACCGCACCTTGCGCTCCTACGCCCTGGCCATCGTCGGCGCCGAATATGTGATGCGCTGGCTTCCGGTCGGCACCCATTCCTGGGAGAAGTTCGTGAGACCGCGCGAGTTCGAGGAAGCGCTTGCCGGCGCCGGCCTCGATCCGCTGGCGGTCGAGGGGCTCGTCTACAATCCGCTCGCCGACACCTGGAGGTTGTCCCGCGATACGGCCGTGAACTACTTCATCACGGCCGCGAAGCGGGGTTGAGGGTCAGTAGAGGGGTGCGAGGCGTGGCCCCTGGATCGGGCCGAACCAGACGCGTCCGTTCTCGAACCGGATATTGACGGGCAGCGGTCGGGGCTTGCCGTCGTTCTGCTGGACCCGGATTCCGCCGAGCAGCCCGCCCAGGATGCCGCCGCCGCCGGAGGCAAGCCCCGCGCGCGCCAGCACCTGCAACAGGCCCGTTGCCTGACCTTCGATGGCCCCTTCCAGGCGCCGAAATTCGTCGAGCCGCACTGTGCCTTTGGATTCGAGACCGAAGGGTCCCTTGGCGACCTTGAACTGATCGATGCGCGCTTCGCCGCCGGCCGTGCGCCAGGCTTCGAGCGTCTGGCGCCAGTCGCGCGGCGGTGATGGAGCCAGTTGCGCCACAGACGTCTGGAAGCGGATTTCTCCCGGCGCGTTGTCCCCTGCCAGCGCGTTGAGCAGCGGAAACTCAACCGCGTCGGCACTGAGCGCCAGGTCAGTCCCGACACTTGCCCCCGGGCTACGGCGCACGTGCACTTCGGTCCGCTTCGCCTTCAGGCCCTGCGGCTCCAGGCCGGGAGCGCGCCACATGGCGGAAAGTTCGTCCACTTCGAGCGAGGCCTGGTCTATGGCACCCGGCGCGCCACGGTAACTGGCGCGAGCCCGGCCGAAGTCGATCTGAATGCTATCGCCTGCGGCCGACGTCCAGGTCAGCGGACCAGAAAAATTCGCGATCAGCATGCGCGGGTCGACCACGCGCGCCGTCACGTCCACCGCGCGGAGCGTGCCGTTGCCGGCCCGGCCCGGTTCATTCGAAACGAAGGTCGGCGACTGACAGGAAAAGCGCATGCGGAATGGAAAGCCGTCCACGCCGCGATCAGGGCAGGTCCATGTGCGCCCAAGCCTGGCCTCGCGAGCCATCCAGACGTCCATGACCTCGATCGCCTTCCCACGTGCGTAGAACCAGAAACCGGTCCAGCCAAGACAGGCGAGAGCGAACAGCAGGAAGGGAATGTAGAGCCCCTTGCGCGAAACGCGCCGCACAGGCATCCCGGTCACATCGTCAGGCATGAACTTTGCTCCTGTGCCAGCGATGCTTTCCGCTCAGCCGGCTTGATTCCCGTCTCGTCATTCGCAATTGATCACCCGATGAAGGACCATCATGGTGATCTGTGGGTGTTCGGTTACGGCTCGCTGATGTGGCGACCGGGCTTTGCCTTTGTGGAGCGGGTGCCGGCCCTGATCAAGGGCGCGCATCGCAAGCTCTGCGTCTATTCTTTCAATCATCGCGGCACACCCGAGCGACCGGGTCTGGTGCTGGGACTCGACCGCGGCGGCTCCTGCCACGGCATCGCGTTCCGCGCCGATCCGCATCTCCATGTCGAGACCATCGCCTATCTTCGCGAACGCGAACAGATCACCATGGTCTACAAGGAAGTCGTGCGGCCGGTCTTCCTGGGCGACGGCCGGGTCGTCCCCGCCCTGTGCTACATCGTCGACCGCAAGCACCGCCAGTACGCCTCCAGCCTGAAACGGGAGGAACTCCTGCAACTGGTGCGTCAGGGCGTCGGCAAGTCCGGCGCCAATCCGGACTACGTGCGCAACACCGTTGCAGCCCTCGGGGAACTGGGCATTCACGATTCCACTCTGGCCTGGATATCCGAAAGGCTCTGACCCTTCTCGGCGAGCGCCTCGTCGACGAGACGGTTCGTTGCGGTCTCAATGCGCTCCTGCAGCAGCTTGTGAAACTCCGCCGGGGGCAAGCCCGGCGGGATGGGATCGAGAAACTCGCAGATGACCTTGTAGGGATACTTCATGAACTTGCGCCGCGGCCAGGCCAGACCGGCATTGTGGGCGATGGGCAATACCGGTACGTTGAGAGCCGCATACAGACGGGCCACGCCGTACTTGTACTCCGGCGGTGCACCGACGGCCCGGCGCGTTCCTTCCGGAAAAATCAGAATTTGTCTGTCCTCATCCATGGCCTTCTGAGCTGCGGCTTTGAGCGCCGCCAGGGCCTCGGATCCGCGGCCGCGATTGATGCCGATCTGTCCGAGCGCCCACAGGTGCCAGCCAAATATCGGAATCCAGAGCAGCTCTCGCTTCAGGATGTAGGTAGGCTTCGAGAAGAAAGAGAAAATTCCGACGGTTTCCCAGGCGGACTGATGCTTGCAGGCAACGATCAGCGCTCCCTTGGGGATGCGCTCGATGCCGCGATATTCCAGCGCACTCCCCGTGATGGTCTTGTGCAGCCAGACCGACGTGCGGGTCCAGGCAAAGGCGATCTGATAATACCAGGACAGCGGCACGACGTAGCCTACGTTCGCCAGGATGAACCAGAACACGCAGTTCAGATAGAATGCGATGGCGAAAAGGATGGATCGCAGCAGGATCATGGTCGGCGGTTCCAGGCCAGAAAGCCGTAGCGTGAGGTCTCTTCTCGCAAGCCCGATGGCTTGCCGGTTCCGTTCCTCTCAGAGAATCCGCCGATTGTCGATGGCAAGAAAGGGCGCTGGTGTTCAGCTTTGCCGGGACGAGAGACGGTTTCGAGGCCGTTGCGCTCCAGAACCCTGCCGAGGGCGCGCTGATCTTGGGCCAGCTTTTTCCACCGGCTCCTCCCAATCCGGACGGTTTGGTTCGGATCAGCCAAAAAATGCCTGATCGCCAAAATCTCCCGCGTCAAACGCAGCGCTGTTAGTGAGTATACGCCCTAGCTCAGCGGGCGCGGAGAGATCAGCCCGCGCAGCCATGCGCCGAGGTACTTGCCGTACTCCGCCAGCAGAACGCGCGCCACGACCGGATTCGTCATCCAGCTGTCCGGCCTTGATGCCTCATTGAACACGGGATGGGCGACAAGCTGCACCTGGGGTGCGAAGCGCGCCAGTTCCAGCATCGCGCGCGGCATGTGATACCCGGACGTGACGACGAGAAGGCTGGAATAGTTGTGACTTTGTGCCCACAGGCTGACCTCTCGGGCATTGCCGACGGTATTGAGTGCGCGCTTGTCGATATCGACGCAGCAAATGAACATCTCGCGGTGCCCGGTCTGACGGATCAGGTCGGATTCGGATGTCTGCACATTGACGCCCGTAATCAGCAGACGCTTGGCCCGGCCCTCGTCAAGAATCGCCAGTGCCGCGGCGATCCGTTCTGCGCCCCCCGTCAGGGCGACGACCCCGTCTACCGCGCGCCCGAATTCGGTCTCCTGTTCAGAAACGTGTTCCACGAACCGCAGGAAGCCCGCCGTGAAGGCCAGTACCGCCAGGCCGCCGGCGACGAGGCAAAGGCGAAGCACAAAGCGCAGGGACCAGACGCGCCGCGCCTGTGCTGCTTGCCCCGTGCGGGTGGAATCATCAGGCACGTCCGGCTCCGTCGTTGCTCACGGGAGCGGCTCCGAGAATGCCATGGAGCGCCGCTGAATCGCAAGCGCGCGGCACCTGATCGCGCATCAGTCCAGACCGCGCAGATTGCGAAAGACCGTGGCGCGGGAGATCACTGCAGTGATGATCGCGACCAGCAGCGCGATGACGACGATCGACGCATAACCGCGCCAACCGAGGGAAAATGCCCCGAACAGCGCCTCGACCTGGTCGCCGCCTGGGGTGGCAACCCAGCGGGTCGCAAGAAAACTGGCCGTCGCGAAGGCCAGCACCGCGAGCGCGCCGCCTATCCCCCCTCCCCGCAAACCGAGCCAGAGGAAGTGCCGCTGGAATTCGCGGGCGATGAACCGATCCTCGGCGCCGACGAGATGGAGGACGTCAATGATCTCGCGGTTCCCGGCCATCGCGCCGCGCGTCGCGAAGGCGACCGCAAGCGCCATCGCGGTCAGCACCAGCGCCAGCAACACGAGCCCCACCAGCACCAGCGTGTTCGCCATGGTGGACAGGCGCATGAGCCACTGTCGGTGGTCGTCGAGACTGGCTGTCGGCACGACGCCGAGTTCCGCGCGCAACCTGGTCGCATCCAGCACCTCGCCTGCGGACAAGCGCAGGACGATCAGCCTTGGAACGGGAAGTTCGGTGAGCGTTACACCGCTTCCAAGCCAGGGTTCGAGCAGCTTTTCGGCCTCGCTCTTGGAATAAATCCGGACATCTGCGATGCCCGGCGTGCGCCTGGCGATGTCGGATGCGCGCCGCAGATCCGCTTCGATGTCCCTGCCGCCGCGCGGCCGCACCTGAATGGTCATCTCTCGCCCGATGCTCGACGTCCAGCTGGCCGAAGCTTCCGCGATCAGTTGCACCGTCCCGGCTGTGATCGACGCCAGGAAGGCCATGATGACGATGACGATGACGAGCGAGCGTCCGGCTATCGACGATTCCGGCAGGAGCGGCGTGCCCAGGTCCCGTCGCCAGGGAAACAACCGGCCGCGCTGGTTACCGGCCGCGATGGAGGCTTCAGTCATAGACATGCAGCCGCCCTTCCGCGAGTACCAGACGCCGAGCATCGGCCTGATCCATCAGGCCGAAATCATGGGTCGCAATCACCACCGAGGTTCCGGACCGGTTCATTTCCGCGAACAGCCGCAGCAGTCGCCTTGCGAGGGAAGGATCGACATTGCCCGTGGGCTCATCCGCCAGCAGCAGTTCAGGTCGCGAAATCGTCGCCCGCGCGATGGCAGCGCGCTGCTTCTCGCCACCCGACAGGATCGCGGGCTGGACATGCATCCGGTCTCCGAGGCCGACCCATTTCAGCAGCTCGATGACTTCCGGCCTGTACGAGGCTTCATCCCGACCCAGAACGCGCAGCGGCAGGGCAACGTTTTCGTAGGTTGTGAGATGATCGAGAAGACGAAAATCCTGGAAGACGACGCCAACTTTGCGCCGCAGCGCCGTCACGCCGTCTTTGTCGAGCCGGGCGGTGTCGGAACCGAACAGCGTGATCAGCCCGCGCGTCGGCCGCAGCGTCAGGAGAATGAGGCGCAACAGCGTTGTCTTGCCCGCCCCCGAGGGGCCGGTGAGAAACTGGAGGGAATGCGGAGGGATCTCGAAGCTCAGATCCTTGAGGATTTCGGGCCCCATCCCGTACCGCAGGCCAACATTTTCGAACCGGACCATAGCCGCTCCCGCGAATCGCCGGATCGCTTAACCTGCCGTTAACCGTGTCTGTCCAGCAATAGCAAGGATATGGGGCAAGTGACTGCCCCGGCCGCCACTGATTCGTTCCCCCGTCAGGACCAATGACGCGCATTCAATGCCCGACGTGCGATGCGACCTACGATCTGCCGCAGGATTCGATCGGTCCGGCAGGCCGCAAGGTGCGCTGTGCGGCGTGCAAGACGCTGTGGGTTGCCAGCGCCGAGCCGGTCGCACCCAGGCTTTCGATCATGATGCCCGAGCCGGAGCAATCGGCCACGCCGGCGCAGCGCACTGCAAGGCCGTGGTATGAACGCCTGAGGGCAGAGGACCGCCGCGCCCGTGCGCCGCTCGGCTGGCGCCTGGCCGCAGGACTTGTGGTGGTGGCATGCCTGGGCGGCGCGGTCATGCTGCGCAGGCCAATCGTTGCGGCGGTTCCCGAAACGGGGGCTGCCTATGCCGCTCTCGGCCTGCCGGTGAACCTGCGCGGTCTGGATCTGCGCGGCGTCCAGTCCTCTCTGGTCAACGAGGCCGGCAACGACATGCTGGTCGTGCAGGGCGAGATCGTGAACATCTCGAACCAGAAGAAAGCTCTGCCGCGTCTCCACTTCACGGTTCGCGATGCGCGCGGCCTGACGCTCTACAGCTGGACGGCGCAGGCCGATGCCAAGGATGTCCTTCCGGGTCAGAGCCTGCAGTTCCGCCGGCGGCTGGCCTCGCCGCCGTCTGAAGGCCAGGATGTCCTCGTGCGTTTCGCCCAGCGCGCCGATCTGGTCGCCAGCACGCGCTAGGGCCAACGGATCGGGAAAACGCGCCTGGCGGCTTCGCAGCCACGTCGGACATGCTATAGCGGCGCTTCTTGCCGTCCAACCGGAGTCTGGGCATGCCCGAGAAGAACCGCATCCGCGTCCTCTATGACGAGCAGGCCATCGCCCGACGCAATGCGGAAATTGCCGAGCTGATCGCCGGAACCGCGCCGGAACGCCTGATGGTCGTCGCGATCCTGCGCGGAAGCTTCATCTTCGCGGCCGATCTGCTGCGCGCCTTGCACCGGGCCGGCCTGTCGCCGGAAGTCGAGTTCATGCAGCTGTCGAGCTACCGGGCGGGCACGACATCGTCCGGACAGGTGACGATCCTGAAGGATATCGAGGGCGAGGTGCAGGGACGCGATGTGCTTCTGATCGACGATATCCTCGAATCCGGGCGCACGCTGGCCTATGCCAAGGACCTTCTGGCGGCGCGCGGCGCGCGGCGCGTGATGACAGCGGTCCTAATCGAGAAGCCGGGCCATCGTGCCGTGCAGTTCGACGCGGACTTCATTGGCTTTGTTTCTCCCGACCTGTTTCTGGTGGGCTACGGCATGGATGTCGCGCACAAGTACCGCGAGCTTCCTTTTGTTGGCTACATCGAGTAGCCGCCTGCCCGATCAGCGCCGCGTCGCCAGAAACACGCCGAGCGCGGTGATTGCCATCCCGAGAATCTGCATGGGCGTGAGCACTTCGCCAAACATCAGCCAGGCCTGGACGGCAGCCGTCGGAGGGATGAGGTAGATCAGCGAGGCCACCTTCGAGACCGCGCCCCGCCGGATCATGACAAGCATCAGCGAGATCGCGCCGATCGACAGCACCAGCACGGACCAGAGCAGCGCGTAGAGCGTCTCGAGGGTGGGCGGAATGTGCATCGGTTCGAGCAGGGCGGCGACGGGCAATGTCACGACGAACGCGCCGAGGTACTGGACGGCCGTGATGGATCGCAGGTCTGACTGCGCCACGAAGCGCTTCTGGTAGAACGTCCCGAAGGTGACGGCGAACATCGCCGCGACATTGATCGCGACCAGCATGAATGAACTGCTCGCGCTCCCCGGATTCAGGTGCATGTACTTCGGCCCGAGCACGATCAGCACGCCGGCAAAGCCGGTGGCGACACCGATGGCGTTCGTGAGTGTGATCCGCTCGCCAAGCAGCGGGCGCGCCAGAAAGGCTGTCAAAAGCGGCTGAAGCGCGGCGATCAGCGCGGAAATCCCGGCTGGCAGCCCGGCATCGATCACCCACCAGACCCCGCCGAGGTAGATCGCATGCAGGAGAACGCCGCTGACCAGTCCATGCATCCATTGCCTTGGCGTCGACGGCCATGAGGCCCCGACAATCCAGGCAAACCCGGCGATCAGGAGCCCGGCCGACAGGTAGCGAAGGACCAGAAAAGTAAGCGGATCAGCCTGCGCCTCAGCCACGGATTTCGCGACAATCCATCCCGTTGACCAGATCAGGACGAAGAGCGCGAGGGAAAGGCGTTCAAGCAAGGCGGGTGCTTTCGGTTGGAACGTGGCTGTAGCGCGCCCCCGGGATGCTGCCAAGATAGGGCATGCCTGGACCGCTGCGGCAGCCGATGCGGGCAGGTCTGTCACCGCTTGCCTTAAGCCATTCTTTCCCAATCTGTGATGGGATGATCGTATCGTCCGCGATTGGCTGCCACCATGTTCGAACAGCTTCTGAAACTCACCGGCCTCGCCAACATGAACTCCACGCACCAGCTCATCCTGGTATCCGTCGTGGTGATCATCGTGGTTATCCTGGGTTTCATGACAGACTCGCTGTTACGCTCGTCGGGCTTTGGTCCGGTTGGCAACGCTGCAGTCATAATTCTGGGTATCGTCGGCGGCGCCATCATCTACACACTGTACCTGCAGGCCTATCGGCATCCCTACCCGTTCCTGCCCGTCGCCGCGCCAATTGTCGGAGGGTTCAGTCTCCTGCTTGTCATGGCGATCCTGAAGGCGCTCATGAGACGCGAGTGAATCGCAGGCGCATTCACCGCGTGAACCGGCTGGAGCCTAGGCGACCACGAGGCCTTCGGCGTAGGTCCGCAGCGCATCGGTCAACGGGACCGGCCTTTGCGTGGCCCGGTCAACATAGACATGGACGAAACGCCCGACGGCGGCACACAGCGGTGCATCGGCCTTGAAGACGCCGATCCGGTAGGTGAGCGACGACCCTCCAAGGCGTTCCATCGCAAGGCCGATCTCGATGCGATCCGGGAACCTGAGACTCTCGAAGTAGGTGCATGAAGTCTCGACCACGAGCCCGACGACGCGGCTCTGCTCGATATCCAGCAGTCCCGCCTCGATGAGCGCCTGGTTCACCGCCGTGTCGAAATAGGCATAGTACTGCACATTGTTGACGTGACCGTAGACATCGTTGTCCGCCCAACGCGTGGCAACGGGAATGAAGCGCCGGAACGCCGCGCGACCCACACGAACCGGCCTTTCAGGGCGCGAAGTGGTCATCTCTTGTCCTTCGCGGGTTCAATCGCGGCGCGCGCGGTAGATACGGCGCTGAGCGCATCGGCAAGTCGCATTTTCCCGGTTCCCGGCTGAAGCGGCTTTTGCTGGCTTTCGTGGGGAGCCCAGCCCGAAAGCCAGATGATCTCGAATGTCGCGCGAATTCGGCCATCCTGATCAGAAAAGCGTTCCGCATACGCCTCGATCGCCCGGGCCAGAATGGCGCGCCTCAGCGGGCGCCGGACGCGTTCGGACAGCGCATTGGTCGCGCCCATGGCGCGCAGATCCCGCATCAAGTCCAGTGCAGAGGCGTAGCGGACGGTCAATGTTTCACTGTCCGTGACCGGCAGCGCGAAACCGGCGCGCTGCAGCAAATGGCCCATGGCGCGCACATCCGCGAAGGGTGCGACACGCGGCGACGCCCCGCCGGCGATCTCGACTTCCGCCGTCAGAAAGGCCTGGCGCAGTTCCTTCAACGAGTCTCCGCCGATGAGCGCGGCGATGAACAGCCCGTCGGGCCGCAGGGCGCGCCGCAGCCGCACAAGCGCGCCCGGAATGTCGTTCAGCGTCTGCAGCATCAGCAGCGACACGATGGCATCGTACTGCCCGCTGCCCGGGTCCCAGATCGCTGGGTCCGCAATGGTCCAGCCATCACCGCAGGCCAGGGAAACGCTGGCGGCAAGTCGCGTTGTCTGAGCATCGGGACTACGCCGTACGAGAGCGTCGCCACCCGCGCCGAGAGGCGAAAAGAAGTCAAGAACGCTTTCGAAGCGCCGCAAGACCGGCGAAAGGCGCTCGCCCAGGTCGGATGTCACGTGTTCCAGCAAGAACGTTGCCGGCCCGCCCTTCACGGCACGCTCGAGGCGTCGCCGCTGGAGGTCCTCGTCTAGGATGTTCGGCACGTCAGCCATGGCTTTTCGATAGGCGAGCCGGGCACTTTGCGCAATCGGGACGCTTTCGCATCGCACGCCATCTGCTAGACTTCCGGCATGGCCGATGAAACGCTCGCCGCTACCTGCGACGCTGCACCTCCGCTCTGGCGCGCCTGGCTGGGCCGTTTTGGCCGCAAGGGGCTGGACATCGTTTTTCCCGCGCACTGCCCCGGCTGCGGCGCCGGAACCGGCGAACCGGGCGCACTTTGCGGACCCTGCTGGCAGGCCATGCCTTTCGTGACGCGCCCGTTCTGCGAAAGGCTCGGCCTGCCTTTCGCGACCGACATCGGCGGTCCGCTGCTCTCGCCCGCCGCGATTGCCCAGCCGCCGAGCTTCGACAAGGCGCGCGCGGTGGCGTTGCATGAGGGTCAGGCGCGTGATTTCGTGCACCTCTTGAAGTTCTCGGACCGGCTCGACCTCGCCTTGCCGATGGCCCGGCTGATGGCCGGCGCCGGTCGCGAAATGCTCGTAGAAACGGACATCCTCGTACCGGTTCCACTGCATTGGACACGCCTTTTCGGGCGCCGATACAATCAGTCCGTTCTATTGGCCGACGCCATCGCCGGGCTGAGCGGCGTGCCGGTCGAACGCGATGCCCTGAAGCGTCGCAAGCGCACACCACCGCAGGTCGGTCTGAGCCGCAACGCGCGCGCCGTCAATCAGGCCGGCGCCTTTGTCGTACCGCCAGACATGAAACCGCGCGTCGACGGCCGCGCCGTGGTGCTGATCGACGATGTCATGACGTCGGGCGCCACGCTGAACGCCTGCGCCGGGGCCCTGCGCCGGGCCGGAGCCCAGATCGGAAGAGCACACGTCTGAACTCCAGTCACTGACCAA